>Ga0308015_10001062_pt1 | contig 11629 bp, 9 predicted proteins | sample Neamet231_FD_203128 | JGI IMG/M metagenome (GOLD analysis project Ga0308015, IMG submission 203128) | Marine microbial communities from water near the shore, Antarctic Ocean - #231 | ecosystem: Environmental > Aquatic > Marine > Unclassified | place: Southern Ocean | collected 2014-07-28
GATAAACCGCCTATTAAGGAAAAGCCTTTAAATAAAGTAGATACCAAAAGTATTCAAAAAATAGAAAATCAATTAAACATAAAATCTCAAGATGATTGGGAGGAGAAAATTACTGATTTAGGTTTTGATGGCGCTGCAAAAATGCTTGTTAAAAATACAGTATTTGTCTCTCTTAAAGATCAAAATCTTTCTCTCACCTTAAGCGATGACTTTGTTAATTTACTTACGCAAAATACGCAAAGCTCAATTGAAAAAACATTAAATAAAACCTACCCTGGAATAACATTAGTGATTGAGCCAGGTCAAACCAATGGTAGCTCTTTATCGCAAAAAGAATCAGTAAAAAGTGAGGAAAAACGCAAACAAACTGAAAATCAATTTTTAAGTGATGATGGACTTAAAGAGCTTCAAGAGGTGTTTAACTCTCAAGTAGATCTAAAATCTATTAAATCCATAAAGGAGTCAGATAATGTTTAAGGGTGGTATGGCAGGGATGATGCAAAAAGCAAAACAAATGCAAGAAGACATGGAGATTGCACAAGAAGAAATTAAACTTCTCACCTGTGAGGGTATTTCAGCATCTGGCTCGATTAAAATTACATTAAATGGAGAGTATAAAGTTACTAACATTAATATAGATGATTCACTATTATTAGACAAAGAAATACTGGAAGATTTAATTATGTTAGCTGTTAATGATGCATCTTCAAAAATAAATAGTGCGTCTAAAGATAAAATGAAAAATGTTACTGGCGGCTTGAATCTTCCTTTTTAGCTATCAACTAAATACCAACTATGATTGAAAAACTTAACAAAGCGTTTAGCAAATTACCAGGTGTTGGATCTAAGACAGCCCAAAGATTTATCTATCATCTCTTAGAAAGAGATAGACCAGGGGGGCTAGAAATTGCTAAAGCTCTTATAGATGCAATGGAGAATGTTAAAAACTGTGAAAAATGTAGGACTTTAACTGAAAAAAATATTTGTGAAATCTGCTCTAATATTTCACGAGATAATACTCAACTGTGTGTTGTTGAAACCCCATCAGATATTCATGTTATTGAGCAAAGTGGTGTCTATACTGGAAAGTACTTTGTTCTTAGTGGTTATCTTTCACCAATTGATGGAATTGGAGCAGCTGAATTAGGATTAAACGAGTTAGAAGAGCTGCTTAGCAAAAGTGATATTAGTGAAATAATTTTAGCTACTAATGCAACAATTGAAGGAGAAGTTACTGCTCATTATATTCATAATTTAGCTAAAAAATATCAAGTAAAAACAACTAGAATTGCTCATGGAATTCCACTCGGAGGTGAGCTTGAATACACAGATATCAATACAATTGCACACGCTCTTTCAGGTCGAAAAGATTACGATTAACTAGCTCTTAAAGCCTTATCTTGACTTAAGTAATTATTGTATAATACGTCAGTTATATCTGACACTTCGCCTTCATGGAAAAAACATACAACCCAGAGCTAATCGAACAAAAATATCGCGATTTATGGGAACAAGGTGACCTCTTCTCTTCAAAAGCAAATTCAGCTAGTAAAGATTCGTACAGTATTGTTCTTCCTCCTCCCAACGTAACTGGTAGCCTTCATATGGGTCATGCTTTTCAGCATACAATCATGGATGTTTACACTCGATATAATCGTAGTAAAGGTAAGCAAACCCTATGGCAGCCTGGTACAGATCATGCAGGCATTGCAACTCAAATGGTTGTTGAAAGGCAGCTTGGACTTGAGAATATTTCTAGACACGACTTGGGCCGTGAGAAATTTACAGAAAAAGTCTGGGATTGGAAGTCTAAATCTGGCGGCACTATAACTTCTCAAATGAGGCGACTAGGGGCCTCGGTTGACTGGGAGAGAGAACGCTTTACAATGGATGAGCCTCTATCTAAGGCTGTTCAAAAAGTATTTATTGATCTTTATAATGAAGGCTTAATCTACCGTGGAAAAAGGCTTGTTAACTGGGACCCTGTTCTTTTAACTGCAGTATCTGACCTAGAAGTTATTAGTACTGAGGAGCAAGGGTTTTTATGGCATATCAGATATCAAGTTGCCGACTCAGACGAGGTCTTGGTTGTTGCCACAACGAGGCCAGAGACTATGTTTGGAGATACAGCAGTTGCAGTTCATCCAGAGGACCCTCGCTACCTACACCTCATTGGAAAGTTTATAGACCTTCCTCTTTCCAACAGAAAAATCCCAATTATTGCAGACGACTATGTGGACATGGAATTTGGAACTGGTTGCGTAAAAATTACTCCTGCTCATGACTTTAATGACTATGAAATTGGAGAAAGACATAATCTTGAGATTATAAATATATTAACTGATAATGCCAGTATAAACATTAACGCGCCTGCTAAGTATCAAGGGCTTGATCGTTTTGATGCACGTAAAGAGGCTATTAAAGACCTTGAAAGTCAAAATTTAATAGAAAAGATTGATCCTCATACCCTTATGGTTCCTAGGGGTGATAGAACAAATAGTATTATTGAGCCGTACATGACAGACCAATGGTTTGTCAAAGTTAAGCCATTAGCTGGTCCAGCTATAGATGCTGTAAAAAATGGTGACATTCGATTTGTTCCTGAAAACTGGAATAAGACTTATTTCAACTGGATGGAGAATATCGAAGATTGGTGTATTTCACGTCAGATTTGGTGGGGGCATAGAATACCTGCTTGGTATGACAAGGAAGGTAAGTTTTATGTAGCAAATAATCTTGAAGAAGCTCAAGCGCAAGCTGGAGTTGGAGTTGATTTAGTTCAAGATGAGGATGTTTTAGACACTTGGTTCTCTTCTGCATTATGGCCCTTTTCAACTCTAGGATGGCCAGAAAAGACACCTGAATTATCTCGCTTCTATCCAACTAGCGTTCTTGTTACCGGTTTTGACATCATATTTTTCTGGGTAGCTCGTATGATTATGTTTGGGCTAAAATTTGCTAAAGATGTACCCTTTAAAGATATTTATATTACTGGTCTTATTAAAGATGGTAATGGTCAAAAAATGAGCAAATCTAAGGGAAATGTTTTGGACCCAATTGATTTAATTGATGGCATTTCACTTAATGATCTTCTTGAGAAAAGAACTCAAGGAATGATGCAGCCAAAATTAGCTGAAAAAATTCAAAAACAAACTAAAAAAGAATTTCCTGATGGGATTCCTGCATTTGGAACTGATGCAATACGTTTTACTTTCGCTGCTCTTGCGTCATTTGGTCGAGATATTAAATTTGATTTAAAAAGAGTTGAAGGCTATCGAAACTTTTGTAATAAACTTTGGAATGCCTCACGATTTGTCCTAATAAACCTTGAGTCTAAATCAATTAATGTTAACGCTGAGTTATCTAGCCAAGATAAGTGGATACTATCCAGGCTCCAGCATACAAAAATTGAAGTTGAAAAACATTTGGCTGATTATCGACTAGATTTGATGAGTCAAACTTTATATGAATTTGTTTGGCATGACTATTGTGACTGGTATTTAGAACTTTCAAAACCATTATTAGAGAATAGCAAAACAAAACAAGGCTGTGAAGCAACTCTTTTGAAAGTTTTATCAGAAACTTTAGTCTTACTTCATCCGATCATCCCTTTTATTACAGAAGAAATTTTTGAACAATCTCAAAAACTTCAAAGCAGCTCTGATGAAAAACTTATTTCTCAGGCGTTTCCTGAGCCTGAAGAAGCTCTTTTTAATAACGAGGCAGAATCTGAGATTGAATGGCTTAAAGAATTTATATTGGGAATTAGAAAAATTAGAGGTGAAATGAATATTTCTCCTGGAAAGCCTTTGCAATGCTTTATAAAGAGCTTTAATTCTAAAGATAAGGATTATATTGAAAACAATAAATCAATCATCTTTACCCTAGCTAAGCTAGATAGTATTGAACTATTAGAGATAAATGAAGAAGAGCCTGAGTCTGCAATTGCACTAGTGGGAGAAATGAAAATTTTAATTCCTCTAGCCGGTCTTATTGATAAAAATGCAGAAAAAGATAGACTTAATAAAGAAATTGATAAATTAATAAAACTTAAAGCTCAATTCTCAGGAAAACTAAATAATAAGAAATTTTTAAGTGGTGCGCCTGAAGCTGTAGTTAAAAAAGAGCAGGACAAACTTGCAACTGTTGAAAAGGCATTGCAAGATATGGAGTCACAACTTACAAAAATTTCTTTACTATGAAATACAATGTAATTCATTGAAAAATCATGGAAAAAACATTTTTAGGAATTTGAGAACGATAGAATACTGATAAAATCAAATATGAATAAATATAAAGCAATAATATTAACTCTCATTCTTCTAACTTTTAAAGTTAGCGCAGAATCTTTTGTCTATATTACTGACCAACTAGATATCCCTATTCGAGCTGATCAAAACTTTGGACAAAATATAATTCGTCTACTTCCATCTGGAACTGAGCTTTCTTTATTGCAAAGCACTGAAGATGGATGGGCTCAAGTTCAGTTTGATGACACTATTGGATGGATTAAATCATTTTATATCTCAAATGAGCCTCCTGCCCGTGAAGAGCTAAAAAAACTTACAAGAAGTTATAATGCTAATAAACTATTAATATCAAAACTTACTAGTGAAAAAGAAGTGTTAGAGAGTGAGCTTTCAACCTTAAAGCAAGAAAATACAGACTTAGTAATTCAAAGCTCAAAATCGCAGGCTGAAAAAGAACATATTGAGCAAATTTATCAAGATGCCTTAAAGTTAGAGCACGAAAATGAAAAACATATTCAAGAAAAACTTCAGCTGAAAACAGAGCTACAATTGGCAGAAAATAATACTCAAATTCAAAAAGATACCAGCTCTAGAAATTGGTTTATAGTTGGTGCAATAGTACTTTTCTTTGGAATGATTATTGGATTTATTATCCCTGGTCTTCTTAATAGAAGACGGTACTAAAAAATTAGGAGAACTAGATGAAAGAATTAAAAAAAGCGCTTACCTTTGACGACATACTATTAGTCCCTGCTCACTCTGAAGTACTTCCAAAAGAAGTTGATTTAACATCAAGGCTCACTAATCAAATCACATTGAACACACCTATTATTTCTGCTGCTATGGATACAGTTACCGAGGGTAAGCTTGCTATTGCAATTGCTCAAGAAGGTGGCATGGGAGTTATTCATAAAAATATGTCTATTGAAGCTCAAGCTAGAGAAGTAAGAAAAGTAAAACGTTTCGAATCTGGAATCATCAGAGATCCAATTAGTGTTGATGCATCTGCTAGCATTAAAGATGTATTTGCTCTTCAAGCTCAGCATGGTATTTCAGCATTGCCAGTTGTCTCAAACAACATTTTAGTTGGCCTCATTACAAGCCGTGATGTTTTATTTGAAACCCGCCTTGATGAGATAGTTGAAAATGTAATGACTCCTCAAAAATCACTAATTACAGTCGAAGAAGGCACCTCTATGGAAACCGTCCGCAAACTTCTTCAAAAACACCGCATTGAAAGGGTCTTAGTTACTGATGAAAAATTTAAATTAGGTGGAATGATTACTGTTAGTGATATTAAGAAAACGAGTGACTTTCCAAAAGCCGCAAAGGATGATCTAGAGAGGCTTATTGTTGCAGCTGCAGTTGGTGTTGGAAAAGGAACAGGAGATCGTATTAGTGCACTTGTTAAGGCTGGTGTTGATGTCATTGTTATTGATACTGCTCATGGTCATTCACAAGGGGTAATCGATCGCGTTATAAAAACAAAAAAAGATTTTCCTAATTTAGAAATTATTGCAGGAAATATTGCAACTGCACAAGCTGCTTTAGATCTTGCTAAGGCTGGTGCTGATAGCGTAAAAGTTGGAATTGGACCAGGAAGTATATGTACAACTAGAATTGTAGCAGGCGTAGGCGTACCTCAAATTAGTGCAATTTCTGATATTGCAGATGCCCTTAAAGGAACCAATGTAACAGTAATCGCTGATGGAGGCGTTCGTTTTTCTGGAGATGCAGCTAAGGCTTTTGCAGCTGGTGCTCATTGCATAATGCTTGGTTCAATGCTTGCTGGTACTGAAGAGTCACCGGGAGAGGTCGAGCTATTTCAAGGAAGATCTTATAAGGCATATAGAGGAATGGGCTCAATTGGAGCGATGGGACAAGCTCATGGCTCATCAGATCGATACTTTCAAGCCGAACTTGCAGCAGAAAAACTAGTTCCAGAAGGGATAGAAGGAAGAGTTCCTTTTAAAGGATCTATAAGACCTATTATTCATCAGATGGTCGGAGGCATAAGGTCATCTATGGGATATACTGGTTGTAAAAACCTTGAAGCTATGAGAACAAAGGTTCAATTCGTTCAAGTAACTTCTGCTGGGATGGCAGAATCACATGTTCATGATGTTTCAATTACCAAGGAAGCGCCAAACTACCATCAATAAAGTTAATTTTTTACTCTTCGTCTAAGGCCTTAAGTTTAGCAAAATCTTTCTTATGGCCTGGCTTGGCAAGAATCTCTAAATAAAATGATTTTAGGTTCTCAGCTTCTGCCTCACTTATACACTTACTTATCTCAGAAAATAAAATAACCTCAGCCTTTTCAACTGAAGGGCCAAACTTGCAATCAAAATTCCAACAATCAAAATCATCAGGAAGAGATTTTCTATTCTCTCTTTTTAAATATTTTTTAACGTCACGTCTAGCTGCTTCAATAAGTCTGGCGGGCTTAATTTTAGGATGGACCAATTCAAATGTCTTTTTCATTATTGAATTACTACAAAAGATTAAAAAGAGTATATTTTAATTAAATAAACTCATTGTAGTTAAGTTACTTTAACAACACAATAAATACCTTGAACATTCTTTTTAACCATATAGTCATGTTTCCTTATATCTAAAACTTCCCATATATTTGTAGATTCTAGATGCTTAATTGCAATATCAAAGCCTTGTGACTCATAAACATTTTCATTAATTGTAAAACAAATAATGCCTTCTGGTTTAACAATTCTAACCAACTCAGAAAACCTTTCTGGACCAACGTGTCCATGAGTAAAGACTCCAACACAAAGAGCTGCATCGTAACTATTAGATCCAATAGGGAGTAATTTATTTAAATTTCCTAGAAAAAGAGAGTTGTACCCCCTGCCTTGAGCAATATCAATCATTTCTTGAGAGATATCAATTCCGTCAAAATTTGAAAAACCAAGGTTTTTAAGCTCTAGCCCAACCAACCCAGTACCACAACCAACATCTATTATCTTAAGCTTACTATCTTTTATGTATTCATGAAAAATCTGAACAGAATTAGGCTGAGATACTGTTCCTAATACATCATCATTATCCTTATCATAAACTAAGGCCCAATCTTTATAGGCACCTATAAGCTCATCTTCATTTTGACTTTTGTAGACACCTAGAAGGTTGTCTGCTTTTTTACTTTTAGAGAAATCTAAATTATCCTGCAGCTTTAAACCTTTATGATTTTTACTCATAATAATTAATATAGTTTTCCAAAAAATGTCATTCTTGCTGACTCCGAAAGCTTCACATCAGGCTCAGAATTGTATGCTAAAACTGACAAAACCCTTGTTAAATCACCCTCTGTTGGAGTTACTCGGTGAATAGCATTTTTGCCTCGAAATAAAACAAGTGAGCCATTTTCCATTTTTAATCTTTTAGGAGTGCATTTGTTATTTAATAAATCCGAAACTTGATCATAGTTATTTTCATTAATAGATGAGTTTCTAAAATCACGAATATACTCAAACCTGCCACCAGATATGGGCTTTTGTACTAACAATGTAATCGCAAATGAAGAGTTATCAAAGTGCCATCCAAGCTCCTGGCCCTCTTTAGCATAATGGATATTTATTGATGATAACTCGTCATCATATTTATAAAGGAATTCTTCATTTAAAACTTCACAGAGAAATTCTTTAAAAAAATTTGAATTGTAAAGAAACCTTAAAGAAGAATCACTTGGAACTTGATTATCTGTAATACAGCCTTTCGAAGATACTACGGTTTTATTTCGTGGATGACTTTTTTGGAAGCTTGAATCTGAAGGCTCTAAATACACATTATGTTTGTTTACGCAGTAATAAGCCAAATCTTCCTGTTTATTAGCCTCTTTAAGAATACTTTTAATTGTATCTTTTGAAAGAAAATCCTCAAGAACGAGAACCCCATCGCTATCTAATTTTCTTCTACACTCAGATCTATAAGTAGAATCTTTAATTGGATGTTTATCAATATTGATAACATTAGATAATTTATTTTTATTAATCATCACAAGCTAAGTGGTTAATTTTAATTATAAAATAATTATATATATAACCAATAAAGATAATTTGTTGTATTTAAGCTTTATGTTAATAGATAATCAATCAACAATTTAATAGGTACGTAATGATTCATTTCGGTCACATTTCTAAACAACAGTTTCTAGAAGAGTATTGGCAAAAAAAACCACTATTAATTAAAAACGCCCTTCCAAAATTTATTAGTCCTTTATCTCCTGATGAACTTGCAGGACTGTCTTGTGAAGAAGAGTTTGAATCTAGAATTGTAACTGGATCAACTTTAATGAATAAATGGAATTTAGAAGAAGGGCCATTTGATGACAAAATCTTTGAGGGGCTTCCAAATAATAAGTGGACTCTTTTAGTGCAAGGGGTTGATAGATATATAGATGAAGTCCATCAACTTATTAGTGAGTTTGATTTTATTCCTAGATGGCGCTTTGATGACGTAATGATATCCTTTGCAGCATTAGATGGTAGTGTTGGCCCTCATTATGATCATTATGATGTATTTTTACTTCAAGGTTTGGGAAGGCGGCAATGGATAACAAGCACAAGTAATTGCAACCCTGAAAATTACTTAAAAGATACCCCACTTCGAATAATGGAAAAATTCATTACAGAATCAACTTGGGAGGCTAGACCAGGTGATATCGTATATATACCCCCGCAAGTTGCTCATCATGGCATAAGTCTTGATGATGAGTGCATAACACTCTCAATTGGCTATAGATCTTACTTAAATAATGAAATGCTGAGTGCACTTGAATTACCTAATAATAAGAGTGATGTTTATCTTAAAGACCCAGTATGGGAAGTAAATATTAATCCTGCAGAAATTCCTCAATCAGCAATTGACCAGTCAAAAAGACTTTTAAGCATTAATGAGCTGCCTGAAGACTTCTTTGGCTGCTTTGTAACCAAACTTGACCCTGAGGATGAAAAAAAATTTAATGAAGTCAGAGCTTATTATCCTAAAGAAGAGATAGAAGAATTTGATTTATATCATCTTCATCCAATATGCAAAGTAGCATATCAATTTATTAATAAAGAGTTGAGAGTGTTTATTAATGGTGAAGTCTTTAATTCTAGGGGCATAGATGATGATTTAGTTATTAGCTTTTCCAATACAAGAAAGCTTAAACTAGATAATAAAAATAAAGTCCTAGCAGAACGACTTACATCATTATCTCTCATAGAAAAGTCCCAATAAAACTAACCAATTTTTTAAAAAAAACCTTAACTACTTAAAGCCTATAAAGCCATTAATGCCTAATGAGAACAGGCAAATTTAGTACATTTGGGAAAAAAAATTAGGGGATAATTCAACTGTTTTGTGGATTTTGGTAAGTTTTATCTCAAGCGTACCTATTGGGTATGTTTTAAATAAAGCTTATTACGTTAAACCATAAAACATTTTTTATTTTATTGGAGTAACGCAATGGACATGAATATAGTTCAAAAAAGTTTTACGTTTGGCAATAGTCAAATTACATTTGAAACAGGAAGAATCGCACGACAATCTCATGGAGCTGTATTAGCTAGCATGGATGATACGCAAGTGTTAGTGAGCGTTGTTGGAGCAAAGGATGCAAAACCAGGTCAATCTTTTTTCCCATTATCAGTAGATTATATTGAAAAGACTTACGCAGCTGGAAAAATTCCTGGTGGCTTTCTTAAAAGAGAAGGACGTCCAAGTGAAAAAGAAACATTAACTTCTCGTTTAATTGACCGCCCTATTCGACCATTATTTCCAAATGGTTACATGAATGAAGTGCAAGTTATGATTCAGGTTATCTCTGCAAATAAAGATGTAGATCCTGATATCTTAGCAATGCTTGGAACCTCTGCCGCTTTAGCAATTGCCGGAGTTCCTTTTAAAGGTCCAATTGGTGCTGCTCGCGTAGGTTACAAAGATGGAAGTTACATTATTAACCCAACATACACTGAACTTAAAACTTCAGAGCTTGACATGGTAGTTGCTGGAACTAAAGATGCTGTATTAATGGTTGAATCTGAGGCAAGTGAGCTTTCAGAAGATGTAATGCTTGCAGCTGTAATGTTTGCACATGAAAAGTTTCAAGTAGTAATTGATAGTGTTGCTGAATTTGCTAAAGAAGTTGGAGTTTTACCTCGAGTATGGGAAGCGCCAGCTGAAAATGAATCTCTAATGTCTTCTATTAAATCTAAATTCGAAAGTAAGATTTCTGAAGCTTATCAGACTGTAGATAAGATGGAACGTTATGAAAAAATGGGCGAAGTTAAAGACGCTGCCCTTGAAGAATTTATAACTGATGCTGATGATTCACCTAGCTCTGATGACGTTAAAAATTATATCAAAAAAATTGAAAAATCAACTGTTAGAGAGCGTATTTTAAAAGGTGAGCCAAGAATCGATGGAAGAGATAGCTCGACTGTTCGTGAACTTGCAATCGAAACAGGCGTATTAGAAAATACGCATGGTTCAGCACTTTTCACTCGTGGTGAAACTCAAGCTCTTGTTGTTACAACTCTAGGCTCTAAAAGAGATGGACAGCTTATTGAAAAACTTGAATCAAATGATCGTATAGAAGACCACTTCATGCTTCATTACAACTTCCCTCCATACTGTGTAGGTGAGACAGGTCGAGTAATGGGTGTTAAACGTCGTGAAATCGGTCATGGTCGATTGGCTCGAAGAGGAATTGCAGCTTGCCTTCCAAGTATTGAAGAGTTTCCATATACTATCCGTATCGTTTCAGAAATAACTGAGTCTAACGGCTCTAGCTCTATGGCGAGTGTTTGTGGCTCTTCTCTGTCACTTATGGACGCAGGTGTTCCAATTAAAGCTCCAGTTGCAGGTATTGCGATGGGTCTTGTTAAAGATGAAGATCGCTTTACAGTATTAACTGATATTCTTGGTGATGAAGATCATCTTGGAGATATGGACTTTAAAGTTGCTGGAACAGCAAAAGGAATAAATGCACTTCAAATGGATATTAAGATTGATGGTATCACTGAAGACATTATGTCAATTGCACTTAAGCAAGCTAAAGAAGCAAGACTTAATATTCTTGGTCAAATGAACCAAGTTATTTCTGAGCCTAATGCTGCGTCAAAAAATGCTCCTAAGACTAAAGTTATTAAAATCCCTACTGACAAGATTCGTGATGTCATTGGCAAGGGTGGTGAGACTATCAGGGGTATCGTAGCTCAATCAGGCGCTAGCGTAGATGTTGATGACGAAGGAAATGTTAATGTTTTTGCAAATGATACTGAAAGCTTTGAAAAAGCAGTTCAGATGGTTAAAGATGTAACTGCAGTTCCTGAATTGAATAAAGTATATATGGGTAAGGTAGCGAAAATAGTCGAATT
>Ga0308015_10001063_pt1 | contig 11623 bp, 9 predicted proteins | sample Neamet231_FD_203128 | JGI IMG/M metagenome (GOLD analysis project Ga0308015, IMG submission 203128) | Marine microbial communities from water near the shore, Antarctic Ocean - #231 | ecosystem: Environmental > Aquatic > Marine > Unclassified | place: Southern Ocean | collected 2014-07-28
TGCCATTTTTAATGAGGTATCAGCAGATTCTGAACCAGAATTAGTAAAGAACACATAGTCCAAACCTTCTGGAGTCATTTTAGACAACCGGTCTGCCAGTTCAAAAGCCTTTGGGTGACCATGCTGAAAGGCTGGAGCATAGTCCATAGTTTTCATTTGTTGATGCACAGCTTCTGTAATTTCTGGTCGATTATGGCCAAAACCACAACACCACAAACCTGAAAGACCATCGTAGATACGGCGTCCATCAGCAGTGATATAGTGGCTTTGTTCAGCCGACACGATCATGCGTGGGTTGTCTTTAAACTGACGATTAGCCGTAAACGGCATCCAGTAGGCCTCAAGCTGTTTACGGCTCAAACCACCGCTCAACGATTCAAAACTCATATTGAAACTCCATTAATGATAATAGTTACAGTTTAGACTTGCTCTTAGGACAGTTAAATATTAAGTTAATTACATTAACTTAACTAAATGGTTAACTAATTATCATGTCCACACACCTTGGTTTAAATCGCTTGTCAGATATTGATTTGCGCCTATTACGCATCTACAGAGCAATTGTTGAGGCTGGCGGTTTCGCAGCAGCTGAAGTTGAACTAAATATTAGTCGGGCTGCTATTAGCATGGCGATGGGAGATTTAGAAACTCGCTTAGGATTACGCCTCTGCCAGCGTGGGCGAGCAGGTTTCTCTGTGACAGATTCTGGGCAACAAGTCTATGAAGCCATTTTACAATTATTCACGTCTATTGAGGGCTTTCGTACTCGCGTCAATGCATTACATGACCAACTCAAAGGCGATATGAACATCGGCATTGCTGATAACCTAGTCACCCTGCCGCACATGAAAATCACTAATGCTCTGCGTCAATTAAAGCTTCAGGCAACTGACATTGGTATAAACATTAGTATGATGCCGCCCAATGAAGTTGAAAAAGCAGTATTAGATGGTCGTTTGCACGTAGGAGCTATTCCGCGCCTAAGGAAAATTGCCGAACTAGAGTACATTCCACTCTATGAAGAGGAGTCACGTTTATATTGCAGCCACCACCACCCACTATTTGACATCGCAGAACAACAAGAGGTAATTCCATTGGTGCCAAATTATGATGCAGTAGCCCCTGCTTATGCTCAAACGGCAGCAACTAAAGTTCAATATCAAGCACTCAAAACCACTTCTACTGCTACCGATAGAGAAGGTGTAGCCTTTCTCATTATGACAGGCTGCTTTATAGGCTATCTACCGACTCACTATGCCGCCCAATGGATACAGCAAGGAAAAATGAAATCTCTGTGTGCTGGTCATTTTCACTACACTACAGATTATGCTGTAATTCATAAAAAAAATGCGCCTACGAATTATCTCGTGGACGCATGGATCAAAGAGCTATTAAAGATCTAACCTAGCCCGATTTAGCTAGCTTAGGCTAGCCTAACAAGGGCAGTTGTGCCGCCGCCCTAGTGGATAACCACTGAGCACCCTCTTCGGTGATGACAATATTCTCTTCGTGAACCATCTGTTTCACCTTACCGTCACCATTTAGATAAGACATTCCTGGTTCTAAGGTCATTATCATGCCTACTTCTAAAACAGTTTCATCTGTTTCGGTATTAGATGGCCATTCAGTTAAATCAGAGCCTAAACCGTGCCCTAAGCGCCCTACGTCGTTACCTAATGCACCATTGGATTGCATAATAGGCCACATGGCACGGTATAAGTCACTGGTGGTATTACCAGGCTTGGCAGCAGCAAAGCCTGCATCCGTAGCAACATACACTGTTTCATAAGCGGCTTTGGTTTCTTGCGAACAATCACCAAAACACCAGTTGCGATCGAAATCGCAAAAGTATCCTTGCCACACAGTACCTGTATCAATGATTAATACGTTGCCTTCTTCAATCACTCGGTCTGTTGGTCCCATAATGATATCGTCGTACCCGTCTGGGCCCGAAGATGACACTATAAAGGGTGAGTGATCCGCGCCTTGGCGTAATAGTTCCATTCTAAACTCAGCCACCACTTCCCGCTCTGTCATACCGTTACTAACAGCATCACTAGCAAAGTTAGGAAGTTGAGCAAAGGCCCTAGATGCCACACCACATACATGGGCAACACGGTTAATTTCTGCTGCTGATTTAATACTACGTAAGTGTAAGACTTCACGACTCACATCCACCAACTCAAAACCGCTAGATGTATACAAAGACTGTACTTGCTGCTGAGGCATACGTAAATGTGTTTCTCGGCCAAGGGTCATACCTAAACGGCCAAACCGCTTAGGTAATTCGGCCAAGGTTTGGCTCAACAAGCTTACCCCGTCATCTTCTGGAAAAGGTGACGGCCAAGTACGCACATCATCTACCCATGTAGAACTCATGCCTACAATACCTATGGTGGGAATAACTGCAATGGGCTTACCAATAGCCGGCAAAATCAAAAACCAAGGTCGCGTAGGGCTCTGCCAAAATTGCGTAAAATAGCCAGAGAAGTACCGCACGTTGGTCTCGGTGGTAAGTAGCATCCCATCTAAATTAAGTTCACGCATCACCGCTTGTGCACGGGCCATACGCTGTTCAAACTCAACTAAAGAGAACTGTCTCTGTGGTGCGTCTGTTAATGTGTATTGAGTCATTGTATTAACCTCAGTTTACATAGACGTTTTTAAGCGCCAAAAACTAATTGCTGATAAAGTTCAGGATCAGTAGCACCCTCGGTGCCTAACACTAATACTGTGCTCTGTTCATTAAGCCCTAAAGCCGCTCTCCATTTTGGGTGTTGCGCACCAATGATACACGCAGCTAAACCTGCAACAGCAGATTCGCCAGCTTCAACACTTGGAGTATTTTGTTCCAAGGCCTGCATACATGGCGCCACAGAATCTTCACTTAAGGTAATAAAGTCATTTACGCCTTGATCTAATATTTGCCAAGCGATTTGAGAAACTTCACCACAAGCCAAGCCAGCCATTAACGTATCCAAGTCTCCTTCAACTACTTTTAGCTCGCCGGCCTTAGCACTTTCTTGTAAGCAGTTGGCAGCTTCTGGTTCTACAACCACAAACCGAGGACGCTGCTCTGCCCATAAGTCCCAAAAATAGCCACATACCGCCGCTGCCAAACCACCTACGCCAGCCTGTATAAACACATGAGTAGGTATTTCACCCTTAAGTTGCTCTACTATTTCCGACAACATCACCGTATAACCTAAGGCTACATTGGCTGGAATTTCTGTGTAGCCTTCGTAGCTAGTATCAGAAATAATCACGCGGCCATGGTGTGCTGCATCCGCAGCTGCTTGTCGTACAGATTCGTCGTAATTACCTGTAATACGAATCACCTGAGCAGCATAGGCTTCCATCGCTTGTTGGCGGCCAGCGGAAACATCGCGATGTATATAAATAATACATTGGCAACCAAACATTTGAGCACCCCAAGCCACAGATCGACCATGGTTGCCGTCCGTAGCACAACTTACTACCACGTCTTTTAATTGCTCTTTGTATTGCCCTGACAACAACTGCACCATAGTAGGCTCTTCACCGTTTAACGCAGCTAAATGCTGCTGTAAGAAACGTGTCACCGCGTATGCGCCACCCAAGGCTTTAAAACTTTTTAAACCAAAGCGGGTACTTTCATCTTTATAATAAATTTGACCTACATTAGCCTGTGCTGCCATACCAGTGAGGCGATGTAAGTCTGTGGCTTGGTAATTAGGCCAACTAGATATCGTCTCTAAAGCTTTTTTGGCTTTGCTTACACTCAGTATTGCTTGGCGTTGTGCGCCATAAGCACGCTTAGCATCGGCTTGAGCATTGTGAAAAAAACTTAAATGTCCGGTTAAAGCCTCGGATGATGACATGTAAACAACTCCAAAAAAAATAATTAGTTACGGCTTGGCCACATGGCCTGCGCAACACCGGCAGCAATTAATGCAATACCCACTAACCCTTGCAGGCCCATGGCTTCGCCAAATAAAAACCACGCCTGTATTGCTACTGTGGGTGGCACTAAATAAAACAGACTACCCACTTTTGTGGCAGCACCTTGGCGCATCATAATCATAAGTAACAATACAGCGCCAATAGACAAGGCTAATACTTGCCAAGATAAACTAACGATAAACTGCCACTGCCAATCTACAACACGCGTTTCAAAAGCAAACGCAATAATAAGGCTAAACACTAATGCTGCAGCATACTGCAACCAAATAGAAGTGAGGTGATCTGCGCCATGGCAATATTTCTTTTGATATAACGTACCAAAAGAAATTCCCAATAATGCGGTGCCCGCAAGTACGGGGGCCCAGCCAGAAAAGCCATCAAAAATGGTACTTGCTTCTATTGCAAACTGCTCGCCTAAAACAAAGTAGAGCCCAGCCAAACCCATCACCAAACCTAACCATTGTCTCTTAGACACTCGCTCGTTCAACATAATCCCAGCAAACAAGGCCATAGTTAGAGGCTGCAAACCAATTACCATAGCACTTAGGCCTGCTGGCATACCTAAGGATATAGCTTTAAAAATCCCGCCTAAATATACACCGTGCAATAACAACCCAACCACCATGCAATGCACAGCCAAACGCCACGTTGACGGCCAGCGACTGCCCACTAATTTGGTGATCAACCACAGCACCACAAGGGCCAAGGCAAAACGATAACTTAGTAAGGTGAACGGCTCAGCATAGGGCCGGCCTAACTTAGCCACCAAAAACCCAGTACTCCACACCCATACAAATATCCATGGCATCAAGCGTACAAAGGTGTGATTTAAGGTTAAAGACATAATAGTTATTAGACTGGCTATTTTAGCCGCCTATCTTGTCACACGCTTAGGTTTTTTAACAAGTGATATTCCATCATGTTCGACTTTAGTTTAATAAGCTTCACCATCACATATTGTATTTTTTTTCATTCCTTGTAATATTACTCATAGCCGATGGCTTTCTGTTTAGGTTTAACAGATATTACCCTAATAAAAAATGAGACTCTTATGATAAATTCTATCAAGCGTGGCGTGTTGCTTAGCTGCGTCGCAGGTTTAGCTTTTGCCGGTCAAAATGCTTTGGCTTCGACAGCTGACCAGACCTATAATCTAACCATCCTACATACCAATGATAATCACGGTCGTTTTTGGCCCAACCGCAACGGCGAGTATGGCATGGCCGCACGCGCTTCATTAATTCAGAGTATTCGTGATGAAGTAGCTGACAACGGCGGCCACACTTTACTTTTGTCTGGTGGTGATATCAATACAGGTGTACCAGAATCTGATTTACAAGATGCAGAGCCAGATTTTAAAGGCATGAACTACATGTCTTATGATGCCATGGCCCTAGGCAACCACGAGTTCGACAATCCAATTTCTGTGTTACGCAAACAGCATGACTGGGCCCGTTTCCCTTTCTTGTCGGCTAACATAATTAACAAAGATACTGGTATGCCTTTGTTCAAAAGCCACGAGATGTTTGACTTAGATGGCCTTAAGGTCGCCGTAGTTGGTTTTACTACCGAGGACACCGTACGTATTGGTAACCCTGAGTTCCTAGGCGGCTTAGAAATTCGCTCTCCCGTTGAAGTAGCCAAGGAAATCGTGCCCGACTTGGCAGCCAATAGCGATTTAGTAGTTGCCGTAACTCACATGGGTCACTATCGCTTTGGTCAAAATGGTGGCAACGCTCCTGGTGATGTAACACTAGCTAAGGCCGTAGACGGTTTAGATGTGATTGTGGGCGGCCATAGTCAAACTGCAACCTTTAGCCCAGATGTACAAAACGATACATTGATCATACAAGCTAAGGAATGGGGAAAGTACGTAGGCCGTTTAGACTTACAAGTACGTAATGGTGAGATTTCTGTAATTAACTATCAGTTGATTCCAGTTAACTTGAAGAAGAAAGTTGTCATCGACGGTGAAAAAGTAAGAGTCTTTATTGATAAAGAAATCGTTGCTGATGAAACCCTCAAAGCCATGCTGGAGCCGTACCAGAACCAAGGTCAAGAGCAGTTAATGCAGGTTATTGGCAACGCCGATGAAGTGTTTGTAGGTGCTCGTGAGCAAGTTCGTACTAGCGAAACCAACCTAGGCAACCTCATTGCCTTAGCGCAAATGGCTCGGGTACAAGCCGATTTAGGCATCATGAATTCTGGTGGTATCCGGGACGATATGCCGGCTGGCGACATCACCTATAAACACGTGCTTAAAGTGCAGCCTTTTGCTAACGCTGTAGCCTACGTCGATTTAACTGGTGCTGAACTAATGCCCTACCTTGAAGTTGCGGCTAACAAAGAGGCTGGAAGCGGTGCCTTTGCACAGTTTGCAGGCGTAGAGATTACCATGACTGGCAGTAGCATCATCAGTGCGACTGTTGCAGGCAAGCTTGTTGAACCAAGCAAAACCTACCGCCTAGCAATTAACGCCTACATGGCTTCTGGTGGCGATGGCTATCCTCGTTTATCGGATCACGCAAACTTTGTAAACTCAGGTTTTGTAGACGCAGAGGTTCTTAAGGACTACATTTCTAGTCATAGTCCTCTAAAAGCTGCTGACTTTGCAGCCAAAGGCGACGTTACTCGGAACTAAACCCATAGTAATGACAAGGCTTGGCAACACGCCTTTGATATGACAGCATAAGGCCTGCCTCTTAATTGAAGCAGGCCTTTTTTTATACAGGAAAAATTATGTCAGCCTACCCAAAAACACACATCCTAGATGCTCTAGACCGCTATCTAGAAGAGTTCCCTTTGCCTGAGGAATTATGGATTTTTGCATATGGCTCCTTACTGTGGAATCCAGAAATGCAGGTGGTGGAAAGTAGACAAGGAAAAGTGGACGGTTTACAAAGAGGCTTCAATTTATTGTCTACAGTTCATCGAGGCACAGAAGAGTGTCCTGGGTTAGTTTTAGCGTTACGGGATGGCGGCTATTGCGAAGGGTTGGCATTTCGCATTAAGCAAGCATCTAAACAGGACGATTTTAAACACTTATGGTTACGGGAAATGGTGACTATGTTTTACCAGCCACACACCTGCCAAGTAACAACCGCCTCTGGAACAATCAATGCTATTACCTTTATTGCAGATCAGCAACACGAACAATACGTCGACTTTGACGCCGCTCAATGTGCCAGTATGATAGAGCAAGCCCATGGCGGCCGAGGCAGCAATATCGATTATTTCAACAATACTTCTTCGTACCTACAAAAACTTAACATCCACGACCCATTATTTAGCGACATTAGTGCGCACTGGGCCCATTAACGCTTCATTTTGGGTGGTGTTTTTTCCAGTTGATCGATTGATTCGCCAACATGTTCTAATTGCTCTTGTAATAGAGCCTGAGCGTCGTAGATACCGCGATTGTAATAAAATGGCCCCATAGTTTCACTAATAAAATCCATTAGAAATTGGGCTTCAAAACTGCCCAGCTCTCTGTCTAATTCAGTGTCGCAATAATCCTGTAAACGACTTATCAAATCGGCTTTTTCTTCAGCGTTAAACTCAATACTCATTGGACGGGCTCTATTTGTCAGTGGTAATAGCTAAGTGTGTTATATCTTCTGTTGAAGGTTTGTACTCTTCAAGGCTTGGCAGCCCTTTTATCGGTTTTATCTGGATGATGAGCGAAAAGGGTTTAGCCATTCCTCACCATTAGAAGGATTAGAGGGTACCCAGCGAGCTAACATTAGCGAGATAATAGCCATAACAGCGCCCAATATAAATACCCATGAGGGCGATACTAACCACAAGAGCCCCATTAGTGCAGGTAACACCACAGCCGCGATGTGGTTTATAGTAAACGAAACTCCCGCCGTAGAGGCCATATCTGCTGGGTCTGCGATTTTTTGAAAATAGGTTTTCTGTGCAATGGCCATGGCAAATAGCACGTGGTCTAACATATACAAAACCACTGCCAGCGGTGCCCACTCCACAATACTGTAGGCCAAGAACACTAGTATCAAACCAATATACTCGACAGTTAACGCCTTTTTTTCACCCCACCGACCCACTAAGCCACCTATTTTTGGCGCCAGCCACATGCTCAGAAGACCATTCATTAAAAACATTAACGCCACTTCATCGGCACCAAAACCGAAACGCTCTACCATCATCAATGCGGCAAACACTACAAAAATTTGACGGCGGCCACCGCCCATAAACACCAAAGCGTAATAAAGACTATAACGTTTACGTAATACTAATTTTTTTGTTTGAGGAACTTTAGACTCATATTGAGGGAACATTACTAGAGCAATCAGTGCGACAACAACGGTTACTCCCCCACCAAACGCGTATACCCACGCCACAGGTAGCCGAAACACCTCTAATGCAGCCCATACCCAACCATAAGCCAGCAATGAAGATGCTGCACCAATTGAAATTAAGCGTCCTAATTGAACTGGGGCTTCTTCCTTACTAAACCACTGCAAGGCTAGTGACTGTTTCATGGTTTCGTAATAGTGAAATCCAACTGACATCAACATGGTAGTCACTAACAGTCCGCTAAAACTCGGAAGCCATCCTGTTAAAGCAGTGCCTACACCAAGCATTATTAAAGACCATATAGCTAACCGTTGTTCCGCAATAACAACCAATAAAAACACTGCACCAAAGGCCAAAAATCCGGGCACTTCACGCCAAGATTGCAACACGCCAATATGGGCGCCATTCAAGCCACCTTGCTCTATGGCAAAATTGTTGAACAACGCCATCCACACACCAAAACTAAATGGCATGGCAAAAGTCATAAGTTTAAGTAGACCCCGTGGGCTGCGAGCTCTGTCTAAACTTAACATTGAGAGGTTCATTATCGATAACTAACTGGAGGAAAGTAACACTGAGTATAGCTTATCGCTCATTCATTTAACCATGGATTTGCCTAACCATTTACACCACATTTACACCAAATTTACACAGCTATTTGCTTAATCCAATTGTAAACAGTGTGTCTGCCCACACATAGTGACTTAGGCCTAAACTTTTTGAGCGCAACATGACCACTGACAAGACTACTAAAACACCCCCAAACCAACAAGATTTGCGTTTATTGATGAGGCTATTACCCTTTATTGCACCCTATAAAAAGATGGTGTTAGGTGCAGCTTTAGCCTTAATAGTGACAGCTGGAGTATCTCTTGCACTGGGGCAAGGCATTCGCATTCTCATAGACCAAGGGTTTGATTCTGCCGATCCCAGCCGATTGAACCAGGCCATGCTGGTATTAGCTGTTATTACGTTTCTTATGGCAGCAGGTACATTTACTCGTTTTTATCTAGTGTCCTGGTTGGGAGAACGCGTCAGCAACGACGTGCGTTTAGCTGTATTTAATCACTTGTTAACCCTGGATCCCTATTATTTTGAGGTTAATCGCAGCGGTGAAATTAATGCCCGACTCACCACTGACACCACTTTATTGCAGTCAATTATTGGCTCGTCCATTTCTATGGCCCTACGCAGCAGCCTAACCTTTGTTGGTGGTTTAGTCATGATGCTTATTACCAACCCTAAGTTAGCCTTGATCGTTCTCGCTAGCGTACCATTAGTCATTTTCCCTATGATTCTCTATGGGCGTCGGGTACGTAAGTTATCTCGCTTAAGCCAAGATCGAGTAGCTGACATAGGCACTTATGCTGGTGAAATTGTACAGAACATTAAAGTGGTACAAAGTTTTACCCGTGAAGCAGAAGAAACCACAGCCTTTGGCAAAGAAGTAGAGAAAGCCTTTAACGTCGCAAAAAAACGCATTTTGCAGCGCTCTATTCTCATCGTAGTGGCTATTACGTTGGTCTTTACGGGCCTCTCCAGCATGATCTGGGTTGGTGCTCAGGATGTTGCAAGCGGTCATATCAGTTCTGGTGAACTTGCTGCATTTGTTTTCTATGCCCTCATGGTGGCTATGGCAGTGGCAACCATATCTGAAGTATACGGAGAGTTACAGCGGGCTGCAGGTGCCACAGAGCGGCTACTAGAATTACTATCTGAAGAAGCAGAGATCAGCTCACCAGAAGTACCTGTACCATTAACTAATGGCCCATTGGCACTAAGCTTTGAGGATGTCAGTTTTAGCTACCCCTCTCGCCCAGACCAAACCGCCTTAGAGAATATTTCGTTTAGTGTGTCTGCAGGAGAGACGGTAGCTATCGTTGGACCTTCGGGTGCAGGAAAAAGCACGCTGTTTGAGTTGTTACAACGTTTCTATGACCCCAAAAATGGCAGCATTGAAGTGGCTGGTCATAATATTAAACAACTCAAACCACAAGACCTTCGCAGCCATTTAGGTCTAGTCCCCCAGCAACCTACGTTGTTCAGTGCCGACGTTGCACACAATATTCGGTATGGCGATCCCAGCGCAAGCCAAGAACAGGTAGAGAAGGCCGCTGAAAAAGCCTATGCCAATGAATTTATTGATCGTTTACCAGAAGGTTATAGTAGCTATTTGGGCGAGCAAGGTGTTCGGCTATCGGGTGGTCAAAGGCAGCGTATCGCAATTGCTCGCGCCATGCTTAAGAACCCTTCGATATTGTTATTAGATGAAGCTACCAGCGCCTTAGATGCAAACAGTGAACACAAGGTTCAAGCAGCACTACAAGAGTTAATGCAAGGCCGCACTACCCTCATTATTGCTCATAGATTAGCTACTGTAATGCATGCCGATCGCATTATGGTGTTCAACGAAGGTAAACTAGAGGCACAAGGCAAACATGAAGATTTAATCGCTACGTCACCACTTTATAAGCGTTTAAGCGAATTACAGTTTAATCACTGAGGTACCCCATGGTCACCAGCACACGTCCAAATCTTGCCGCAGTAGATGCTCTTTTACGGGACGGCTACTGGGATCGCACAGAGATCATTCGCATGGCGGATGGCTCACAAAGGGTGCGTAAACAATCTAAAGGACAGCAATCGGCAGGCCCATGGGGCATGGATAACCTTCGATCCGAGGCTCAGTACCTACAAGATTTAGAGCCTCATTTGATTGATTTATTTCCTCGCCTTATAGCGTCTTGGGAGCAACCTGCCCCAGGTTACGACATGTCTTATCACAAAGAATGTGTGGACCTAGGTCAACTAGCGCGAGCTAAGGTGTTTAATCAGCAGCAGGCAGATCAGTTTCAAACACACTTAGGCAAGCGAGTATTTGGGCAGTTGCATACCCCATCTAAGGCAACATGCATTTTGTCTGCTAACGTTTTAGACACCTTAAAAAAGGCTTCATATGCTATGGCCTCGTCGGCCGACTTAGCCTGCTTGTTGGAAGATAATCTCAACATCAATGGCAGTAACTGTTGCCCTATTTCTACTAATATCAGCCGCCTTACATCCGAAACCCAATTATTACAAACCATTGATAGCCAACCCCAAGTGAGACTCCATGGCGATTTGTTTTTAGAAAATATACTACTACCTAAGTTTTCTTCGCTAAAACAATGGCCCACACAGTTGGTGCTAATTGACCCCGTATCAGTTGCCGGAATTAGGTCCGGCCTTCCCCTATTTGATTTGGCCAAATATGAATCCTATGCCACAGGGGAATTGCCAGCTATGCGCCGTGGACATGTTCAGGTAAGAGGAATAGGAATAGGAATAGGAATAGGAAGGGAGAATACCCGCGATCTTGGTT
>Ga0308015_10001066_pt1 | contig 11612 bp, 16 predicted proteins | sample Neamet231_FD_203128 | JGI IMG/M metagenome (GOLD analysis project Ga0308015, IMG submission 203128) | Marine microbial communities from water near the shore, Antarctic Ocean - #231 | ecosystem: Environmental > Aquatic > Marine > Unclassified | place: Southern Ocean | collected 2014-07-28
CCCTGCCGCGCGTCGCCGATGGACGCCAGGGCCCGCGCAAACGCCCCCCGCGGCTGCGCACGGCCGAGACGGTCACGATGCGCCGAGTGCTACGGCACGTGGTGGCCCATGAGCCGCGCAATCGACGAGAATCGCCAACCTCGACCCTCTCGGCGCCCCTGCCGCGCGTCGCCGATGGACGCTCGTGCTTGAACTCGAGCTTGCCTGCTTGCTGCATGTTCAAGGAGCTGGCGGACGGCTGGGTCTGGCTGTACGCCTTCGGCGCGGGCTACATGTTCATCGCGCTGGCCATCGTGTGCGACGAGTTCTTCGTACCGTCGCTGGAGGTAATCGTGGAGAAGCTGGAGCTGAGCAACGACATCGCGGGCGCCACGTTCATGGCGGCGGGCGGCTCGGCGCCGGAGCTCTTCACGTCGCTCATCGGTACATACCAACGCTCCGCGGTCGGCTTCGGCACCGTCGTCGGCAGTGCGGTGTTGAACGTGCTCGCCGTCATCGGCACGTGCGCGCTGGCCTCCGACAAGCCGCTCGACCTGACGTGGTGGCCGCTGGCGCGCGACTGCCTGTACTACGCGCTCTCGCTGCTGATGCTGGCCATGTTCTTCGGCGGCGTGGCGCACTCGGACACGTGCCCGGAGGGCGCGTCCACGGAGGTGATCCTGCAGCAGTGCTCCACGATTCAGACTTGGGAGGCGGGGGTCGAATTGCGCAGAGAAGGCGTCAGCGGTGACGGTGGCGTCCACCAGCTCGGACGGCATCACCGTGTCCGCCAGCTCCTCCGGCTTGATGAGTCCGAAGCGGACGTGTGCCATCAGCGGGGCCACCCGTTCTTTCAACGCCGCCTTGGACTGCTTCTTGCCCGACTTCGCTTGATGGTGCCCTTGCCGAAGAAAAGCTCTCCGGCTGCAGCCACGCCTCCCGCCTGCAAGGTGAAGGCGCTACTGGTATTCGTGCTGTTTGTGCTCGTGCTCGTGCTGCTGCTGCTGACCGAGGCTCGAGGGGCAAGTCCACCCGCTAGATCTACGTAGATCTGGATGTCTCTCCGCTATTGTTTGTGCTAAGTTTACGATCGTCTTCTATCTATGTTCAGACGCCCAGTGCCGCGTCGAGACTGGGCAAGGGGCAATTCTACGTGCTAATCTATCTATCTATCCATAGAAAGATGTTCAGACGCCGAGCGCGGCATCGAGGCTGGAGCCCTTGACCTCCTTGCTCAGCGTCTTGGCCAGCTCGGCGCCGCCGTTGCCGTCGGCCGCCTGCGCCGCCTCGATCATCTCAGGTGAACAAGCAAGCAATCTTGAGGAGCAAGCAAGCCATCTTGAGGAGCAAGCAAGCCATCTTGATGAGCAAGCAAGCATGCATGCGCACCTGCGCCGCCTCGATCATCTCCTGCTCCTTGTCCCGCGCGTCGAGCTTGGCGCGCACCTCCGCGTGCGCCTCGCGCGTGATCGGAAAGTTGCGGATGAAGAGCGCCCCAATGCCCATGAGGAGCGCGGGCACACCACCATATACAAACATCAGCATGGCCTTGGTGTCGTCAGTGATGGCGGGTCAGCAGCCGTAGGCGCAACAGCAGCAGCAGCAGCACCACCACCACCACCAGCACCACCACCACCAGCAGCAGCACCACCACCACCACCAGCACATGCAACAGCAGCACCTTGGTGTCATCCGTGATGGCGGCGGCGCCCGTGAGCACGGGGCCGGTCGTGGTCCCGTTGGTGAACTTGTAACAGGCAGGAGCGGCGCAGACCTCGGCGGAGGGATCAAAGCCGGCGGCGGCCGGCAGGGCGGTGCCTAGCACCACGCCGAGGGCGATGGCAAGCTTGATGGTCATGCCCCAGTCAGCAAGCAAGCCATCTTGAGGAGCAAGCAAGCCATCTTGAGGAGCAACCAAGCCATCTTGAGGAGCAAGCAAGCCATCTTGAGGAGCAACCAAGCCATCTTGAGGAGCAAGCAAGCAAGCCATCGGCACCTTGATGGTCATGCCCCACACCGCGAAGAACAGGCCGGAGCGCTGCTCACCTATAGGGCGGGATTTACTTAAGGAGTCAACAGCAGGGATTCAACTTGCTGCAGGAATTCACCGCAAAAGAGAGCTGAAAAGAGGTCGAAAAAGAGGCCAAGAGGAGCGCTGCTCACCCGACTCGAGCGCGTCGACGTCGATGACGTCGGCCGCGATAGAGTTGCTGATATTACTTAAGGATCAACAGCAGGGATTTACTTAATGAATGCTGATAGTTGCTGATAAGGAGGATCACAGTCAGAGTTGCTACTCAGAGCTCCAGAGCAAGCAAACGAGTTGCTACTCAAAACTCAAGAGCAAGCAAGCAAGCGAGCGAGCGAGCGAGCAACAAGCGAGCCTCACCTGATGAAGAGGATGGAGGCGAAGGACGAGCCGCGGATCACGATGACCGTTATGAGAACACCGAGCGAACCCTAATACAGCCGGGTGAACAGCAGGGAGTTACGTAAGGAAGGGGGGAGGGCGGATCCTGCAGTCAGTCGATCCTCACCTCCCGGATGAAGATGAGGGGCAGGCTCCAGAAGGCCAGCCACCCCGCCGCGCACATGAGGGCCGGTGCCTTCCCAATCTTGTTCGACACCTAAAAGAGGTAACTGCAGGGTCAGGGATTAGCAGGCAGCACAGGGGGGCAGCGGGGCAGGGAGTCAGCGGGGGACACAGGGACAGCGATTACTGAAGGAGCTGACAGAAGAGAAGCTTGTATACCTGCAGCCACGCGGGGATCGCGGCGAAGGTGCCGATGTTCTCCAGCAGCACCATGAGGGGGAACGAGGCGTCCTCGTCCATGACGTTCTTGAGCACAAGCCGATGCAGCGTGCCCTGCACCACGCCGCCCGTCAGTGCGAACAGCTGCAGGAGCAGCACCAGCAGCACCAGCACCAGCACCAGCACCACCAGCAGCACCAGCAGCACCAGCACCAGCACCAGCACCACCAGCAGCACCAGCACCAGCACCAGCACCACCAGCACCAGCACCACCAGCACCAGCACCACCAGCACCAGCACCAGCACCAGCGCCACTACCGATTGAATTGCAGTACTTATGACTTGCCACAGGCAGCAAATCCGCACCTGAATCACCACACCAGAGATGAAGAAGGTGCCGCACCCAACAACGCGGACGAACGCCGGGTTCTTGCAAGCGATGCAGATAGAGTCAGCACGGATCTGCGTGGATAGGCTTCAGGCATTCGCAGTACAGCTGTACTAGTAGCAGCACAGGAGGGTCCTTGTGTAATCTGAGTGTGTGTTATGTACCTTGCACGCGATGCAGATGCCGCCGCCGAGCGACGCGGACGCGCCCCCCTCCGCGGGTGGGGGTGCGGGACCCTCGGGCACCTGAGGCCGAAGGGGAACATGTCATTGTCAGCCGTTGCATAGCGAAACATGTTAATTGGGCGGTGCGGGACCCTCGGGCACCTGGAGAGGAGGTGGCCGTGGTCAGCAGCAGCAATGGTGGTCAGCAGCAGCAATGGTGGTCAGCAGCAGCAGTGGTGGTCAGCAGCAACAGCGGGCCACCAACACCAGCACCACCAGCACCAGCGCCAGCATCCTGCAAGCGCACCTGCGTGACAGCGGCGGCGACCAGCAGCGGGAAGGTCACGACACAGAACACCGCAGCACCATACAGCTGGTCGGCGGCGGCGGAGACGCCGTTGGCGGCGAGGGCCGCCACCACCGCCAGCAGCGCCACCTGCCCGAACGTGGCCAGCCCCTCGCGCACGCCCGTCACCCTGCAGCAGGCGTCAGCAGCAGCACCACTTCCAGCACCAGCAGCGTCAGCATCACAACCAGTACCAGTACCAGCACCAGCAGCAGCACCAGCACCAGCAGCAGCACCACCACCAGCAGGTTCACCAACCTGGAGCGCTCGTCGTAGTCCGTGGCCAGCTCCGCCCCCCAGGCCTTGTGCGGTAAGTCGACCATCGTGAAGCCCAGGTACAGCACCGCCGACCAGAACGCGAGGTAGCCCGCGCTGGCGCTCTCGCCGGGCACGAAGATCATCCAGACCGACAGCATGAAGAGCGGCGCGCCGAGCACCAGCCACGGCTTGCGCCGCCCGAGCGGCAGCGAGAGCCGGTCGCTCGCCGCGCCGATCAGCGGGTCGGTCACCACGTCCAGCAGCCGCGACGCCGCGATGCCCGCGCCGACGGACGCCAGGTCGACGCCCAGGCTGTGAGGTGGACGGGTTAGTGATGGGCATTGGTGCTCAGGCGACGGCAGAAAAAATTGCTCACTCGTCTGCGTAAAACGCAGGTACGAGCAATGCCATCGGCAACGCCGCGACGGAGGTGACGAACGCCGGTCCTGAATACAGCAGGAGCTGCGGAATCGACAAGACCATTCTATGAGGTGCGGTTGAGAGCGGCCGAGTCCGTCATCATTCGCGGGCTTACAAAAGCTCCTCTTTTCGGCCTGACGCAGGCAGCTGATGCGCGTGGCACTTTTTTTCATGTGTGTCCGTGCAGCAGGCGACTCGTGTGCTCAAAACGGATGATCCTTTGCCATCATTTGGAGTCTATAGCCTTGCATACCAAGGGGGCACCCATATTTTGGCAGATCGCGCTTCAGAAGGGGGCAGTGAAGGGGGCTGGAGCAGCCCGAACGGGTGGGAAAGGGGGCTGTTTTGGACAAGTGTGTGTAGGTAAGTCGGGATCCTAGGCGAGCCTCCAGAATCGCTCAGAGTGGCCTCAGAATGGCCTCAGAATGGCCTCAGAATGGCCTCAGAATGGCCTCAGAATCCCAGATTTTTCCCATTGGTTTTCATTTTGGGCAACGGGAAGTGGCTGTTCTTGGCGCTCCCCAGGCAAATTTTCGCTTTGCGGGGCGCGAAAAGCCTCCGGCGGCCCTCCACTAGCCCCCTGTCTTGCCCCCTTTTGCCAAAAGGAAGCCCCCTTATGCATGGCTATTTGGGAGAACCAGGAGGAATCGGCCGAGCCGAGCGTTGGAGCTGCGGCTGCCGCAGGCTGAGTCACAGCCGTCCGTTACGTCTGCTACTCGGCCTGCACTGCCGTTCGTTCCTCACGTCTAAGAGCGGTAGCGCTGCACAACAGCGGCTGGTGCAGGCGCAATGAACCGCTTCGTCGCGGTCGCCGCCGCCGCCGTCGCCGCGCTCGCCGCTTCGGCCTCTGCGCAGACCGACTGCGCCGGCCGCTGGTCGAACTGCGGCCGGTGCTCGGCGCAGTGCGGCACCGGCACATGGACCGCGAACTACATCATCACCACGCAGCTCACCACCGGCGGCAAGTCGTGCTCGGCCGCCGACGGCGCGACACGTCGATCGCCTGGAGTGAAAGCGTCAGAAAATGCTGCTGCGCGGTCTCAGCTGCAGGTGGGGCTTCCTTTTGCTTACCATGTCGCCGGTGTAGCTGCTGCCGGCCACGCCCTTCAAGCGCACACTCCGTTGTATTTTTTTTGATGAGATCGGATAATCTGGATATCGGATAATCTGGATCGGCACGGGACGACACGCCTGGAAAATTCGGGAATCCGGATAATCTGCAAAACGACACTCCGGAAAATTCGGGAATCTGGATAATCTGGATCGGCACAGAACGGCACGCCCGGGAAATCCGGGAATCCAATTAATCGAGAACGGCGGTCCCACGCGAACATTTGAAAATTCTGCGGCACTGTTCTCCCGCCTCGGCTGCGCTGACGACGCAATCGCCAACTTCCTGCCTACCCTCGACGCCGGCCCCCGTCGTAGACTACGACGGGGGCCGGCGCGAAGGAGCTGGCGTGCGTGAGGGCGCGGCGGCGGCGTGCGACAGTGGTAGCACTGATGCGTCGAAGAAAGGCCTTCTCGGCGCACGCTCGGAGACGCTGGAAGGTATCGACGAGGATAAGGTAACGATGATAATGGCGGAGATCGCGGGAACATACCCCAACGCCAAAAGCCACGGTCACCTTGCTGCCTTGGTATGCGATCACGCCGTGCTTTTTGTTGCCGCTGATCGTGCCGCCCTTCAGGATGGCCTTGCCGTTGTACACGGACAGGCCGTGCTCTCCGTTGTTGCGCAGCACGCACTCCACCAGCTTGGCCTCCCTGCTGCCGACGTACACGCCGTCGCTGCTGTGGTCCTCGAAAACGCAGCGCGTCGCCTCCATCTTGCCGAAGCAGGCCACACCGTCGCCGCCGCTGCCGAAGGCGCGGTAGCCCTCCATGGCCAGGCTCGCGCCGTCACCCACGTGGATCCGCCGGCCGGTGGACGTGCACTTCGTCATCGTCACCGAGCCGCCCTCGATCCGCACGCTCTGCGGCAGGTTCAGCGACTCGAAGCGCACGCCCTCAGACACCACCACCAGCCTGGCATGCCCGTGAGCAAGACGCACTCCTGCCCCACGATCGTCACACCCGCCACGATTCGCAGCAGCCCGACGCCATTGGCAAACGCGAGGTCGTACGTCGCCGCGAGCAGCACGATGCGCGCCCCTCGATCGAGCAGAAGCGACGCAGCAGCGGCACGTGGATGCTCGCACGTTCACCGTTGATGCCCCCGACGCCATGTCCACCGGCCGGATGCTGAACTCGTAACGTTCGAGGTAGCTATCGACCCAGCCCCGGCTCAGCGTGTCCAGCCGCAAGCTGTGTAGCTCCGGCCGGGTTAGCGCGTCGAACAGCACGTCGCGGAAGTCGAGCACGCTCAGCAGCTCGCCGAACAGCTCGCACTCGTTCGCGTTGTGCTGCTGCGCCGCCGGGATGCGGGCGGTCTCAGCGACTTCCACCTCCGCCACCCCACCGCAGCGGCCGCCGCGCCTTTCGCGATCGCGAACGGACCGCGCTCCCTTTCTTCTCCCCCGCCATCCGCTGCAACGCGGACAAGGGGGGGAGGGGCGGGTGGCTGGGCGGGGCGCGAACGACGTGGTTGCGGGACATGGATATGAGGCAAAAGAGGAGGTTGGGCAAGGCGAACGTTAACGCGTTCGTTTTGGCGCAGCCTCGCGCGATGTGCTCTTTGATGCTCCGGATCGCCGCCATCTGCGCGGCGCTCGCCGTCGCTTCCGCAGCGCCGAAGCCGTCTGCCGCCGACGCATGGGACCACGTCGGGCCGTGGTAAGCTCAGACCACGTCGGGCCGTGCATGCTCGCTGTTCGCTCGAATCATTGTAGAAACTGTCGCCGGCGCCGTCGCCGACGCCGTCGCCAACGCTGTCGCCAGCGCCGTCGCCGACGCCGTGGTGCCTGCCTGTGCTGCTGCTGTGCCTGCCTGCCTGCGCATGCGCTGACCGCCCTCCTTTGGACCGCCCGCAGGAACATCTTCGATTGCCACAACGCCAAGGGCGAGCCCACCGGCGAGGCGGGCACGCTGGCCTCCGCCGCGTCGCCCAAGGCCAACCCGCTGCTGATCTACGCCGGTGGCCAGAACAACGGCGTGTCCTCGGGCGTCATCAAGTCGGTGGACGGCGGCAAGCACTGGACGCGGCAGTCCGTCGGGCTGTGGGACACCCGCATCCTGGGCGTCTGGGTCCACCCGGACGACCCTCAGGGCAGCCACGTGTTCGCCGGCACGCACTCCGGCATCTACGAGTCGAAGGACTCCGCGGCGACCTGGACGTTCGCCAAGGAGACGGCAACCTGGGGCAACGTGATGAGCTTCCGGCAGGGCGTGATCAGCGGCACGGACTACATCTTCGCCAACGGTGAGGGCGATGCTGCCGCTGATGCTCCTCGTGCTGATGCTCCTGGTGCTGCAGTTGTGCCTGGTGCTGCCCCTGGCGCTGCTCCTGCTGACGTCTCTCCCGCAGGCGGCACCGGCTTCATCGCCACCAAGCCCCTGAAGGACGGCGTGTGGCAGAAGGTCAAGGCGCCGGGCGGCATCGCTCCCAACGCGTACCTGAGCGTGGTGACCACGGCGGGCAAGTCCGAGATCCTCACCTGCATCGGCGGCTGGGGCGGCGGCAAGCTGTACTACGGCGCGGTCGACACGCCCAGCAAGATCACGTGGGACGGGCCGATGATGCTGCCCACCGTTACGCTCAAGACCTGGGTGGATTACCCGGCCGAGACGGCCATCACGGGCAGCGCAATCACGGGGAAGCAGCCGGACGTCCACAAGCTCGGCACGTTCACCACGCTCGAGACGTGCAAGGCCGCCATCAACGCGTCGTAAGGATCCGTGCTCCTGCTGCTTACATAAGGATCCGTGCTCCTGCTGTTTACAGAAGGATCCCTGCTCCAGGTGGGCGGCGAACAAGAGCTCGGTGGCCAGCTGGAGCTACTACCACGCGCAGGGCGGCAACGGCACCGGCCTCAAGGTACATAAGGATCGCTGCTCCTGCTGTTGACATAAGGATCATAAGGATCATAAGGATCCTTGCTCCTGCTGTTTACATAAGGATCCGTTGCGCTCAAGGGCGGCTGCTACGCGATCGAGGCGTCGGAGCCCTGGGTGCCGGCGCCGCAGAAGCCGGGCCTCTCGGTGGACTCGGGCCGCGCCCCGGGCACGTACGTGCTGCTGGTGTTGCTGCTGGTGCTGCTGGTGCCCTGGTGCTGGTGCTGGTGGTGCTCCGGGTGCTCCTGTGCTCCTGGTGCTGACGCTGACGCTGCTTCCGCAGGTACGTCGGCGGCGCCATCGACTGCTCCTGCTGTTTACATAAGGATCCGTGCTCCTGCTGTTTACATAAGGATCGCTGCTCAGGTACGTCGGCGGTGCCATCGACTGCGCCAACGCGGCGGTGGACCCGAACGACCGCAACCACTTCCTGTACTCCAAGGTGATGATGATGATGCTGCTGCTGCTGCTGCTGCTGCTGCTGCTCCTGCTGATGTTGCTGCTGCTCCTGCTGATGTTGTTACTGCTGCTGCTGCTGCTGCTGCTGCTGCTGCTGCTGCTGCTGCTGCTGCTGCTGCTGCTGCTGCTGCTGCTGACGCGCTCTCTCTCTTTGACTGCAAGGCGGGCGAGTACAAGGCCTGGCACAGCGAGGACGGCGGCAAGACCGTGAAGGAGTTCACGGATCACGACACGGGCGTTTATTTCGTGGCCATCGACAAAAAGGGCTGGCTTTTCACCGCCACGCAGGCCGGCGCCTTCTCCTCGGAGGACAAGGGCGCCAGCTGGGACCCGCAGCACGTGATCATGCATAACTGCGCAGGTACATAAGGATCGCTGCTCCTGCTGTTTCCTTAAGTAATTCATGTTGACATAAGGATCCCTGCTCTTGCTATTTCTGACGTGATCGTGCACAACTGCGCAGACCCCAGCGGCGCCAGCATCATCAACCGCGTGCCGCACGACTACCAGGTACATAAGGATCCCTGCTCTCCTGCTGTTCGCTCATTTCCTGAAGTAGTCCGCCCGTGCTCCTGCTGTTGACCCTCCAGCCGCACAGAACATCGTGCCGAACTTTCGAGAGGACGGCATCGCCTTCCCCTCGGACCAGGTGCTTACATAGGATCGCTGCTCCTGCTGTTTCCTTAAGTAAATCGTGGTTTACATAAGGATCCGTGCTCCTGCTGTTGACATACGAGGACGGCATCACCTTCCCCTCGGACCAGGTGCTTACATAAGGATCGCTGCTCCTGCTGTTCCCTGAAGTAAATCGCGGTTTACATAAGGATCTCCCCTGCGTGCTCCTGCTGTTGACATAACGACGGCATCGCCTTCCCCTCGGACCAGGGCCTGCACATTCTGAACCGCACGAGCATGTACCCGAACGGCACTAAGAAGTGAGACGCGGGAACGCATATAATAGTATGCACGCGTACGGTATGTACGCCCTTGCCTGCCTGCGCTGACACACTGCACCTGCTGTTCCAGGTACGCGCTGACCAAAGCCGAGGGCGACATGCACAACACGATGTCGATCTCGGCGATCATCTCGCCCTCCAAGGTGCATAAGGATCCGTGCTCCTGCTGTTTACATAAGGTTCCGTGCTCCTGCTGTTTACATAAGGCGATCATCTCGCCCTCGAAGGACGGCTCGACGCGCAACATCGTGCGTGCTCCTTGTGCTGCTGCTCCTGGCGCTGCTTGTGCTGCTGCTGCTCCTCCTGGGGCTCCTCCTGGTGTTCCTCCTGCTTCCTAGTCCTGCCGCCGCTGACGGTTTTCTGCAGATCAGCAACACCTGGGACTGGAACGTGTGCGCCAGCTTCGACGACGGCAAGGTGACATACATAAGGATCGATGCTCCTGCTGTTCGCATAAGGAACCCTACAACTGTAGCTCCTCAGATGCTGTTTACACAAGGATCCCTGCTCCTGCTGTTTCTGACCCGGCTCCGACGACGGCAAGAGCTGGCCCGCGTGGGACAAGTGCCAGCGGCTGCCGACCACCGACCCCAGTACGATCGCTGCTCCTGCTGTTGACATAAGGATCCGTGCTCCTCTGCTGTTGACATACAAGGATCGCCAGACTTCTGCACGACTCCCTTGTGGTGCGGCGAGGGCGGCGGCGGCACGGGCATGGGCGCGTCACGGCACCAGATCATGTTCCACCACAGCAACTGGGGCTCCTCCTCCGGTGCGTGCTGCTGCTGCTGCTGCTGCTCCTGCTGCACCTGCTGCACCCGCTGCTGCTCCTGCTGCTGCTCCTGCTGCTGCTCCTGCTGCTGCTCCTGCTGCTGCTCCTGCTGCTAATCGTCGCCTTCAGACGGCGGTGAAAACTGGGCCAAGGGCACGCTCCCGGCCGGCGGCGGCCTCAGCGGCTTCGACTTCGTCCGCGAGGCCGGAACCAGCACCGACATGCCCGCCGGTAATCCCTGCTCCTGCTGTTTCCTTAAGTAAATCCCTGTTTACATAAGGATCCCTGCTCCTGCTGTTTATCTACGGCGCCAGGCACCTGTTTCGCCATCATGGATGCGCCGGCCACCCTGCCGCCCTCGCCTTATGACACCAGCGGCGCCGAGTGGACCAGCAGCGTGGCGACGCGCTTCCCGCAGCCCAACGCTACGAACACCAGCACAGGCCTCGGTACATAAGGATCGCTGCTCCTGATGTTTTCATAAGGATCCGTGCTCCTGCTGTTAACATAAGGATCCGTGCTCCTGCTGTTTACATAAGGATCGTCAGGCGCGGGCGGCCCGACCGTCAAGTGGCTCGCGACCAGCAGCAACTTCGGCCTCAACTTCACCTGGGCCAAGATGCCGGCGGACCTGCAGGTGAGGATGCTGCTGCTGCTGGTGCTGCTGCTGCTGGTGCTGCTGGTGCTCCTGCTGCTGCTCCTGCTGCTGCTCATGCTGCTGCTCATGCTGCTGTGCCTGCTGCTGCTCATGCTGCTGTGCCTGCTGCTGCTCGTGCTGACGTCTCTCCTTCTCAGGGCGCCACCATCTACGTGGACCCGAGCTCGGCCAAGTCGATCTTCACGATCACGCCCAAATGCCTGGCGCAGGTACATAAGGATCCGTGCTCCTGCTGTTTACATAAGGATCCCTGCTCCTGCTGACGCCCGAGTGCCCGGCGCAGTCCGTCGACAAGGGCAAGACCTGGTCGAAGTGCATGAAGCTGCCGCCGTCCTCCATGGGCAAGCTTTCGTCGCTCGTCATCAAGGACTCCAAGACCATGGTACACAAGGATCGCTGCTCCTGCTGTGTACATAAGGATCCCTGCTCCTGCTGTTGACATAAGGCCGCCATCTGCAGTTCCTGCT
>Ga0308015_10001068_pt1 | contig 11592 bp, 6 predicted proteins | sample Neamet231_FD_203128 | JGI IMG/M metagenome (GOLD analysis project Ga0308015, IMG submission 203128) | Marine microbial communities from water near the shore, Antarctic Ocean - #231 | ecosystem: Environmental > Aquatic > Marine > Unclassified | place: Southern Ocean | collected 2014-07-28
GCCTACAACGGCAGAGCCATTCTTCCAAATATGATTCGCGGATGCGGACATCTGATTCTGAAGAATAGATTGAATTTGTGTTAATTCTCTGGCCTGAACCGCACGACCGGGATTGAACAAAATCTTTAAAAATTTGTCATCCGCATTATAGTCATCATAATATGGAGATGTGTTGAAGTTATATGCCATTCGCTATTATCCTAAATATGTTCCTATCATCTTTAATATTCCCTCCCCACTTTTGGAGAGGGAACATATATAACATCCTAAAGTATTCTTAGAATTCTACTACGAGTTTCAAATCCTCAATCTGGTCAGATGCACGAGTAATCGCTCGGCGATTCTCTAAGTAAATCAACTGTCCACTGTCACCTTCCAAACTTACGTCTGCATCAGCATATACGGATGCTTGGGCTTTCGTTCCGCCACCAGCAAGTTCTGGATTACGTAAGAGTCCGATTTGTCGAAAGTCATCGTTCTCTGGGAATCCGTCTGAAGTTTCAAGTCTAACGTGAATCAAACCGTGATGAGTTTTTGCTGTAAAGATAGAATCAACATCGCCGAAGTTAAATTGCTCAGAACCAGAAAGAACTCCTGTGCCTGATATAACTGGCATCCAGTCATTAGTAGTAGAGTTAATAATGTCATTCAATTCCAATTTATATAGGAATGTCCAAACATAGTTATCAGATGTACTAATCGCTTGAGAAACTAGTCCAGCGGCATCTCCTGTGTAACCGGTTGGCTCTTCAGAAGCACCAGTAGGTAACCAAAGTCCCCCTACAGTACCTTCGCAAACTGTACGTGAAGTAGCAGTTCCGCCATCAAAGATTCCACCAATGTAGCATTTGCCACCTGATGGTTCGCCTGTACACATATAAACTCGATATTCGGAATTCATCACTACTGAGTGACTTCCTATTTTACTTACGAAAGAACGGCCAGGTTCATCAATTCCTGTGATACCGTTTGCGGCATCTCCGTCAAATGCGATAGTATCACCTGTTTCCCAATTTAATCGGGGAAGCACGGGTGAGATATCATCATTCTGAATTCGTTTGGTACCAACAATGTCAGTCCAATACTGTGATTCATCTTCATCTAGTGGGTCAGGTAGCGTAAAGTTACCTGAACTTTCGTCATTTCCTTGAGCATCATTTGGCCAAGCGTCATTTCGCCCGAAGCCTAGATACAGGAAGTTGTCGTCAACAGAACCAGTAGTTTTGAACTGGTCGATGAAAACCATCAAGTTCTGTGTTCTGAATTTACTGGTTACAATTGCACCCATTTTGCTAACTCCTTAAATTATTATGTTCTGCTATCATTCTTAATCAGAACTATTTATACGTTTGTTTAATTAAAATATTCACAACTTTATGCCGGTACTGGCCATACGTTGGTATCGTCTACAGTAGTAGCGTGGACGTGGTCGCCTGCGCCAGAACCCTGTGTGTTTTGTGACCACTGACCACCAATTGGCACACTTCCTAAATAAGATATTGTGTCGTGGTTGTCATAGTCACTTGTTTGTGATATAATGTTATAAGTAGAACCATTCCACTCTAATACTAATTCGTGAGTGTATACGGCCGCGTGTGTACTATCTCTCTGTGGTGTAGTTACATAAGTTCCACTAATCAAGGAGGCATAATCTGCAACACTTATCCAATAATCGTGGTCGTGGAATCCACCAGTTAGAGAGAATTTATGCACATAAGTAGATGTCCCCGGTATAATATCCCATTGTGAAATACCAGCAACTACAAATGTTCCCTTTGCTCCCATATTGGGATTAAATTTTATTGTATATCCGTGATAGTGGGATTGTGCCCCATTAGGAGAATCGAAGAATACTATTCCGTAATTGGCATTCTGAGCATTAATCAAATCATTTGCTTGTGCCAATGTAATAGGTTCACACGTTCTTCCTACATTAACTCCCGCCGAATCAAGACTACATCCTTCATATAGCAGGTGGTCGTGACTTCCTATACCAGCCATAAACGAAGGCTGCATCTGAATAATAGGAGGATTATTTGCTTGGAGAACTGTATTTACATAAGTTTTTCTTTCCGTTAAGTCTTCAACTTCCATAGTTGTAGAACTTGTCGTGACTTCAGAAGTAATAACTGGAGTACCGACAGTTGTTGCAGTGCCATAATCCGAATAGTATATAACGTCTGTGGTAGTCGTTGTAATCTGAACGGTTGAAGTCGTGGTCGTTGTAATTAAATCACTATATGTTACGATTATCGTTGTATCACCAGTCGTAGGCGTATCATTGTACGTTGTAGTGACTGGTAGTAATTCTGTGCTTGTCTGTGTTACAACAACACTCGGTGCCGCAGAAAGAACTTCATCAGTTGATGTAGTCTTCGTGACATATATGCTACCGCCAGTTTGCTGTGGTATTGTAACTAGATTTGGATTCCATTCAATTGTCAAGTTATGCCAGTGAAGTCCTTCAGCCGCATTCTCAACTACAGATATATAATATTTAGCAGGGTCTTGAAGTGAATCTTCAATGCCACCTTTAATCCAAGTCACTGACCAGAACGCATAGAATACATTAGCATTAGTATCCCATTTGATTGTGTACTCGTGAAAGTGAGCACCCTCAATTGAATCGTAGATAGTAACAGTATCTACAACACCATCAATCAGTTGCATACCTTGTGCAATCGTCATTCCGTGAGCGTAAGAAATCTGTCCAGTTAAAGCCCCTTCTGCAAATGGACCAACTACAGTCGCATTATGAAAGTGAGGGTGAGAACCACCTGGATAAGGATATCCAGGAGAAGCAAATGTAGGTAGAATTTCCATCATCTCATTATAACCTGGTCGTGAAAACAGATTAGAGATGTTCGTTGGATGTGCGTGTGACCTTGGGTCAGCGGAATAGAATTGATGTCCGTCAGATGATTCCCATTTCTCAGTATCTAACGCAATGAAACTTAAAGTGTTTGCATCGTATGTAATTGTGATACCGTGATAATGGTCTCCGCCTGCGATAGATGTATATGTTTTTATTTCAGCCACTTCACCATTAATCAAATCAGTTGCTTGATTATCATCTAATGGTAATGCTTCTCTGCCAGTGTGTGTTCCGAGAGTATCTAATACTGTGCTGTTAAATGCGTGTAGATGGTCTGGTTCAGAGCCTTCTAATTTATGCCAATCGTGAGCATTTGATAATGTAACATCAGGAGCAGTATACAATGGTGTACCGTTCCATCCTAGATGGGTCATTATACCATTAACTAAAAGGGTATGCTCGTGAGTTCGTAGATGTACTTCTACTGCTTCCCATTCTCCAGTTGTATTTTCATCCCACATCTCAGCAATTTCGTCTGCAACAAATTGTTGCGTAGAAAGATTCCACATAATTTTATATACGTGATAATGTAGATGTTGTCCAGAATTTTCAATAGAAGAATAAACATAAAATGCGTTTACTACACCATTTGCCAAATCTTCTGCTTGAGTTCTTGTAATAGATATGGCAGTTCTACCATCATTAGCACCAAATGTATCTAGTGACTCACTATTGAAATAGTGGATGTGAGCGTTCTCGCCATATTCGTTTGCTCCAAGTATCTCTACTACGGGAGCAGTCGAAATATAAAATGTACCGTCATCATCGTCATCTTCTGTGGCGAGATAAGGTGTATCAGAGCCTGTATCGTATGGTTCCCAAACTAGAGTTGTAGGATTCAAGTGCCATCCAGCAGATGAACCAAGAAGAATATTTGCATCTACTATTCCAGTCCACGAAGTAATTACTGGATGAATATGAGATTGTGGTGTGTTCCATTCCCATATTGGGAAGAAAGCATCCCATACTGTCATTTCTATATCTGATATCTCTAATGCAGAGAATAATTCTGTGTTAATATCGTATATTACTTTGTATCCGTGGACGTGAGCAGTTTCAGAAGCAGGAATCTGTGCAGATGCTCCAACCTCTGTAGATGAATCAAATGTTTCTGTTAATTTCCATATTTCACAATTCTGTGCGCCACTTCCTTGATAACTATCAATACCAATTCTTGTAGACATATAGATTTCACCATTGCTATCTTGCCCCAGTGTCAATACAGATTGGTCGTGAGTTGTTAAGTTTAATACTGAAGTCGCAGGGTCCCAGAAAGATAAATTCTTTCTTGTATATCCTACATTGCCAGAGTATTCAATAAATGTGAATACATCGTGGTTCTCCATATTTGTTTGTGCTATCAAATTCCAAGTATTGAAAGTTCCATTCCATATAATTGAGAATGTATGTGTATAACTTGAAGCGTGAGTAGTATCACTTTGCACAACAACTATTGGTGTGCCTGGATTTGCTTGTGCTAATGCCACTTGACTTGGAGTTAAAATAGCCTCGTGACTATGATTAGCACCGTTGATTGCATTAGGAGTTATTGTAAAGTGTGCAGAAAGTCCAGCAGGATTTTCTTCTAGTGTATAAAGATGACCAGTAGTTCCCGCCCAACTCGTACTCCAATCTCCGAATATAAACTTGCCTTGAAGTCCAGTTAAATCAGAACCTTGATAGACGAATCCACCTAAGATAGAAATACCAGTTCCGTGACTGTACTCGTGAATAGGTTGTTTTAAGTCAAGAAGAAATGCTTGAGTATTTGCATAGCCTTGGTCTAATGCCATCTGGTCAATAATAGGTTGGGATTCTTCAAAATTGTGATAGGCTTCCATCACTCTCCAACCATAGTTACCGCCTGATTCGATTATGTTTATTTCTTCAAATTTATTTTGTCCAACATCTGCACCCCATAATTTACCATCAGAAGCAAACGAGAATCTCCAAGGATTTCTTAATCCGTATGCAAAGATTTCTTCTCTAAACATTGCACCACTAGTTCCGTGGGGTTTAGCGTTTACACCTGCAAACGGATTATCAGAAGGTATTGTATAAGGGAGATTATTAACTGTATCTGGAGTAGGGTCAATTCTAAGAATTGTGCCTAATAGATTAGTAGGGTTCTGAGCATTACCATAACCACCGTGACCAAATCCCGCTTGAGTATTATTCGCTGTCCAACCAGTATCGCCTGCGGCACCACCATCACCGAATGAGATATAGAGCATATCGTCAGGACCAAATACTAATTGTCCTCCATTATGATTCATATCAGGTTGAGGCTGTGTGATTAAATTTCGTTCTGTAGTAATATCAACTGTCTCAGCCGCGACATCAGCCGTGAACTCAGAAATCATTGATGTTGAAAGAGGATATCCGTATGAGCCAGTAGATGGACCTTGCTCTGTCATATAATAGACATACAATAGTCCGTTTGTTGCGTAATCTGGATGGAATGCGAGGCCTAGAGCGCCACGTTCATCGTATGCACCGAATGGCCCGATTCCGATAGTCAGATTAATAGATGTATAGTCGAAAAATAATGTTTTGACACCAGTTGTAGTGTCCATCAAATGTATTTGTCCAGATTGGTCTACAATACATATCTTATCTGGGTCCATCGGATACGCTTCGATAGTCGCAATATCTGTGCCTGTGCCTAGAAGAACATCTCCTAGTAAATCTCCAGTATCACCAGAGCCAGGAACTGATTGAATAAAGTTACTTGAATATAACTCAACCCAGTCAACATTAGGAATCAGTGTAGGACTCCAAGTTTGTTTATGATGGAATGTAAATGTAGATTCGCCTAAGAAAGTAGCCACAGTAGCATCATCAAGAGAATTAAATACATTCTGTTGGAGATTCATTGTGTTACCAGAATAATCAACACCGTCAATTAATGTCTCATCCACGACAAGTTCTGGTTTATAATTATAACATATCCACGTAGTAACTGGTGTGTATCTAAATCCGTGCGTACACGAGTTGCCCATATGGTCAACATTCATATCCCAGTCAGATTCGTATGTGACTGTATACTCGTGGTAGTGAGCCGAAGTAATTCCATTTGAATCGGCAACCGTGCCGCCTTGGAAGACACCATTTTCATCTGTCTCAGGGACCCCGTTGGTAGTTATTCCAATATTATCATATAGAGTAACAGACGCAATATCTCCGTCAATTAGTTTTCGTGCATCGGCTCTTGATAGAGGGTCAGATACACGACCTCGTTGTCTATCGACAATTTGTCCATCTACAAATCTATGCTGGTGGCCAGATGCTTCAGGTAAGAATGAAGTTGTATGAACGTCTGCTAAGAAATCAGGAATCTCGAATACATCACTCGCCATTAATGCTCTTGCTTGAGCGTAACTAAGACCGTGAGCCGTTGCTTCTTTTCCGTGAATTTCTAGATTAGGGATTGCCTCGCCATTAAATGCGTGAACGTGGAATGCGGCTGCACCGACTGCCATTACTGGGAGTTCTAATCCCTTTGTAACATTGGTAGCAACTAGTGGTGCGAAACCATTCTTTCTTCCGTGGGAATGGATTACATCTGGATTATCAAACGCCTGTATTTGAACGGCATCAATAACGTCATTTGTATTTCCGTATACTTTTTTAACTAATGTATCTTCTCGACCACTCTCGAATGCTCCGTAACTCTTTTCTGGAGCATACTTCGCCTCGGGCATAAACGCTTCGACCCATTCGACAACTCTTTGAAGATGTTTGAATACGCTTAATTCATAAACGTCACAAGAAATCATTCGACCGTCTGTCGCATTATCAAGACCGTCTTCAATGCCTAATTCAGTAACAGATGGTGGGAACTCATCAATAGGTAGAACTCGGAGAAGATTATAGAATTCAAATTCCATCTTCTCAGGGAAAGCATCAAGACCAAGTTTAACTTCTGCATTAAGCCAAGATATTGTATATAATTTTTCTTTGAGTCTTGTACCAATCTCTAGAGTATCTTCTTTTCTGGTAGTAATATCTACTCCGACGTGTTCGCCAGGAGCAGACCAATTATCAGGAGTTATTAGTGCGGCCCTATTTTCGAGCGTACCCAATATCTCAATGATATATTCGTCAAAGCCTTTCTCAATGAAGACTCCAAATCCAGTATGAGCCCTTCCGACTGAACCGTGTTGTTCGCTCTCTTGGTCCCAGATATCAACCGCGACATCAAGATAAGAGAATATCGCAATAATCATTTTCACATAGTCAGTAGGTAATTCGATTACCAAATCAACTGTGCTTCTGAATGAGAATTCAGCGAATAGTTTCAGTCCAACAGGGTGAACAAGTTTCTTTAATACTTCTCTATACGATTGAATAGGTACTTCACTTCGTATAACATAAGAGAAATCTTGGTAGTAATCATTATCTTGCAGTTTTCTGTCGGAAGACAGGAAGCCGCCAGAGTCAAGCCAGTAACCATTTGTTTTCCAAACGGCCGTCTTAACAGCCGGTTGTGTCTCTGCATTAACTAGAGCATCACAAGCCTCTCTTGTTAAAGGAGGACTAGATATGCCTAGTAGAATATCATTTTCTACGTCTGATAGAACTTTGGTTACATTAACTACTGGGAACCACGATAGAAATGCTGATTCGCCGTAATATGGAGAAAGCGTATCCGCGCCTTGTGGGTGCAGAGCGTTTTTACAATCAATTTCATTAGTAAACGTATGCAACACTGGCCAGTCAGTAGACGTACTACAGAAAGACGTACTCGGGTTTACCCAATAGTTGTTCGCCGCCACGTTCGATACTGGCTCACCTAACTCAAAATCACCATTTACTTCTAATAGGTTTAATTTAGTCCAGTTAGTATCAGTACCATTAATTTTTGCAGTGGCACCAGAAGTATATCCTTGAATTAAAGAACCACCTTCTCTGTGTACCCCGGCCGCGTGTAGATAGTGGATATGATTCGGGTGACCCGAAATATTAATCCATTTATCTGTCCATCTGTGCCCATTGACAATACATTCACCCTCTGTACGTATGCCGTCAGAGATGATTACTGCTTTATATGGAATAGTGCCAGATGTACCAACGTCTTCCCAGATTTCTTCGTCTTTAAGGAAAACACCGTTTACTTCTGTGAGTAATAGTCGCTCGTAGTCTGTCGTAGATACGGATTCGTCCATATCGACAAAAGCCGTTGCGCCGGAAATTTTGCCACGGATTTTTTTGTTGTATATAGCCCTAACGGTAGAGGCCACGTGTGAGTTATTTGTACTATTGTAATACGGCGACCCGCTATCGAGATAGGCGTGGTCAGTCAGTACCGTAATCCATTGTGGCTCATACCATACAGACCCAGACGCCTTCATCATCCATTGCTTTGGATACATCGTATCAACGTCTGTATTAAAGTCTCGTCTGAATAGAAACTCTAGAGCGGAAGTAGTACCCTTCTGTCTATAGACAGGTTGTATATTCTTAGCGAGGAAGGCCTTGTCAGTAGTCTCTACTGTAGGGTCTATTGAGGTGTGTGGTGTGCCGTGTAGATACTTTGCTTCAAATTCAGGTATGAAGTTATCTAGAGCGTGGTCAACATCAATGTTCTGAATCAAATCAGTTATTTGATTGTACTCGCCTAGTTCTCCATTAACACCAGTCTCTCGCTCCAAATACTCGAAGTATTTGCGAAGGAAAGTGATGAACATTGGATGGTCTTCCCTGACGTAATCAGGTACCATTCTCTCAACAAAGACCGATAGGAACTTAGCAGGAGATTTTGTAAACTTATCGTTAGCCATTTGTTACTGTATCTCCGTTCAATTGATACTCTGCATCGTTACACTACTAGTATTTAGTACGAGTAGATTACTTCGGATTGCCGTAATATCATTTGATTGCGGAGTAGCGTACAAACTTATTACTGAATTAGTGTCTAATACAGGTCTAAATCCAATTAACTCTATGATTCCATTGGTATAGTCTATGGTACCTTGCTCTGTATTAAGGAATTGCTCGTTTACTATGTCGTATAATAGAATATTGCCTTGGCCATCGTCTAATAGAGCGTACTGGGCACCTGTGTCTGTATTACCGAATACACTTGACACGGCAGTACCAGGTGTGATAGCATTATCATACTTAAAGATATAGTTACCAACTGTATTAGAGGCTTGAATAAAAAACTTCTTATAAAACTTGACAGACGTTAAATTATTTGATATACTTTCATCAGCAATGTCAATAGTATTACCTAGTCGGGAATACCTCATTGTCACTTTAAATGCAGATATCTCTTGCTCAAAGAAGGCCTGTATGTCTGCTATTACTTTACTCTGTATCTCACCAGCACTCAAACTGGTTAAGACAGGGTTATACTTGACTGTGGTAATAACATCAATGTAGGTGTACTCTGGTGCTGTTATAATAGGGTTGATTGCTAACATATTGTATTTACTCAATATATCAGTCGTTAATTTTTGTTTGGTCAGTGGTGACAACTCTAAACCGTGCTTAGGCTTAATACATATGAACACCGCACCATACTGAGGAGGGTCATTATCTTCTCCACCCCATACGGCTATAGAGTCAATGTTAGGATACTTCTCTATTAATATTGTCTTATAGTCTTCTGCGGTCACTGCCCTATCTTGTCTCTCATAGGCACGTGGTGCAGTCAGTTTAATGTTATCAGTGGTCTCAGCACTCGCACCTAGACTAGAGATGTCCACAGTGTCCACCGTGACGTGGCTGTCTGTGTAGACGTTGGCAATAGTCGATTCAAGTGCAAATGTTTGTTCATTAATAGTAGAGGTATAGTTACCTGGAGCACCCACCGTAGATAGGTAAGTTACTCTAACTGATTGACCATCAAGAGGTATTTTGCCAAAGATGCCATTCCCGAAATATATCTCACTCACTCCGTCAAGGCCTTCCTGAACAAAGAATGAATTACTCGTAGGGGTCAATTCGCTTAATACTTTGTTGACTTCCCAAGGCTTGTCATTAACAAGCATAGTAATAGTAGAGCGGTCACAGGTATCGTCATTAATAAAGAAGGACTGGGCTTCCGCAGTAGCGTCATATGTCCATTCAAGGCCTTTTAATGTCCCTTGATGTAACTTAATTTCACCAGCGAACTCTCCACCCTCGTCTGCAAAGACGTTAATAGTGTTTAAATTGGTAAATGGTAGTGGAACTCCTGTAATATTACTTACAAATTGAGTACCCTTCTCTACTATAATGTAACTAGGGTCATATCCAGTGGTGTCAAACTCTAATTTAATGATAGATTCAGCGGCTGTAACGGACTTTGGAATGTATCCAATAGACTTAGCGTGAGATACTACGCTGTTTCGGAGCGTTGCGGTATCTAAAAATGCCTCATTGACTGCCATATTAGTATGGAAGCCCATATAATGCGTAGTGTATGCCATTACATCCAGCATTACGCTCATACCAGACCCATCAAAGTCATAGTCCAAGAACTCAGTCTGACCCTTCATAAAGGTCTTGATGTTCTTCTTAATGCCATCGAACTCTAGGTCCGATAAGTTTAGTGCTTTCTTATTCTGTGCCATCTCTTACTACCTCAATCTATTTAAGAAGAAATCTAATTGTACTGGGGACCCTTCATTGACTGGCGTATATGCTATAGTAACATCATAGCCATTCCTATCTTCATCAGCGTTTACTTCAACTCCAATCAACTCTACACGTGGTTCAAATGTATTAATGGCCTGCTTGATTGCGGCAGTCAGTATAACTCGTGTCTCTGTAATCATTGGTTCAAAGAGTGAATGGTAGATAGTAGAACCAAAGTCGCTCTGGAATACCCGTTCTCCTCGTTGTGTCTTAATGATGTGTATGACGGACCCATTAATCGCATCAACGTCCGCACGACCAACAATATCATTGGTCAGTGGATGTACCAACATATCAAGGTCTAAATCCCTGAACTTGCGTACTCTAGTAGTCTTAATGGGTGCTGGCATAACGCTTGAATTCCTCTGTATATACTATATTTATAATGCGTAAAGATATGGACGTTCTAACCATTTGTAATGACATCTCCACTGCCTGTTTGGTTACTCGAACCACAGTCAATCGCATCACCTATCCTTGCTAATGGCTTGGAGTTCACCAGCACGTTAGGGCTACCCGATGCTTGTGCCGCTCCGTGTGGTACACATACTGGACAACCGTGAGTCTGCCAAGGGTCTCCTACACGATGGGCACCAAGGCTATTCACGAAAACATTGCCTGATGCTCCTGCATTCTCTCTAGGTGGATAACACCCGTGACCTGTGCAGATATCGGTTAATCGAACTGTACCTGGCATTAGGGTCTGAACCTCTTGAATTTGAGGGTATCTCTCACGCTATTCACAAAATTTCTCTTCGCTGTACCAATAAAACTTTTTTTTATTTCCGTGTTTTTAGCGTTTTCAGTGGTATTTGCGAAAAAAGTGGGGTTTTCGGGCTCTTTAGACCACTGGATAGAGTCGTAATTGGCTCTATAGGTGTCTGATACAGGTTTAGATACCAATGAATCGCCCGTAATATCGTTCTTCGTAGTCATATCATACGTTCCTAAATTTGTCAAATGAGAGAGAAGGTAACTTGTCTGTGTCGAAAGCATCTTGTGTTGGTAGTTTAGATTTGGTATTGACGTTCTTCTTGTTAGTGAATTTGCCGTAGGACTCTACTGCCTTATTACCTTTTGAAGAGTTTGGT
>Ga0308015_10001071_pt1 | contig 11577 bp, 12 predicted proteins | sample Neamet231_FD_203128 | JGI IMG/M metagenome (GOLD analysis project Ga0308015, IMG submission 203128) | Marine microbial communities from water near the shore, Antarctic Ocean - #231 | ecosystem: Environmental > Aquatic > Marine > Unclassified | place: Southern Ocean | collected 2014-07-28
CTGAATTGTGATATCAAAATGAAATAGGATGACTAGTGACAGCAAAAATCGACAGCTATTAATAATAACAACACTGACCACAATGCATTAAAAGTGATGTGGTATAGCCTAGAAACATTAAACAGAGCTAATAATTATTGTGCAGTACCGTCATTATTGTTTCCTCTATATGTTCTAACGGATATTTACTTTCGTTAGATTCTAAAAAGTCCATTAAGTTATTAACTGTTTGAAGGTACTTTTCTGGAATTCTCTTAACGACTGTATTTCCTCGTTTGGCTTTTCTTCCTACGTTTTCACGCTTACCACCGTGTTTTGATTCAGTTAAATGAACGACCATAATAAACTCCAAATTAAAACTATGTAATAAGACTATTTTGTTTTTGTTACGAAATCAAGTTGGTGTTTTTTTGTGAATATAAATAGGTTTAGCGGTATAGGAAGAAGTGAGCCTTCCCGAAGGAAGGCTCTTAACCCGCTACCTATGGTCGATACTAAAAGAGCGTAAGAAGATAGGGCTATCACAACAAGAGGATAAACCTCAGTTGTAATTAGCATAACATATCATTCGTAATATTTTTAGGGAGTTATCAATTTGGATAAGAGAGAATTTATTAAACAAATACAAGAAGTGTGTATTGTTGAATCGATAGATCATGATATTAAATTGTTGGCAACTAGTGATATTAATAATTTCAAAAACTCTGAGCTTGATGATTTAGCTAAGTTATTGCAAAGCTGTGATCACAAAACTAAAGAGATTATTAAAAAACTTATATATTTTACTTCAAGAAATTATATTTCTGCACTTCTGCATTTAATTGATATGCAATTTACTCTTGAAGAAAATACCGATGAGCTAATGAAAACCGACCTATTAGATCTATTTTTACATACAAAGGGATAGCGTTCCCCGTGTATGTTTGGACAGATTATTTACCCCTTCATTTAAAATCATTAAAGCAAAGAGACTTATGAAATTACGACAATGGCAAGCTGAGTGTATTAATTTAGCTTTAACACGATACCAAAATGGCTATAACCACTTTTTAGCTTTAGCTACACCAGGCGCAGGTAAAACGATGATGGCATCTGAGTTGTCAGATCTATTATTAAAGAACGACTTAGTCGATTTAGTGGTTTGCTTTTCACCTTCTTCAATAGTAGCCAAAGACTTTAGCGAAAGTTTGCATTTAAGAACTCAAGAACGTTTTGATGGTTTAATTGGCGCTAAAGGTAGGTCACTTACTTATCAAAGCTTGCAGTATCTTGATATGAGTTTTTGGCAGTTATTTGAACGTTATAGAGTGTTTGTGATATTTGATGAGATCCATCATTGTGCTGGTTCTAACATTGATAATGCCAATGCATGGGGTGAACAGATTATATTGAATATTAAGGACAAGGCTAAATTTAGTTTAGCGTTAACGGGGACGCCTTGGCGCTCTGACAGTGCTCCTATTGTACTTTCAAATTATATGCATCCTAGCAACAAAATATCGTGCGATTACGTTTATGGGCTTTCTGAGGCGATTACTGACGATGTTTGTCGTGTTCCCCAGATCATTGCAATTGATAATAATAATATTTCAGTAACTGATGAAGAAGAAACTAAAACATTCAATAGCTTTAAGTGCTTATTGGCTCAGTCTGTTATTCCTTATCAATACATCATAGAAAATGAAAAAGTGATGGAATATGTTATTGCCTCAGCTCAAAAAAAATTAAACAAGATAAGAGCCGTTAACTGTGACGCAGCAGGACTTATTGTTGCTTCGTCTGTTGAGCATGCTAGACAAATAGCTGCGTTAATGAAACACAGCTTTAATGAAGATTCCGTTGTTGTGACGTATCGAGAAAGTGAGCCAACTAGCATTATTCAACAATTTAGACATTCAAAAGCTAAGTGGATAATTTCTGTTGGCATGATCAGCGAAGGAACCAACATTCCTCGCTTACAGGTATGTTGTCACCTCACCAATATCAAAACCGAAATGCACTTTAGACAGATCTTAGGTCGTATATTGAGAATGACTGATGCTAAAAACCAAGAAGCGATATTATATATGCCAGCAGAGCCTAAGCTATTGGAATATGCCTACCGTGTTAAACAAGACGTTCCATTTGAAGCCGATGTGGTTAAGTTTGAAAAAATGAAAGCGGTTAATACTAAAGGAATTGAAGATAAAGAATTAAGTGGTGTGACTTTTGATAAGAAAAAGTCTGTTAGACCTTCGGTTGAATTGGGAGTTGGTGGCTTAGACAGTTTTAGTGATGCTATTAAACAGCCTGATTTATTTAACGTTGATGAGCCAGTTGAAGAACATTATTTGACAAGTTCTTATGAAAAAGTGATGAATATTTATGGCCGATTTCAGCAGGAGTCGATTGCGCTGGGGTTGAGTGAGTTGAGGTAACAACCATGCTTTCAGTCAAAAAGTTTATAAGCTCTTTAGAACTGCCTAATCATGCTGATGCTTTGTTTGTCGGTGTCGATTCTAAGGATGATAAACAGCTATATGTTATAGGTAATGGTGGTTTGGGTAATATCAATTGTGCACCCATTGAATCATTTCAAGAAGAAATAAAAACTCATGTGCTCGAAATGATTTCACAATCTGAGCTGTACCTTAAACAAGATGAAAAGCCGATTCGAATTGGACATGGTAAGAGTATTTATAGCTACTCATTAAAGTCTGTTGAAAATTTATCCCAAGCTAGTTCAACTGTTCATAAAATGTATTTTTCAAGTTTATTCATCCGTTGGCAAAGAACCCATCAAATGTCAGATGAATGTGCCCAAGATAAACTCGGGTTAACTGCTGATGAATTTCACAAGTTTAGGGAAGATGAATTACCTATTACTACAAGTTTAATTAATAAACTTGCTGAAGTTACTGGTGGCTCTAAACAGATGTGGCAAAATCGATGGGAACAGAAACAAAAGAACTCTAGGACAAATAATGAAAACACTTGAAACGGTAACTACGCAGGAAGTGATCTCAATGGTTTGTGATTGTTGCGGTTTAGAAGCGAGTACGGATGGGGATTATGAGTTTCAAGAGTTCACTACTATCAATCACCGTTGTGGCTATGGCTCTATTCATAGTAGTCCCGTCTAGGCCTATAGTATATTTTGACCAAAAAAACACTAGTTTACCTTTATTCTGATAGACAACTAAGCCTCCTTTACCGATAGCCGCATAGTTGAATAGGTATCACTTCAATGTGGCTTTGGTGGCGGTATCTATTGCTTATTCTTTAGGTCAAGTTTTAGCCAACTGCGGACAATATTGGATCGATTTTGATTACTGATTTTTTGATGGTATAGCTATCTTATCTGCACCTACTATTATGTCAGCTATCTTCAAAGAAAGCTGACATTAGCATATATACTCTAAGGCGCTAATGAGATGGTCCGCCTCCCCTAATCTATACTTAGGGCAGACTATTAAATGAGGAGAGTTATCATGTCTACTATTAACATTCTTGGAATTGATATAGGAAAATTTACCTTTCACCTTATTGGCCACGATTCATCTGGTCGAGAAATTTGCCGTAAAAAATTAAGCCGTCCAAAACTCATTCAATTTATTTCTACTATCGAGCTAACAACTATTGCTATGGAAGCCTGTGGAGGCTGTCATTGGTTAGCAAGGAAGTGTCAAGAGTTTGGGCATAAAGTACTTCTAATACCACCGCAGTATGTTAAGCCTTATGTCAAAACAAACAAAAACGACTTCATCGATGCTGACGCCATAGCTGAAGCAGCGACTCGACCATCTATGCGCTTTGTAACCGTAAAACCTGAATCATCTCAAGTGATTTCAGTTATTCAGCGCATACGCTCAAGCTATTTAAAAGACAGAACAGCCTGCATGTCACGGATTGGAGCAACTTTATTAGAATTTGGTATGAGCTTTCCAAAGTCTCACGCCAAGATGAAAACACTATTCCAGTGGTTAGCAGAGCATGGTGAGCCAATACCACCGATGTTACTTTTAGAACTAAGAGACCACCATGATTATTATTTGAAACTTAATCAGCTTATTTTGACTCAAGATAAAAAGCTGAAAGAAATAGTTGATAATGATGAACGAGCTCAACTACTCAAAACGATCCCTGGAGTTGGAACTCTAACAGCTAGCCGTTGCATATCTGATATAAGTAACGCTGCTGATTTTAAAAATGGAAGGCATTTAGCTGCTTGGCTTGGCTTAGTACCTCGTCAGTTTTCAACGGGAGGTAAACCAACATTACTCGGTATAAGCAAACGAGGGAATAAAGGCTTACGAGAGCTATTCATTCACGGTGCAAGAGCTGTTCTTGTTCGGCCAGAAAAAGCAGTAGCCGTTTTTGGTAACTGGATATTAGAATTACTATCGAGAAAACATTTTAACGTCGTGGTAATCGCGTTAGCGAACAAGCTAGCACGTATCGCGTGGTCAGTACTTTCAACCAAACAAGCATTCGAAGTTAGAGTGCAAGCCTGATTTGCAAATGATGATAAAGATGACACAACGGTTAGACCACTGGATTGAAAACCTGTGGGGCGGAACAGCAACATAATTTAGTATGCTTACTCGCTTTTGAGGACAATCTAGCGCGGATCTCATCGTGGAGCTGGGCCTAGTGTATTAGGTAACCAAAAAAGACTCCGAATACATTAGCGCAAACCAACTAGTTATCAATATTATTACTTGCAATATTGAGGCGGACCATACATTCTGCCCCCTTAGCGCCATATAAGCTAGAAAATTTGGGGTATATTACTCAACCACAAAAATATAAAGGTAACTGTAACGATCCATGTAAAAAAAAACCTCAATAATGAGGCTGCTTTAGCTCAAATACTAATTATCTAATATGGGCATAACGGATAAATTATTATTATTAACGCCCCCAGATATACTTTCGTCCCCATCATTTCCCATAACAGAGTGGGCCTGAATTAATTGTAAAGACGCAACCTCCAGCGACAGGTTATTTTCAGTAGGTTTTATATAAAGGACTGCTAAGGCTAAAATATCCACTTAACCTAAGTTACTATCTCCTATCGCATCACTTGAGAGCTTAATCACCTCAATACGATTAGCATTATTTACATACCCACCAACTAGGAACTTTATTGAAGCGCTCAAAATACAGACAATAGTGATAGGAGAAAGCGACACTGGTAAGACAAACTCCTTCTCTTCATTATCTTTCCTCTTAAGCGCCAACCAAATTGATTTTAATCAAAAGCGTTTAACTATTTCTGGAATCAATAAAGACTGCGTTATTGATTTCTTTAACTAGATAATTAATCCAAAAGAAGAATCATTGCAGCTCCAAAAGATCCCCAAAGTTATTTTGAAGTGGTCAAGTAATATTTGACCACGCGCTCATAGTACTTAGCTAAATTAATACGATTTGGTTAAATAACAATACGGCAAGGACCATTGATATTAAAATTAAAAATAAAGATAGCCACTTTCCAAATGACATACCTCTATATGCAGCTAGCCAACTCTTTTTTACTTGGTTAAGTTCATCACGATGGAATTTAGCTTGCCTAAGACCATATAGATAAGTTCCTGAAATTGCCAAGGCACTTAGGCCCGTACCAAATAAAAAATACAGTATTTTGGTATAAATACCATAAAAAACACCAAAATGTAATGGATCAGCAGCTTCCGAAATACGTACATGAATTGATTGTTTTTGTGCGAACCTATTGGAAAGAAATTCGCCACTAATTGGATGGAAAATGACATTATTTGCCCGATCACGGACTAATACCGTTCCATTTTGTCCTTGTACTATTACTGAGTTACGTCGTTGGCTGGGTAAGATAATTTGTTTGATTTCCATATCATGGTAGTTAGCAATATTGCTCATTATATTCTCAAATACATCTTGATGTGGCATCTCTACAGATTGATCTTTTGCAACTGTAATCGACTCAACCTGCTCTGGGAACTTTGCATTTAAACCCCACTGCTCAAGTAAGTACCAAGTGCCTGTGATGCATAAAACCAATAGCAACCAGCTTGACCATAAGCCAAAGAGTCGATGACAGTCATTCCAAAAAACCTTACGATTATTAGTTCTAGGTTTTACAAAAAATTTCTTCCACCACTGAGGAATGAGGAAAAAACCAGAAATAAGTGAAAAAAACATCAGTAAACCGACAATGCCAACAATGGTAACGCCAACAATGGTTGGCATCATAAGATGACGGTGTGACATTCTAAAAAAACGCTGCCAATTGTACCAGCTTCCACTACCTTGATACTTGCCTGTTACTGGGTGATAAAATTGAAAGTAGCGTTGTTCGTTTTTATCTATTCGTATAACTTCAACAGCAAACCAGTCGTCTATTGGTGCATTAATGCTGCTAATAGGATCATCTGGGTTCTGTTTATTGGCTGCCTGATATATAAGTGGCCAATTAATTTTTGATGAATCTATCGCGGGTAGCACTCGTTTACTCGAGTTTGCTAACCAATCAATTTCGTGAGAAACAACTGCTAAGGTGCCTGTGATTAATATAAAACAAATCAGGATAGATAGCTTAATACCCGCCAAACTATGCCATGCATACAACTTTTGTTTATTCATAAATTATGGATCTTAATAAAGCAAAAAGGCCTCTATCAATAGAGGCCTGTTTGCTATGTTAATTATTGAAAATTACAATGAGTAACTTACTTGTAATAAGATACTGCGTGGTTCACCTGGGAAATGACCATTACGCTTATTAAAGCCACTAGTCGCATACTCTTTATCGAAGATATTTTTTAAGTTCAGCTGAACATGAAAATCGTCAATTTGTGTTTGCCAGCTAGCATCCCAAGTTGTATAAGATTTAACTTCTTGGCCATCTAAACTTATACGGTCATCTACAAAGTCAAAACCAACTGCGAATGAAGAGTTTAAGCTTGGTAATTCATAGCGTGTCCAGATACCTAAGGTATGGTCTGGTGCATTGGCAAATTCGTCACCAATAGCGTTACGAATATCATCAGGATTACCACCTGTGATTTTGGCGTCGTTGTATGCGTAGTTAATCATACCTGTCCAATGCTCGGTGATGTCACCTACTACATCAATTTCAATACCTTTACTTGTTACTTGACCAATTTGAATTTGCGCTGGTCTCTCAGTGCCTTCTATAAAGTTCGGGTTAGCAACTTTAACGTCTTCTTTTACAATGTGATAAGTGGCAAAAGTCGTTGTGATACTGCCATCTAGCCAAATGTTTTTGATACCAATTTCATGCTGTATGCTAGTTTCTGGATCAAAGATTTCACCAATGTCTGGTTGGCTTGATAATCTTTGTGGGTTGAAGCCTTCAGCTCTATTGGCAAATATCGATATGTTTTCATTCGGTTGATAAATGGCGCCAAGTCGTGGGCTAATTTTATTATCATCAATTTTTTTATTGTTCGTAAGATCTTCATCTTCAAATCGATCAAAACGCGCGCCCGCAATAGCTATCCATTGTTCGTTAATTCTGATTTGATCTTGCACATAAACACCCAAACGTGTGCTTTTAGTTTCGGTAATACCGCGGTCAAATATTTTATAAGTGCTGCTATCTGAAACACCATAAACAGGATTAAGAATATCTATTGTTTGAACATGAATAGCAGGATCGAATATCTGCCTCGGATCTTCAAAATTATCGGCATCTGTTGTTCTTGTTAAGTCGCTAAATTTATTATGGAATTCAGTTTCAACTTCAGAATAGTCAGAGCCAAATAATAAAGTATGTTCTAAACCTAAAAGTGTTGCTTCGTAAACAAAGTCAGTGGTGATACTCCATTCGTCATTTTTACGCTCTTGATCGCGGAACTGGCGAAGCATCGCAGTGTCTTCATCAGGAAAACCTAATGCATCTAAAAGTGGTAAAGAAGCGGCTTTAATTGCAGGGTTAAGATCACCAACTAATCCTACATTTTCATGATATTGTTGATTTCGTTCATTACTTAATGTTCTTATCACTGTAGTATTAGTAAGATTATCAGCAAGTTCTATATTAGCAGTGACTTGAAAAGCATCAGCTTCTAGGCGTTGAAAGTCTGATTTTTCGTTTGCATTGTAGCTAATATCAGTTAAAAATTTACCGTTGTCATCTACTGGAACACCACGTAAACGATGCCCTCCTAAATCTTGATCGATATAATCATATTGAAAAATCAATTCAGTTTTATCATTAGGTAACCAAGTTAAACCTGCAGAAAGCAATGTGTTTTTTTCATCTGTATTATTACGGAAGCCGTCTTTACTTTGATAGAAACCGCCTACACGATACGCTAGTGTCTCATCTTTATTGAGCGTACCTGTGGTTTCTACGTTTCCGCCGAATAAGCTATCGTTGCCTGTAAATAAAGCAAAGTTTGCCGTTTGTTCAAATTTAGGTTTCTTAGTGACGTAGTTAAGTAATCCACCAGGTTGTCCAGCTCCATAGAGCATGCCTGTAGGACCTTTTAATACTTCTACACGTTCAATATTGAATAATTGTGGGATAGAAAATCCAGAATACGGGTCGCCTTGAACGCCATCATATCTAACCTGATCTTGACGGAAACCACGTGCGTTTATGCCAGAATAACTAAACTGTGTAACACCTGAGATTGAGCGGTAAAGATCTGTTGTTTGCCTAACAGCTTGATCGAGCATTAATTCGTTGCTTAATACTTGAACCGACTGCGGCAAATCCATGAAACTAGTCGGTGTTTTTGTCGCCATTGTAGCTTCATCAACGAAATAAAATTGTGCAGCTCGACCTTTGATAGTGATAACTTCAATGTCTTTTTCTGTGATATTTTGTTCTGCGTTGCTTTGTGCAAAAGCGGAGCCAGCAAGACCTGATGAAATAGCTAATACTAATAAAGATTTTTTATAGAGTAATTTTCCAGATTTAATGTTCACGACTTTCCTTAGACTGCTAATGAGAATGATTGTTATTAAAGTTTGCGCGCATCTTATTGCAACTGATTCTCATTTGCAATACCTAATTTAATTTATTAATTCTTGATACATTTTCGCTAGTAAATGATTTTAATAAAGAAACTACTATTTATTGGTAAGAATACATTCAGTTAAGCGCTTCACTTGCGATGAAGCGCTCAAGGTTCATTCAAATGGCATTAATATTAAACAGGCAACATAGGTGTTGTAGATAAAATATGAACAGTTAAAGTTTATTGCACTTAACCCCTGCACTTTTATTTCATTCGGTAATACCAAGTTTAGAGAAATACACTGGCCAGATATGTGATTAATCACCGAAGTGTTGAAATCTAAATAGGTGTTTACATCAGGATAGATGGCTTTAAATAAGGCTTCTTTGCTAGAAAAAGCAAGAGTCACTAATTGTTTATGGCTTAGTGGCTGCATAGACAATGTTTTTTTTTCAGCTTCTGTAATAATGCTTTGATCAATTTGTAGGGCAGTTTCTTTGCTGAGCCAATGTTCAATATCAATGCCTAGAAACCTTATATTGCTTGATAATGCAGCTATGCACATAGCGTGAGAATCTGTATGTGATATTGACGCAGTAATACCTTTGGGCCACTGAGGCTCTCTGTTTTTTCCTGAGCGAATGATATACGAGTGAAAGCCTAATTGGCTCAATACCACATTAGCAGCATACCTACCTGCTAGAAATTCAGCTTGTCGTTTCTTGACTGAACGTTGAATGTGCTCAGGAAGATGAATGTTAAACTGACGATATAAATCAATATGATAATTTTCGATATTAAATTGGCAAGTAAAAAGGTAAGCGGACGTTTGTTCAGAATATGAGCAGTTCACTTTTGCAAAGAAGCCCTGTTTGTCATCCCTTTCAAACGCTATCGGAGCAAATAATTCATTTAACATACAGTATCAACAATGATGTTTGCTATTAAGTTGTCGATAATTGGTGAAACAACACTGAGTACATCTTTGCTATTCTGGTCAATGTAAAAATGCCCACCATTAATATAGTTAACTGTTATTTTTTTATCCGAAATTGCTTGCCAAGCAACTACATTTTCATGGCTTATGTTGTCATCTTCAGTGCCTGAAAGGACATGCACCTGGCAAGGAAGAGTAATAGCTAGAGCCCGATGTAACTCTGAAATTTTAAAGTCTGCTCTTAACATAGGTAAGGACATTTTAACTAATTCCTCGTACTCAAAAAATTCACTTGGCGTGCCGCCTAAGGTTTTTAGGCTTTCAATAAAGACTTCATCTGATTTATCCCAAGCCATTTCAGCTTCGCGAGGAAGATGTGGTGCAGAGCTTGCCGACGCGATTAAACATTCTGGTAAAGCAAAGTGCTTAGCTTGCAATTGGCAAACTAACTCATAAGCTACCCTACTGCCTAAGCTATGACCGAAAAAAGCATAAGGCTTATCGAGTAAGTCGACTATTGAATTTAATAAATCGGCCACGAGCGCTTCCATATTATCAAAAGGGGCTTCAAACATTCGTGTTGTGCGACCAGGTGGTTGAATCATTATTATCTCAACGTACTTGGGCAATGCGTTTAGCCACGTTGCATACGTTGAGCTATTCCCTCCCGCATAGGGAAAACAAAATAACCTTAATTTAATGTCATCATCTGTTTTTGTGCTGATAAACCAATCGTTCTTCATGTTTAAATCTCTATGCATGCTACAACAGTTAAAGTTGCATAACTTGTCCTTAAAATTAAGGCGTAACTTATAAGAATAAAACATTATATGCAAATGATAATAATTATCATTAATGTTATTGATCTTATTTGTATAAAGTTCTATTATGACGGCTCAATTTTAACGCTAACAGTTGAAAACCATATTGAATATGGGGTCTAGCGTTTTTATATTTGTATAATTAAAGGACTTACTATGTCACTCATTCAACAAAAATTTGAAACAATTATCGTTGATTCAAGTTTTCATCACACTAATCTACCGACATTAATTAGTCCCACTAATAGTGCGAACTGGCAAGATTGTATCCATGAAATTAAACAATTAGTAGAACAGCAGCTTCACCGCACTGGTGGCTTTCTTTTTAGAGGTTTTAATGTACAAGGAGCAGAAGTTTTTAATCAATTTGCTCGAGCATTTAACCACGATTTACTAAATTATGACTACGCATCAACACCAAGAAGTGAAGTGTCGAGCGGTGTATATACATCGACAGAATACCCTGCTCACCAGGTTATTCCATTACACAATGAACAAGCATATACATTGAACTGGCCACTAAAAATTTGGTTTCATTGTGTTACTACTTCAGAAGTTGGTGGTGAAACGCCTATTGCTGATAGCCGAGAAGTTTACAAAAAAATTGCACCAGAAATACGTGAACGTATTGAACAACGGGGATTACTGTACGTTCGTAATTACGGTAATGGTTTAGATTTATCTTGGCAAAAAGCTTTTGGCACCGAAGATAAGTTACAAGTAGAAAAATTTTGCGATACAAATAATATAAATTTTACTTGGAAAGAAGATGGTGAATTGCAAACAAAACAAATTTGTCAGGTAGTAGCCAGACACCCTAAAACCAATGATATCGTTTGGTTTAATCAGGCTCACCTGTTCCATGTTT
>Ga0308015_10001077_pt1 | contig 11508 bp, 14 predicted proteins | sample Neamet231_FD_203128 | JGI IMG/M metagenome (GOLD analysis project Ga0308015, IMG submission 203128) | Marine microbial communities from water near the shore, Antarctic Ocean - #231 | ecosystem: Environmental > Aquatic > Marine > Unclassified | place: Southern Ocean | collected 2014-07-28
GGCGGCGCGAACGACGAGGGGCCGGACTCGGGAGGAATCGCGCTGCCGGTACGTACAGCTGTAACAACAACACCTGCAGCTGCTGTGAGGTCCTGATGTGCGCCCTGCAGTCAACACCACAACACATGCGCAGCTTGCGCACTCCCTGGTCGGGGCGCTGCTGCGGCGTATTGAGGGCTACGCCCGCGGGGAGGACGAGTCGTGCCCTGCGGACGCGGACGACGCGACGGCGGCGGCGCACCGCGCGGCACTGGGCGCCGCCGCCGCCGCGCTGGGCGAGTGCGCTCGCTCCGCGGCGGGCGCCGAGGCCCTGCTCGGCGAGGGCGGCAGCGGCGAGGGAGGTGAGGAGGGCGCAAGCCACGCGGTGGCGGTGGTGGTGGTGGCGCTGAACGCCGCCTTCGCCTCCGAGTCCCAGGCGACGCACCGCCACTGGGAGCACGTGCACGAGGTGAGAGCATGCGCTGCCGCTACGGCTGCTGCTGCTGCTGCTGCTGCCGCCGCCGCCGCCGCCGCCGCCGCCGCCGCCGCCGCTGCTGCTGCTGCTGCTGCTGCTGCCGCCGCTGCTGCCGCTAACTCTGCACCTCGCCAGGCGATGCACGAGCACGCCCTGGTCGGCGCGGCCCTGAAGACCAACCGCGGCAAGGGGCGCGCCTCGATCGCGGGCCGTGACTCGATCGCTGGCCGAGACTCTACGCACGGCGACGGAGGCGGCGGCGACGACGCTGCTGCGGGCGACGCGGCCGGCGCCGCTGCTGCTGCGGAGGCTGAGCACGGTCTGGCCCCAGCGCTGTGCGACGTGCTGGGTGCGCTGGCGGCCGCGGGCAGCGGGCGCGGGCCGAGACAGATCGCGGCGGCCAGCGGCCACGTGTCGCTGGCCAGGGCGCTCAAGCTAGAGCGCTGCTTCTCGCAGGCGGCGCAGGCGCTGCGGGACTGCCTCGCCCCGCCGCGGTACATACGGATCCCTGCCGCTGTTTGTGGATTCCTAAAGTAATCCCTCCTCCGTCTGCGTGGTGTTGATCCCTGCAGTAAGCAGCCGGCCGCACCTTGCGCGGGTGGCGGGCGCGCGGGCGGAGGCGGACGCTCTGCGATGGAGCGATGGCGGCACCAGCTACGGAGCAACGGCGGGCAGCAAGGTGGCGGCTAGCGTGACGGTGGCCGAGGCCCTGGCGGCGGCGCTGCTCGGGCGGCGTCGGCACGGCGCGGTGCTGATTAACCTGGCCGAGTGCTGCCTGTGCATGCTGGCCGAGCCGCGGGCCAAGGAGGCGGCGCTGGACGCGGGCCTCGTGTCGTCCCTGATGCAACGCACGGGCGGCGGTTCTGACAACGACTACACAATGCAGGTGTGATGACTGAGAAGAGGACATGATCCCTGCTTTATGGCCCTCAACTCCCACATTGCTGCGTCCCCTGCCATGATACGGTCCTCTGCTGGCTCTGACAAAAGACAACACGATGCAGCTGCTGCTGCTGCAGCGGCTGTGCGCGATCGCTACCGCGGAGAACGACGCCGCTGATGCGGATGCCGGTGCTGACGGTGCTGCTGGTAGTGCTGGCGGCGGTGCTGGTGGTGGTGCTGGCGGCGTTGGCGCGGCGCTGCTGGAGGAGGATAGCATGGAGCACCTGGAGCTGCTCTTCCTGCCCGAGCAGGACGACGAGCTGCTGGCCGCCGCTTTCAACCTGCTGCTGCAGGTGAGGACAATGCTGTTGCTGCTGCTCCTGTTGCTGCTCCTGTTGCTGCTCATGTTACTGCTCTGTTGCTGCTCCTGTTGCTGTTCCTGTTTCTCGTGCTGACGTCTCTCCTCCTGTTGCTGCAGCTTGATCTGTCGTCCGCCCCCGTGGCAGCGGTGGCCAAGGCCATGGCTGTGCTGTCCGTGGCCGTCGCCACCGGCCGCAAGCCGCTGCTGGTGAGTGGCGATTGCCTGGCTGTCCACGTCAGCTGTCCGCTGCCACGTGTCGTGTCCACAGCGCGCCTCACATTGACCTCCTCGCCAGGTGCTGCGGCTGGTGGAGCACGGCGCGATCAAGCAGCTGGGCCGGCAGAGCGCGGCTAGCTACGCGCACGAGGCGCACTCTCGCAATCACAAGGAGGCGGCGCTGCTGCAGGTGGACGCGGCAGGCCTGCTGCGTGAGCTGCTCGAGAAGCAGGCCGAATGGGCGCCGAAGGTCGCCGCAAAGCATGGCGTGCTGGCGGTGCTGGCGCTCATTGCCGGCGGCGGTGCTGAGGACGGCAGACACGTGGCGGGTGGGGCGAACAGCGCAGCGGGGCAGGCGAACAGGGCTGCGCTGTCGCTGCTCACCGCGTTACAGGGGCTGCTTCAACATGCGCTGGAATCACAAGAAGCCTCGGCCGGCACTCCGCGCTCTGCTGACGGCGATGGCCACGGCGAGAGCGAGCGGCTGCACGCGGCGGCAGCAGAGTCGCTGCTGGCGCTGGCGGAGCGCGGCGAGCGCGAGCAGTCGGGGGCGCCCACCGTGCTCTGGGGCTGCCTGCAGCGGCTGCCCGCGTGCTCTGCGGCGGCCGCGGCGGTGCTGCGCCGCGCAGACAGCCTGCAGCGCGCCTCTGCGCTGCTGATGGCGCTGGCGGCGCCGGCGCGCGCCAAGGCCGGGGCGTTTGCTTTGGGATGGCGGGCCGACTGCGTGCTGTGCGCCCTGCGGATGCTGCTCGCCGCTACCGTAGGCGCAGGAGCCAGAGCAGAAGGACGATCAGAAGGAGGCAGTTGTGCTGCGCTGCCGCCCGCCGCAGTGGAGGCCGCGCTGAGCATGCTGAGCGCGCTCAAGCCCTCGCGCATTCCCGAGGTGCAGGACCTAGTAGCGCAGCTGCTGCTCGGCGGAGGCGGCGGCGCGGCGCCCATAGCTATAGCCGCGGTCGGCGACTGCCTCTCAGAGCGATGGAACTGGGCGCACCCTTGCCTTTTCAAAGCTGTCCCTCGCCGCATGCTGCCCGAGTCCGGAGGCGACGAGCTCACGCCGCTGCTCACGGGAGCGCTGGGGCTGCTGCTGAGCGCGCCAGTGCTGGGTGACCCGTTGGCCGCCGCGTCGCTGCGGCGGGCGGCCGTGGCGCTGGTGTGCTCCCTTTGCTCAGCGCAGCACACTCGGGTCGCGGCGTGCGTGGACGTGATGTGTCGCGACGATGTGTTGCTGGCTACGCTGGGAAGGTTCATTGAGCAGCCGGCTTCGACCACGGAGGTGGTGACCGGCGCTGCGCGCTGCCTGCAGGACGCGTGCCTCGAGTCGCCGGAGCTGGCGCCCGCGCTGGTGGCGCAGGCGGGCGGCGTGAGCAGCCTGCTCAAGGCGATCCGCGGCTCCGGCCCGCGCCAGGAGCAGGAGGCGCTCAGCGTGCAGGCCGCGCTGCTGTGCGTGCTGCGCTGCAAGGCGGCGAGGCTGACGGCCGCGGAGCTGGGCGTCGGCGCGGTGCTGGCCGAGGCGCTGCTCTTCCGCGACGAGGCGGCGGAGCAGGAGCGCGTGGCGAGCCTTCACGCGCTGGTCGAGTGCGTGGCGGCCGAGTCGGCGCTGTTCGTCGCGGGCGGCGGGCTGGCCTGCGCAGCGCCCATGCTGCGCACGGCCTCGGTGGCGGCGCGGAGGGCGTCGGCGGCGGCGCTGGCGTGGGCCGCAACCATGCTCGACGAGAACCTGGCTCCAAACTCGGCGTTCGACGCGATGCTCTCGGCGCCTCTCAACAAGTTCGAGGCGCTGGCCAGCCCGCAGGCCAAGCTGGTGCCGGAGGACGCGATCCGTGCCTCGTTCCGCAGGGGGCAGTCGCGGGAGGTCGAGGCTGCGGCGGCGGCGGCGGCCAGCGCGCTCGGCTCGCGCAGCAGTCACATGGCGTCTGGGCGCATCGGGCGGCGGAAGCGTATGGGCACTATGGCGCAGGGCGCCGCGGACGAGCAGCTCAAGCTGGACGAGGTGGCGCTGGAGACGGCACGCAAGCAGGAGGCCTTCAGGGAGCGGCTGTGCCTCATGGGCTGCTTCGTGCCGCGCTCAGTGCTGCAGGTAATGCTAGCTCAATAGCTGCTCAACGGCTGCTCAACGACGGCTGCCACGCTGCCTCGCTGAACGGCTGCCTGTGGCTTGTGTCTACGTATGCTTGCTGAACGGCTCTGACCCCGTTCCGCGCTCTGCGCTGCAGGGCAAGGCAGTGCGCTTCAAGAACGTGCTGCAGCTGGGGCTGCATTCGCCGCGGACGGTGACGGCTGTGGTGTCGCGCAAGGCCCTGTACCTCGCGGACGCGCACGACGGCAAGAAGCTCTACGCCACGTACGATCGGCTGCCGATCGCCGCCCTGTGTGCCCATTGACAGCTGTCCACTGCCACGTGTCGTACGCGCCCCATAGACAGTCGGCGCTCATCAAGCTGACCTCCTCACCTCCTCAGGTACACACTCCTGGAGGACATGGGCGCCGTCCGATACGTGGGCGGCGCAGACGGGGTGGGGATGCTCGAGCTCAAGCTGCGCGGCGACAAGGGCAAGGACGCCGCCGCGCTGGTGCAGCTGCAGTCTCCGTACGCGGCGGTCATGTACCGCTCGCTCAGCAGCGTGATGCAGGAGATACAGGCGGCGGCGCAGGCGGCGGAGCTGGACGCCGCCGCCCGCGCCAGCAAGCCCAAGGCCAGCAAGGCCGGTCGCGGCTCCTTCTCGCGGCGGCAGGCGCGGCGCGGCTCGCGCTGCCTGGCGGAGGAGGGCGCGCGCTTCCACCGCGAAGACATGAACGCCATCGCGCAGGACGCCATCGCACCGCTGTTAGGCGTGGAGGCTTTATTCGGCGAGGACCGTGCGCTGGCCACGTCGCGGCTGCAGATTGTGAGCTGCTGGGCGATGCAGCGCTCGGTGCAACGGACGGTGATCGACACGTCGGCACACCTGCCCTTAGTGCGCCACGTGCAGGAGGCGGCGGCGAGCTCCAACTCGGAAGACGACCTGCAGGTGGGCGCAGCCGACATTGACCTCCACAGCTGCTGCTTGCCACGTGTCACGCCAACAGCGCTCCTCAGACTGACGTCCTCGCACGACCTGCAGCGGCTCACTGTCGACGTGAAGAACTCCGGCGGCGTGATACTTGTGAGCGCTGCCAGGAAGGCGCGCAGTAACTCGCAGTCGGACATGAGCGTTTCGGCCTACGAGCAGTCGCTGGCGCGCGTGGTCTCGCAGGAGCAGCAGCGTGAGGAGGAGGTGGAGGAGGAGGACGAGGCTGGGGCGGGTGCGCATGACCACAACCGCGACCAGGAGCAGAACCACGACCAGGAGCAAGAGCAAGGAGAGGACGTTGAAGGCGCGGGAGGCGCGGGAGGCGCGGGAGGCGCGGGAGGCTTGCCGCGTCCAGCCATGCCAGGTGACCGCAGGCGGCCGCGCATCACGAGCGGTGGCGACGACGGGCTAGGACTTGGCACTCCTGCTACCAACCCTCGGCTTCTCTGGGCTCTGCGAGCGCTGGCGACGCTCTCTGTCGAGGACTCTCTCGACCCGTCAGAAGAGGCGTTGCTCGACGCGGGGCTGCTGCCGCCGCTACTGCGGCTGGTGCTCTCCTTCGACTGGTGCGGAGAGACAGCGGCGCTGCTGCTGTCGCTCTGCGAGAACTCAGAGCGCGCGTGCCAGGAGCTGCTGCTGGCGCTGAACGGCCTCGGGCTGCTCAACGACTCCATGTCGGGCCAGATGCCGCGTGCGGCGCAGCGCAAGTGGGAGTTCATTCAGATGCGTCGCACGGCCATGAAGCTGGTGGCGAGCTGGGACGGCGCGCACGAGGCCGCGCTGCCGCAGGTGAAGGAGCCGATCGGCTGCTTGTGTGTGTGTGTGTGTGTGTGTGTGCGCGCGCGTGTGTGTGCGCGCGTGTGTGTGTGGACAGCTGCCCTCCAGTGTGCCTACATGTCGTGCCCACTGTGCTCAGACTGACCTCCTCACGTCGCCTCTTTTCCTGAACACGCAGCTGTTCGACTCGCTGGGCCTCGGCGACGTCGAGCTGGCGAGCCGCGCGGCGGAGGCGCTGGCCGGCTGCACCTGCCTGCAGAACATCGACGCGTCCATGGCCTCGCGGCTCTACGACTACTTGGGCGGCAGCGGCCAGCCCGTGCAGTCGGACGCCACGGCCCCGAGCTCGAAGATGCTCCGCAGCATGCTGGAGCAGCTGGGCCGCCTGGCGCGAGTGCCGGAGCTGCAGCCGGCGCTGATCCAGGGCGGCGCCATCGTGTTCCTGGAGCGCATCCGCGGCTCGCACGGCGCGCGGTCCGAGGGCTTCGGGCAGGTACATAAGGATCCCTGCTGTGCACTCATTTCCTTAAGTATATCCCTTCTGTTCATCCGAGGGCTTCGGGCAGTGCCTGGCGACGCTGGCGCCGCTCTTGCGCCACCCGGCGGGGCGGCTGCAGGTGTCGGGCGCCTCGGCGTGGGGAGTGCTCCTCGACATGGCCGAGTATGGGGCGGGGCCCGCGCGACAGGCGATGGCAACGCTGCTGCTCATCGTGCGCTCGGACTTTGAGACGTTCGTGCAGAGCGAGGCCTGCGTGCCGCGGCTGATCGCGCTCGCCAAGGTGCTGGCGGAGCGCAAGCCGACCTCCGAGCTGGAGCTCAAGACGCTGGTCTCGATGATGCGCGCGCTCCGCATCTGCCTGCAGTCTTCCGCGGTGCACGAGCACGTGCTACAGCATTTCGCACCCAAGGTAAAGATGACAGGAGGTCACTGCCTGCCACGTGTCACTCCCACTGCGCTTCTCAGACTGACCACTTGCTGCACTGTCCAAGGCGCCGATCTGGCGGCTGATCGGCTGGTGCCTCGAGTCGCGGCAGGCGGAGGACCCTCGGCGCTGCCTGCCTCAGGAGGCCGTGCTGCTGGCCTGCGCGGCCGCCAACGTGGACGCCGGCGCCGTCGACGTGTTCAACGCCGAGGTGGGCGCCGGTCCCGATTCTCTCTGCTTGCCTCGTGTCTACGCCCCCACAGCAGTGCGCCTTCAGTGCGCACTGACACGTGTCACCTTTTACCTCCACAGGTGGGCGCCGAGCCGCTGCTGCTGCTGCTGGAGCAGTCGTGGAGCGCCGGCGGCCTGCTCTCACAGGAGCCGATCGGTTTCAACCGCGTTGAGCGCACTGCCTCATCGGCGGGCGCTGACTCGCGCCGCGCCGCAAGGTGAGTCTAGTCTGCCGATCGCCGGACCGCTGCCACCACGGACAGCTGTCCATTGCCACTTGTCGCGCCCACAGCGCTCCTCGCACTGACACATTCGCGCCGAAATCTTGTCAGTGCCGCGTCGGCGGTGGGGCAAGCGGCCGACCTCCTCATCACGGTCGTGGTGCACACGCGCTGCCTGGCCGGCGCGGGCGGTAGGAACGCCTTCCTTGCCTCGGAGGGTGGGCTGCAGCGGCTGATCGCGGCGCTGCTCCACCTGACGGACGGTGGGCTGGACGGAAGCCACGCGCTGCACGCGACGCGGGCGCTGGCGCGGTTGGCGTCCAATTCCAAGACGCACGCGCAGCTCGCGACGCGTGCTACACTGGACACGTTCGCACAGCTGTCGTTCGCGCAGAGCCGCGCTGGCATGGAGAAGGGCGGCGCTGTGCTGTTCCACATCGTCGCGGCGCTGTGCTTCCTGATCGGTTCGTCGAAGGTGAGGATTGTATAATTGCAATTCTGTGCTGCTGCTTGCGCCCCTACCCTGTACCGCACGGGCGCGTATATGCCCGGCCCCTATATTTATATATGTACATGATGCTGACGGCGCTGTGCTTCCTGATCGGTTCGTCGAAGCTGGAGGAGGCGCACGCGCAGGCGGTGGAGGACACCGACGGCATGTCGGAGCTTGTGGTGCAGCTCACCTCCTCACACGACGTCGAAAGCGCGCTGCCCGGGCTGGGGCCGCTCGACCACGAGGACCTGCGCGCATGCGCCCGCTGCGCCTTCTCGAAGCAGCCGCTCTGCCGCATCTTCGGCGCGTGGGCGCTCTCCTATGAGTGCTTCCGCACCGCACAGGCCGCGGCCCACGACCGCGCACTGCGAGTCAGCGAAGCGCAGGAGCCGGAGGCGGTGGAGCGGGAGGAGGGCGAGATGACGCTGAAGCTGGAGGGGCATGCTGGCAGGCGGAGCATCTCGGCCGCGTCGGCGGCGCTGCACCGCTCGCCGTCCGAGGCCGCGGCGGAGCAGTGGATGCACTTCATCGAGAGCGGGGCGCTTGAGGCGCTCGAGTTTTCGGCGCACCACCTGCCGCCGCTGCAGTACGTCGCGCATGCGATGGTGCAGTGGCAGCAGTCGAGCGCCGCGAGCGGCGTAAACATGGCGCGGCGCGAGGAGGCGCTGCACGCCAAGGTGTGGCAGCCGGCGCGCGGCGAGGAGCGCAAGGTGGCGGTTGGCTGGAAGTCGTCGGTGTGCGTGATGGACGCACAGAACTGCGTGCTGCACTTCCTTAAGGGCAAGCGCGTGCCCGATTTCCGCGTCGACTTCTCCGCGCTGGCCAAGGAGCGCCTCGCCACGTCCAAGCTGAGCTCTCAGCCCGTCATCGCGCCATCCGGCTCTTGGCCGCTCTTCCGCGAGCCCGCCGAGTATTCGGTCGGCCGAGAGTATTGCCTCACCGTTTCCGGCACCGCCAAGGGCCACGGCCTCTCTACCAAGGGCGGCGGCGGCGCGGGAGCCGCGGGCGTGAGTGAGGAGGTGGAGGTGATGCTGTCGTTTGGAGAGGACGGCGGCGCGGCGATGTGCACCTTTGCAGCGCACATGCGCGCCGCACTGCGCGAGGTGCGATCTTCGCCTGCTGATGCTTACGTACAATCCCTTGAGCTGGTGTAAATCATGACCCCTCATGCTGCTGCTGCTGCTGCTGTTGCTGCTCCTACTGCTGCCGCTCTAGTTGCTGCCCCGCTGCTCGTACTGACGCCCCTCTCCTCTCATAGCACGGGCTGCGCGGCTCGCTGGCGGCGTTCACGATCCAGGACGAGTTCTCGGCGGTGGACGTGGCGGCGGATTACGGCAACGCGATCGCGACGCCTCGCCGCCGGCCGAGGAGCCAGACGAAGGTAGATTGATCTGCGTTGCTTGGTGCTGGTCGTACTCAGGATTGTTTATTCTGTTGCTTCCGTGCTTTTGGAGCTTTGAGCTGACGCTTCTTGCAGGTGATGGAGCTGGAGCTGGTCGGGCGGCTGTCGCAGCAGCAGGAGGAGGTGGAGGAGGAGGAGTGGGACGTGGAGGAGGTGCAGGCCTTCGACAACAGAGAGCTTGAGTACGAAACCGACGAATTATACGCAGGCGGCGAGGCGCTGAAGCTCACGGCAGATGACGAGGCTCAGATTGCGCCGCACATCAAACCGCGGAAGTCGAGAACCGAAAGCATGGCGGCGGCTGTGGACTCACCCGCGCCGACGCCGCTGAGTGATGCGGCGCTGGAGCAGGCGGAGGAGCTGGATGACAACGACAACGATGATGTGCCGCCGCCGATGAGCGACAGCGACATCGACAGTGACGTTGATGATTTTGCAGACTTTGGCGGCTGTGGGGACGAGCCGGCTGTCCTTGACGCCAGTATGATCGAAGAAACGATGGCGAGCCCTCGCACTCCCGCGGTAGTCGCAGTGCCGACATATGATAGTGATTAGGAGCGGCTGCATGCGGCTGCAGTCTCGCCGGCGGCAGGCGTGCCGCCGCTGCCGGAGCTCTCGCCGACGGGGAGCATGCTGGCGGACGCTGACGATTTCATTGCAGCTGGAGACATCGCCTCGCCGATATAGTGAGCAACAAACAAACACTCTCTCTTGCGTGATTGCACTTTGGCATCTGTCTTCTTCCTTCTCAGCGACCCGCGGTTTGAGTTCCGTGCGGTTTCTGTTCGCGCGAAGGTGCTGCGCCCGAGAGAGGCACCGAGGAACACAACGATGAGCCAGGGGCAGAATGTTGAGCATCAGCCGGGGCCAGCGTTGCCGCAAAGCGCTTTCCGCTGCGTGAGCAGGGATAAACAGAAGGCCAAGTGGAAGGCGCAAATGAGGCTCGGAGACAAGGTCAAGTACCAGGACACCTTCGAGGATGAGGAGGAGGCGGCGCGTGCCTACGACGCAGAGGCGCGCAAGCACTACACCGAGGAGACTCTGCCGCAAAACTTTCGCGGTGCACAGGGCTTCAACTTCCCTGCGGGCGAGCGCGGTGCGATCAAGGACGCCACTCCAAAGACGAGCTTCGCCTACCCCGGGGTGAGCTGGCACACGCAGAGCGGCAAGTAGCACGCTCAGCTCAGCTTCGGCGCCATGCAGAGGCACCTGGGCTACGTCGATGACGAAGAGGAAGCGGCGCGCGCAATCAACGCCGAGGCGCGCAAACGTTTCACAGAGGAGGCGATGCCGAAGCTGTGGCTAGGTGGATTCAACTTCCCTACCGACGAGCTCAAGCGGCCGACCTCCTCGAGCATCCTGCAGCCGCCGCCGAAGCGCAAGCATAAGGAAGCCACTGCGCCTGAGCTGGGGCCAGCGCCACCGCAGAGCGCGTTTCGCGGCGTCAGCTGGCACACACAGCGAGGCAAGTGCGTGGAGTGCAGGGCTTTAATTTCAATGCGGGTAAGCGCGGCGAGATCAAGGACGCAGCTACGCCGACGAGCTCCGCCTACCGTGGTGTGAGCTGGAAGAAGAAAAAACAGGTTGGGAAGCGCAGCTAAGCCGCACCGGCAAGGTAAAGAGCCTGGGCCACTGCGAGGACGTGGAGGAGGCGGCGCGCGCCTACGAAACCCAGGCGCGCAAGCACTACACCGAAGAGACGCTGCCGCCGATGAAGGGCGGTCAACGTGGCTTTAACTTCCCAGCGGTCGAGCGCAAGCGGCCGACCTCCTCGAGCAGGCAGCAGCCGCAACCGAAGCGCAAGCGCAAGGGAACTGATGAGCCGCCCAAGCCTCGCCTATTTAGTAAATACACTGAGTCGCCCTACTCGTCCTCCAGGTTCGGTGCTCGCGGCGGCGTCGCCTCAAACGTCCGCCCGCGCTGCGCCTTGGCCGCGCCCAGCGCCGGCAGCGGCTGCCGCCAGTCTTCTGCTGCCAGCTGCTCTGGTGTTGGCGCGTTGAGCTCCAGCCCGGTCGGCCGCGCTGGATTAGCGAATTTGGTGCTCATCTCGCCCTGCTGCTCCATCTGCTGCTCCACGTCCTGCGCGTCTGCTAGCTCCGCGTCCGCTTCCGCCAGCGTGTCCTCGATCGCGCCCATCCTGAGTCTCCTTGGCCGCACCTCGGTACCCGACGCAGCCTCAAGGGCGGTGACGGCGGCCAGCCCATCAGCGTGCGGGCCCCGCTTGCTCACCTGTTCCTGCCCGCCCGCGCCTGCAGGAGCCAGCCCTCTCGACGCGGCGGAGCGAGCGTTGTACTCGACCTCGTCCGCCAGGATCTCGCTCACCTGCTGGTAGGAGTTAGGAGCAGGAGGAGCAGCAGCAGCACCAAAACCACCGCCGCCGCCAGCAGCAGCATCAGCACCACAGGCATCCTCACCGATTTCACGACCTTGGACGCGGAGGGCGGCAGGCGTTGCCCGTCCTTGTCGAAGATGTCCACCGACAGGTCCTGTTGGAGAGG
>Ga0308015_10001089_pt1 | contig 11465 bp, 8 predicted proteins | sample Neamet231_FD_203128 | JGI IMG/M metagenome (GOLD analysis project Ga0308015, IMG submission 203128) | Marine microbial communities from water near the shore, Antarctic Ocean - #231 | ecosystem: Environmental > Aquatic > Marine > Unclassified | place: Southern Ocean | collected 2014-07-28
CGCACAACAACAACAACAACAACAACATCACAAACTTAATCAAACTGGTATTATACTTGAAACTGATCAAGCCAAAAAAAAAGCCGTTATTGAATAATATCAATAGCGGCTTTTTTAATAATGTTAGTATTACGATTTCACCCATTAAAAGTGACTTTAAATTTCAAAATAATTACAAAAGACTTTATATAGCTCTGCGCCTTGAGTAACGCTTGCAGATGAGAAGTGTAAGATAGGAATAACATCTTGTTCTAGTGATACATTATGTAAGGCTTTGCCGTTAGTCCCAATATCGCCATAGTTATCCATTCTAAGGATTTGCGCTAGGGGTTCACCTGCAGCCAAAGGTTTTCCAAATTCAGCAAGATAATCTACCATGCCACCCATTGGCGAATACAGGGTTTTATAATCACTAAGGTTACATGCGTAACGAGTCATATCTTTTGGTTGATACTCAGTACCACCAATGACACCTTTATATTGTAAATAGGTTAATAAGTCGTGTGCATCATCTTTGGCTACGTCTAAATTAATTTGCTCTTGTGAGCCAAGTTCAACAGTGTAGGCTTCCTTGTCAAAAATGCCTTGCCCCATAGTAAACTCTCGGCCTAAGTTTTCAAAAGCTTCTTGTAAGTACCACCATGGACAAAAGTTGGCTTCATCCATTGCTCCATCAAAGCCGTTAGGAATAAGTAATGTATGTTCTATATTAAAATATTTTGCACTGGCTTGTGAGTATTCGGCGCAATACAAATGTTTGCTTGAAATAGGTCCCGTATGTAAATCGAGTACTATGTCCGCTTTATGAGCCAAACATTGCAACTGATAAGCAATACGCTGACCAGTACTTAAACCCCAAACCGAGTACTTTAATTTACCTTCAATTTGCTCAGTTAAAAGCTTTTCAAAATCACGCTTAATATCAGCGTCACTAGCATCAACATTTTCTTTTGCAAAAGGTTCTATGATGCTTTGGTCAAAGTGATACATCCTATTCCAGTTTTCACCGGTAATAGGATCAAAGCGACCTAGAGTATACTCACCACTTTTATGACTATTACCAACAGGATTAGCAAGTGGCACCAAGGTGATATTAGCATTCAATTCGCAATGTGGAAGCAACTCAAGCAGTTGGTATATAACCGCATTACCTTGTACTTCAGCGCCGTGCATATTTGCCTGTATATAAACATTTGGAGCAGTAATTTTTTTTGATTTAAATGAATAAACAGGTACCGTTAACTTAGTACCACTCGCCATTTCGCCAACCGACATAACGTCTTTGGTAAAGTTATTCATTACAACCCCTCACTATTTCTGCTGTTTAATATTTATGACTATCTATTACTATTTATTAGCTATGCTAAATAAGATGAAGCTGACTTAGCAGCTCTAACTTGCGTAAGGGTGCCGTTTTGGAAAACATATTCAGCGGCTAATTCATGGCATAAGAAAAATGGCATACTTTCAGTAAACCCATAAGCGCCAGTATAACCAAACACTAATTGCTCACCAACAGCAATATCAGATGGCAACGGTAGATGACCTAATTTATCCATACTAGTACATAACGGTCCATGCAGATCAAAATGTTGCATCTCGGTATTCTTCTCATCGAAATCTTTACGTAAAATACGCACAGGAAACGGTTGGTCCGTAATAGCTGGGCGTATTAAGTGATTTATACCTGCCGCAAGTACTAATTGCTCTTGCTCATAATTAATTTTTCTATCAACCACAGGAACAACATAATAACCACATTCTGCAACCGCAAAACGGCCTAATTCAAGCCATAATTCTTTTACACCAGCTTCTGCTTTGATAATAGCCAAATCTTCAATAATTTTAGACCAAGATAACGTATTTCCTTCGCCTAAATAATCTATACCTAAGCCACCACCTAAATCGAGAACATCAAGAGCCATACCAATGCTTTTAGCTAAATCCGTTAACGGCGCAATCATTTGAGACCATAATGAAAACATTTTTTCATTATTGAGCATATTGCCCCACTGAAAGATATGTAACCCACAAAGGTTCAAAGCAGGATAATTATCTACATGAATATTCTGCCACTCTGCTACTGATAAACCAAAAGGCGTTAAGCTATTGCCACCTAACGGGTTTTTTTCACCTTCATTCCATTGCAACTGAACTCTAAGTAAAACTTGAGGCTTATCTACATATCTAGATTTTTCTTGCTCTAGTATCGCTTCATTTAACCAATTAAGTTGGTTTAGACTCTCAACCACAAAAGTATTAACACCCTTTTTAACAAAAGCTGCAATTTGTTTTTTGGTTTTAGCCGGCCCCGTATTTAATATACGACTAGCGTCGATACCTTGCGCTAACACTTGATTTAATTCGCCGGTACTCGCCACATCAAAATTGAAACCTTCACTATCTAAAGTTTGGATTATCTTTGATAACGGATTAGCTTTTACCGCAAACCACAATTTAATAACGTCTTGCTGCTGCAAAGTCGCTAAATGAGTTTTAAGTGCATCAAGTTGATAAACAAAATAACCTTGCTCATCTTCAGGTGACTCATGTGTTACTAAAGCATTTTCAATACTGGTGTCAAACCAAGTGGATATTGTCATGGGGGGTTCTTTATAGTTTTCTGGATAAGTTAGGAGTGGTTATTTAATTCACTTTCATTTAATACTTAAAAAACATCAAGAAGGATCAAACGAAAATGAATTAATTTAGGAGTAAATAGCAATCAATTTAGATTACGGCTATTTACCCCTGATAATTAATTATTCAACTTTAAGCTGATTAATTAACGTAAAATTGATTCTAGCTCTAAAGCAGCATCACTTTGTTCATCGCGGTATTTAACGATTAAAGCACAAGCCATATTTAAGCCTTGTTCTTTTGCCCACTCGCCTTTAACTGGGCGAGTACCTGCAACAACAATAGCGCGTTCAGGGATCTCAGCACCTTTTTCTCGCATAACTTCGTTCACACAGTCATACACTGGCACTGATTTAGAAAGCGATACGCCAGGAGCTAATACAGCCCCCTTTTTAATAACAATACCTTCAACAATAACAACACCGGCACTTAAGAAAGCATCATCTTCAATGATTACAGGGCTAGCGCCTACTGGCTCTAAAACACCACCAATTTGAACTGCTGCAGAAACGTGAACGTTTTTACCTACTTGTGCACACGAGCCAATTAAAGCATGGCTATCAACCATAGTACCGCTATCAACAAATGCTCCAACATTGATATAAGCTGGTGGCATAATGATTACGCCTTTAGCAACATGAGCGCCAGCACGTACTGATGAACCACCAGGTACTAAGCGAACACCGTCTTCAGGTGAAAATTGGCGAGCAGGTAAATTATGCTTATCAACAAAACCTAAGTAGTTGTCACCAAAGGAAATATTCTCACCTGCTTTAAATGCAGCTAAAATGCCTTTTTTTACTTCAACATTAGCATGCCAGTTACCGGCTTCATCTTGGTTTGCCGCTCGTAAAGTACCCGCTTCTAACTGCGCTATAACATCTTGCCAGTCCATCTTTTGCTCCGTTTATCTGATATAAAGTCTATAGAAAAATAATATGTGTTAGTGGTATCAAAGACATGCTTAAGCATATTTTTAAAGCACTTAATAAATTCTGTGAGGTTCTAGTCTATTGCAATGAAAGCATATTATCAGAAGGACTGACAATTTGGCTGATATGCACAGACTAGAAGGAACCAATGAGGTCGTAATTTAAAGTGACAGTTGGTGGGATTCAGCCCATTACTTTATGCCTAAAGTACACAACCAATAAACGAATAAAAATATAGTCGTTTATCTCGGCGTTAATCTCTTTCATTACCTTTACAGAATTTTATCTCTGTTTTAAATAGTTTAAAACTACGGTAATTATTTGGTTAACACTCCTCTTCTATCCCTATCAAATTAAGTCGTTCGGTTATTAACAGCTAATTAGGAATTAGGGACGGGCGCTATTTAATCATTTTTTTTACTTCGGTACAATTAACTTACAGTAATTAACCCTATTCCCTTATACTTATTTACCGTAGAATATAACCTTTATTTCTTCTCTACTTATTGTCTTGTGTCTTACCTTATGTCCTTATCAAATCCTAGCCAAGTTTTATTACGTAATAAAGAATTACTTACCGCTGAACTCCCATTATTTATTAATTTACCCGAAGATGGTTTTATTGATATTTATATTGAGGATAATCAGCCAAAAAGTATTCATTGTTTTAATACAAACTTTATTGATTATCAGGCTATAACTAAAAAACATGGCAATAAAGTAAATACAATATTCGCTAGCACATATAAAACAAAAATTTGCCATGACCTTGTCATTATCAGCTTTCCTAAGAGCAAAGCTGAGCTAAATTTCACCCTTGCGATGATTGCTCATTGTATAAATGAAACAACGAAAATATTATTAGTGGGTGAGAAAAAAGGCGGTATTCAGTCTGCAGAAAAATTAACTAAAAAGTTATTTTCGTGTTGTCAAAAAGCAGATGCCGCGCGTCACTGCTTACTTTTTGTTGGCTTATTTCAACCTGAGAGATTATCTGATACTTTTAATTTACAAGATTGGTTTAAAAAATATCAAATTACTGTCGAAGGAATTGAGCTAACTATCGCCTCTCTACCTGGAGTTTTCAGCCAACAAAAACTAGATACAGGTACCTCATTATTACTGAGTAACTTACCTAAAAACATGTCAGAAAAAATTCTTGATTTCGGCTGCGGTGCTGGCGTCATTAGTTGCTTCATAGGCAAAAAATTTATTGAGAGCAAGTTATCATTAATTGATGTTAGTGCCTTAGCATTAACATCAGCACAAGAAAGCTTAACTTTAAACGGATTATCTGGTGAAACCTTCCCTTCAAATAGTTTATCTGCTGTTACCGAAAAATATGACTATGTTGTTTCAAACCCACCTTTTCATCAAGGTGTTAAAACGCATTATCAAGCCAGTGAAGACTTTTTAATGGGAATAAAGAAACAACTTAATAAACGGGGAAATATTACAATTGTTGCCAACAGCTTTTTACGTTATCAACCGATCATGCAAGCTCACATTGGTAATACTCACGTAATTACAAAAGATAAAGGGTTTACTATTTACCAAGCTCAGCTATTATCAAAGTAATTCAGGTATAATTTATTGAGTAGCATGAATACATCTAATCAAAGCATTTCACTCCATAATCGCTTAGTACGAAGCATTATGGCTTTAGCTGCTGTTATTATACTTACGACTTCCGCAGCTATTATATATATGGTTGACAAGGAAGGTACTCAAATTATTGCTGATGAGACACGTGCATGGGCAAACTTGTTAGGAAATAATAGTGTACAATATTTACAAAGTGCTAATGGCCAAATCAAGCTAAAAAGTCAGCTCAAAAAACTAGTGACTACGCCATTAATTAATCATATTCATGTATATCGTATGGATGAAAATGAAAGCATTGAATACTTCAGTAGTTACAACAGGAACCATAATTTCCCTCCCATTGGTGATAGGATTTCTGAAATATCACAATTGAGTACAATTAAATATCAAAAAGATCATTTAGAGCTCATAGTAAAAATAACACAAGAACAACAAACATTAGGCTATCTATTTATCCAAACTAGCCGACTAGAAACACAAGCCTTCATCAAAAGATTAGTTTATGTGATGCTTGCCTTCCTAGTTTTTGCTCTTATTATTTCATTCAGTGTTGCAAAATCGCTTTTTAAGAACATCAATCAACCATTAGAAAGCTTAATAGATGAAGTAGGAAAAATATCTCAAAGCCGAAACTATCAAACTCAATTAGCACATCAGCCCTTTAAAGAACTTAATATTTTAACCAAAAATATCAATATGTTATTAGTTAGAATCGAAAAACACATTAATAGTTTAGTTGAAGACCATGAACATACCAAAGCCAAGAATAAAGGGCTTGAGGACAGATTGAGTTCCAGAACAGATGCCTTAAAAGAATCTAACCAAGAATTATTATCCACATTAGAAAAACTTCATGAATTTCAAGGTCAATTAGTAGAAAAAGAAAAAATGGCATCCCTTGGTGATATGGTCGCGGGCATTGCCCACGAAGTAAATACACCCATTGGTTTAGGTGTAACTGCTTCGAGTTTATTGGCTGATAAATTAAACGAAATCAAAACAGCTTTTGAAGAGAAAACGTTAAAGTCTAGCCAATTAAAAAAATTCATAAATGACAGTGATGAGAACATAGATATAATACTCCGTAATTTAGAACGGGCAGCTCAATTGATATCAACGTTCAAAAAAGTTGCAGTAGATCAATCAAGTGCTGAAGATAGAACGTTTAATGTTCAAGGTTTGATGAATGAAGTTTTATTAACCCTCTCGGCCAAAATAGTTTCAGCTAATGTCGAAGTTGTAATGGGATGCCCAGACAACTTGGTTATCAATAGTAAACCTGGTGCAATCAACCAAATATTGATAAATTTAATACTTAATTCTATTTATCATGGTTTTGATGGGCTAGAACAGGGTAAGATAACCATTAATATTATGAACTTAAGTGACCAATTACATATCAATTACAATGATGATGGTATTGGTATTGATGAATCGATGAAAACAAAAATATTTGAACCTTTTACAACAACTAAGCGCGGTAGTGGCGGTAGCGGACTAGGTATGCATTTAGTGTATAATTTGGTAACCCAAGCATTAGGTGGCCATATCACCATTGAAGAAAAACAGGAGCACGGTGTAAGTTTTGATATTACTTTTCCTGTAGAAATAGCATCAAGTTAATAAAATAAAAACTTTAAAAATTGTTTTTCCATTGTCTCTTGACTAAAATAGTTAAATAATTGTAAATATATAACACAAGCTTTACTCATTATAATATCCATTGTCATTTTAATATTAGGTAAATTCCAATATGCAAACATATCAAGTCTTAGTTGTCGAAGATGAAGACGTCACCCGTTTTAACTTACGTAATTTATTTGAAGCTGAAGGTTACGTTGTTTTTGAAGCAGTGGATGGCGACGGCATGGCTGAACAACTTAGACTAAATACCATTAATCTTGTCATTATGGATATCAATTTACCCGGAAAAAATGGTCTGTTATTAGCCCGTGAATTGACAGTTAATAAAGACTTAGGGTTAATTTTTCTTACTGGTCGTGATAGCGACATTGATAAAATTCTCGGTTTAGAAATTGGTGCTGATGACTATTTAACTAAGCCTTTTAATCCGAGAGAGTTAACTATTCGAGCACGTAATATTTTAAGTCGTATAGGTCAAACGAGCGAAGAGCAAGAGATACAAAGTATTGTTAGCTTCAACCAGTGGTCTTTGGATAGTAACTCTCGAAAAATGATAAGCCCTGAAGGAGAAGTCATTGCTATTCCCCGTGGCGAATATCGAGCGTTGAGCTTACTGATAAAAAATGCAGGTAAAATAATTACTCGACAAGAGTTAATTAAAGAGATGACCGGTAGGGATTTGCGCTCTAATGACCGTACAGTAGATGTTACTATAAGACGATTACGCAAGCACTTTGAGTTGAACCTAAATACTCCTGAGCTTATTAATACCATTCATGGTGAAGGTTATCGTTTTGTCGGTACGCTAGATTAATAGAGTTGAGATTATTATACTTTAAACGTTGCGGCCTTATTATGGGCAGCTATGTTTAAAGTTCAATCAAAAACATAATGAACATGCTATTTAGCATCTAGCCAACTTTTGAAAGCAAGTGCTGCTTGTTCATTTAATAATTTTACTTCCGCCAAATATTCCCCTTTTTCTTCTTTGTCCGCATCCGTTTTTTCTATCAATTTTAATTTTCCATGTAATTGAAGCATACCAACACTTGCAGCGGCCCCTTTCATTTTATGACAATGCTCTTGCCAACCTTCCTTCGAATCACTCAATTGCGCATTTTCAATATCTCGAAGGTAAATATCAACTTGCTGACTATATAAAGTAAACATCTGTTCAACAATATTTTTACCTAATCTGTCTAAATAGTCTTCAAGTAATGCCAAGTCTAAGTATGGGCTCGATTGTTCAGTTTCCACAGTCACACCTTTTTTGTAGATAATATATAATGTATCCATATTACCTCAGTAATTAAAATCAGACAAACTTACTGAAAAATAGAAGAAAATAGTTACTTGTTCACTATTTTTTATCTATAGCGCAATAACGGTAATGATTACCATTAAAAAATAAGCTAGAATATGCGCCCTTAGATCTACTCTTCGTCTTTATTTTAAAAGAATGCCGAAGATTAGTTAATAACTATCGTTTAAAGTGGAGTCGAAATGACGACATCAATGCCAGATATCGCCAATCACACAACAGCTCAAACCGAAGGTACGCTTGACTGGGTTGGCATGAGTAACATTGAAATGCCTATTATGGTTGCTTCTAAAGGCCAAGGCGACCGTATGGTATCGGCTCATGTTGATGCTTTTGTGAACTTAAAAGATGCACAAGCTAAAGGCATTCATATGTCTCGCCTTTATCTCCTTATTGATGATCTATCTACAGGTGATGTGCTTAATTATAAAAGTTTAGTTAACTTACTTGACGGGTTTATTAGCAGCCATCAAGAATTAAGTGATCAAGCTAAAGTGCAATTCAATTTTGAGTATCACTTACGTAGAAAGTCTCTTGTTAGCGGAAAAGAAGGCTGGAAAGCTTATCCTGTTACGATAACAGGCTTTCTGAATAAAGGTAAACTGAGCATAGAATTATCTATTGATGTGCGTTATTCATCTACTTGTCCATGCTCGGCAGCACTAGCAAGACAATTAATTCAACAAGCATTCAATGATAAATTCGCTAAACAAAATGAATTAGCAATCACTGATGTGCATGACTGGCTTGGCACCACGGACGGGATTGTGGCAACACCACACTCACAGCGTTCAGTTGCTGAAGTGAAAGTGAAACTTAATGAGAATGTTAATGACTTCCCTATTACTGAATTAGTCGACCTGATTGAAAACTCTTTAAAGACACCTGTTCAAGCTGCAGTAAAGCGTGAAGACGAGCAAGAATTTGCACGCCTTAATGGTCAAAACTTGATGTTTTGTGAAGATGCAGCGCGTCGTTTACAACACAGCATGAACCAGACAAATCATTTTGATGATTTTTGGCTACGTATTAATCATTTAGAGTCACTTCACGCTCATGATGCTGTAAGTGTAACAACTAAGGGCGTTGAAGGCGGTTATCAGCCTTAACCCCCATTAAGCTCCCTAAAGCCGATGGTTATTTACTATCGGCTTTTTTATATCTGTCGTATCCTATTCTAAGATCTCTTCATATTAAAAAATACTAATAACACAACATAAACCGTTATTTTTATTGTTAAAAACATCAAAAAGCTGTAAACATTCCACGAGCATAAATTCTATTTAATACCAAGTTGATTAAGTTCTTTCCCACTCAGCGAGAGTTAAAAGGCTTAGAGGCAAGGCATTGATTGAAGAAAATGGTTATTCCCTTGTCAAAATCAATAACGCAGCATGTAAGCCTTTTAAATTCGCCCTTTAGGAGCTTGCTCGATGTCACTAACGTCGTTAAATTTATTTGATTTAGAATGACTAGACCTAAACCAATTCGCCTTGTTATTTCACATTGAGCATAGCTCTGTGTTGGGAAGAAATTTAATCAAATTGGTATAAATTGACCTTAATCAAGTTTCTGGGTAATATTTAGTATTCCGCCGACTAAAAAAATGACTTTACATGCACTTCTTCCGAGTGTTTTTTTTCATTTTATTGTGAGTAAGTAGGCTAATTATTAGGAGAGAAGAATGCTGCTATATGATCATAGCGTCCAAAAAGATAATTGTGGTTTTGGTTTAATCGCCCATCAACAAGGTGAAAAAAGTCACAAACTAATTAAGACTGCTATTTCCGCTTTAGATCGTATGCAACATCGTGGTGGCATTGCCAGTGACGGAAAAACAGGTGACGGCTGTGGTTTATTATTACAAAAACCTGATAGCTTTTTTCGCGCTGTAGCTGCTGAAAACAATTGGAACCTTGGTAAAAAATATGCAGTTGGCATGATTTTCCTGAGCCCTGATCCTATTGAAGCTGCTCTTTCAAAGAAAATATTAGAAGAAGAACTATCAAATGAATGCTTAACAATAATTGGTTGGCGCAAAGTGCCTACCGACACATCTGTGCTAGGCGAGATAGCTTTAGGTAATTTACCTGCAATAGAACAAATATTTCTTGATGCCCCCCCTGGTTGGAGAAACCTAGAATTAGAACGCCGCTTATATATGGCTCGTCGTCGCGCTGAAAAACGTATTACTGATGAACGGTTTTATGTTGCTAGTCTTTCCTGCTTAGTCACAATCTATAAAGGCTTGATGATGCCTGTAGATTTGCCTAATTTTTATTTAGATTTAGCTGATATCAGAATGCAAAGTGCTATTTGTGTATTCCATCAGCGCTTTTCCACGAATACCTCACCCCAATGGTATTTAGCGCAACCTTTTCGTTATTTAGCACACAATGGTGAGATCAATACCATCAATGGCAATCGCCAATGGAGTCGCGCAAGAACGCACACCTTTAGATCACCTTTATTACCTGACTTGAAAGATGCTGCACCTTTTGTTGGGCAAAAAGGTTCAGATTCATCTTCTTTAGATAATATGCTTGAGCTTTTTTTAGCCGGTGGTATGGACTTATACCGTGCTATGCGTTTATTAATGCCTCCTGCTTGGCAAAACAGCCCGTTAATGGATGATGATTTACGCGCTTTTTATGAATTTAACTCTATGCATATGGAACCGTGGGACGGCCCTGCTGGTGTCGTAATGACTAATGGACGTCATGTTGCGTGTAACCTTGATAGAAACGGATTACGCCCTGCACGTTATGTCATAACACGTAATGGATTTATTACCCTAGCCTCAGAAGTGGGTATTTGGGATTATGGTGAAGATGAAGTAGTCGAAAAAGGCCGTGTAGGCCCTGGTGAAATGCTCGCCATTGATACTTACACGGGAAAAATTTCGCATTCGCGCGACATTGATAATGACCTTAAAGTACGCCATCCCTATAGAGAATGGTTAAATAAGCATGTTCGTCATTTAGTGCCCTTTGACCAACTCGAAGAAAACTCGACTGTTAAACGCATTTTTTCTGATACAGAGATGAATCAATATCAGAAAATGTTCAATTACAGTTACGAAGAAATTCAGCAAGTTATTAGAACATTAGCTGAAAATGGCCAGGAAGCTACAGGTTCGATGGGAGATGATACTCCTATGGCTGTTTTATCAAGTAAAGTACGTACTTTATATGATTATTTCCGTCAACAATTTGCGCAAGTAACAAACCCGCCAATAGATCCATTACGTGAACGTTATGTAATGTCACTGGGAACCTGTATTGGCCGAGAGCATAATGTTTTTAATGAAACCTCTGGTCATG
>Ga0308015_10001091_pt1 | contig 11441 bp, 9 predicted proteins | sample Neamet231_FD_203128 | JGI IMG/M metagenome (GOLD analysis project Ga0308015, IMG submission 203128) | Marine microbial communities from water near the shore, Antarctic Ocean - #231 | ecosystem: Environmental > Aquatic > Marine > Unclassified | place: Southern Ocean | collected 2014-07-28
AATTTATACATGTTATTTATATTTGTTAGGAACTAAATCATCATCTAAAACGAAAAAAGGCTCCAAAGGAGCCCATTATATACAAATAAGAATGATTATCAAAACAATTAAGATTTAGATTTCTTGTTCTGTATCATCTCTAAGATCATTACTGGTAACACCAAGTGCATCAATTACTGCTTCAATGTCATCAGTTTGTGCAACTAAAGCGTTGATAACCGCTTTAATATTTGGCTGACCTATACCGTATTGAATTAATACATCAAATGGAGTTCCTGTCTTAGCTTTAGTATCTATAACGGCTGCAGCTGACATAGTCGCTTCTAAAGAACCACGTAATTTGTTAGCTAATTCATGTTGATCTTCCACTACTAGCAAGTCATAAATTGAAGCACCTTCAATAACTTCGCCGTCAATGCGAACATACTTCGCATTAAAGCTATTTTGAACACCTTTCGCATTTAAGAAAATATCTCTGTGTGTGTTGTCACTAAAACATGAGTGTTCATCTTCTTGGGAGTTTTCAAGTAACGCGATATTAATTCGCTCACCCGCTAATTCTCCAAAACTTAAACGACCCATCCCTTCAAGTATTTTTGCCAAAGAAGTATCGCCGCCTGCTACAAAGTTATTGTAATGTACACCAGAAACAGGTTCCCATTGAGCTGTAACAAGTGCTAATTGATCAATCAATAATTGAGCAGTGACTACTAGGTATTGACCACGACGTTCACAAATATCGTCTGTTGTGGCAAGAGTACCTGACGTACAAGCACTTGCTGTATTAGAGTAATCAGATACTGGGCGTTGACCCGCAGTATTATCACGTGTGCCAGCACCGGTTAAGTCTGCATTTAAATCTTGGCCCCATAATAAAAATTCAATGGCGTGATAACCCGTAGTGACATTTCGACCATCTTCATTATGTTCAAAAAGGCCTTCTAATGTAGCACCATCAATAGTCGGGTAGTCTGTAGTATTTGCGATAATATTGTCAGTAATTGCATTAGCAGGGCTTTCTGGACCCGATAAACCATCAACCGGTTCAACGTAATCAATAATTGCTTCGCCTAATGGCCAAGCATTAATTAATCCTTCTGGACCTTCGCCAGCATCGTCGCTACCTAAAGTTCCGTCACCTTTCAATTCATCAATTGGCCCTTGACGGAAACGATATACTTCTGTTTGTCCATAAGGTTCACGTGAATCTAACCAAGATTTTTTAGCTAAGGCGAAATTTTCTGCTGTTGGATCAGCAACAAATGTTTCAAGTACTACTTTCAATTCAGTAGCACTAATTAATGAATCTGAATAAGCGGCATAAGCAATATTGGCATTTGTTTTAATGACATCTTCACGCGTAACAAAAGTACTTACGCCACTTGTACCTGAAGAACCGTCTGCTCCAGCAGAACCCGCTATTCCTGCAACGCCATCATCGCCGTCTTCTACACAGGCAGTTAAAATTAATGCTACAAACAATGCCGCTGATATTTTTGAAAAGGAGCTAAATTTCATATTTTCTAATCCTTAAAGTTTTAATTACAAATGATAATGGTTCGCATTATAATCACTATTACGATTAAGTCTACACTTTGTTACAGGTTTTTAATAAATGCATCTCTTAAACTATTCTTTACATACGCACTTTTATTGAATTTATTATTTTTACTCTTTTTTTGACTAGTACGATTTACAAGAGCAATATTAATCTGTATTAATAATTACAATCGGACTAATCCTTTGATCCGTTAGGTAAAAAACTAAATTTATTGTTAGGGATAATATGAAAAAGCTTAAACAATTGAAAAAACTATTATTACTATCCGCGTTAGCGTTTAGCAGCACAGCTACATTAGCCGATGAAGGTATGTGGCAACCGAACCAATTACCGACAATAGCCAAAGAATTAACTAAAGCGGGTTTGGCATTAAACCCTAATGATTTAACAGAACTAACAGGCTTCCCTATGGGGGCCATTGTTAGCCTTGGTGGTTGTACTGCGTCATTTGTCTCTGATCAAGGTTTAGTAGCAACTAACCATCACTGTGTTTACGGTTCGGTACAATACAATTCAACGGCAGAAAACAACTTACTTAAAAATGGTTTTTTAGCTAAAAAATTCTCCGAAGAGCTATCTGCAACACCGGGTAGTCGCATTTATGTAACCGAAGAAATTACCGAAGTAACACAGCTTATAAAATCAGACTTAACGACAAAAATGACCGGAAGCGATCGCTATAAAGCCATTGATATCAATTCAAAAAAATTAGTCGCTGAATGTGAAAATGATGATAGATACCGTTGCAGTGTGGTTAACTTTCACGGCGGCTTAGAGTATTACCTATTTAAACAACTAACTATTCGCGATGTACGATTAGTTCATGCACCAGCTAGCAGTATTGGTAAATACGGCGGCGATATCGATAACTGGATGTGGCCTCGTCATACGGGTGATTACGGATTTTATCGCGCCTATGTGGGTAAAGATGGTCAACCCGCTGACTTCAGCAAAGACAATGTTCCTTACAAGCCTAAGCATCATTTAAAAGTAAATAAAAGTAGTGTTGATAACGGTGATTACATCATGGTGATTGGCTACCCTGGTCGTACTAACCGCTACCGTACAGCCTACGAGGTTGAAAACACTTTTACTTGGACTTACCCGCAAGCTAAAGCTTATCGCGAAGAAATTATCGATTTAATTCATACGCATTCGGCAGTGGGCAGTGAAGCGCGAATTAAGTACGAAAGCACATTAGCCCGTTTAGCTAATTACGCCAAAAACTATGGTTCAATGGTTCACAGTTATAATAAAGGGTCATTTTTACAGCGTAAGCAAGCACTTGAAACAGATGTTACTAAATGGTTAAACAGTAATGCAAAGCTTAAAACACAATACGGTAAGACGTTATCGGGTTTAGACGCCTTAGTTAAAACTGATGATAAACAACAAGCCCGCGATTTAATTTTAAGCTACATGCAATACAGTAAAATGTTGTCTACCGCGAAAAAACTTCACCGCTTAGCCATTGAAAAGACTAAGCCGAACATTGAACGTGAAAGTGGTTACCAAGAGCGTGATATCGCCCGCTTTGAACAAAGCATGAAATCTGTTGATCGTCGTTATGATAACAAAATTGATAACGAAATTTTGGTGGCAATGCTAACTCACTATGTTGCTTTGCCTAAAGCAGAACGCCTCAAATCATTTGATAAGTTTTTTGGTTTAAGCAATACCACAGCTATTAATTTTAACGAGAAGAAACTTCGCAAACAGTTAAAAAGAATGTACAAAAGCACCAAACTTAACTCTCAAGAGCAACGTTTAGCGTTAATGAATCAACCGATAAAAGCATTCAATAACAGCAAAGACCCATTTATTCAGTTAGCTGTAACTAGCTTTAAAGAGCGTAAAGCGATTGAAGATAAGTCAAAAGAACTAACCGGTAATATCCAAGCATACCGTCCGAAATATATGGAAGCACTCATTGCTTATTTCAACGACAATAACTTACCTGTATATGCGGATGCTAATAGCACATTACGCATTACTTACGGAAATGTGAAAGGCTACTCACCTCAAGACGGTATAAGGGCTACACCTTATACAACGCTTGAAGGTATTGTTGCTAAAGATACAGGCGTTGCTCCATTTGACGCTCCACAAACGCAATTAGACTTAATCAATAAACAACATTACGGCGAATACGCGAAAAAATCTCTTGGCTCAGTACCTGTTAACTACTTGGGTACGCTTGATATTACCGGTGGTAACTCAGGATCGCCTACATTAAATAACAAAGCTGAATTTGTTGGTTTAGTGTTTGACGGAGTTTATGAAAGTATTATTGGGGATTGGGATTACGACACTAAACTAAATCGTTCAATTCATGTTGATGTTCGTTATATGCTTTGGGTTATGGAGCATGTAGATGGCGCGACTAACCTCATAGAAGAAATGGATATAGTAGAATAACGAAATAATTAAATATGCGTGATTAAGTGAAGTTCAATTGAATTTAGCTAAGTTGGATTGCCCAACTTAGCTAAAATTTAGTCACTTTTTTGGACAACGAAAAAGGTTATATGAATTTATAAAGTCATATTACCGATAAAATAAAAATCCTAACATCGAAAAAACTACGTTATAAAAATAAAATCATCTTGTATTTCATTGATATTATAAAAGAAAATCAAACCCTCTACTTCTGCTCTGACTGAGTTCACTAAATATCATCCAAGTTATAACAAAAAATGCTATTTGTAGTTTCTAAATGATTGAAACTATGTGATATTAACATCGATTTATTAAACTTAAAGAATAGACATAATTGAAAGGTAGCTACATAACCTATTAAGTTTTAATTCGATTTAGGATTCAAAATTCATCAAAAACAAGGAGAAAATAGATGAGTGAAGTAGTAGAACAAGAAAGTTCAACAAATGAAGCAGTGACAACACAAGACACAGCTAAAATCGTATATATTTTATATTTGGTCGGCCTTTTATTTGGTATTACGGGCATTGTGGGTGTTGTTATGGCTTATATCAATAAGGCAGATGCACCAGATTGGCTAAAATCACATTATCAATTTCAAATTAGAACATTCTGGATAGGTGGATTGTTTCTTTTTATTGGATCATTGCTTTCACTCGTTCTAATTGGATGGTTTATTCTACTATTTTGGGTTGTTTGGCTTATTATTCGCTGCGTAAAAGGTATGAAGTCACTAGAAACTAAAGAAGCACACCCTAACCCAACAGGATGGTTTTTTAGTTAAGGGTAGATTAAAGAAAATAAGCGGAAAAATACTGTTGGCTAAGGTTAGTTCCTATAAAGTTACAGCCAATGCTATTAGCTGCTTAACTTTACGTTATATATTGTTCGAGGTTGTAGAGCACCATGAAATATCAAAATAATATTGAGCCTGAAAACTGTTTGGGCATGGAAGATATTCGCGTTGAAATAGACAATATGGACCAAGACATAATTGCTATTTTGGGTAAACGTTTTGAGTATGTAAAAGCGGCTGCAAAATTTAAAACGTCAGAAACATCAGTACGTGCACCAGAGCGTTTTAAGTCTATGTTAGAACAACGTAGGCTTTGGGCAACAGCAGAAGGATTAAGTCCTGATGCTATTGAAAAAATGTATCGTGATTTAGTTAATCACTTTATCAACGAAGAAATGTCTAAATGGCAAATAGAGACATCAAATATTTAACAAACCATTTAGAAAATTTAATTTTATCAACAAAAAGGAGAATCCAAAATGGATCATTTTATAGGCGCACTAAAGAAATATGCTGATTTTACTGGCAGAGCACGTAGACAAGAGTATTGGATGTTCGCACTGATATATTTCATTATCAGTATTGTATTAGCAGTATTGGGATTAGAACTCATTTCTGCAGTGGTAGGCCTTGCGCTACTAGTACCAAGTATAAGTATTGCAGCAAGAAGGCTACATGATACAGGCCGTTCAGGTTGGTGGCAGTTAATAATATTAATACCAATTATCGGTTTTATCGTGCTAATTGTTTTCTTAGTCCAAGATAGCCATGATGCCAATGATTACGGTGTTAATCCTAAAGCGGCTGTGCCCGTTTAAAGCAAGGCAGTAACTGGATAGTTACTAGAAATAAAACTCTCAGTTTGACTGAAGTTCGTACCTTACGCATTTCAGTCAAGCTGTTTATCCATAAAGCACTTCAGGCGTATATATCACTGTATTTATTATCTCATTACCATTAATACTATAATTAATCCTCCTAAATTTAATTTCATGGCTATTCTCATAAACACAATTTATTATCTTATTACTCGGTCTACCATGATTTCACTGACAGCGAAAACGATATAATAAAATGATGAATAAACATAAAGCTTATTTTGATCGGATAAAAAGTGATCTGCAGAAAATAAGTACTAGTGAGAAAGCGGAATCAAGCCGTCGTTACTTTCCAAATGGTATTGTTTGTATTGGTGCAACCGCCGCAGACATAAAAACCATTATTAATAATTTTCACACTAAACACGCTGATTTGAGTGCTGAAGACGTATTATCTCTCACAGAATACCTACTAAAAAACGCTGAGTTTAATGAAGAAAAGTTAATCGCTTTCGGGCTGATTAATAAGTTTGTGAAGCGACATTATAGCGATGATTTATTACTACGCTTTGAATACTGGCTAGAGCATTACGCCAACAATTGGTCGTTAGTTGATGATTTGTGCATAAAAACAATTTACCTGTTTTTAATGGCACGACCTCATTTGATTATAAAAACACAATATTGGGCGTGTTCAGAGGTATCTTGGTGCAGGCGCGCGAGTAATGTTGTTTGGGTAAAGTTCATCAAAAGAAAAATAGGTAAAACTACCTACTGTTTAGATAAAGAACTTATTTTAAAAAACTGTGACTTGCTACTGAGTGATGAAGATGAGTTTGTACAAAAGAGTGTTGGTTGGCTTTTAAAAGTAACCGCCGCACAACATGAAGACAGTGTTATTAACTATATTGAAAGTAATATTGAAAACATGACACGACCAACAATTAGGTATGCCATTGAAAAAATGAATGTGAATACCCGCAAAAGAATACTATCTATTAAACGCCTACCTCAAAAAAATTCGGTGTATTAAATCACTAAAGGTCAAGAATAAAGGCCAATCGGTGGAAGAAAACCAAACTTATATAGCAGAAATAATGTGACCAAAAGAAGTTTTTATTAAATGTGGTTTAGTCCCTTAAAGATAACTCCCATTAAAGTAGTTTCTACTCAGTTTTAGAAAAAAATAGAATAAACTTCAGCAAGAGCATCAGATGTGATAACGTCTAAATTTACCATAATCATCTTTATATATTAACCGTTAATAACAGATGATGTAGTCACAAAAATTCCGGAGTATGTATGAAGAGCTATATTTTTTTTATGTTCACCTTATTGCTTAGTGGATGTGTTTCTTCATCTTATGTAACAACCATAGGGGCTAAAGCAGTACATGGAAAAACGACAAAAGAGTCTACAGAAATTAACTTAGGTTACTCTGAGCGGTTTACTAATTTTTTTGGGGATGGTTTTTTACCGTATACCAACTTATATGCTGACAGTGAAATGAATCAACCTGTGACAGCTGCTTTTAATTACGATGATATTGTTTGGGAGCCGGATAAGTATAAAGAGGGTTCGATAAAGATCGAACTTGATGGAGAAAAGTATAAATTTAAAGTGCAGGGGTACCCTAATCAGGTAGAGGTAGTTCACGATTATAGGGAGTGGTATAGCTACCCCGCTCAAAGTTTATTAGTGCTCACTATGCCCTTAGATATTGTAATACTTGTTGTTGCCGTACCTATATATGGCATAGTTTTACTAACTTATGCCATAGCTATGGAACCGCCAATGCATTAATTTTAAGATGTTCTATCGATGGCAGAATTAGTTGAAGTAATAAAAAGGATAAAGCTCAAGTAGAAACGACTTGAGCTTTATTTTTTATTTATTCGTCTGTTTATTTCAGTAATTACACTTTGCCTTTTAACTAAACTTTTAGCAAAATATTTCAGCTAAAAATTATATTTAACCGTTGCACCAAAAGTACGTGGGTTTACGTAAACATTACGACGCGTGCCAAAGAAGCCTTTTTCACCATGGACGATAGCCGTATCATCATCAAGCGCATTGCGTAGCCATAAATATACATTTAAGCCATCTACACTGTGTGGCTCTATAGATATATTGGCGTTTAAAATACCAAAAGCTTCAACAGTGCCTACATCAAGAGTTGCACCTAACGCTGGGTCACCAACAGGGATTGATGTTTCGCCAGTAAGATTAGAGTTATAACCACTTTCATAGTTATAGTTTGCTGCAAACGTTACATCAATCGCAAGGCTTGATAGCGTATACATATATTCAGCCCCTAAATTAGCGGTAAAATCTGAAACACCTGGCAGCGCAGTTCCTGATAAGTCTTCCCCATTGTTGCCTCCGCCTGGGTATTGGGTAAACTCACCGTCAAGCACACCAAAAGACGTTAATAGCGATAAATGCTCTGCGACTTGGTAAGTCGCTTCAATCTCAGCTCCTTTAGTTTCAACTTCTGCTGCATTACGAATGCTAATAGCCGTAGTACCTGAGCCTAAATCGACTAACTGATTCACTTGATAATCATCATATTGCGCAAAAAATAGCGCACTGCTAAAGCGTAACTTTCCGTCAAGTAACAAACCCTTAAAGCCTAATTCATAACTGTCTACTGTTTCTTTATTGTATTCTAAACCCGCATCAAGTTGTGCTTGTGTTAAAAAATCAACATTATAGCCACCACTTTTATAGGCATTGGCGTATTTTGCATAAGCATTAAGTTCATCGTTTAATGTCATATTTAACGAGATCATCGGCGAAAAATGGTTATCGGTACGTTCGTCTATTACCGTGCCATTGGCTAATTCGAAAGCAGGAATAACCGGAACATTGGTATTGGGATCAATACTTGAAATGGTCCAATCTACTTTTTTAGTCTCTTCTGAGTAACGTAAACCTGCGGCAAGTTCAAACATCTCGCTGAATTGATAACTGGTATTTACAAAGGCTGAATAACTTTGTGTTTCTACGTCACCAATAGTGGATAACTCACCCGGTTGAAACGCATATAATGCACCGATTGCCGTAGGGTCACCAAGTGAAGCGCCATATTCAATGACTTCACGTGGAATGCCAGTAAATAACGTTAACGTTTCATCACCAACATTAGAGATACGTTCTGTATGCGCATCTAAATGGTAGAGGTATAATCCTGCAATATATTCAAAATCGCCAACAGGAGAAATAAACTGTAATTCTTGGCTCCATTGGTCGTAATCGTCAAGGTACTCAAGCGCTGAAATGTCTTCAACGGAGAAATCAAAATCATTGTTATATTGTATTGTTGTATCACGATGACCAGAAATGGATTTAACAATATGATCATTGCCTAAGGCCCACTCTGCGGTAAGTATTTCACCGCTAATGTCTTTTTCTTCCCAAGGGTCTAGCCCGATACTTACTTGATTTTGTAGAGGTGCTTCCGTATTTACATTGTTACCTAACGTATCCGTTATGGCTTCACCATCAAAAGATAACCGCTCTGAAACCAATCTATCTACCGAGAAGTTAATATCAACATTTTCAACAGGTAAATAACGGAACTGACCTCGGTATGAGTAGTTATCTACTTCATTTAAATTATTGCCCGTTACAATGTTTTCGGTAAAACCATCACGCTTTTGTTGGTTATAGCTAAACTTCGTCATAAAGTTATCGGTAAGTGGTACATTAACAACCGTATTTAATTGTTGGTAATCGTAATTACCCAATGATCCTGAAACATAACCACTTAATTCTTCGCTTGGTTTTTCTGAAATTAAACTAACTGCGCCTGCAATATTGTTTTTTCCGAACAAAGTACCTTGCGGCCCACGTAATACTTCAATACGCTCTAAGTCGAGTAACTCTTGGTTTAACGCTGCAGATTGACCTAAATAAACCCCATCAAGGTATAAACCTACACGCGCATCAAAACCTATATTTTGACTAGGTGCCCCTACCCCGCGCATTTTAATGGTCGATGAGAAGTCATTAGTAGTCGTCATAGAAAAGTTAGGGATAAATTCAGCGACTTCTTTAAGTTCTCGCAAGCCTATTTTTTCCATTCTTTCTGCCGTAAATGTCGCGACTGAAATTGGAACCTCTTGAATGTTTTCAACACGCTTTTGTGAAGTAACTTCTATCACCTCAAGTGTGCTTTTTTCTTTGACATTAGGAGCTTCCATATCAGAAGCTTTCACATCAGAAACGAGTGCGTCAGCGGCTTGAGCATGAGCATGAGGTAATAATAAGCCGGTAAATAACCCTGCGTACAATGCTGAAAATTTAAATACAGAAGGCAAAGCAACCGAACGAGAAAGCTGCTTGTAAAAACGGAGAGACATAGCTGTTCCTTTAAGTAGCCTTAACATAAGTATTTTTAACTTAGGTTAATAGCTACGACTATAAAAAGAATGATTTTATTCGGTTTAATGGTGGTGGGTCTTACTTTTAATCAATGAACTGTACTTAAATTACAAAATGTTATTAAATAATTTCGTTTTTATTAAATAACTTCAGTACTATTAAATAAACAGCTCAACGATCAACATAAGCAAAAAGAATCCACTAAATTTTCGTGTGTAAGCAAAGCCATAAGGAGCAAACCATAATGGCCACACTTCTTCTCGAAAGCCTTCTGGCATTTCTTCAGGGCGTGGTTCATTAAACACTTTCAGCGTTTCTAATAACGTTGGAATAACGAACAATAAAAAGAAAACACCGTAACCAAGATAGCCTTGCATAAATAAATATGCAGCTAGAACGAACTGACTTAACAATAAAAGCTGTGCCATTTTTTTAGCTTTGCTAGTACCGAGTAATACGGGCAGAGAGATAATCCCTTTACTTTTATCCATGGCTAATTTATCAATATGCTTACCAAAAATAACCGTTGTTGGTGCTAACGCATAAAGTAAACCAATAAGCGCGGCAGGAGTGCTCCATTCGCCACTACTCACTAAATAGGTTCCGCCAACCATTAAGGGTCCCCAAACAGCTAAAACTGAAATTTCACCTAAAGCCAATTTTTTTAATGGCCATGTATAAAAAAGTACAAAAAATGCGCCTGATAACATTAACCACAACGCTTCTTCTCCGCGCAGTGCCACAATATAAACACCACACATAATCGCGCACAATGAGGTAATGACAATATATTTCATTAAACCGCGTTTAGTCAGCAAACCGCCTTCAAGTACATGGGTACCGTATTTCGTTCGAAAATAATTGCCTTCATCAACGCCTTTTACTGAGTCGGTATAGTCATTTATTAAATTATTACTCGCATGAGCAAGCACCAAGCCTAATGTACAGACTAGTGCTAAAACAACATCGACAGTACCAGTACCATAAGCAAGTAAAATACCAATAATGGCCGAGGTAAACGTCATTAAAGTAACAGAGAAACGACTGGCGATTAACCAACGTGTCGCAAGGCCTAAATTATCCCATTGAGCTTTATCTACTTGAGGAACAGTGATCAGAGCTTGTTTCCAAAGCGGTGTTGACATTTTTAACTACCTATTTAACAATTGTGAAAAACAAAAACTCACGAAAATACAAAACGAAATCATAACTTATTACACTAATAATATACAGTTTCAGCTGCTGAGTACCGCTTTATTATGAAAAATAATAACGTTAATTTATTACAAGCAAATGAAAGTGCATTTATTAAAAAGCCCCTAGCATTATTTAATTAATACAAGGGGCTAATACCAATTTTATTAAATTACTGCCCACTTGTGCGGGTTAAAATAACTCATCTCTGCGTTGCTCTCAATTCCAATAGCGAGCTATTGCTCAA
>Ga0308015_10001105_pt1 | contig 11383 bp, 11 predicted proteins | sample Neamet231_FD_203128 | JGI IMG/M metagenome (GOLD analysis project Ga0308015, IMG submission 203128) | Marine microbial communities from water near the shore, Antarctic Ocean - #231 | ecosystem: Environmental > Aquatic > Marine > Unclassified | place: Southern Ocean | collected 2014-07-28
GAAAAGGGACTAGTGTTCAACTTTGAGCGACTGTCCTTGTTAATTTGCGCGTTGATGCCACAACCTTGTAATATACGTATTTGAATCTCTTGTAGTGCCTCGATAAGTTAAATAATACCGAGCTGCAACGGATTCTCTATTGGTATTTGCAGAGCCTGTATTCGCTTTATCATTATTATCAGCGATATTATTTTCATTAGCGGTATTGTTGCCATTAAGTAATTGTTCTTTATAGCCCCCTGAATGTTCGCGGTTCTCGTTAAGCGGAGCATACTTTGACGAACAAGCAACTAGGGATAAAACAATTATTAATGTCAAAAAAATACGATTGGTAAACATAAATTCATTTATCCGTTATAGTTTTTTCATTAAAAATGTCGAGGCTCGAGGCATTTCATGTGTACCTGTTTTTTTATCAAAAAATCATTCGCTTTGCTCACGGTAGTAATCAGCTAAATCTACAGGGTAGTATTTGTGTTTACGGTAACTTTTGTCATCTAAACCCATAAGGCAAGTAACTGCGGCGGCTTCAAAGCTCCAATAACCATAATACAGCTTTACTGGCTCATACTTATGATCGTTATGAAAACCACTGTGTTTGTGATAAAAGCCTTTTTGTAAAAAACCTTTTACTAAGCTTTCGGCTTCAAGTTTTTCATCTGTGCTATTTACGCTATCAAGAAGAATAGCATCACGTAGTTTTTGATAAACTTTAAGTATGGTTGATTTATCTAAATTATAAATCTCTTTTTGAGTTTGTTTACGCTCAGGGAAGTAAGCTTTAATAAAAAATTCATAAAGGTTATCAACCACTTTATCGCGGTCAATAATATTAACAAGTATGCTAAATTCAGCCTTTGATATTTTCAGCAATACGCCTAACGCTAATAACCGCAACATAGTACCGTGTTCTTCCACTATGTAAGAGTTTAGCTGTGAGCCATCTCGTAAAGTCGGTTTGGTATAAATTGGCGTCCAACACTCATATTTCGCCATATAAGTTAAAACAGCTAAATACTGCTGTTTAACTGTATTTATACCTTTACCCATAGAGTACAAGGCAATAGCAATGTGCAAATACTTTTCTAAGGTTTGTTTTCTAAAAAGCTTTACTTTAGTCTCTTTAGTCGTTTCGTCCTCGATATAGTTTCCTCTAAGAGCTATAGATTCATTCGCTCCGCTCAGAAAACCGTCAAAGTAGATACTATCTTTTAGTTTATCTCTGGTTAAATCCGACATCTGCCCTCCTTCTACTATTTATCTTTAGGTAATGCCATGTTTCATTATATCGCACTACCTAATGTCTACTTATGTATTACTTATGGTTCCCAAATGCCACTGCTAGTGTTGTCTTGATAACCATTTTCTTTCACTTTGCGGTAAGTTATATTACCGTCAGGCGAAACCTTAGCAACAACACGTTGATAATTGTTAGATATTTTCAAAGCTAAAGCTTCGTCAAAATTTACCGCTTTAAGCAATCTTTTTTCTATCCAAGGGTCACTCATTTGCCTATCTAAGTCTGTATCCGGCTTTTCCGCATTAAGTCCTGCTTTATTATAGGATTAACTAGGACACTCGCCTATAAAGTGCCTTACAAGAAAACTATACCACAAGCACAATAACCATTTTCAATAATGGTCAATACTTACTTATAAACCCTAACGTTGAATGATATTTTCATAAGATTGAATTAAATAGGATGAATGCTGTTTTTCAGACATGGAAAACAGCAGCATTACTGCGGTGCTAGAAAATAATAAGATGAATAATATTCTGAGACGTTACGCCAAAAGCTTATCACAACAATTAATATTAGTTCTCCGTTTCAAGCCTTTATGCTCACAGTAATCAGATAATACGTCACTGTGGCCAACGGCACCATGAAAAAGCGTTCTGAAATCTTTTGTCAGTGTTAACCAGTTTTCTGGATTGATATTTAAACGACTAAGCAGTACCGGTTGATTCTCCTCAATATACCCAGCTTTATCTTCTCGAAGACAACGCCCTGTCATTTCTATTAATTCGAGGTAATCTTGAAGTTCAAACGGTAAACCTTTTGGCATTACTTGTCGGGGGTTGCCCACAAAAGGCTGCAACATGTTGGGCTGTTTACCTTTCTTAGCGCTTTCTACACGCGCCTTTACACTGGTATGCGCTGATGTCTCGGGGGTTTTCGCTATCTTTGCTCGAACAGGATTTAAATCAACATACGCCATACACGCAGCAAGGGCGGCTTCATCTAATAAGGCTTGAGATTTAAATCGACCTTCCCAGAAGTGCCCAGTACAACGGTCTTCTTGGTTTGCTTTTGTCGCTATATCTTGGTTAAGTAAACGCATAAACCAACTAATATCCATTAAGCGATGTCGATATACTTGAATAGTTTCAAGTAAAGAAGTCATTAGGTAATCAGGGATTTCTTCGCCGCGAGAATACTGCTGCGTAAGTAGCGTTCCTTTGAATAATTGATGCCAGCGCTCAATCACCTCGATTGATGTCCAAGATTTTGCCGTTACTTCATCAACAAACAGTACCAGATGCGTGTGATTACTCATCACAGCGTAAGCGCATACATCAATCGCAAAAATTTGACTTAGGCTCAGTAGTTTATCTTCAACCCACCCTCGCCTGTGGTCAAAGTTATGACCTGTGCTTTTATCTTCTCCACATAAAAAGCACGACGAACGCATCTAGAAATACAATGATAATAAGGTGTGTCAGCTAAACTAATGAGTTGTTTTCTGGCAGTTGTCATGTCAATCCCTTTCCAAAAACGGTTATTTATTAATCGTAGTTGAAAAGGGACTAGTGTTCAACTTTGAGCGACTGTCCTTGTTAATTTCTTTCAAGGTAAAGAAAAGGATACGGGTGTAGTAAATAACTACTTGTGGGTTGATGGTAATGTAACAAACATTAGTGCTGCTGGCGCAGTAACTCAATCAGCACCTAAAGTAAGTGATAAATTAGTTGCATGGACAGCCACAACACAAGACAGCAACAGTGAAGTGTTTGTGTATAACGGTAATAATACTATTCAGCTTACTAATAATAATTACAAAGAGAAAAATGTTCAGGTGGCCAGTGGTTATGTCGCATGGGAAGGTTTTGACGGTAATGACTACGAAATATTTATTTGGGATGGCACAAGCGTTATTCAAATAACCGATAACCAAATGGATGATAGTGGCGTTCAATTAGATACCTATATGACTGGCCTTTCTGACGGTACTTACCTGATTAAGAATTTGTCGTCTGGCACATACCTCAACCGTGATTACGGTAGTACTGCTGATGGAGCGAATGTGCATACATGGGAATGTGATACTTGCTCAGAAAATATATGGAATGTTACTACATTAGCTGAAGGTGGCTATAAAATTACCGCTAAAGACGCATCTTGGGTTGGGCTAGATATAGATACTGAATCAGGTAATGCACAAGTATGGTCTTATTGGGGGGGTGGCGAAAATCAAAAATTTGACTTAAAAAGTGTTCGAACTGACAACACATCTTACTTTATGATTGACCCTCAACATAATGAAAATGCGGTAATTGCTGTAGATCCTAATGCTGCTGGTAATGGTTATAATGTATACCAACAAGAAACATTAGGCACACCTAACCAGCAATGGGAATTTATTGCGGTTAAATAATCTGAAATATATACCCGTTTCACTTGAAGATGCTAGTTGAGGTAAGTCTGAGCGATTCATACCCAAGGGCTGGGTTAGAAAGGCTTTATGCTGCGTTATTGATTTTGAAAAGGAACAACCATTCTCTACAATCAATGCCTTGCCTAAAGGCGTTTCTAATCCCCGCTGAATCCTGCATCTTCAAGTGGAGCGGGTATATACCTTTCTTGTAGGAGAAAGTTTCAGTTGTACATTGTTATGAAAACATTTATACATTTATACATTTATACATAACTCACGTTTGGCTGGCTTACACAAATACTTTGAAATATTATTGAATGATTTTTTAAATATAGATCACCTTAAGTGAGCGGTATTAAGCCTTAGGAATAGCGAGTTTCACATAAACATCAAATCTGTTTTTCTTCATGTTAATACTCATTGAAGGTTTTTTATTCGCAAGGGGCGGTGCGTAATTAGGGCGTTTTACCACAACGCGGTATTTAGCTAGCGCTAACGCTGGTTCAAGTAAATTATCTGCATCAAGATCTTCACCCACAAGCGATTGGAATATTCGCATTTCTTTTTTTACTGCGGCTGATTTTTCACGGTGCGGAAACATTGGGTCTAAATACACGACATCTGGCGCGTTAGCTACATCGATCTCTTCAATGGAAGTGCCGTGAAATAACGCCATGTTATTGGCAATATCAGCCACTTCATGATTGAGTTTGGCGCGCTCTATACCATCGTCTAATAAAGCTGCAACAACAGGCATACGCTCTAATAAAGTAAGCCTGCAGCCTAAACCTGCCAACACAAACGCATCACGTCCTAAACCTGCGGTAGCGTCTAATACGTGTGGGGTAAAACCATGTTTTAAACCAACCGCTTTAGCAATCTCTTGGCCTCGGCCTCCACCAAACTTACGTCGGTGAGCAACCGCGCCTTCAACAAAGTCGACTTTAATTGCGCCCAATTTTGGTTCATCTAATTTACAAAGTTCAAGTGCATGGTGATGCATTTGTAACATAAATTCTAGCTGAGGCTGCTTACTGGCCGAGGCAACATCACCTAAGTAATTAAATTGCCATTTTTTGGCAAGTCGCTTAGCGTAATCACTGTCAACTGAATCGACATAACCTACAGCAATGTTGCTTAAATTTTCGCTGCCATTTACTTTACTGGCTTTTGGGTGGCTCATTGGCGTCCTAAACATTTGCCTATGAAAGACAACGTGGTTTGTATTTATGCTTGAATAGTGTCGTCATTATAAAAGTCATAACCGGCTTTGTCTGTTACTAAGCAAATAAAATCTCAGATAATTCACTGAATGTATCGATAATTGTGACTTTTAACACGATTTTCTCATAATTTTACTGACAAACTATTAACAAACTACCTGTATTCATATTAAAATGTGTTCCAGAAATTTGTCTCTTATTTGCACAATGAATACTCATTAAAACCACAGGAAGAACTTTTGTCATTATCAGATGCCGTTAATAAACACCCAAAAACACCAAACCCACAGCTTTGTGCGGTGACTTTGTTGGGAAATTTAGTTGCAACACCCGATATTAGATACCGGGCGAATCCTGCGACGGCGATCACTGAAATTGTATTAGCTACCTCAAGTAAATGGCTAGATAAAAGTACCAATAAATACAAAGAATGGACCAGTTATCATCATGTAAAGGTAGAAGGTGAATTAGTAGAGCAGGCATTACTAAATGCTAACAAAGGTGACATTATTTTATTGCATGGTTACCTGAGTAACATTAAACCAGCTACAACCGCCCAATCAACCGTTCATCAAGGCATTGTCCACGCCAACTTTGTGCAAAAGTTTAGTAAGGGTTATACACAAGCCGTTAACCAAATACACTGCAGCGCCCAATTAATATCAAAGCCCAAACTGATGTTAACAGAAAAAAATAAAACGATTACCCAGGCGAATATTGTAATCAATCAACACATTTATAATACAGATAAGCAAGCATGGCAGACAATTTCAGTTGAGCGTGCCATTCATGTTTGGGGTAAACAAGCACAAAATTTAGCTGATAATGGTGATATTGGTGATGAATTAATGTTAGAAGGTAAATTAAGCTATACCAGTAGCGCTAACAAAGAGCAGTTTATTGAAGTAAAAAGTGTTCATTTATTTAAGACTCATAATGAATAATATCCGCAACCATACGAGTCAAAGAGTATGACTTTAGTTTTTATTATTGTATCCTGCTTGCTTGGTGGTTATATTTTTTACCAAGTGATTGTTCAAAATAAATCTGCCAAATCTTTGATACGTCGAGAATTTTCTGGGCTAGAACTTACTGATGATAAGTCGGCTTTAAACTTATATAGGCGTAATCAAAAAGAAGTTGGAAAGGTTATTAAAATTGATGATATTAATCAATTTCAGGTTATTCTCGGCGATATTGCCATTTCGACTATCAATACCACTATTGACCATGCATTTAATGCTCCTAAAGAAAATAATCTACGTGACATTTTTCATAACGAGCAAGTTGCTAAAATGGTTGATGGTAAAGTCAGGCGTATTGGATTGAGAATAAGTGCACATGAAAAAGAGATATACGTTCTTTGTTTATACCTGCGTAAAGGAAGCGATAGAATAACTGGGAGTAGTTATTTTGAAGAAGTCGATAATGCCATTGATTGGTGTTGGTATTTTTCCAATTTTCTAAATAGTAAACAAACAGGCAAGCGTATTTTAAAACCTAAACTCACCGTTGCCGAAATTGCCCAAGCTGAACACAAAACTTATGACGATACACCACTTCACGCGCAAGCAGCACTTATACGACCAACGTATTTATCTCAGAGGATAACCAGTGAAGTGAGTATCAATAGTGAGGAATCTAGTCACATTGAAGAAATTACATTCTCTAATGAAAATAATGGTGGAACCACATTAGATGACAGTTATGACATCAAAACACCAAAAGAATATAATCAAATAGAAGCAGACTTAGGTTATGATTTAGATAAGATAATTGAACTACAACAACAGGGTTTTCTAACTATCGAAGAATTTTCAGAAGCGAAAACTACACTATTAAGCAATTTGAATAAAGCTGACCGATAAATATAAACTCTCTCATACGTTTTAATTAGACCTGTATAGCTACCTATCATTATGTTTTCCAAAATAACTCTATTTTTATCTCAGGCACGAACAATTAAATTTTTAGCTGGTTTCATCATCCTAATTATTATCGTGATGGGCCTATTTCAATGGTTAGTGCATACGCCGAAAATTACTCAAGTAATAACGCCACAGCTAGGAAGCTTTAGTTTAAATGAATGGGTAATAAGTTTAATTGACAAACTTAACTGGCAACAAGAAGGAAGATCAAAGTATTTTAATACACTGGTATTGTTTGTTTTTTTATCACTGGCAACCAGTATTGGCTTACCCAGACAAATTGCGGCTTTAGTGGCCGGTATTAACTTAGGTGCTTTCATCGGTGTGATCATTGCCACTTTGGCTACAACCCTTGGCTGCTTAATCACCTTTAGTATATCTCGTTATTTTTTAAGCGATAAAATTGCCCGTAAATATCCAAATAAGTTAGAAAAATTGTCAGAATTTCTTAGCGAAAAAACTTTTTTAAAAGCACTTATCATTCGAATATTACCCTTAGGGAGTAATTTTTTAACTAATATCATTGCGGGGGTTAGTAAGGTATCGATGCCCGCTTATGTGAGTGGCTCTTTTGTTGGTTTCATTCCTCAAATGATTATATTTTCTCTTGCCGGCAGTGGTATACGTTTAGGGGAAAAAAATGAACTTATTGCTAGTGTAACTTTATTTGTTATTGCTCTTTTACTCTCTGGTTATTTAGTAAGAAAACATAAAGAAAAGAGTAAAAAAGAGTAATGTAAATTATAACAGTAAACTCTGTTCAATTTTGTGGTGCACATCAGTCGCCTCCACCAAAGATTTTGCAGTTAAACTATCAACACTATATACCTCGGTAGTTACGCCATACTTTTCACGTACTTTGCGCAATAACAAATCAAAATCACCATCACCTGAAAGTAATATAACGGTATCAACCTCCGCTGCCCCCTCCATTATATCGATGGTAATCCCAACATCCCAATCGCCTTTAGCAGAGCCATCTCTACGCTGAATATAAGGTTTTAATTTTACGTCAAAACCAATATGCTTCAGTGCTTTTTGAAATTTATGTTGTTGATCGTCACTTCGTTGTATTGCATAAGCATTCGCTATAGTAATATCACCTTGCGCCATTAATTCTTGCCATAATAAGCGATAATTAAATTGTTTCGCAAAAGCATCTCTGGTGGTGTAATAAATGTTTTGTACATCAACAAATACAGCAATTTTTTTCAATGATAACTCCTGAGATTAATAGTCTTTATTTAAGGTAAAACATGATGTCTTTAGTGTGCTATCTCTTTGTCTACAAACCAAGACAATTTTAACTAATAGTGCTAAAATTCATACTTTATATCCGTTAATGACTAATTCGAGCAAAACTACATGTTGGCCTTACGTTCTTTTTTCTATTTATTTTTAAAATTTCCGCTTAAATTATTGGTTCGCTGCAAGATAATCACCGACAGCCAAAGTATTACTGAACAACCAAATCAGCCAATTTTTTACATTATGCTGCATAAATCTGCATCTGATCTGCTAACGTTGCAAAGCGCCTGTAAAAAACAAAATCTTCCCGATCCTCTAGGTCAAGTGACCATAAATGGCACAGCCTTTGACCGAACTTTATGTTTAGCAAAACCAACCCCTATTTTTTCATGGCGAAAAGCCACTAAAACTACCGCGATAACCCAAGGGTTAGCACTTTTAAACCAACATGAACTCGATGAAAATCTAGACGCGAAAGTGATACCGGTAAATTTAATTTGGGGAAAAACACCAACCAAAGAGCGCAGAAACCTGAATATAGGTACGTTAATAGCCGATCAAGAATCCCCTAGTTGGATACGAAAATTTTTCATTGTACTGTTTTTAGGTCGAGATACTTTAGTCCGTTTCAGTGAAGCATTCTCGTTTCGTCATGTCGCTGACAGTCATGGTAGCGATGAAACCGCTGCTCATAAGTTTTTACGTGTTGCTCGTTTTCATTTTCACCGTCAAACCATAGCGGCTAAAGGCCCTAGGTTAATGCACCGTAAACAAATGTTTACCGCTTTATTTGCTAATCCTTCAGTCAGGCGCATCATTAGCGATGAAGCAAAAAGCAAAAAAGTGTCTGAAGCTGAAATTAAAAAACAAGCTTTAGTCATGATGAATGAAATTGCTGGTGACTACAGCGTGTCTTGGGTACGCTTTGGTGAGGTTATTTTGCACTGGTTATGGGCACGATTATACAGCGCTATAAAAGTAAGTAATGCCAAGGTTATGCGTAAATTAGCACAAGATGGTCATGAAATTATTTATGTACCGTGTCATCGTAGCCATATGGATTATCTACTACTTTCTTACGTTTTATTACAAGAAGGCTTAGTTATGCCGCGCATTGCCGCAGGTATTAATTTAAACTTCTGGCCTGCTGGCACTGTTTTTAGCAAAGGTGGAGCATTTTTCATTAGACGTAGTTTTGGAGGAAACCGTTTATATTCGACTATTTTCAGAGAATATTTAGGTCTTCTTTTTGAGCGCGGTTACAGCGTTAAATACTACACCGAAGGTGGCCGAAGCCGAACAGGTAAATTGCTAGCCCCAAAAACAGGCATGCTCGCAATGACCATTCAAAGTTTACTTCGCGGAATCGACAGACCACTCACTTTAGTACCTGTTTATTTAGGTTATGAGCATGTAATGGAAGTAGGTACTTACCACAAAGAATTGAGTGGTAGTGAGAAAAAAAGCGAGTCAATGTTTGGCGTACTTAAAGCCATTAAAAGCTTGCGTAACTACGGTAATGGTTATGTAAATTTTGGCGAACCAATGAACATTAATGAATTTCTAAATACACAAGTACCAAGTTGGAAGGAGTCGATTGATCCAATAGACCCACAGAAACCGACATGGCTAACACCCACAGTAAATGTACTTGCTGATAAAGTGATGGAAAACATCAATAAGAGTGCTGCGTTAAATGGTGTCGCTTTAATTGCTTTGATATTACAAGCAAGTAAAAACAAAGCATTATCTAAAGTTGAGTTAGAAAAACAGCTCGATTTTTTCTTAAATTTACAACGCCAAGCCCCTTTTAGTAAGCAACTCTCTATTCCAAAAGAAACGGGTGAAGAGCTATTGGCTCATGTTATTTCCCTCAATAAAGTAACCATCACCGAAGATAGCTTTGGTAGTCTCGTTTCTCTTTCTGAAACGGAAAATTTAGAGATGCGTTATTATCGCAATAATATTTTGCATACCTACGCTGTACCAGCATTAGTGTGTCGTTTACTTGATAAGCACAGCAAAATAAACCAAGACGACCTAGTGACGAAAGTTCAAGCGTTAACCGCTTTATTAAAAGAAGATTTATACCTCTATCAAGATTCAAAGCAAATTGAACAGCAAACATTAAAAATTCTTAATGTATTACAGAGCATGGATATTACTAAGCAAAGTAAAGCAGGGTTTTGGTCTCTCACTGACGATACTATGCTTCTAAGCCAAGTACACGCTATGGCAGAATGTATTGATGAAAGCTTACAGCGCTTAGCTATTATCACTTCTCTAGCAACTCGTTTGGCGCCCCTGAGCAAACGTGACTTAGAAACTAAAGTAGTCGACATTGCTAAACGTTTATCGGTACTAAATAATATTAATGCACCAGAATTTATTGATAAACGCGCACAATCCACGCTTATTGCTACTATTCGCGAGCAAGGTTATATTGAAGTAAATGAAGACGGGTTACTCGTTACCAGTGAGAGTATGGCTGATATTAAAGCTACCGTTGTTAATTTGGTAGATATTGAAGTATTACAAAGTATCGCTCGTTAGCCCCTTTTTAAACTGATTAAAATTAATAATTAAAAACATCACCGAGTATTGAACCAGTGGTGTTTTTTTGTCTATCACTTTAGTTATTGATAATGAATTGAGAACTTAGTGTTAAACGGAAATTACACATCTATTTGGGCCTCTGTAGTACTGCATTTATTATTCTTATTTGCATTAATATTCAACAAAGCAGTTTCTTCCATTCTCTTTTGCTTGGTAAAGCGCTTTATCGGCTTTCGTAACCATTTTTGTTTGGTTTGTACCTTGAGTGACTTCTTCAAAATAAAAACCAACTGAACAGGTAACGTGAGGGCCAGCCTTACCTTTACCATGTTTAATACTTGCAGAAGACCATTGTTCAATAATGCCATTTGAAAATTCAATGCATTGCTCGTGAGCGACTTGTGATGTTACTACTACGAACTCTTCACCACCATATCGTGCCACAATATCTGCTTCTCTTCTAAATAGTTGCGTTAAATTATTTGCTTGAAGCTTAATAATTTCATCCCCTTGAACATGCCCATAACCGTCGTTGTAATCTTTAAAATAATCAAGATCGATAATGAAAACACAAATTGAATTACCTGTGTCTTTATTTAAAAATAGCTGATCCTTAAATCGAGACTCATAAGTTCTTCTATTATAAATTTGGGTTAAGTGATCTATTTGGCTTAACGTTTCAAGTGTTATGTTTGCTGTTGAAAGTTTCTTTAAGGCCCCTTCAACTTGATGAACTCCCATTAAGCTAACCAATGAACCTATAAAAACAAAG
>Ga0308015_10001107_pt1 | contig 11378 bp, 10 predicted proteins | sample Neamet231_FD_203128 | JGI IMG/M metagenome (GOLD analysis project Ga0308015, IMG submission 203128) | Marine microbial communities from water near the shore, Antarctic Ocean - #231 | ecosystem: Environmental > Aquatic > Marine > Unclassified | place: Southern Ocean | collected 2014-07-28
CTGGTGTCAACATTGATAATCTTGTTTTTAGCTTCCAAACTTGTCTCGATGGATCAAATCAGTGGTAAGAGTTAGATGATGAATTTTTTTAACGCCCATGTGTCCGAAACCCACATTCGATTACGTGATAGATTGTGGTTATATATCTTCTCAATTATTGTTTTATTTTTATTAATTGTGCCTTCTCTCGTTGTAATTCCTATGTCTTTTTCTGATAGCCAATACTTGGAGTTTCCACCAAAGAACTGGTCTCTCAGGTGGTATGAGAATTATTTTTCATCAGGAAAGGTGGGTATGGGGTTTAATGATTGGTTAGGAGCTACTTGGACCTCGGTAAAGGTTGCAGTTTTAACGATATTTGTTGCAACCCCGCTGGGTACAATGGCGGCTTATGGCCTAATTAATAGCTCTTCAAAACTAAGAAGTGTTTTGTTTCCTGTTATGATTTCACCGATGATAATACCTGTAATTTTGGTAGCAATTGGCCTTTTTTACTTCTACGTTAAATTTAGAATGGTAGACAGCCTTCTTGGTTTAGTTCTTGGTCATTCCCTTGTAGCTATGCCTCTTGTTTTGATTATAGTTTTAGCTGGTTTAAAGAACTATGATATGAATCAAGAAAAAGTGGCGCGATCTTTAGGTGCAAGTCGATTAAGAGCTTTTTTTGAAATCACTCTACCTCAAATTAAGTTTTCAATAGTTTCTGCATGTTTAATTTCATTTTTAACTTCTTTTGACGAAGTTATTATATCACTATTTGTAGCTGGTGGAGATAATTCAACGATTACTCGTGCCATGTTTCTGGCTTTGCGTGATCAAATTGATCCAACAATAGCCGCTATTTCTACTATCTTAATTATTATATCGTCAGGCTTGCTATTGCTAGTACAGCTTTTTGGTACAAAAAAGGAATAGGTTACTGATTTTCGTCCCGTTAATGAAATCTCAATAAGTTACATTGAATTAAGGTACGCAAAAAATGCAAAAACTTACCCATAATATTATGTTGGATTCATGGCAAAAATTAGTTGAAAAATTTACAATAGAAAATCCTAAAAGTTTATGTAATTGGCTTGATACGCATTCAGTGATGCCAGGTGGAAATACTCGCACAGTTCTACATTACGACCCATTTCCCGTAACACTCGTTAAGGGCAAAGGAAGCCATCTCTATGATCTTGACGGACATGAATATATCGATTTTTTAGGTGAGTATTCTGCAGGACTATATGGACATAATAATCCTAAAATTTTGGACGTAATAAAAGAAACGATGGATTCTGGATTAGTTTTGGGTGGTCCAAATATATGGGAAAGTAAACTTGCAAGTGAAATATGCTCAAGGTTTACTTCTATAGAGAAAGTGCGATTCACTAATTCTGGAACTGAAGGAAACTTGATGGCCATTGGTGCCGCTCGTGCATACACTGGCCGTAATGATATTATGATTTTTGAAGGTTGCTACCATGGGGGTGTGCTAAATTTTAAAAATGATTCATCAGCAATTGATGCTCCTTATTCGTTTATTAAAGGGATATATAATGATGTTGAATCCACGATAGCATTAATAAGAGAAAATAAGACAAAACTAGCGGCAATTTTGTTAGAGCCGATGTTAGGTGGTGGTGGTTGCATCCCAGCATCCTTGGAATTTTTAAGGACAATTAGAGAGGAAACAATAAAGTGTGGGATTTGCTTAATCTTTGACGAGGTAATGACGTCTAGAAGCTCAAGTGGTGGGTTGCAAAAACGTCTTAAAATTTATCCTGATATTACGACCTTAGGTAAGTATATAGGTGGTGGCCTTAGTTTTGGTGCATTTGGAGGGCGTTCAGACATCATGGCTAACTTTGATCCAACTAATTTAAATTCGTTACGCCATGCCGGTACTTTCAATAATAACGTACTCTCAATGGCTGCAGGATATATCGGATTAAAAGAGGTTTTTAGTAGTGAAGTGGCAGAGGCTCTTTATCAAAAAGGGGAGAATTTTAAATTAAAACTTAATCAAATTATAAGGAAAAAGAACGTAAGTATGCAAGTTACAGGTGTTGGGTCAATTTTAGGGATTCATTGTCATTCAAATAAATTATCAAAGCCTACTACATATGATAAATTTCATTCGGATAAATTAAAAATATTACATCTAGAAATGATGTTAAATGGTTTTTATTTTGCTCAAAGAGGTTATATGACACTAAATATTGAAACAACTGATAAAGATTTAGATAATTTTTTAGATAAGTTCGAAAAGGTTATTTCTGATAATCAACATCTGTTAGAGTAGAGAAACTTAAGAATGAAGTAGGAGATGAACACCCTGATTATCCACCATTTAATAGACCTAAGTATTTGTTTTTAAATTGTAGTTAATATTTATATTTAGTATAACTATCTATCATGATTTAGGGGGTAGCCTAAAACTCGATAACCTTAAAAATTAAAATATAACTGTAAAACTACCAGTGTGGTTACTATAAGCTGTTAAGGGCAGTTACGTGAGACGCGCCAAATGCTGCAAATGCATCTTTAAGTGCTTGTGAGCTGTTCCCCAAAATTACGATAGGTTCTAAATCTACACATTCGAAAAATGCACCAAGTAAGCCACCAACGTTTTCCATGTGGGCCAGTACTGCGTCACTGTTCTGATAACACTCAAATACATACACCTTTTTTAAGTCAGCACTTAACCAAAAGTCATAGCTCAACGCACCTTTCTCTGTGCGTGTAGCATCAACCATTGGCTCTATAGCGCTCTTCAATTTTTCTAATTGGCCGTCTTTGATTGTAGCGGCGATAGTCCAATAAATATTATCAGTCATTTATTTATTTCCCTTTAGATATTAATACTCATGATTTTTTGGTCAAAACTCCAAGAACTTATATGATCAATCGTTCATAATGTGCAACAAGGAGAGTAGACTTTAAGTCATAAAGTATTTTTTTTAAGGCCTTGCCATTTAATAAATGCTGTGATCAAATTTTTTTATTAACTCACTAAAGCAAGATAACTGTAAATACCGGTTCAGACGGGAGCATATTTTTATTATGCAAATATAAATAGGATAACAATAACCTGGGAGAGTACAAAGTTATGACAAAAAATAGATATATAGAATTACAAAAAACTAAACTATTAAACGGTACAATTGGGCGACGCAAATTCATGATGTCTGTTCTAGCGGCCGGTGTGGCGCTGCCTTCAGCCTTAAGTTTTGCTAAGCATGCTGCAGCGTCTACAGCAAAAAAAGGTGGCTCAGTCAAATGTGCTTTTAATCTCCATGGTCCTGATGATACTTTAGATCCTGTCATGCTGACTTCTGATTGTGATTATGCAAGAGGTAGGGCTCATTATAATAGTCTTATTCAGCTTAGCGACGACCTAATTCCCCAGCCAGAGTTAGCTGCTTCTTTTGGTGCGAATGCAGATGCAACAGAATGGTCTTTTAATATTCGAAAAGATGTTGCGTTCCATGATGGAAGTAAACTTACTGCGGATGACATCGTTTATTCTATGAACCGTCACATGGGAGCAGACTCTACTTCAGTAGCAAAAGGATTATTCAGTGTAATAAAAGAATGGAAAAAAGTTGGCCCTTATGAAGTAAAGGCTATTTGCGAAACTGGCTACTCAGATCTTCCATCTATTCTAGGAGAAAAACATTTTAAAATTGTTAAAGATGGAACAACAGATTTTATTAATCCTGTTGGAACGGGCCCATATAAGCTAGAAAGTATGCAGCCAGGTATTGGTTCGGTTCATGTTCGCAACGAAGATTACTGGAGAGAAGGAGCAAACTTTGATTCCATAGAGCTTTTTGGAATAACAGATAATATATCTCGTGTCAGTGCAGTCTTATCTGGTGATGTAGATATGATTATAAGCATTCCTCCCAACGCTTTACAGCAAATTGAGTCGGCAGATGATCTTGATTTAATATCAACGCCATCGGGAAGCTATATGGGTATTGGCATGCATTCTCAAAAGGAATATGGAAGTAATCCAGACTTTGTTATGGCTATGAAGCATCTTCAGCGACGCGAGCGTATTGTTAAAACCCTCTTAAAGGGACATGGAACCGTAGGAAATGATAACCCTATTAATTCGGCTTATGGAGTAGATTTTTGTTCTGATCTACCAATTAATGCTTATGATCCAGATCGTGCTAAGTCTCTTTTGAAAAAATCTGGCATAACATCAGCTGTAATGGAAGCTGCTTCAGTCTCTCCAGGTGCGGTAGAGATGTGTCTTCTTCTACAAAGAGAATGTCAGAAAATAGGGTTCAATCTAGAAGTAAAGAAAGTCCCGACAGATGGTTACTGGAGTGCAGTTTGGCAAAAAACTCCTATGCACACTACTGCTTGGAACATGCGACCCACAGCTTCTATCATGCTAGATATGGCCTATCACCCTGATGCGCCTTGGAGCGACACATTCTGGAAAGATGAGCGTATGGGAGATCTTTTACATAAAGTAAAAGGTGAAACAGATCCAAAAAACCGACATGCGTTGCAATGTGAAATGCAAACAATTGTAACTGAAAATGCGCCTGTGGTTATACCAGCCCATACAGCCTATCTTGATGCAAAGAGTTCTAAAGTCCATGGTGTTTCTAAACTTCCACTAGGATCATTAGGTGGTGGCGAATGGGTAGAATTTGCATGGCTCGAAAGTTAATTTAATACCTAAAGATTTGCGGTGGTTTTAGGGCTATCGCAAATCCTTCATAATAGATTACCTCATAGGTTATTGTTCATATTGGTTTATTTTAAAACAACATATGAATGTTCAATAATATAATAATGTTTATTAATATATGATGCTTAAAGATACGAGTACTTTGGTTTGGATAAAAAGGTTAAATACAAATGTGGATGATGTCTGCACGCCGCATATTAATAGGGATATTTCTAATATGGGCAGTTTCCGTGTTTATTTTTTTAATAACACGAATTCTTCCTGGTGATGCCGCTGAATTAATTCTTGGTCAAACGGCAACTGATGAAAGTTTAGCAGCTCTTCGTGCAAAACTTGGACTAGATCAGTCATGGGCCACTCAATATTTTAATTGGACCTATGGTCTTGTTACTGGAGATCTTGGGATTTCTGTGGCAGGTGGATCAACTATAGCAGATTTAATTAAAAATCGGATTGGAAATACTATTTTTGTAGGTGGCATTGTCGCTTTAATATCAATACCACTTTCTCTGTCTCTAGGTCTCTCAGCTGCTATGATGCCTGGTAGCTTGATAGATAGAGTTATAACCTCGACCACATTAGGATTAATTGCTGTCCCTGATTTTTTTGTTGCTATATTTTTAATTTTATTTTTTGCAGTTGGTTTGGGGTGGTTTCCCTCCGTATCTTATTTACGTGGAAATGAGAGCTTTCTAAAATCACTTTACGTTTTGACCCTTCCAATTTTCACACTAGTCCTTGTAGTTTCAGCTCAAATGATAAGGATGACACGAGCAGGGATTTTAAATGTTATGAGTTCTCCATACATTGAAATGGCTATATTAAAGGGAATACCTAGAAGAAAAATTATCTTACGGCATGCATTGCTCAATTCAATTGGTCCTATAATAAATGTAATAGCTCTAAACCTTGCTTACCTTGTTAGTGGTGTTGTGATCATGGAAACAATTTTTTCATACCCTGGCCTGGCTAAACTTATGGTTGATGGTGTTCAAACACGAGATATTCCACTAGTTCAAGCTTGTGGAATGATATTTTGCACAACATACGTAGTGCTGATATTGATTGCAGATCTTGCAACAATTTTTACCAATCCAAGATTAAGACATCCGAAATGATAAATGATGCAGAAGAAAATAATCCAGAAACTGAGATTTATCAGGAGTTGCATGACGCTCCATCAAAAAGTCGATTACGGCTTTCTTTGATTGGAAAGATTTGCGTGGGTATCGTTATATTTTGGATAATAATAGCATTATTTGGAACGTACCTTGCCCCATACGATGAGGCTCATTTCATAGAGGAAGATCTACTTGGCAACGAATTTGATGATCCAAGTTTTATGAGCCCTAGCAAGCAAGTCCTTCTTGGTACTGACTACATAGGTAGAGATGTGCTTTCTAGAATAATGTGGGGTGCTAGAACCACTATTGGCATTTCATTTGTTGCTACTATTTTAGCTTATATAGTCGGGATATTTCTTGGCGTCATGGCTGCTGTGGCAGGAAAATGGATTGATGCAATATTAAGCCGCTCAATTGATGTCGTACTTTCTTTTCCAAGTATAATGTTGGGGTTAATAACGATTGCGGCTTTTGGATCCTCGATACCTATGCTTATAATTCTGTCAGGATTAATCTACGCTGCGAGCGTTTTTAGAATTGCTCGAGCATTAAGCCTTGATATCATTGTTCAAGATTTTGTTGAGGTTACTCGAGCTCGTGGAGAGGGCTTCTTATGGATTATAACTAAAGAAGTTTTACCGAATATAGCAATGCCTCTAGCAACTGATTTTGGAATAAGACTGATTTTTATTATTCTTTTTATTTCAAGCCTGAGCTTCCTTGGACTAGGAGTGCAACCACCGATATCGGATTGGGGCTCTATGGTTCGGGAAAATCTGCAAGGACTTGCTAATGGGTTTTCGGGAGGAGCGATAGCTACCATTGCTCCAGCCTTAGCGATAGCCAGCTTAACAATTGCAATTAATATCATTATTGATGACATTTCTGCTCATGATGGCGGAAGCCTTTCAGGTAAGATGGTGTGATGAAACCCGAACCAATCTTTCAATGCCGAGATCTGAAAATTGAGGCAAGGCCGTGGGGGCAAGAACCTATAGAGATTGTGAAGGGCATTAGTTTTGATGTCTTTCCGGGGCAAGTGGTGGCTCTTATTGGGGAAAGTGGCTCTGGCAAAACCACGATATCACTTGCTGCGTTGGGATATACAAAGCCAGGTCTTCATTTTGCTAATGGAGAAGCCATTTTATTAAATAAAGATATGATTAGTCTTAACTACGAAGAAAAGCGTTTAAGGCGTGGAGAGCACGTGGCGTATCTAGCACAAAGTGCGGCAGCTACATTTAATCCAGCATTAACTATTAATGAGCAGGTTATTGAATCGGCACTTCTTCATGGTGAAATGAGTAAAGAAACTGCTGAAAAAAGAGCTGTGGAGCTTTATACAGCTTTGGAACTCCCACAGCCAGATAAGATTGGTAAACTTTACCCACATCAGGTCTCTGGGGGTCAACTCCAACGCCTAATGGCAGCGATGGCTTTGGTAGAAAAACCGAGTCTTTTAGTTTTAGATGAACCCACGACTGCTCTTGACGTAACGACGCAAATTGAAGTTTTAAAAGCAATTAAAAAAGTAATTAGCGAGGAGAAGTCTGCCGCAATTTATGTGACACATGATTTAGCTGTTGTTGCTCAAATAGCAGACTATGTTGTTGTGCTTTATGATGGGAAAATAATGGAGCAAGGTTCCGTTGAGGAAATAATTAATAATCCAAAACACGTTTATACTAAAAGACTCATGGCTGCAGTACGACCTACTCCAAAAGCAAGCGCAATAGAGCAAAGTGTATCGACCTTAGAGTTCGGCAATTTTACATTAAACGTCAAAAACATTTCTGCTGGTTATGGGCTGACTAGCAATAGAAAACCACCTAAATTAGTGCTCCATGACATTAGCTTTTCACTCAATCATGGAGAGGTTGTAGGGATTATAGGGGAATCTGGATGTGGAAAGTCAACATTAGCAAGAGTAATAGCTGGATTACTACCAGCTGCTTCTGGACAAATTTTGCTAAATGAAAAAGAATTACATTCTTCAGTAAAAAAACGAAGCCTAACTGAATTACAATCAGTACAATTTATTTTTCAAATGGCCGATACGGCATTAAACCCACGCCAAACTATAGGTGAAATAATTGGTCGCCCATTAACCTTTTATCACGGTATAAAAGGCAAAAAGCGTGATGAACAAGTTAAAGAGATAATGCAACTTGTTGAACTCCCCAATAATTTTATAAATAGAAGACCTGGAGAAATATCAGGTGGACAAAAGCAAAGGGTAAATTTAGCTAGAGGACTTGCTGCGAAGCCGACATTATTGCTTTGTGATGAAGTAACTTCAGCCTTAGATACTATCGTTGGAGCAAACGTGATATCACTTTTGAAAAAGTTAGGTAAAGAAACTGGCATTTCTTTTGTATTTATTAGTCATGATTTATCAACTGTATCCTCCTTTGCTGATAAGATTGTTGTTCTTTACGCTGGTAGATTAGTTGAACAAGGGACAGTCCAAGAAATACTTTCTCCACCGTTTCATCCTTATACAAAATTGTTGATTAATTCAGTACCAGAATTGCGGGTAGGATGGTTAGAAGAAACATTAAAAAAACAGGGTACAGAAGCTGGTATTTCTGGGAAAGTAGAAATGGTTGACGTAGGGTGCCCTTTTTATAATCGGTGCCACATTAAAATAGATGGACTCTGCAACACCATCTTAGCTCCACATACTATCAGCCCATCTGGTCACGAAATCGCTTGCCATCATTCAGATATGACCCTTTTAGAGTAGGTATATTAAGTGCGCTTTCTTCTCGACTCCAACCGTCAAATTGCGTCGTAAAAAAACCATTCACGTACACAATGTGCCCATATCAGGTTGTTTTTTATGATTGTAGGGTGCAGCACTGAATCGCGAAACGCATGCAACCTAGTCTCTAGATCGACATTGCTATCAGAAAAGCTACTGTCTGAATGCTATGCCCACAAACCTTCCAACATCTTACGTAAACCTGGTGGCAAGGCGTCACATGCGGCTGCCCTCTAAATTAATATTTAATTTATAAATGGTTTTTATTCATTTGCAAACTGGACGATTAAACTTATCGGATTACATCATTAGAATTCAAATAAGGAGTTACTAAAATGTTAAAATTATGGATTGCAATAATAATCTTTCTAACTTCAACCCAAATGGGCTTTGCAGCGAGTAGTGGTGGTAGTTCATCGTCATCTGGTTCAGATTCTGGTTCATACTCCAATTCCATGAGCGAACCTCAGGGTCCATTTGCCAAAGCTTATCAACTTATAGCTAGTAAAAAGTATGTTGAGGCTTACAAAGAACTTAAATCTGTGGATGCGCCAAATAAAAGTGATGATTTAAATAATCTTTTAGGTTTTACAGCAAGAAAGTCAGGCAACCTTGAGGCTGCTGCTAAATATTACGATAAAGCATTAGAAATTAATCCAAAACACGTGGGTGCTTTACAGTATCAGGGAGAATTATTTATCACTCTGGGTGAAATTGAAAAAGCAAAACAAAATTTAGAAAAAATTGGAAAGCTCTGTTGGTTTTTTCCTTGTAGCGAAGAGAAATTGTTGGAGGCTGCTATTGAAAAAACGATTGGTAGCTAAGAGAAGCTAAATGACGAGAAATAGACAAATCATGGTTTTGCATCCACCATCCATCAATTTACAGACGATTGTCTTTTTGAATACTTTATAACTGAGTTAAGCAGAATATTATAAATTGTGGTGTTAGCTGGAAGTTCTGGCAACACTTATTTAAGGAGGAATAGTAATGAATGCTTCGGAAGATAAGCCAAACATGAAGTCGTTTGGTATAAGTATAATCAGAATTCACTTGGGAATTATTCTTTTGGCCCATGGTTGGTTAAAAGTATCAGTATTTACCGTTGATGGGACAATAGATTATTTTGCCAGTATTGGACTGCCTGCGATAATTGCTTACTTGGTAATATTTGGGGAGCTTGTTGGTGGATCAGCTCTTATTTTAGGTATTCAGACGCGACTAGCGTCTTCATTGGCTGTCCCGATAGTTTTTGGTGCGGCGGTCATGAATGGTGGTAATGGATGGTTGCATTCGGCAAGTGGAGGTGGTTGGGAATATGCAGCATCTCTAACAGTTATAGCAGTTGCCATTGCAATAATGGGATCGGGAAATTTTCTATCTCTTAATATAAATCCATTTAATAAGCTATTACCGTCATTTATTCAGGATTAATCGAAAGTATAATTTTTCTTAAGACGTTAGAGCACACATTAATAAATTGGTCATCGATTTATAGCGAGTATAGCTGCATGGTAGAGACTAAAATTATCTAAAAAATTCACTCATTGTTTTTCAATTTCGTTATAGTCACGATACCTACTGCTGTGATGTTTACGAACTTTATCCTTGACCTTCCACCTACTGGAGAGCTTAGGTAAGGAGCTGAGGGTTTCACGGGTGCATAGCGCCGTTAGAAGGACACAATACCATGGCCACAAGCAAAAAAATTGCCACTTTGTACAGGATGGTCATGCCTGACCACATGTGCCCCCACGGTCTTAAATCTAAAGATTTTTTGGAACGGCAAGGGTTTTTAGTGGAAGATCATCACTTGACTACTCGCGCAGAGATTGATGCGTTCAAGAGTGAGTATGAGGTTAAGACCACACCGCAGACTTTCATCAACCTCAAACGTATCGGTGGGTTTGATGATCTGAATACCTATTTTGGCAAGGTATCGGCGTCGAAGGATGCTACGACCTATAAACCTGTGATAGCGTTATTTTTGGTTGCAGCGTTGATGGCAATTGGGATCACGTGGCTGACACTAGAGACAGTTTTTGCGGAGCGCACAGTCGAATGGTTCATCTCAATTTCTATGGTGTTGCTGGGCCTGCAAAAGCTTCAAGATGTGGAGCGGTTTGCCACTATGTTCCTAAATTATGATCTACTCGCACAGCGTTGGATCCGGTACGGTTATGTCTATCCATTCGTGGAAACGGGGGCAGGCCTTTTGATGATGGCGGGGGTTATGACCTGGTTATCAGCGCCAGCTGCGCTGATTGTTGCCAGCATTGGGGCGATCAGCGTGTTCAAGGCAGTCTATATCGATAAACGTGAATTGAAATGCGCCTGTGTTGGTGGTGACAGTAAGGTACCGCTCGGATTTGTTTCACTTACTGAGAACTTGATGATGATTGGGATGGCAGTTTGGATGATCTCAAAGCTGTGGTGATTAACCATTTGACCTTCAGCTGACTGGAAAGAGTAATCTTGCCCAAATATCATAAGAATTGAGAATATAAATGAAATTAATTATCGTCTTTGGTGCGTTGGCAATCTTTGGTGGATTAGCCTACACGATGTGGCCTACTGTCGATCTCAGCAATGAAACAGTGGTAGTTGATAAAAAGGTAGCAGAAGGTACTTTGGCAAACGTATTATCGCCTGATACACTTTCGCAGAACGCAAAGATTGGCAAACTGGCGTTTGAAGTCAAATGTGTATCCTGTCATGGCACCAATGCGGCGGGTCAGGCCGGCGTTGCACCGCCCTTGGTTCATATTATCTATAAACAAAATCACCACGG
>Ga0308015_10001113_pt1 | contig 11356 bp, 8 predicted proteins | sample Neamet231_FD_203128 | JGI IMG/M metagenome (GOLD analysis project Ga0308015, IMG submission 203128) | Marine microbial communities from water near the shore, Antarctic Ocean - #231 | ecosystem: Environmental > Aquatic > Marine > Unclassified | place: Southern Ocean | collected 2014-07-28
TTTCATGAAGTAAGAGTCTATGGGAATAACCCAGACAAAGATCATGGTAACGATAAAGTAATTATCACAGTTTTTAGAAAAAAATAAAGTTGGGCTTTTAAAACTTGAGATAAGTATTTTGCCCACCACTTTTTACCTTATGTCTTTTTAATACTTTTTATATATAGTCAGTAGAAACAGCAAGTATTGCAATAGCAAGTAAGGCAATAGTTTGTAAGACCATAAGTAGAATTGATTTGCCTCCCAACTCCATCATTGATTTAAGAGAGGTAGAAACGCCTAAGCCTGCTATGGCGAATACTAAAAACCATTGCGAGACACTTGAAAGAAATCCTGAGAGCACCATTGGCATAAACCCACTACTATTTATAAGTAAACACAAGGCAAAACCAAGGGCAAACCAAGGAAAGGCTTTAGAGCTGATTGTCCTGGATTCATCATCACCTTTCAATAGCAAAGCAATCAATATAACTACGATTGGAAGCATTGAGATTCTGAGTAACTTAATAAAAGTAGCCACATCACCTGTCTCATTAGATACTGCATAACCAGCTCCAACTACTTGAGCAACATCATGAATGGTTGAACCAATAAGAATACCAATTTCAACATCACTGAATTCTGCTACTTTGAATAAAATAGGATACGTAATCATTGCAAAGGTTGATAAGGCTGTGACGCAAACAACAATAAATAAAGTATCACGATGTCTATCTTTCCAGTTGGGAAGTACTGAGGCCACAGCAAGCGCAGCAGCAGCGCCGCAAATAGCAACAGCGCAAGCGGTTAAAAGACCAAAGAGGTATTTTCTTCCCATCAATTTTGCCAATATCCAGCTAATGGCAATTGATGATACAACTAGGATTGGAACTAGCAATAGTACATTTGTTCCAAGCCCTAAAATTTGATCAAACGTAACCCTAAAGCCCAATAACGCAACTCCAAAACGCAGGATCTTCTTACTTGAAAACTCAATACCTGGTGCGCAGCGCTCATCGCTTGCAAGAAAATTAAAGGCAATACCTATAAGAAGTGCAAAAAGCATCACTGGGGCTTTATAGTGGATACTTAGAAATCCAGCCGCTGCAGCAATTGTGCCGACTACTACTAAGCCAGGGAAGAGTATTTGTAGTCGATTTTGTAAGTTGAGGAGTAATGAATTCATTTAGAACGACTTTTAATGTAATTGATACGGCGAGTCATTTTAAATCAATATCTGCCAATTATGCTAAATCATATAAAAACTAAATATGACAAATGACATGAGCTTACTTTTGACTCATAATGTTTTTCTTTGGCTCAGATTACTATGTTGGATAATTTTAATTTCTTGTCATAAAAAATCATGGAACTGACAATGACATTATTAAGCGATCTAAAAAACTACCACCTTTTTGTAATTGCTCAAGGCTGATAAATTCATTTGCTTTATGCGCTTGGTCTATATTACCGGGACCACAAACAAGCGTAGGGATTCCAAGACGTTTTTGAAATAACCCACCTTCAGTACCAAATATCACTTTACTATGAGTATCATTATTAAGAAGCTCTTTAATATAAGCTACAAACTCAATACCTGGGGCAGTTAAAAGTCCAGGATATGTAGCCAGCGTTTCAAAACTAAAGCCAGTTTCAGGGTCAATTAAGTGCATCTCAGATTCAAGATCTTCTTTGGCATAGGTCTCAATTTTATCTAGTAAATGCTGTGGATCTTCTTCATAAAGATGTCGAATTTCAAAATCAAATTGACAAAAATTGGGCACTATATTTAGCGCAGTTCCACCCTTAACGACACCCGTATGAAGGGTTGAATATGGCACCTCATAATCCATATCAAAAGGCCCATCTTGTGCTTTTTCGCGGGCTAATTTTCGAATATAAACGATAAGTTCTGAAGCAAAATCTACCGCATTAACACCAAAAGGCGCTTGTCCAGAGTGGCAGGCGTGGCCCTTTACTTTTACTCGACTAGCGTGTTTACCTTTGTGGCCAATAACGACCTCCATACCTGTTGGCTCACCAATAATGCAGCAACTTGGTTTGATGGGTTGATGTTCAAGTAAGTCCAACATTCTTTGGACGCCTACACACCCTATTTCCTCATCATATGAAAATGCTAAATGAATCGGTTGCGTAAGCTCTATAGATACCATTTCTGGAATTCGACTAAGTACTAAAGCAATAAAACCTTTCATATCTGCACTACCACGTCCATAAAGATTACCATCAGATTCTTTCAAAGAAAATGGATCACTATTCCATTCTTGTCCTTCAACAGGAACAACATCAGTGTGGCCTGATAGCATTACTCCGCCAACATCTTTTCTTCCAATTGTAGCGTAGAGGTTGGCTTTTTTACCACTCTCGTCATATATCAATGTTGATTCAATGTTGTAACTTGCAAGATATGATTTAATAAAATTAATTAAATTAAGATTGGAGTTGTAGCTGGTCGTATCAAATCCAACTAATTTTTTTAACAATTCAATCGCTTTAGTGTTTTTTCCCAATACTTCAATTGGAGGCATTCTAGAGATCTCCAGAAACACCATAACTTGGCGCACCCGTGGGATCTTCAGCGCGTGTATTATAATCTATCATTTGTTCTTCGTAGTTTTGCCAAAGCTTCATAAGCTTATCAATAGGATTGTCCTCAGACCAATCTACTCTTAAATCAACTAGTGGCCAAGGATGTTTGTGAGCAACCTTGATTCCAGCAGAGTGGACAGGACCCTCTTCACCACCAGCATCTAAGCCAGCCTGTAGAGCTAACAATAATCGCTCAGCAAGGTGTAGGTTAGAGTTTTTAGCAAAATTATCAACTATAGCCTTTGGAATCTCTGTGCTAATTAGCAAATTACCAGCCGCAATACAATGATTGCCCTTTGCTACTGCATGCGTACCAAGAGTTTTTGAGCCAGAAAAGCTTGAACTCTGACCTTTGTGATCAATAACCATTAATTGCCGATAATCGATGAATTTACGATCATGAGTTATAATTTTGATTGCTTGCTCAGAACTTGATCCTTTTTCAATTAAATCCAGAAGGATATTGCCCAGACTTGGGTCTGTGATATTTTGCGTGCTTGAAGCGCCAACACCTGCCTTAACCCAAGGGCAACGACTTGCTACACAGATACTTGATGAAGTAATAGCAACACCAACCATGCCTGTTTTTTCACAAAACCCTGCAACTGAAAAAGTCATACCACGCTCTCCTTAAAATTCTATATATTTAATCATCCTCTGGAATCATCGCTTCAACGTCGATTTCCATCATCATCTCTGGCACTGCTAAGCCTTTAACAATTAGTCCCGTTGAACAAACATGAATACCTTTAAGCCAACGACCAACTACCGAGTATACATCTTCACGATACTCTCGCTCTGTGATGTATATGGTTACTTTGCATACATGCTCTAACTTTGACCCTGACTCTTCAAGGAGTGTTTTAACACAACTCATTGCATTTTCAGTTTGCGCAGCAGCATCACCAATACCGGTAATATTACCCTCTAAGTCAAAACAAGTTTGTCCTCTTAAAAATACGCGATTTCCAGCTCTTACTGCCATACAAAGGTCGTTATCCATGCCTTTGCCTGGATACATTTGCTCGGTATTAAATTTTCTAATTCTTTGATGTGTCATTGTATCTCCATAATAAATCCATAAATATTTTATCGCTTTGATGCTCTTATCGAAGCATCAAAGTCAAGATAATTAGTGCGCAATTTAATCTGATCAGCTAAAAACTTAGCATCCTGCCAAACGCCCCATATAAAAGCTGAACCCCGGCGTGACTGCCATGGAAGGCCAAGAAAATAAATACCTGATTCTGTCGATATACCTCGCTCATGCTTTGGCCTTCCGTTTTCATCAAGCGCATCAACTTTTAACCAGCCAAAGTCAACATCAAAACCCGTTGCCCAAACTATTGAATTTATTCCAGCCTCCTCAAGATCAATCTCAAGAATAGGATTTGTAACGCACTCTGGGTCAGGCAAGACTTCTCTAGCTTCGGGCTCGAGCGGAAAGTTAAGACCATTACGAATTACGTAATCATCTGCTTGATCAAGTAGAGATAGAGTGTAAGCATTTCCTCCAGCAATATTTTTTGTAAGGTCAGGGGCAAAATACATCACATTATTATTAAATGATTGAGCTCTCCCAAGAAGACTAATTCCGCGTTCAGCAAGACCTCGAAAATCAACCGTATGACCACCATGTGCCCCACTAACAGCAATCGTAATGTGCTCAGTTCCTGGGTCTTTAGTGACAGCCTCCCATTTACCTAAGACACCAAGCCACCAGACAAAATCACGTCCACGATAACTACGTGGAGGTAAGTCATGAGGGCCAACGGAAAGATAAACTGATTTACCAGAACGCAAAAGCTCATCCGCAATTTGTGCTCCTGACGATCCGGCTCCAACAACTAAAACTCCGCCATCAGGTAATTGCCCAGGGTTTTGATACTGACTTGAATGAATTTGCGTAATTTTATTTTTTTCAAATTCAAACTTAGGAATTAAGGGGCGCTGAAAAGGTCCAGTAGCGGCGACCACATTATTGGCATCAAAAATACCATCGGAAGTTTCAACACGAAACCCTGGGCACCCAACATTCCTTCGCACTTCTTGGACCTCAACGCCACAACGGATAGGAGCTTTAATCATCTCAGCATAGGCAACAAAGTAATCTACAACCTGTTCTTTTGAAGGATATCCATTGGGATCAAAATCAGCAAATTCCATATTTGGAAACCGGTCATGCCAAGCTGGGCCATTAGCAACTAAAGAGTCCCACCTTTCTGATCGCCAGCGCTCTGCAATCCGATTACGCTCTAAGACTAGATGAGGTATTTTGCAATTACTCAAGTGCTCACTCATAGCAATGCCAGCCTGACCACCCCCAACAATGAGCGTGTCTATTTTCTCAATCAACACTTGTAGCTCGAATTATAAATTCCATACACACCTCATTTTTCATTCAACCTAATAGATTTCACATTTTTTTTTGACTTTCAATTAAGTATATAGACCAAACTAAAGAAAATAAAATATTAAAAATTTTTCATTTTAAGTAGAACCATGGTTTCTTGAATACTTATTCAATGAGGGAGAAGCCCATTGCTTTAAAGCGCTAGACTTTGGTTTATATATTTCAACCTTTAACGGGAAACACTTTGCAGAGTCACTTGAATGACTCGAGCTACAATCACCACCTGGACAGGCAGATAAAGCGCCAAGCAGGTCAATTTCTGCAAAAAATTCAATAAAATCATTTGGCCTCACTGGGCTTGCCTTCATAAAATACTGGTGCGTTTTTTTTGTAAATCCTGTGCACATAAATACATTAAGAACATCATGGACTTTCGCTTCTATCTCAGAAATTGCTTTGTCCTGTTGATTTGATAGAGCTCTGCATAAATTAGAGTGGCAGCAGTAATGATAATCCTCATCATTTAGAGCTTTATGTGTATATGGATCACACCTCGTGCCTATAACATCGTGGACGCTTCCACCATCTTCATCAAACCCATACCAATCAAGAGTATCGTGAGTAATTGTAGCAATAGGCCTAAGAAAAGGAAGGTTTGAATAAAGTCTATCCCCAGTACTTACATGAGTGCCATAGAGCGCTCTAGTTTTTCCACTAAAAAAATGTTCGTTAATATTATTTTTATTCCACAAGTTTAAATCTCCAACTTGAGGGCCATCAATACTGACAATTCGAAAAAAATGACCGGCAGGCACTTCAAAAGTTTTTGCATCTCTTGGAGGAATTATTATCGACTCAACAAGCTCCATTTTATCTCTTGCATCCTCATATAGGGCTGAGTCATATTTTGGTAAATTATCAATTGGATAGGAGATAACAGGTTTGGAAGCGCGGCGCTCTTTGGCATCAGAAGGCTCCAGATTTTGATTAATTATTTTCATAGTTAGATTTAATATTTAAAGTGATGTTGCCGCTCTTTCGGCTGGATCATAAGGCTAGATAAGGCACTTGTGTTCCTCTGAGCAAGGTGGGGTGAAGATACAATTGTGTTTTCGTTAAAAGTCATGATTTATCTTACCGCCAAATCTAGTGTTGTTTTACTCAATCTTTCAGCTCCATTAGGGCCGACAATTACCGAATGGCCAGGGCACATTGCGAGCCGGTTGTCTCTATTCATTATGATCATATGTAAGAAAAAAACCATATTTTCTTCAATCAGCATTGGATTATTCTCATATATCATTGGGTAATCAACCCAAATTGGTGCGTATGCACAGCCCATAGTATAGCCACAAGCATTCAAGCGATGATCTTTGAAGCCACCCGCATCCATTACATTCGCATGTGCAGCAAACACATCACCCAAAGTATTACCTGGCTTTAAAACATCTTCACATGCTAGAAGCGCATCAGTAGCGACCTCATGCATAACTTTGTGCTCTTGACTAACCTCTCCAATTAAAACTGTTCTCATCATGGCGGCATGGTAACGACGGTAGCAGCCAGCCCATTCTAGAGTGATTTGATCGACCTTACTAAGGTGTCTTGGACCGGCATGATATCTACAAAGCAGTGCATGTTCGCCCGAGCCTATAATAAATTCATTACCTGCGTAAGTTCCACCACCTTTAAAGACAGCTCCCTGCATCGCAGCTAAAATATCACCTTCAAATGCTCCAGCTTGGGTTAGCTCAATCCCTGCTTTGTAAGCTTCATCAGCTAGCTCTCCGGCAGTTCTGATATATTCAAGCTCCCTATCACTTTTAATATAGCGTAATTTATTTACCACATTTGATGCATCATCAAGAGTGCAAAAGCCTTTTAGGGCAGTTTCTAAAAGTCGATAGTTATGAGCAGTTAACCCAACACTATCATACTCGACACCTAATTTTTTATTTTCACAGTGCAGCTCTTTTAACAGAAGCTTTAAGTTCTGAGCTGGGTTCATGCCGGCCTCATCTTTCCAAACTCTAATATCATCAAGTATTGAAGTTAGCTCCGCTTGAGCTAGGTCAGGAGCACGCGTAAGTAGAACCATTCTTCCATCTGCGCCCAAGTATAGGCACTGAAACATAGCGTACCCAAAGCTATCATAACCACTAAGGTAATACATACTCTCTTGGCGAAACATTAAAATACCATCAAGATTTTTTTTATTTAGCTCTAATATTAAATTTTCTTGTCTTTTTTTAAACTCTTTGTTGGTGAAATGAATCGCCATAATTTACCTTCAATTTGTAGAATTTTATGAATTCATATTTAAGATGTTGGAGGACTTCCAAAGCCCCCTCCCCCAGGTGTCTTTAAAACAAAAAGATCACCCTTAGTAACTTCAATCTGGCCTTTAGTTTTTAATTCAGTAATACTGTTATCGGAATGTATTACATAGTTTTTACCAACAACTCCAGAACCTCCACCTGACATACCGTAGGGTGGGACGACTCTATGACCTGTAATTATATTAACAGTCATTGACTCCAGAAAGCGCATTCTGCGGTCAACACCATCACCACCATTTTTTAGCCCCTTACCCCCAGAATTTTTTCTAATACTAAAGGACTCAAGTCTTACAGGGAATCTCCACTCTAGAACCTCAGGATCAGTTAATCTAGAATTAGTCATATGGGTATGAACTGCACTGCAGCCATCTTGATTTGTGCTTGCTCCAGAGCCTCCACAAATAGTTTCGTAGTTTTGTACTCTGTCATTTCCCCAGATAAAGTTATTCATAGTTCCCTGAGATGCCGCGACTACGCCTAGAGCCCCAAGCAAGGCATCAACAATATATTGTGATGTCTCAACATTGCCTGCAATAACTGCTGCTGGGTATTCTGGATTAATCATTGAATGTTTTGGAATAATTAAATTTAAAGGTTTGAGGCACCCTGCATTAAGTGGTATGTCGTCATCTACTAGGCAGCGAAAAACATAAAGAACTGCTGCATAACAAATAGCACTAGGGGCATTATAATTTCCTGGATGCTGATCACTTGTACCAGTGAAATCAATCGTAGCACTGCGATTTTTTTTGTCGACACTTATTGCAACTGAAACTTGGTTTCCATCATCCATCTTGTATGTAAAACTTGAGTCCTTTAGAACAGCTAGTACTCTACGAATAGATTCTTCAGCATTATCTTGAACATGCTGCATATAGGCATGAACAACCTTAAGACCATAGTTCTCAATCACTTTTATGAGCTCCTGAGAGCCTTTTTCTGCTGAGGCTACTTGCGCTTTTAAGTCTGCAATATTTTGCTGTATGTTTCGTGCTGGAAATTCTCCTGAACTCAATAAATCATGTATTTCTTTTTCAAGGAAAACTCCTTTAGAAACTAAAGTAAAGTTATCAATTAAAATCCCCTCTTCTTTAACATGACATGAATTTGCAGGGGCAGAGCCAGGAACTGTTCCCCCAATATCTGCATGGTGGCCACGCGTTGCAACATAAAAAATTACTTTTTCACTATTTTTATCATAAACCGGCTTTATCAGTGTGATGTCAGGTAAATGTGTTCCCCCATTGTAAGGAGCATTGATCAAAAATGCATCTCCTGGGCACATAGTGTCGAAGTTCTCACGAATAATTGTTTTAATAGACTCACTCATTGATCCTAGATGGACTGGGATATGAGGAGCATTGGCAACAAGGTCGCCCGTTGGAGAAAATAAAGCACAAGAAAAATCCAAACGCTCTTTGATATTTACAGAAGAAGCAGTATTTTCAAGAACAGTTCCCATCTGCTCTGCTACATTCATGAATAAGTTATTAAAAATCTCCAACATTACTGGGTCTACATTAGTACCAATAGCACTTGCTCTTTTTATTTTCTTAATTCGCTGCAAGATTAAGTCGTTAGTCTCATTAATACTTGCCTGCCATCCTGGCTCAATTACAATTGTTGAGGTCGACTCGATAATGATCGCAGGTCCAAATAGAATATCATCAAGCGCAATATCGCTGCGATTGTAAAAAATTGTTTTTTGTGTCTTACTATTAATAAAAACATTTTTTGAAGCTAAAGACAGAGTTTTGGATTTTTGAGTTGTTTCCTCTAAATCAAACTGTTTACTTTGGCATGAGACCTCAACTTGAATTGATTCAACGATAAGTTTTTTTTCTGGAGATATAAATCCAAAGCGTGCCCTATGTATATCTTCAAAGCTCAATTTCATCTCTTTTTGATCATCAAATATTACCGCTAAAGCACTGTCAGAATCCTTATAGCGAAGGTAAACACGTTTTATGTAATGAAACAATTCTTTATCTAGGTTTTGAGAAATTAACTCCTCTTTTCCCTTTTTTTTCAGGGTTTTAAAGCTATCACCAAGAGAGTTGATAATTTCCTTATTTAAAGCTAATTCAATCGCTAAATCGTTAATTGTTTTACTGTCTGCAAGTCCTATGCCATAAGCTGACAACACTCCAGCATATGGGTGAAGGTGAATTTTTTTTATTCCCAGGCTGTCAGCTACTAAGCAAGCATGTTGGCCACCAGCACCGCCAAAACAGGATAAAGCGTAATTGCTTACGTCATAGCCCCTCTGAACAGATATTTTTTTAATAGCATTCGCCATGCTTTCAACTGCAATCGATAAAAATCCTTGTGCAACTTCTACTGGAGTAACTGGTTTATTTGTTGATTTAGAGATTTCATTTGCTAGAGTAATAAATTTTTCTTCAACAATGTTTGGGTCAAGCTTTTCATTTGCGTTTGGTCCAAAGACTTGAGGGAAAAAATCTGGATCTAATTTTCCTATCATCACATTGCAATCTGTAACAGTTAAAGGACCTCCATTTCTATAACAGGCTGGGCCAGGGTTTGCACCTGCAGAATCTGGGCCAACCCGATATCTTGAGCCATCAAAGTGAAGAATTGAACCACCTCCAGCAGCAACAGTATTTATTAACATCATTGGTGACCTTAACCGAACTCCGGCAACCTCAGTCTCAAGTGTTCTCTCATAATCGCCGTTATAGTGACAAACGTCGGTTGAGGTTCCACCCATATCAAAACCAATAAGTTTTTTTAGCCCTATCTTTTCACCAGTTTTAACCATGCCAACTACGCCGCCAGCTGGGCCTGAAAGAATTGCGTCCTTTCCCTGAAAATAATTTGCATCTGTTAAGCCCCCATTGGACTGCATAAACATTAATTTTCCAGAGTCTAGTTGAGTTGATCCAAGAGCATTTTTAACCTGAGAAACATAGCGACGTAAAATTGGAGAGAGATAAGCATCTACTACAGTAGTATCGCCTCTTGGAATAATTTTCATTAAGGGACTCACCTTATGACTTACTGAAATTTGCTTAAACCCAATTTTTTTTGCAATAACACTTATTTTTTGCTCGTGATCATTGTATCGATAACCATGAAGTAAAACAATTGCTATTGAATTGAACCCTTCATTAAAAGCTTTTTTCAGTCTTTTTTCAGTCTTTTGTGTGTTTAGTTTTGTGAGTATTTTTCCATCAATATCGACCCTTTCTTCAATTTCAATAATTTTTGAATAAAGCATATCTGGAAGCTTAATATCCAGTGAAAATAACTTTGGTCTTTGTTGATAACCAATACGTAAAACATCTCCAAACCCACTTGTAATTGCTAGTAAGGTATTCTCCCCTTTACGCTCTAAAAGAGCATTGGTTGCTACCGTTGTTCCCATCTTTATTGTGTCAATTTTCTGCATCGGTATTACGTCACTGTCATTCAAACATAACAGATCTCGTATCCCTTGAATGGCAGCATCTGGATATTGCCTTAAGTTTTCAGATAATAACTTATGAGTTAGAATCTTTCCTGCTGGATTTTTTCCAATAACATCAGTGAATGTCCCCCCTCTATCAATCCAAAATTGCCATTTAGAGCTCTTGGTAGTATCTTTATTGTGCATTAGATTTATTTATATATGATAATTTGTCTAGAAAAAAATGGTTAGCTACAAGATGTCTATTATTAACGCTTGATTATTGGCTCACGTGGACAATGAGTGATAATTTCTGGAGCACCAGTTGTTATTATTGCCGTCTCTCCAACAGCCATCGACAGACCTGTTTGACGATCATTCAATATCATATGCGTAAAAAAAGTCATATTTTCTTCCAAAACTAATGGATTTCCTTCAAAAATTAGCGGTTCCTCCATCCACGTAGGTGGCCACATAGCACCCATTGTATAACCAGCAACTGTCAAAACCGAATCGTGTTCATCGTGGTCTTCTAGTGTAGCCTTATAGATATCAAATAGCTCACCAACAGTTATTCCAGGCCGAAGTGCAGACTGGACAGCGTTAAGGGCAATGACACTAGTTTTATGCATCTTAAGATGCCGATCATCAATCTCTGGGCCAGTA
>Ga0308015_10001114_pt1 | contig 11354 bp, 9 predicted proteins | sample Neamet231_FD_203128 | JGI IMG/M metagenome (GOLD analysis project Ga0308015, IMG submission 203128) | Marine microbial communities from water near the shore, Antarctic Ocean - #231 | ecosystem: Environmental > Aquatic > Marine > Unclassified | place: Southern Ocean | collected 2014-07-28
CTGCAGCGCAGTGTACGGGTTCTGCAGGTCGCGCGGCTTCCCACCGTCGCGGTAGTACAGCGCACCGGTCTTCATCGCCTGCCCGATGTCCACGCCGTGCCTGCGCAGGTGCACGGCTCCGCTCTTCTCGCCGTCGTGGCCCCACGCGAACGGGTCGCCCTTCTCGAACCACGACTCCCAGCTGTAGCCGCCGCCGTCCGCCTCGCTCACGTTGGCCATCACGCCGTCCGTGGTGGCCTTGATCGTGCGCATGAGCTCCCAGAGGAACGCGCCGCCGCCCTTGGCCGCCTCGCCCTGGTCGATGAGCCACTGGATGCCCACAATGGCGTCGGAGCTGCGCATCATGCCCCACTTCGAGATGTTCAGCGGCGGGTCCTTCTGCATCACCTGCGCGTGGAACTGCTTCTGGTGAGCCATGAGCGCCGCCACCACCTTCGCCTTCTGCGCCGGCGCGAGGCTCGGCGCCTCGGCGTATGACTGCAGGGAAGAGGTCAGCACCAGCACCAGCACCAGCATCGCCACCACCAGCACCACCAGCACACGCACCTCCAGCGCCTCCAGCATCAGGTACTTGCTCCAGTACTCCTGCGCGGGCGGGTTGTGCTGATTGACGTTCTCGTTGCGCGGAACCGGCGGCCCGAGCCAGCCCGCGCCGTCGGCGCTCACGTTCTGCAGCGCCAGGATGTTGCGCACGTAGTTGTCACGCAGCGTCCGCAGGTTCGCGTCGTCCACCTGGAAGCTCAGCGGCATGAGCCCGTTCAGGTAGTACGGGATGAACTGCTCGGGCGTGCTGCCCTTGCCCTTCGGGTCCATCCACTTGGACTGGTTCAGGAAGTGCCAGAAGTAGGGCAGCTGCCCCGAGATCCCGTGCGCCTGCAGCGTCAGCTCGTCCTTCAGCCAGCCTAGCGGCTTCGACGCGCCCGCCGGTAGCCGCTGCAGCGCCGCCGGCTGCAGCGAGTTGGCCGCCGCCGCGGTGGACGAGTGGTGGTGGTGGTGGTGGTGGCGGTGCACCATGGCGCTGACGGCGTGGAGCGCCGCGAGCACCGCCAGGAGGCGAACCATCTGCGGCGTACGGCCGGCGGAAGCGCTTCACAATCGCTGGACCTCGCACTCCCTTCTTCGCCGAGCTGATGATGACGTCGCACGCTTCCCTTTTTGGCTGAGCGCGATGAGGCAGCGCTGCTACCAAATGGCGCTCCGGTCCTGCACGTGCCTGTATCCTGGAGGGTGGGCGGAAAAATCAAAGGATTTGTCTGACCTCCAAGACAAAACGCGGAGTCGACCAGCGACGCGGACGGTGCCTCTCCTCCGTCGCGTGGCGTGGCCGTGGGGTTAGGCAGCAGGACTAGATCACGACGACTAAATGCCCAACATGGTGCTGCTGCTGGCGGCGGCGCTGTTGCCGCTGCCCAGCGCCGAAGCGTGGGCCCAGGGGCTGCTCGCGCACCGCCCCCCGCATGGCAAGACGGACGACGAGCTGCCGCCGTACCCGAACTTCCGGCACTCGGGCGCCCTCGTGACGGACAGCGCGAACAGCGACATGCTGGAGTCGTCGCCGTTCATGCTGAACGACCAGATGTACATGCTGCAGAGCCGCATGGGCCCGCCGCCGTGGAATCCGCGCGCGAACGCAACGTGCAACGCCGCGGCCCCCGCCGGCTCGGCGGCGCGCTGCGGCGACAACTGCTGCGACCACGCGCTCGGCTGCTGGAACTGCACAGGCAACACTGCGTACTTTTGCATCTACGACCTGCTCACGGGCGCGGAGCTGGTCTGCCCGCCCTCCGGCGCGGGCCACGCCTTCTTCAGCGCCATCGTTGACCGCAACGAAAAGCCGGAGCGGCTCTGGGTCTTTGGCAGCGCATGGAACAGGGCAAACGTCACTGCGGCCGACAACAACGCCTGCAGGCTAGGCTACGCGAACAACGGAAGCTGCTACGTCGGCAGCTGGAGCACAGAAGACCTGAAGGTCTGGCGCGGCCCTTCGAAAGCCGTGACGATCCAGCGCGGCGCGGTCTACAACGTGGGCGCGAGCGTGGTTCCGCGGACTGCGCGGGCGGCGCTGCCGCCGGGCCTGCCGCCGCACCAGGCCTTCATGGTGCTGGAAGCGGCCAACTCCTTCGCCGTCAACGTTGGCGACGACAGAGACTTGTCGAAGAACTGGCTCGTGCTGAACAGCAGCCGGCCCGGCTGGGGCAATCACAGCACTGGCAGCGACGTTTTCCCCGAGCGCTACAACAACGGAAAGCTGATGCCGTGGGGGTCGCGCTACAATTTCGGGCCGGGCTGCCCGACCGCGCGGTTCAACGCCGACGACGGCTTTTACTACGTCTTCGGCGGCGGCTGCGACATTGTTCTCGCGCGCAGCAAGGACCTGTCGGCGGGCAGCTGGAAGGCTGGCGGCGGCCCGCGGATGATGATCACAGGCTGCACCAACAAAACCGAGGACTGCGCGGTCAACGCGTCCTCGGGAATCGCGCGGCTCAACGACCTCGGCTTCTACTCGGAGTTCTGGCGGCAGCCGTCAAACCGCGCGGAGGGGTTGCGCGAGCTGGCGACGCTGGGTTCTTGGGATTGGGCGGCAAACGACGCCGACTTCTGCGACCGAGGGGGCAAGGCCCCGACCTACTTCATCTACGGATCTTGCTCGCAGGTGATGATGCTGCTGCTATCGCTGCTGCTCGTGCTGCTGCTCGTGCTGACGCCCTCTATCCTGCTTCCTCAGTGCGCTCCGCGCGGATGGAAAGGGCCGCACGGGAACTTCTACAATCTGGGCGTGTACAACGGCACGGAGAACGCGTGGCTCTCGAGCTACTATCGGACCGCGCTGACCACGCTGAAGAGCGACGATTGTCCGGCGAGCAACGGCTACAAAGCCGACGGCAAGACGCCCTTCTCCACGGCGTCTCCAGACTTCAAGTCTCAACACCGCAGCAAGGGCTGCCAGTGTCCGGATATTCACGTCGACGGTGGTGACGCCTGTGCCTTCTCCAAAGAGGAGCTCTTCCCAAACTACGCAAAAAATGCTGCTGTGAGGGCTGCCACGGAATAACGGGATGCTATGGATGCGAGGACCGCGGTCAATGTGGGCAGGACCGAAGGTGCTGTGAGTCATCACCGTACACGGGGCTGGTGAGGGTGTTTATGCTTATGGTGGTTCCTGCTTTCTGTTGCTATAAAGTGGAGATCGATAACGACAAGAAGGTGCATCCATCCAGCCGCTCCAGTGGCAGCCGCGGCAGCTCTGGCAACAGCACTGGCGGTGGCGGTGGCGGTGGCGCTCCTGGTCCTATCACCAATAGCATCACGTACGATCTGAGCGGCAACCCGATCCTGGCCAGCGCACCCGTCCCGACACGAGTCCGTGTACCCGTCCTAACACAATTCCGCGCACCCGTCCCGAGTGCAATGTTCGCCCCGTGACAAGACACGAACACGGCATAGAAAGAGTAGGATCCTACTAGGTATTTTCTTTTAAAATTTAGGAGCTATTCTACATGATAAAGCTGCGGACAGTCTCCGCCGCCACCGCCAGCCACGGCTCTGCCGCCTCCAGCGCCGGCACCGCCACCAGCGGCGCGCTCAGCAGCAGCAGCAGCAGCGCGCGCCAGCGCCCCTCGCACTGCGCCCGCAGCAGCACGCTCATCGTGTACTGCAGCACAAAGTACGCCAGCACGAACCGCTCGTGCCTCGAGTGCAGCGGCGGCGGGTGTGGATCTGCCGAGAGCTCGGGTCGCGAGAGCCGCAGCAGTAAGATGTGCCAGGCGGCGCTGGCGCCGAACGTGGCGGCGGCGGCCGCCGCATCAGGCACGCCCCTCCGGCGCAGCGGCTCATGCACGCAGACCACCAGCGCCCCCTGCATCGGCCGCCACCAGCGCCGCGCCCAGAAGTCCGCGACGCTCGTGCTGCAGGATTCAAGGCAGGATAAGCAAGCAGCTGGAGCAGCAGCCGGATTCGCAGCAGGCAGGAACAATCGCAAGGATCTCACCTGGACATGACGTCTGACGAGATCCGCGGCAGAAAGACGCCGCAGACCAGCGGCAGCATTGAGTACAGCGGCTGCAGCAGCGCGTCGCTCAGCATCGTGAGCGCCACCACGCAGACGAAGGCGCGCGCCGCCGCCGCCAGCTGCAGCAGCCGCGCCGACAGCGCCGCCAGCTCGCCGTCGTCGTCCAGCAGCAGCAGCGGCAGCAGCAGGTACAGCACAAGCCACGCCAGCACCATGCGCCAGAATGCGCGCCCCAGCGCCGCCACCGCCTCGTCGATCGGGACGCGCCGCGCGCCGCGCATGTCGACCAGCACGGCGCTGAACGCCAGGCGCTGCGCGTACGGGGCGCTGCGCAGCCGGCACGTAGGGGAGGCGAGCTCGACGGCGCGCCCGGCGACGACCGTGCCCAGCAGCAGGTGCAGCGCCTGAGCCGGGGCGCCGGCCGCCAGCAGCGGCGCCAGCGCCGTGCCGCCGAGCGCCGCGGCCGCGCCCAGCCCCGACGCCGTCGCCGCCGCCGCCGAGCTCGCCATCCACGCCGCGAGCGGCGCCGGCTGCAGCTCCCACGCCGCGGCGGCCAGCGGCGGCGCGCAGGCCAGCGCGAGCAGCAGCGGCGGCGGCAGAGGCGGCAGCCGCTCCACGCGGCGCGGGTCGCCCTCCATGCCCTCGCGCCGCCGCCACAGCCCGTCGTCGTCCTCCTCGCGCTCGCTCTCGTCCGAGTCCACCTCGCCGAACTCGCGCTCCATCGCCATGTCGCGCGGCGACTGCAGCCCGAGCCAGCGCGTGGCGCGCCCCGCGAGCGAGCCCTGAGCGGTGCGGCGGATCGCCTCGTGATCCGACTGATCGACCCCGTCGCTAGCGGGGCCGGTCGATCCCACGCCACCCGCGACGCGGCGGCGCTGAGCCATCGTCGCCATTGTCACGGCGCCTTGCGATTCCGCGTTCTTATCCCCGTGCATATCTTCCGCCCTCCACAGTGCCGCCCCTTTTGCAGTATCGTGTCGTCTGACCCTCCGTACCAGAGAGACGACACCCTTCAGTGGGTGCTGATTCGCAAAAAATGAGGAGAGGATGCGGAGTGCAAGACGTTGGCCGTTTTGGTGCTACTCGTGCTCACGGCGGCCGGCCGCATGCCTGTGGTGGTTGTGGTGCTTGTGGATCTCGTGCTACTCAAGATGGCGCGCGTGCCGCGCAAGTCGGAGATCGAGCTGCTCGCTGCGCCCGACGCGGAGGCGCCGGACGACGCCTGCGCCGCGGCGCGCGCGGCGGAGGGCGCGGACGAGGACGAGAGCACGTGGCCGTGGTGCTGGCGTTCCGAGGAGCCGGCGGAGGAAGTGGAGGGCTCGGACGAGGACGGGGACGGCACGGTGCTGGCGCAGATGCCGAGCTCGCTGCGGTTCGGCGCCGCGCTGGCCGGCCGGCGGCAGGGTCCCGCGACCTTCTGCGTCGCGATGCGCGGGTTGATCACCTTCGCGCTGGCGGTGCTGATACCGGCGTGCTTCTCGCTGCTCGCGTGGTACCGAGCAGCGTCGGGGTGGACCGAAACAGAAGCGGCCGCCACTTCGCTCGAAACTGTATCGCAATCGATGTTTGCGGTCGTACTCGCTGCGTCCGTCCCCCCCGTGCTGAGCCTGTGGAGCGTTACAGGCGACGATCGCGACGGCGAGCTGGCCGCGCTCGGCGCAGGAGCGACGCGCATCACGGCGTCTGCGGCCAAGAGCCTTCGCAACTGGGACAGTTTTGGCTGGGTCGTGAACGCGTTCTGCTTGTGGATCGTGTTCGTCAATTTGAGTGGCGACGACGACAAAACAACGCTCCAATTCTGGCTGAATCTGATATTCGCAGCGGCCACCTGCCCGGTGATTTTCGCGTCGATGGTCTCCCTCAAGTTCGCCGCTACGCTGGTGTCCGAAAGCGTGCTCGATGCTTGCAAACAGATCACTGACACCGACGAGGACGCAGCGGAATGGGACGCCGACGTGGTGCCCGCGCACCTGGGGCTGCTGCAAGTGACGCTGCCTACACTTTCTCGCGGCTGGGCGACCGGCCTCGTCGTGTTCTTCTGGGCCTTCGCGCTCATGTCCTTCGTGCTCCTTCTGACTGCTGCGCCAGAGGTTCGCTGGCTTTTGCCGTCATCCTTGGAGTCATACTCCCGTTGCCGCTCATCGTCGCCCTCCCGGTGGCAAGCGCCTCCTCGCAGTGCGACGACCTGCAGACGGAGCTCAAGGACAAGCGCGCCGCCAACATGAACCAGAGCAATGAGAAGCTCCAGCCCCTGGAGCGGCTGCTCGCCCTGGCCAACCGCAAGCAGGAGCTGGGCTTCGTGGTGCTGGGCAAGGTCATCGACCGCGCCACGCTCAAGACTGTCTTCCTCTCGATTTTCGCCGGGCTCTGCACGATCATCCCGATCATCCTGGTGCTGTCGTCGCAGCAAACACTGGCCAGCGGCAGCAGTGCCTGCGACCTCTCGGCGTCGCAGGTCGCGAAGATCAAAGGCGCGATGCTCGGCGCGAACGCCAGCTGCTCTTTCAACCAGACGATCAACGACGTGCGCCTCAAGACCGACGACGGCCTGTCTTCGCAGCACGAGCTGGTGTTCGCCGTCCGCCAGGCCGGCGTCAGAGAGCTGAGCGCGCGTGTGCAGGCACTGGATGCGGAACGGCCGCCGCACATCAGCTCGCTGTCGGAGCTGAAAACATTCACGGAGGACACAGCCGCGACGGCCGGGGTCAAGCGCTGGCTTGACACGCACGTGCTCGGCGACGCAGGTGGGCGCATCGTGCGGGCCAGCCCGAACGGCGAGTATCTCCGGGTCGCCGCGCCCGTTGCCAAATGGGAGGAGCTCTTCGGCGGAGGAACGTCGATTTTCAAAGCGTTCAAGCGGCACCAGACCACAGCGCTGCGCTGCACCGGCTGCTCGCTCGAAGCTCAGCCGGCGCTGAGGCGCCACGTCTCCGCAGTCTTCCTGCTGTCGACACTTCCGCCGCCGCGGGCGTTTTCTCGGCGGCTGTTGCGAGTGAGCTTGCCGCCGCCGGCTCCGGCTCCGCTGCCCGTGCATATCGACCCAGCCAAGTTGGCGGCCATCTACCGGCTGCAGATATCGTCCAGCGGGGAGGGCCAAGGCGTGTTCGGTGAGACCGCGTTCGACCCATCGAGCCTGGCGATCTTTGCGCAGCGCTTCTTAGCAAACTCGAGCTCGGCCGCCGTCCGAGTGGTCAAGAACTCAAACACAAGCCTCCCCGACTGGAGGGCAGCGTGCACGGGCGCGAGTTCAGGACAGTGCGGTGAAGCGGACCTCGACCTAGAGTATCTGCGCGCCGTCGCTCGCGCGCCCACCGACTTTTTCTACGTGTCACCGACGGATGAGGAGCCCATGGTGAGCTTCCTGGAGCTGCTCGCGTCTCTCAAAGCGCCGCCGTCAGTGCTGTCGATCAGCTGGGACAACGCAGAAGAGCTGACGGACGCGAATTTGATCGACGCGTTTAACACTGAAGCGCTGAAGCTGAGCGCCCGCGGCGTAAGCCTCATCGCAGCAAGCGGCGACGATGGGGTCATGATCCCTCCCGCACGACAAAATCAGAGTTATCACGGCTTGGCCGCGTGTGGATATCACCCCACATGGCCCGCGTCCTCCCCTTACGTGACCGCGGTCGGCGCAACGCAAGGGCACGAGAAAGACGGCCTGCCCGTTGTAGCCTGTCAGAGCGCCAAGGGCGGTGGGATCACCTCGGGTGGCGGATTCGCAACGAAGAGCGCACGACTGCCACTCCAGGATCACGCCGTTCACACATATCTGGCCGGCGCCGGGAGCAAGAGTGCGACGGGCTTCGACGCCAGCGGCGCCGCGTATCCCGACGTATCAGTGGCTGGCGCCCACTTCGTCATCGTCGCTGGCAACGAAACCAGCGTCGGCTCCGGCACGTCAGTGTCCGCCCCAATTTTCGCTGGGATGATCAGCGTTATCAACGCGCGGCGCAAGAGCAAGGGCCTGCAGAGCGCTGGCTTTCTCAACCCGACGCTGTACTCGAGCGATTCGAGGGCTGCGTTTCGTGACATCGTGAGCGGCGAGAACAATTGTGCGGCTGGTCACAACGTCTCCGCGCTCGTGTGCTGCGGAGTCGGTTTTACGGCGGCCGCAGGCTGGGATCCGTTGACCGGAGTTGGCGAGGTGATCTCATTGGACAAGTTGGCGGCTGCGTTTGGGGCCGGCAAAGCTCGCACGCCTTTGAAGCTGGACGACGCTTGGCCTGCCGACGGTGCCGACATCCCTACGCTCCAGGCGGGGCTTGGCCGGGTGCTGACCAACAGCGCTGGCAAGCGAAACGCCTTCAGCCTGTTCCTCGTGGTGCTGCGGTTCACCTTCTTCCCAAATTTGGCGACGGATCCGTGGGTGATGGCCGCGGCGTACGAGATGGACGGCACTGCCGATTTGCTGATCATTAGCAGATTAGTAATGGCTGTCGGCATCAGCAGTTTAGCTTGTCAGCGCACAGCGTGCTCTTGCGCCCGAGGTTGGCTGCTTGATGCAGTTGATCAGTGCTGGGGCAACGATCAGCATTGACGACATGCGCTCGATCAAGCGACTGCGTATCACTGTGGTGATCTTCTGCGTGGCGCTGTGCTCCGTGGCCGTCAGCGGTCTTTACCTTTGTGTTCGGTGCCAATCAGCGTTATGATGTGAGATCAATCCTTGGAAGTATGTCGGCAACTTCTTCTTCGTGCTCTTCATCGTCCCGCTGATTATGAACGGTTGGTGGGTCAGCATGAAACAAGGCAGCGCCCTTGCTCGCGCCCGTGTAATGCAAGTGATCCGGGATGCGCAGAAGTGCGATCCTGGAACAGACGAATGGCAGACCAGGGGTCGTGCCGCGCGCGCTCGGCCTGATTGACACGATGGAAGTGCTGAGCACCGGATGGGCTGACGGGCTGCTAGGCTTCACAGTCTTTTGTTGGGCTGTCGCTGTGGTCACGATGATGAACTTTGCGGACTCGCAGACCAACCTCTCTCGGCGTGCTACTGGTTACGCCGCCGATGGGAATGGCGAATCGGCAAGTAATTTTGTGTTCGTCGGCATTATGACGGCGATTCCCTTCATGATGGCCAACGACATAGCACACACCTGCTCCTGCTGCGACCAGCTCATGGACACGATCAACGACGTGGGAATCAAGCATGGCGAGACCTGCTTCGCCAGCGTAGCCTGGCTAGAGTAGCGGCTGAAGCAACCCCACAACTCACAGGGCTTGGGCTTCAAACTGGCAGGCACCGTTATCGATCAGCGCCGTCTCAAGACTGCGGCCATCGCCCTGGGCAGTGGCCTGACCACGCTGATCACCACGCTTCTTGCGCTCACCTGTGCGGCGAAGGTCGCCAGCTTGGGTGCCTGCGAGTTGAGTGCGTCTCAAGAAGCGACAGTGAAGGCAGCCTTCGTCGGAAGCAACGCAAGTTGTAGCTACAACATCAGCGTCAACACGATCCTCGGCCGATAGATTAAAAGTTTGGATTTTAGCAAGGAGACGGCAGCAGTTCCGCGACTTAAGCCGTCAGCCACGCCGCGTCGCTCTCCTGCCCAGGCCGGTGCGGGTCGCCCGCGCGGTGGCCACAAACGCTGGGGATCGGCCGGAAGTCGCAGTCTCCAATGTGCGCCGCCTCCTTCTCGCCCGCCTCCACCGTAAAGTGCCGGTCCGTCTCGCTCGGCGACAGCAGCGCCTTAGCCGTGTCGACTCCAGCGCTTTCTGCAGGTCGCCGCCGAACGTGTCGTTCGCCGAGATGTCAGCGCTGTCCCAGGTGTGGACCATGCTCAGCAGGTCGTGCGGCTCGCAGCCAGCGAAGCCGTTTCCCTACTCTCAGCGGACAATTTCGAGCTCTACGCGAGCCCCCCCCCCGACATTAGGGCGTCCATCTCCTGGACTTGCTGCTGGTAGTCGCCTGAGATCTTCTTCTCCGTTGCCACGGCGTCGCGCACGTCCGCTCGATTTTGTCGGATGTGTAAAAGGCGAAAATGCGAAAACGGTCGTGATGACCCACCCGGTCGTGGTAGTCTTCGACATTTGCCCCACACGTACCCACTCTCAACGGACAAATTCAATAGCTGGTATTCGTGGCCTGCCGCGCGAAACCTCGGCACATAAACCCGTCAGACCAGAGCAATCCTCAAAATCCTCTAACACACCCTACTCAGCGCTTACCGTACGCGTACGGTAAGCGCTGAGCAGTTGCAGATGTCGCCGCAGTGTAGCCGCGGAACACTCTGCTGTCCTCGTCCATTTCCCCCGTCCTCTGGACACAGGGGCCGAGAGGCGCAATTCGTGTGCAATAGGGGTTGAAGCAGACTGATTGAGCCCTGGATTTACACTCTTACATCCCTCGCGGCGCAAACGTCGCGGCGTCGTCCTCGATGAAGCTCCGCAGCGGCGTCACCGTCTCCGTCGTGAGCTCGAAGCGCGCCTCCTCAAGCCGCGACTCCACGTCCGCGCTCCTCGTCCGCTGCGGCACGAGCGCCAGCTGCTCCTTCAGCGCCATCGCCGCAAGCAGCGGCGCCTCAAAGACCAGCGAGGCCGCGTGCGCGCGCTCGAGCAGCGCAGTGACCTTGGCGCACACCGCGTCGCCCTCGGCGGTGTCGCTGGCCTTGGCCTTGCGCCCGATGATCCGCGCCTTCAGCCTCGGCGCCAGCGTCGGCATCGACGAGCCCCAGGCGACGTTCTCGTACCGCTCGGCGTGGGCCAGCGCGTCTACCGGCCGAGCTGCAGGCAGATCTCGGCCGCCAGGAAGTTCAAGTGGAACAGCTGCACGCTCACAAAGAATGTGTCATGCCACCTCTCCGTGTCACATCCAAACCCGTGGTACACCTCGTCCGGAGCCGGCAGCACGACCTCGCACGGATCGTCGTACATGCCGCTCAGCATCGCATTGTACACAATAACAATTTTGACGTACTCCAAAAATGGCGAGACCTTTGTTGCCCACGGCAAGTCCGTAAGCAGCTCGGCCATTTCGCTCTCGCCAGCGCCCGCATACTTCTTGCCTGCCACTGCATACGGGCGCTGGGCGCATCGTTGCGGTACGTGAACCAACTCCCCGCGGCGTGTCCCATCTGCATCGAGTCCGCCTGCGGAAAGGTTGCTGTCCGCTTGAGCTGCTCGTTGGCCCGCTCCGCAAGGTCCAGATCACCAGACCACCCTGCAGCCAGTGCCGGCTCTGCACCGGGAAAGGTGTGTGTAAGACTTGACGCTCTGTGTCAGGTTGGCGTCAACACTCTGAGCCTTCGTCCAATCGTCGAAAAAGTGAATCGGCCGGAAAGTCGATGTCAGCTTGCCGCTGTGAAATGGAACTCCAGTTCCGAGCCAGTTGGGAAACGCGGCACGAACG
>Ga0308015_10001115_pt1 | contig 11342 bp, 13 predicted proteins | sample Neamet231_FD_203128 | JGI IMG/M metagenome (GOLD analysis project Ga0308015, IMG submission 203128) | Marine microbial communities from water near the shore, Antarctic Ocean - #231 | ecosystem: Environmental > Aquatic > Marine > Unclassified | place: Southern Ocean | collected 2014-07-28
GTTGCAAACTTCAAAGCACGAGGCTTTAAAAAGATTAGTATTCTTACGCCTTATAGTGAAGAAGTTTCCTCTCTTTTAAGGGGCTACTTAGAGCGAAACGGCGTTGAAATGGTATCTTCAATGTATATGGATATGAGCGATGACAGAGACGTTGCTATGCTTCCTGCTGAGGAAATCATTTCAGCGGCAAAAGCGGCAATCCATAAGGATGCTGATGGTCTCTTCATATCTTGCACTGCAATGAGATCTGCAGAAATAATTCCTGAAATTGAGGCAGCTATTGGAAAGCCAGTATTCACTTCAAACCAGGCTACTTTCGATCAGATTTCTAATATCATAGAGAGTCTTAATAGCTAGATTAAAGTTTATGTAAACCTTGTAAATCACTGATTATTATCATTAATTCACACATAAGTGTTATTTAGAGTGATAATGGTTACATGCATAAGCTCGATGAAAGAGATATTCAGATACTAGTAATTCTTCAGGAAGAGGGAAGAATAACTAAAACTGCTCTTGCAGAAAAACTTAATTTATCACTCACTCCTTCATGGGATAGACTTCAAAGATTAGAGGAGGCTGGGATTATTGAAAGTTATGGCGCAAGACTCTCTTCTTCATTTTTAGACAATTTTCACCTAGTGATTACAGAGGTTGAGCTTGAGAGTCATAAACAAGGCCAGTTTGAACGATTTGAAGAAGCTATACTTGGCTTTGATGAAGTTCTATCATGCTGGTCAGTGGGCGGAGGTTTAGACTACATTTTAAAAGTTCTTGTAAAAGACGTCACTGATTACCAAGAATTCATTAAGAGGGTCTTAAGGGCGGATATTGGCATGAGACGCTATTTCAGTTATGCGGTCTTAAATAAAATCAAAGACACCGATATTATTCCAGTAGGCTTAATCAAAAAGTCAGATCTAGTTAAGAAAAATGTTACTTAACTAATAGCTTTCTAGGAACATTGGATAGGCATTCGCCGCCATTACTTCCAACACGGATACTCTCAGTCATTTCAAAGCCCCAGTCATCAAACCAAATAGCGGGCATAAAATGAAATGTCATGTTTTCTTCTAAAACTGTTTGATCGGTTCCGCGAAGACTCATTGTGCGCTCACCCCAGTCTGGCGGGTAACTGCAACCGATGGGATAGCCACATCGATTATTTTTTTCATAACCATATTTTTTTAGAGTCGCTGTAAAGTTATCTGAAATTTGAGCGCAGGTATTACCTGGCTTAAACATTTCAATAGCATTTTCAATGCACTCATTAATTACTTTTTCAATATCTAGGTACTGCTGGGGAGGCGTTCCTAGAAATAAAGTTCTTGAGCAAGGGCAGTGGTATCTTGCGTATGCTCCTCCAAGCTCTAAAAACATACCTTCATTATTTTTTAGTGGCTCATCATTCCATGTCATGTGACAGGCAGCAGCCTCTTCTCCTGCTCCAATAAGTGGCACGAATGAGGCGTAGTCTCCATAATGCCCTTGATGCCCTTGAACGCCTGCGTGATATATTTCTGCTACCAAATCATTTTTCTTCATTCCAGGCTCTGCAACCTGCATGACCCTTTCATAAACTCCTTCGATAACCTTACCCGCACGTTTCATGTAAGTAATTTCAGTAGCCGATTTAACAGCTCTTTGCCAATTAACTAGGCCTGTTTGATCGCTAAAAGTTGCTGAAGGAAGTGAGCTATATAAAGACTCTGCAGCCCTAGCAGAGAAATAGTAGTTGTCTTTTTCTAGGCCAATTCTTTTATTATGAAGGCCTTTTTCTTTTAGGATGTTTGCAAGGAACTCCATTGGATGTCTCTCAGGGCTCATGACATAATCATCTGGATATGAGAGGATATTATTTAATTCAAGGTCAGTAGTAAGCTCTGCTCCTTTTGCATCAATCCCTCTGCCATACCAAAAAAGACCACCATCGGTTGTAATAACAACGCACTGGTGAACATAAAATGACCAGCCATCATAACCCGTTAACCAAAACATATTAGCGGGGTCATAAACAATTAAGACTTCTACATTTAAAACACTCATTGACATTCGAGTCTTTAGTTGTCTATCAAGGTACTCTTGCTGAGTAAATCTCCTTCTCTCTTGTTTCATTATATTCTCCTTAACTTCTTAAGAAATTTCTTTAAATGCCTGCTCCAAATCAGCAATCAGATCTTCTACATCTTCAATTCCAGTTGAGTATCTTACTAAACCCTCAGGTATGCCGGCTGCCATTCGCTCTTCTGCACTGCACTCCACATGACTTGTTGTAAATGGAGGGCCGACAACAGTCTCAACGCATCCTAAATTAGCCGCCATATGGGCATATTTAAGTTTTGGTAAAAATTTCTTTATTGACTCTAGGCCGCCTTTAACAGCAAAACTTAACATTCCTCCAAAGCCTCCATTCATTTGCTCTTTAGCGACCTCATGGCCAGGATGAGATGTGAGTCCAGGGTAGTTAACGTGCTCAACTAAAGGATGATTTTGTAGGTATGTTGCGATTAGCATTGCGCTTTCATTTTGTCTTTGAACACGAAGCTTTAATGTTTTCATGCCTCTTAAGAGGCTATAGGCATCCATTGGAGCAAGGGTAGCACCATTTATTTCACGGTAATGATAAACTTTCTTAACCAAGTCTTGATTGCCACAAATCACCCCACCAAGGGCATCTGCGTGACCTCCTAAGTATTTAGAGGCAGAGTGCAGCGTAATGTCAGCGCCAAGTGCAAGCGGTCTTTGATTAATTGGAGTTGCGAACGTATTATCAACAACGACTAGGGCACCTACTTTTTTAGCTGCAGCGCTTAAGCGCTTGATATCTGTAATTTTAATGGTTGGATTAGTTGGCGTTTCTAAATATAACACTTTACAGCCTTTAGCAATTTCACTTTCTATTTGCGCATAATCTCCTGTTTCACAAAGACAAACTTCAATATTAAGTGGCGGTAAAAATTCATTAAAAATGACATTTGTGCCCCCGTAACTATCCTTGATTGAAACAATACGGTCACCTGGCTTTAAAAAGGTTGCCAAGGTATTGCTAATTGCCGCCATTCCAGAGGAAAAGCTAGTCGCCGCTTCAGCGCCTTCAAGTTCTTTTACTTTATCCTCAAAAGCGCGGACTGTTGGGTTCGTATTTCGAGAGTATATATGGCCTTCAGCCTCCCCTAGGGCGACTTTATGCCAAGTATCAATATCTTTGTAGGCAAATGAAACGCTGTGAACGACTGGAACTTGAGTAGAGCGCTCATATAGTTCGTGTTCTTGCTCTCCACCCCAAATACTTTGGGTGGATTGACCAATGTGTTTTTTTTCAAGCATAAGTAACCTCTAATAGTTGCGTTGAGTATAAAAAAAAATGATAATAAATCACTTAAATCCTATTTTCAAGGCAGCGCTTAATAAGCCTTTATCTTGATAAAAATTATTATACATCCACTTTGATGCTTTTGACAATCTTGAATTTTCATATTGATCGAGATTTGAATAAATTAAGAGCAGTAAATAAATATTGCTAAATTAATAGTTTCTGTTATATTGCGAGTCTGCAATATATCCCATTCAACTCTTTAAAACTATGAGTAAAGCTACTTCAAAAGAGTCAACTGCAAACGAAACAACAATTGTTAAATCTAACTTTCTCTGTGTATTTTCTATACTACTTTTTGCAACAGGCTTTCCTGCTGCTGAATATTTATTAAAGGACTGGGATGTTGTTAGCGTAATCACAGCTCGAAATGTTTTTTCCTTTATTTTAATTTTTATAATTTGGTTATTTATTGAAGGAATAGAAAAAGTCAAATCTGCTAAATGGTCAAAGGGTTTTGTAATAGGCGTATCAGGATTTGGAATTGGGGCTTTTTTAATCCTTATGCTTCAATCATTAACAACACCAGTAATTGCAGCATTAGCAGTAGCCACAATGCCAGTTTTTGCTGTGAGTTTGGAGATGCTACTAGATGGACGCAAAATGACATTATGGTTTTTCATTGGTGTCGTGCTAGTATTACTTGGTGGCTATATTGCTTCAGGCGCCTCATTGAGAGAGGATAATGTTGGCATAGCTGCTCTCATAGGAGTTGTTGGAGTTGCATTATTTGCTTGGGGCTCCAGAGCAACAGTCAAAAGCCTTCCTGGCATGACTAACCTAGGTCAAACAGCAGTCACATCTTTTGGGATGGCCGGGCTATCAATATTCTTATATTTTTTCTGTAGTGTATTTCTTGATTTAACTAATACTACGTCAATTATTACTATTGAGCATTTAGGTTTAGTGCTTATCTACGCTTGGCTTGGGTTAGGAATTTCTCAAATTTTCTGGATAAAGGCTGTTAGCCAACTCGGAATTGGTTTGGCATCATTTCATTTAAATGCCGTTCCATTCTACGTTATGTTTATGCTATTTCTTCTTGGTGATAGTTGGTTATGGCACCAAGCATTTGGAGCTTTAATCGTTATTTCTGGGGTCATATTAGCCCAACAAAAGTCTTCAAAGAAAAAAGCAGAATTTTTTGAGCTACCATAGTTCTGCAAGGATTGCCCTGTCGACCTTATTCAGATCTTTAAATGTTTTAATATTTGTAAAAGACTCTTCTAATAACTTAACAATTCTATCTTTTTGATCATAGCCATGTTCAAGCAGTAAATACCCACCGATATTAAGAAATTCTGTTGATTTGGTAATGATTTCTCTGATGTCATTAAGTCCATCATCACCTGAAACCAAGGCCTCAATAGGTTCATATTTTAGATCCTCTAAGTGTGGGTCATGCTCATTAATGTAAGGCGGGTTACTAACAATTAAATCAAATTTTTTAAGAGGTAGTGGATCAAACCAGCTGCCACAATAAAAATCGATATCTTTAGTTGAATTAAGTTTGGCAATATTCAGCGCATCAATTGACTTATCGGTGGCTGAAAACTTCCATTTTGGTCGTTTTTCAGAAAGAGTTATGGCTATTATGCCGCTTCCAGTTCCCAGGTCTAAAACACTTATTTTTTTATTTGTATCAAGCGTATCAAGCGCAATATCGATTAATAGCTCTGTTTCGGGCCTTGGAATGAGAGTTGCAGGCGAGACAATAAAATCAAGATCATAAAATCCTTGAGAGCCTTTGAGATAGGCAAAAGGCTTTCCGTTCTCTCTTTGTTTAATTAAATTATCGAGTGTTTTGAGTTCTAAATCATTTAACTCATATTCAGGATTTGAAAACAGCTGCTCTTTAGTTTGATCAAGTGCTAAACATAAGAGTTTTAATATATCTTTGACATCCGTCTTAAGATAGTCTTTAGTCGATTTTCTTATAGACATGGAGTAAATTTAGATTAATTGGGTTTGTAAAAAGCTTCTCATTTTTAAGTGATTTTTCATTTCAATATTATATCAACATGCGAGTTTTGGTAATTGGTTTATGTTCTATGGGATGATAATGTTATTTGTGAAAAGTAGCCATATGTTAAATTTAGTTTTATACCAACCTGAGATACCTACTAACACAGGAAGTCTAATACGTTTATCAGCAAATATGGGTGCAAATCTTCACCTTATAAAGCCTTATGGATTTGAGATTAATGATAAACGCTTAAGACGAGCTGGGCTTGATTACAAAGAGTTAGCTAATGTTTATGAGTATGAAAATTTTGATGATTACTTAGACAAAGCTAGCCCTTCTAAGATTTATTTTGTCAGTACAAAAGTAAGTAGAAGCTATGCTGACGTTAAATATTATGCTGATGATTCTTTTCTATTTGGCTCTGAAACTAAGGGGCTTCCAAAGGAAATAATGGATGAATATGAAGGCATAACACTACCTATGCAAAAAGGCTCAAGAAGCCTAAACCTTTCAAACTGTGTTTCAATTGTGGCTTATGAGGCATGGAGGCAGGTTGGATTTATTAATTAAGGGTGTATTTTTAGCTTAGCTCAAGTAATTGGTAGGCATTATTAAAGTCTTTAATTGAAACTTCATTTTTTCCAGCGAGCTGGACTTTCTTGAGGCTTAAAACGCCATTCCCAGTTGCAATATAGCAAGCGTCCTTGCTTTGCTCAATGACTGTTCCTGGGATTTTTGAGGATTCATGTTGAACTTCTTCAGCCTCTATAATTCTAATAACTTTGCTTTCGAATTGTTTAGCTTTTGCATTAGTTTGAGCTATAGGACGGGGATTAAAGGCTCTAACCATTAGGCTTATATTTTCTGCACTTTGATGCCAGTCTATTTGAGACTCTCCTTTCACAATCTTTTTTGCATAAATCGCGTCCTTATCATTTTGAGGTATAGCTTTTAATTCTTTTAATTGATTTAAAGCATTAAAGATCAATTCAGCCCCCATAATTGATAAAGAGTCAGTGAGTGATTCAGAAGTATCATCGTTTGTAATTAAATATTTTTGTGTAAGCAAAACATCTCCAGTATCCAGACCCTCATTCATTTGCATAATTGAAATTCCAGTTTCTTTATCACCTGCAAGGATTGCTCTTTCGATAGGGGCAGCTCCTCTCCATCGAGGCAAAAGAGATGCATGAATGTTAAGACATCCATGCCTTGGAGTTTTAAGTGCTTTACTTGGAAGTATCTGACCATACGCTGCGACTACCATGATATCTGGGTTTATTGAGGCAAGTATTTCTTGGTTTTGCTCACTACTGAAATCTTCAGGCTGAATGACTCTCAAATTATTTTCTTCTGCGTATATCTTGACTGGGCAGGCTGTTAAAACCTTTCCTCTTCCTTTTGGCCTATCGGGCTGACAATATACCCCAATTACCTCATGATCAGATTTATGCAGAATAGCTAGGGATTCGACAGCAAATTTAGGAGTTCCTGCAAAGACTATTTGCATTACTTAATGGATTTACGCCCTGTTTTAATGGCAATTGAAATTTGTTTTGGCGAGGTTCCGCCAAGATGATTTCGAGAATTAATAGAACCCTCTAGAGAGATGACATCAAAAATATCTTGCTCAATTAATGAGCTGAAGTTTTTGAGTTCATTAATTGTAAATTCACTCAAGTCTTTACTTTCTTTGATCCCATAGGACACAGCTTTACCAACGATATCATGTGCATCTCTAAAAGCTAAACCCTTCTTTACAAGATAATCAGCTAAATCAGTTGCGGTGGTATAACCTTTAAGTGCAGATTGATACATATTTTCTTTATTAGCTTTGATTGTTGGAACCATGTCAGCAAACACACGAAGACAAGAATAAATAGTTTCAACACTATCAAATAGCGGCTCTTTATCTTCTTGATTGTCCTTATTGTATGCCAATGGCTGGCCTTTCATTAATGTCAAAAGTGAAATTAAATTACCAGTAACTCGGCCAGTCTTACCTCGCACTAATTCTGGAACATCTGGATTTTTCTTTTGAGGCATAATCGACGAGCCTGTGCAAAAGCTATCAGGAAGAGATATAAATTCAAATTGTGCGCTTGACCATAGAATGAGCTCTTCAGAAAACCTTGAAAGATGCATCATAATTAGACTCGCATTTGAAGCAAATTCAATCGCAAAGTCACGGTCACTAACGGCGTCAATCGAGTTTAAGCTTATTCGCTCAAATCCTAAAAGTTCAGCAGTACGTTCGCGATTAATTGGGTAACTAGTCCCTGCAAGAGCAGCACTTCCTAGTGGCATTGTATTAATTCTTTTAAAGCTCTCTTGAAGGCGCTCACGATCTCGCTTGAGCATCTCAAAATAGGCTAATAAATGATGGCCAAAGCTAATTGGCTGAGCAGCTTGGAGATGAGTGAAGCCAGGCATAATAGTTTCTTTTTCTTGCTCCGCAAGATCAAGAAGAGCATTTAAAAGTCTTTCTAACTCTTTCGTAATAAGGCGAACTTGGTCTCTAAGGTAAAGCCTAATATCAGTTGCAACTTGATCATTTCGAGAGCGACCAGTATGAAGTTTTTTCCCCGAATCCCCGCAAATTTCAGTTAACCTTGATTCAATATTCATGTGAACATCTTCTAGCTCAACTGACCAGCTAAATTTATTATTAACTATTTCATCTTTGACTTTATCAAGACCTTCAAGAATTTCTTTGAGCTCAGCATTGCTTAAGACATTGACTTCACAAAGCATTGTTGCATGAGCGATAGAGCCCTCAATGTCATAGAGTGCAAGAACTTTATCAAAAGTAACAGACGCACCAAAAATTTTGACAAATTCATCTGTTGGCTCATTAAAGCGCCCACCCCATAAATGATTTTTTTCAGACTTCATAGTTCAATTTACTCTGCAATTAATACGAAATTCAATTACTGCACATTATTCCACTATATAGACGATAAGTTACTGAAAATAATATAAAAACCTTTTTTAAATCAGTAATAATTGCTAAAAACATATTTTCATCATCATAATATAATTGTCAAAAGCCAACATTATCAATAAACACTCGATAAAATATTGTTGGTAGTAAATTGAATTGGAGACATTATCACAGTGCTTAAAATTGCAACACGTAAAAGCCCTTTAGCCCTTTGGCAGGCAGAGTTTGTAAAGTCAAGACTCCAATTTTTTTATCCTGACCTAGAAGTTGAATTAGTAAAAATGACTACTCAGGGTGACAAGATATTAAATTCACCACTTTCAAAAATTGGCGGTAAAGGCCTTTTTATTAAAGAGCTCGAAATAGGTATTTTGGAGGGAAGGGCTGATATTGCTGTTCATTCTATGAAAGATGTTCCCTATGAGCTTCCAAAGGAATTTGAGGTTGGCGCAATTTTGGCGAGAGAAAATCCTTTTGACGCATTTGTTTCAAATGATTTTGACAATATCAATGAGCTCCCACATGGTGCCAGAGTTGGCTCCTGTAGTCTAAGACGCATAGTTCAATTAAAAGCATTAAGACCTGATTTAGTTATTTTAGATTTAAGAGGAAATGTTAATACTCGATTAAGAAAGCTAGATGATGGTGAGTATGATGCAATTATATTGGCATGTTCAGGTCTTATAAGGCTGGGTTTTGAAGACAGAATTAAACAGCATCTGAGTGCTGAAAAATCCCTTCCTGCAGTTGGTCAGGGCGCTTTAGGTATAGAGATTAGAAAAGGTGACCAAGACATAATTAGCCTTATAAACCCGCTTATAAATACAAAAACTATGAATGAGGTTTGCGCTGAAAGGGCAATGAATTCTACTCTTGAGGGCGGATGTTCAGTTGCAATTGGTGGCTATGCAATAAGTAATAACAATGAGATGAATCTTAAGGGCATGGTAGGTAATGTTGATTCTGGGGTTATTTTAAGGGTAGAAGAAAGTGGTGATTTATCAGAACCAAGGGCGTTAGGCGAGCTTGTTGCAAATAAGCTATTATCTATGGGAGCAAAAGAGCTCTTAAAGGAGGTTTGATTTGATTTTATCTAATAAACAATTAAATGAATGTTTAGAGGAGCTTAATGACTGGAGTATCGTCAATGAAAAGCTTTCTAAGACGTTTAAGTTTGCTAACTTTATCCAAGCTTTTGGCTTTATGACTGAAGTTGCAATTACCTCAGAAGCTATGGATCATCACCCAGAATGGTCAAATGTTTATAATAGAGTTGAGATTAATTTGATTACTCATAGTGAGGGCGGAATAACAAAGCTTGACACCGAGCTTGCTAAGAAGATTGATACTATCAGTAGCTCTATAAAATCATAAATAAGTTAACTAATCAAATAAAGCATCAACAAAATCTTTTGCATTAAAAGGTTTTAAATCATCGATTGCTTCACCAACCCCAATAAAACGAATAGGCAGTTTAAGAGAGTCTGAAATTGCAAATAAAACCCCACCTTTGGCTGTCCCATCGAGTTTAGTGACAGCAAGCCCCGATAGGTTGATGGATTTATGAAATTCATTTGCTTGTTGAATTGCATTTTGTCCTGACCCACCATCAATAACTAAGAGGGTTTCATGTGGCGCATCTTCATTATGTTTTTTTAGTACCCTTTTAATTTTTTCAAGTTCTTGCATCAAATTATCTTGCGTATGAAGTCTTCCTGCAGTATCTGCAATTAAGATATCAATATTTTTAGCAATCGCTGACTGGTAGGCGTCATATACAACTGAGGCTGCGTCAGCCCCTGTTTTTTGAGCGATGACTGGAATATCATTCCTCTGACCCCAGACTTGAAGCTGCTCCACAGCAGCAGCACGAAAAGTGTCTCCAGCTGCAAGCATTACCGTTTTTCCTTCACTTTGAAATAGCTTAGCAAGTTTACCAATCGTGGTAGTTTTTCCAGCGCCATTAATGCCAACAACAAGAATAACAAAAGTTTTGTCAATATTTGTTTGTAGTAAATTTTCTTTAATTAAGAATGATTCAAGTTCAATTTTTATAAGCTCATAAAGACCATCACTGTCCTTAAGTTCTTTTCTAGATGCTTTTTTTCTCACAGATTCAATAACCTTATCAGTTGTTTGAATACCTATATCTGCTCCAATTAAAAGCATTTCTAAATCTTCAAGAAGCTCTTCATCTATTTTCTTTTTACCTATAAGAAGGGATGAGAGACCATCTCCAAGTTTAGTTTTGGATTTAAATAGCCTTTCTTTTAGTGAAGGTTTTTTTGGCTCACCTTCAGACTCAGGGCTTTGATTTTTTTTAAAAAAGTTTAGCATTGAAGCTTAATTATAAAGACTAGGCAAATTTTACTATGTCAATCAACATAATAACTGTTAATAAACAGATAGTGTTTCATATAACTTCTTTAATTAATCCTATAAATTCAATACATTCTGACGGTATTATGTATCTATTTTGGAGTTCAAATGCTTTGGATTAAGGCTTTTCACATCTTGACGGTAATAACTTGGTTTGCAGCACTGTTTTATTTGCCGCGACTTTTTGTTTACCATGCTATGTCAACGGATGAAATTAGTATAGAGCGCTTCAAAATAATGGAGCGAAAACTATATAGAGGCATTATGATGCCAAGCTTTGTTATTACAACGCTTATGGGTGCTTGGATGCTATATGGCTATGCTTGGGAAGTCTATGCTGATCAATATTGGCTTCAGCTTAAGTTGGTTCTAGTTGCTATTCTAATTGCTTATCATTTTTATTGTGGTTATTTGGTGAGAGTATTTGCTGAAGATAGAAATACTCGTAGTCATACTTTTTATAGATGGTTTAATGAGGTACCAGTTTTGCTTCTTGTGGGCATTATCATTCTTGTTGTTGTTAAGCCTTTTTAAAATTTTAGTTATATAATTTAAATCTTTATCCTAAATAAAATCTAAATAATGAGCATTTCGCAAGACACAAAAGAGTTAAATTCATATATCAATAAAAAAGTTGATATTGAGTCAGTTGCCTCTTTTAAAGGCAATGAGCACATTAT
>Ga0308015_10001121_pt1 | contig 11314 bp, 17 predicted proteins | sample Neamet231_FD_203128 | JGI IMG/M metagenome (GOLD analysis project Ga0308015, IMG submission 203128) | Marine microbial communities from water near the shore, Antarctic Ocean - #231 | ecosystem: Environmental > Aquatic > Marine > Unclassified | place: Southern Ocean | collected 2014-07-28
GCCACCACACTACAGGATTTCTACGATTATGACTTAATTAGTCAAGCGTCTTTTGACGCAACCACTCAACTCAATGGGGTATACCAACGATGAACACTATCGCTATGAAAGACCGTATTGAAGCAAAGGATACCGAAGTTAAGAAAGATTGGCTGGCGGCGTACGCAAACACTCAGACGATGGGTAGTAAGGGTATTACCTACTTGAAAGAAATTACTGTCTGGGATAAGGCTCCTTCAACTCCTAACCATACGTATATTATTGATAACGCTACTGGTTGGGCTCTTGGTTATATTAAGCAGGGCTGTTCTGATGAGGAAATGTTTAAGAAGCCACTGAAGCAATTCTCGAAGTCTTGGCGGAAGTTTGTAGCGGTATGAAATTTGCGAGGGAGGCGTATAGTTTGATTGATGGTGATACTATCTATGACTGCCTCGCTTGTGGTAAAATGTTCAGTGAAGAATATATTGATGCTCATTTACACAAATGTCCGAAAATGGATGAGCATATAGCAAAGAAAGAAATGGAGAAAAACAATGGCTCGGATTGAACGAGTGTATTGGTGCGGTGATTGTGGACACGAATGCCATTGTCATATCAACCAGTGTGACGAATGGCTCGGCATAGGGATGACTGATAAGTCCTTTCAATGCAAATGCGTAAAATGTAATTGTGCATCAACGAGGGTAAAACAAAATGAATATATGTACAAAAAAGGGTTGACAACTCCATCACAATGATGTATAATGTACCTATGATTGAGAATCCTATACCAATGGAGTTAAACCTACTTATGGATGAAGTGCTACCAAGAAAAACTTTAGAAGCACGACTTGACTTGATTGAAAAGATTGTTGTAGAACGACCTATGTATGGTAAAGAATATCAGGTACTATTTCAACAGCAATTCCTTGAGTTTGGAATAGAAGTTACTCTCCATCCATATGATGATATTGGTATTAATCAATTAACGGCTAATGGATTCTTTTGCTCTTGGGCATACGAAGAGGAAGAAGAGACTGACATTGAGTTGGTCCTTGTCCTAAACAATTTAGATAGAGCCATTTCTATAAATAATACTGATTGGGATTTCTTTCGTCACCAAGTGACACAAACACTTGAACACGAAATGATTCATAGGGACCAGGCAAGAGCCAGGTTAGGAAGCGGTTATATGCAAGCGTATACTCAACATATGGACGAAGAGCAAAAGCGTATCGCCTATTTGAGCGACCCAGACGAAATCGATGCCTATGCCAATGATGTTGCCCTTGATATGCTGTATCTGTATTCATATATGACTGCATATTCTAGGATGCGAAACTATAAGAGAATAAGACAGGATGAGTCCCCTATCTTCTGTGAGTATGTTGATACTTTCGGATGGAATAGCGAGACTGTCCATATCTTAGTTAAAAAAGCCTTGAAACGACTGGAGACGTAGATGAGTAATACTAGTAAAGAAAAATTTATAAGCCAATGTGTAGCACAAACACCTTGTGTTGGTTGGGGTACGATTAATTGTAAGATGAATGGTGCCCAGAACCTTTGTAAGACCTGTAAGCGTACACTATCGGAAATTGCTGGATGGGAACAAATGCCATTCGCAGAACGTGAAATTATTTGTAAAGAACTACTTGACCGCAACTAGAAACTGTGTTATAATGAACCTATGAAAGATTGTATATTTTGTAATATTAAGCACGAAGTTGTTTGGCACCAGAGTCAAGTTTTCTCTGGAGAACAACAATTCTACACTACAGAGGGCAAGTCAATTGTTAAGAATGATTTGTTCATTGCAGTACGAGACAATTTCCCGGTGACTCAGTATCATACTTTGTTGATACCTAAAAGACACACAGCCGAGATATTTGATTTAAGTAGAAAAGAAGTGCTGGCTCTACACGAAATTCTTAACTACTCAAAGGAAGAATTGATGAAAATAGATGCCACAATTACTGGTTTCAATGTAGGATTTAATAACGGCTTCGATGCTGGTCAAACAGTTGAACACGCCCACGTCCATCTTATTCCTAGAAGAAAAGACGATATTGGCGAGGACCCCACCGGGGGAATCAGAAATGTAATTCCAGGGAAGGGGAAATATTAATGAGAAAAGTGAATAAACAACAAGCGTTTCAACTATTGATTGAAGAACGAATTGACGGAGGAGTGTCCTATGTCGATGCAATGGTTGAGTATATGGTTGAACACCAGATAGAACCAAAAGCAGTAGCGAAGTTAATCTCTCCTGCGTTTCTTGTGAAAGTTAGTGCAGAAGCAATAAAGAATAACCAAATTGCAGATGACGAAGAACCAGGTAGTGTATTGCCATTGTGACAGGATTTGAAGCATATAAATTGTATGTTTCCTTGAAGCAACATTTCAGTATACATAACGACTATAATTATGTTAAGTATAATGGAAAAATGAGAAGTTTAAATGTTTCGACCTACGAAAGGCGGAACGATAAGTTCTTCTTTGAGGCTTTAGGGAACAAGCAGAAGAAAGATTTGCTACAATATTTCGTAGCCAATTTTGCATATCACGGAAGTGATGCAGTTTGGATAGGGAATTTACATAGCAAAGAAAGTGAGGATGTCTACTTCAAATGGAAGAAAAGGGTTCAATCTCTTAACTACATATTTGAAGAAGACTTGAAGGAAGTTAATGAATTCTTAATCGCTCGTGGATTGGGGTTCGACAGATTGTTTGATGTAGAGGATGGAGAACATCCTATCATATTTCGATTTGTTCAGCAAAGGATGATAGAGGTAGAGTCATATATTATAATGGATTCAGTGTTAAAATTTAGCAAACGAATCGCCAAGAATATAATTGACTCTTATATTTTCCCTTCTGAACAATACCGATATGATAGATATTCTGAGTTCTTAAAGTTAGATGATAATAATTATGGTAATATAATGAAAGGAGTATTTTTAAATGCCTCAGATGAATGACAGCGACCAAACAGAGGTCAATCTAACAAAGATGAATCTCAAAGGCGTGAAGTACGAGGGGCAACATATGTTAGCCTTGAGTTTTATGCTTAATGATGTTCTAGTAGAAACAAATCTAATGTATGGTACTAGTACCGATGCCAGACGGGATTATACAATGTTAATCGATATGCTAAATGCTAGTGAGGGGTCAAAACAACTTCTTAATGAAACATTTAATGGATACGTAAAAAATGCGTAGCCTTGGTATTTTAGACCCATTGGGGGATGGAGTTTCTTCAATTGAAAGACTTCCAATTGAACCCTCTGACCTGCAGGTAGTTAATGCGGCCAGGGTTTCTATGCACAAAATCCACACCGAAGTTCAAGATAAAGATGCTGGACTAATTAACTATCTAGCCAAGCATCAACATTGGACTCCGTTTTCCCACGCTCAATATATGCTTGAGCGAAAAATGACTACTCAAGATTATGTTGTGTGGTGTGCTAAGTCTGCCGATGAACAATTTGTTCGTGCAGTCATTAGTATGGGAGATGGTGGTGTCAGGTTCTATGAGCGTGGCTCTCTCTATGCGTTCATCAAACACGGTATCATTACCGCATCAATGTGGGGAAACAACGAACTCAGTTTGAGAGCCTTCAATGTTCCTATGTTCCAATCTGCTGACCCCCATTTGGTCGAAGACTGGACACCTATGTTGGCTGATGTTGATAATGATTGGTGGAATAAAATAGAGTTATATGAAGGACTTGGATGGAATGCTCAAAAACTAAAGGTCGCTCAGTTCCGTATTAAGATGCCTATCTTTATTGCTAGGCAGTGGTATAAGCACCAGATTGGATTTACTAGAAATGAAGTTAGTAGACGCTACGTTTCGGATGCTCCAGAGTTCTTTATTCCAAATGAATGGAGACTTCAGGCACCATCTGTTAAACAAGGTTCTTCTAACGAAGTTCATAGACATTCTGGAGATATGCAGGGATGGATTGCCAATGCGACTGAGAGCATAACATCTAAATATAACGAATTGATGAACGATGAGAACATTTGTCCTGAACAAGCACGGTCAGTTTTACCTCAATCGATGTATACTGAGTTTGTCGAAACTGGGTCAATCTTTGCTTATAGGAGATTGATTGAACTACGGGAAGACCCTCACGCCCAATTAGAAGTGAGAAAATATGCAATTAATGTAAAAAAACACTTGACATTCGGAAAATAAGGGTGTATAATACATATTATAATGAAGCACTACGAGAAAGTCCGATGAACTAGCTGGAGGTGTAAGAAGTTGAGTATAGGTCGAATCCACAGTGATGAAGAAGTCACTATAAAGTTACTAGCCTTAGTTGATGAATGCAATCAAGTTTACGCTATAAATAGATTGCAACGTGATAATCCTAGCCGAATTATTGTTGGATTAGACCCGAAAATCGATTCGATGAAGCAACTAGCAACAGAACTCGAAAGAGAAATTCGCGGAAGCGATGTTATTAAAACCAATCTTGAAGGAGATAATTAAGTATGAGTAATGAAAATGTAGTACAGAAAAATACTGTACGAATTGATGGAAGTGAGTATGACGTGGAAACCTTGCCACAAGTGGCCAAGATTGCTATCGAACATCTAGTTTCTATCGACAAAGAAGTTCAGCGACTTGAAATGGCACGAGCAGGATTTGCTCAAGCGATTAAAGCCGTTATGGATGGGGATGAAGCACCCGACCCAGTTGATGGTCCAAAGGTAAAGTCGGAAGACAAACCTAAAGGCCCTCAAGCGGTACCTACAAAGACAGCCGCAAACTAGTCAATCGTTTCAAAAGCAGGTAGTGCCAATAATGGTAACCCTAAAATCTAATATAAAACAGGAGAAAACATATGAGTTTTGCCGCTCTTAAAAAGCGTTCTAAGTCTAAAAAAGACGTAGAATCAATGATGGACAAACTTTCAGCCGCCGGTGGTGGTTCGAAGGCTAGTTATGTAGACGACCGTTACTGGAAGTTAGAACGAGATAAAGCAAGCAATGGTTACGCAATCATTCGCTTCCTTGATGCTCCAGCCGAAGAGGATTTTCCATTCGTGAAAATCTATTCTCACGGTTTCAAAGGTAAAGGTGGTTGGTATATCGAGAATTCTCTCACAACGATTGGGAAACAAGACCCAATTTCTGAAGCCAATTCAGAATTGTGGAATTCAGGTATAGATTCTAACAAACAGATTGCACGAGATAGGAAGCGTAGGCTTCAGTATATCTCTAACGTCTATGTTGTTAGTGATTCCGCCCATCCAGAAAATGAAGGGAAAGTATTTCTTTTCAAATATGGTAAGTCTATTTTTGATATGATACAAGCCGCAGGTGCGCCTGAGTTTGATGATGAGACCCCGGTCAACGTCTTCAATCTATTCAGCGGAGCGAACTTCAAATTGAAGGCTCGTAAAGCAGATGGCTTTGTGAAGTACGACAAGTCTGGTTTTGAAGAACCTACTCAGTGGTTAGAAAGCGAAGAAGAAATGGAGACCCTTTATAACGGTCTGTATTCTTTAGAGTCTGAAATTGCTGAAGATAAGTTCAAATCTTATGATGAGTTGAAGAAGAAGTTCTTCCGAGTAATTGGAAGTGGTTCTGAATCGGCAGATTCTTTTACTGCGGAATCAGTATCAGCCCCAGCCGCTAAGGTCTCAGATATCGCATCTGATGAAGCACCTTGGACTTCTGGTGATACTGCTAGTGAACCTGCAGAAGAAGATGACACTATGAGTTACTTTTCTAAACTAGCCGAAGCATAAGTCCATCAGGAAATGTTTCAAAGGGGCTCCGAAAGGGGCCCCTTTTTTTGGTTTACGCTATTGCGAATTCCATTAACATTTCTGAACCAGCGACAGATAGTGGATTGGCTGCCGTAGCATAACGGTTTAGAATACCGATATTGCCTTGGAAAGATTCTACATTCTGTGACCGCAATAGTTCTTGTGGGAATGTACCCATAATAACTGAAGTCGAGCCCATAGAACTCTTATCTCTGCTACCTAATCCAACATAGGCTTGTGTGGCTGTAACATCTGGGTTGACGTAGTATCTAGTCTTACCCATCTTGTTAACAATCAATCTATCTTCAGTGTCATCGTCTCCACGAGCATATCCACTTAGAGCGGATATAGCGGCTGCCACTTTATAAGGAAGAATAGCGAAAGCATCAAATGTTCTGAAGTTAGGAGTGTTCATCTTAATAACAAGTTCTTGAACTCTCTGAGTAATTTCAAACAAATTTTGCTCTGCATTTCCTGGTGCAGTCAAAGTTAACACTGGAGTATTTAATGAGTTGGCATTAAGAAAGGTGATGAAAGCATCATTTTCTGCCTGGTCAGTAATACCCTTCAATAGATTCGCCGCAATCTTGTATCCATCCAATTGATATTGGTTGTACAAATCACGTAATGCTTCCATTGATAATCCAGATTGAATTGGATTTGATGATGCAGTATTGATGGTTAAGGCCGCTTGTACCGTCTTAAACGAATTCGTTGCCGCATCTCGTTTAAGATTGATGATAGAGCCTGTACTCATTTTCATAGGAACAACTGCCGCCACGGCTCTCAATAGTGAGATGGTTGGCAACTCTTCAAATGTTTCGATGAGCGTATTAAAACTAAAATCGGCAGTACCGATATCAGCATTCGTGGTTCCTACTTCTTGAATATTTTCCATAATTATTCCTATTATTAATTCGTTATCGTTCTATTTATTAAATCTATTGTTTCCAGTCTCGTGTTGACTTATCGTATTTGGGGTCATTTGACCGTTCAATTCGCTGTTCGTCTACTTCGAGGCCATATTTCACTCTTATCATTGTATCTAATTTTAATATGTCCGTCTGTAATACTCGTATCCTATCAATTAACTGCACTATAATATTCTGTTGCATATCGATTTTGTCTGTTAGCGATACTTGTAACCATTTTATAATCTTCCAGAAACCCCACCCTACAAATAATAAACCAACAATCGGCAATCCTAACTTATCGATAAGTTCCGATATTTGTTGATATTGCATTTACATTTCCTTTTGTAGTAGTTATCCTCTTGGGGTGGTTACCCCCATATGTCCTATACCCGGCGGACTAGATGGAGCGTGAGCCGTCGAGTTTTGATTATTAACGCTAGAGTTACGTTGGCTATTATCAGTAGTGTTGTTAATGACCGTAGTTCCCCCTCCTCCAGCACTTCCATTCTTCGCAGCCGACATTGCAGGAGTAACAGTGTCTTCTTTTAGTTTATCAGCACCAACATTCGCTTGAGCATCTCCTGCGGCAACTGGTGTTAGATTAGAACCCGCAACTGGAGTTATTTCCGGTGCTAAGTTACTGTTACTAAGTGGAGGTAGAGAATTAGGTCGCAAAGTTTTAAGTTTGAATATCGAATCCTTATCCCCATCTCCGTTTAAAATCTTTTCTAGGTGCATATCGTGTGTGTATATTGAACCCGGATTATTACCTGCACTATAGAAGGCATCCTGTGCATCTACATCAGGAGTAATTTCCTCAAACTCTTGAGCAGTTAGTCCCATCATATTTGGATTAGTTGGTGTCTGGCTTGGTGGTTTTACACCACTGACATTACTTAAATCTACATCTTTTTCAGGTGTATATTCTATCTTAGTCCTCTTATCTCTAAACGTGGCAGCATTTGCAAGAGCGATTTCTTTAGCGAACAACTTTATGGCATCGGCCTTAGCGAACATTTCTTCTGTACGTCTATATCTTTTGCCTTTCTTACCGGACGCTTCATTCTCTTCTCTACGAGCGGATTTGTTTTCTTTCATATACGCTCTGAATTTTTTATATGACTCTGGGTCTTCTTGTGAGAATTTACGTTCTGAAAAACCACTAGACAATTCGAGATTATTTTCTGGCATACCTTCGGCACGTTTGGTTTGTGCGGCAAGAGTATTCGGTTCAACGTATGGGGTTCCATCTGCATTTAGATGTTTAACTGGTGAAAGTTTAGCGGCATTTTCCGCCGTGTCTGAGCCCTTTTCAAATTCAAGACTTTCTTTCCCTAACCAACCACCATCATCGTGTGTTATTGTTAGTCCATTTTTCTTAGCATCAAGAACTTTCTTCAGCATTTCTTCATCTGCTTTAGACCAAGTCTCTACGTCAAGAAGAGCCTGAACTTGTTCTGTAGTTAAATCTTTTAACTTTTCTAAGTCATCGATATCTGCATCACCCCATCCAATGTCTACTGCACCAGAATCTTGGGCTTGCTTGGCCAATACCATATCCATTTCTTCTTTAGTCTCACCACCTTTACCGCCTTCAGATGCAGAGGCTTCTAGTGTTGGGTCACCAATTTCTTTACCGTCAAGGAATAACTCTTCCCCTAATTTCTCTCCACCATATTTTCCCATAAAGTAGCCTATTGCGGCCCCGGTAAGTCCACCGATAAGAGTTCCAACTACTGGAACAACTGAGCCAACCGCGGCACCTGCCATACCCATTGCAGTTGCAGTTGCTAATCCGCCACCTGTTCCAACGTGTTTAGCATTCTTTTCATCTCTGTTCAGGGTATCGTCATTTTCTGTTGTGAAGGCTTCATACCCGGATGCGATAATAGTCAACGGAACAGCCGCCTTTGTTGCAATTACTGATGCAGTTTTGAGGGCAGTTTGTGCGGTAGTTTTTATTATAGTAGGTGTATTCTCTGCCAGTTTTGTAACCGCTTTAGCAGTAATTTCCGCAGTTTTTGTTCCAACCTTGGAGTTAGCAATGCGTGTATTTGAAAAGTTGGGCAACATATTACCCTTCGGAGCCAAAGTCATTGCATTGATTGGAGTTCTCGGTACTGGTGGTACTCGTGCCGCACTCGGTACTGGTGGTACTCGTGACGTATTAATATTTCTACTGAATATTTTATTTGGTTTTACTGGTGGTACTCGTGACGTATTAATATTTCTAGGCGTTCCTTTTGGATTGCTGAATATTTTATTTGGTTTTACTGGAGGAGTGGTATTAATATTTCCAGGAGAACCTAGTGGATTTTTAAACACTGGCATCTTCGGTGGAGTGGTATTAATATTTCGAGGAGTACCTGGTGGATTGCTGAATATCTTAGGAGTAGTTGAAATCTTCGGTGTCACTGGCTGTTTCAATGGAGTGAACTGCCCATTAGGGGCTCTACCCACTGTAATTTTAGATTTGTCTATTGCTATTCCTGGTTTGGAACCACCAGCAGGTCCGTTAATTCCTACGCCTTTAACTACACCAGAAACTTTATTGGGCTTGAGTGCTAACCTCTTCTTCTCTGCCGCCGCTTCGATGGCGTGAAATTTCTTTAATGCGTTTGCTTTTTTTATTTCCGCCTTCTTAGCGTTTTTGATTTTTTGTTCTTCGGCAGCCTTCAATAAGGATTTGTCTGCGCCTGGCTTGGGTTTTGGTACGGTCTTCTTTGGTCCTTTTTTATCAGGGTCATCGACCTTGAGGTTTACTCCAGGAATTTTATTGAGCATCATCTTCAGAGCAGTTAGACCCGTAGCCATACCAGCAACTGCTAATCCAATTTTGCCAATTGGTCCACTAAGCACAGACGCAAGTCCAGAAGCGATTGTAGAAAATAAACCACCTGCGGCTTTCTTATTCAACAGAGGCGCACCGTTCTTTTTGGGCAATCCCAGTCCCTTTTTATCTCTACGGTCTTCTAATGCTCTACGTTCTGCTTTGATTTCACGCTTATCTCTTCGGGCATCAATAGCAAGTAATTCTTTTTGGCCTTCTAGTAATTCATTCAATGCCTCATTAGTAACAGGCATTGCTTCATCTGTATTCAGTACGACACCACCTTCAGTTGGTTTTACACTAGAAGAATCTGGTGATTTACCAATTGAACTGCCGGCGGTGATAGTAGGAACGGCTTTGGATTTAGTTTCGGAACTTTGAGGTTGCTCAGTTGTACTTGTTTCTGCTTTTTGTTCTGTCGCCACCTCTACTTTCTCAGACATAATGGACATCTTATCAAGCATCTTCTGATAAAACTCACCATCTTTACGGAGATATTCAACTGCCTCTTCGTGACGGGCGTCTGCGGCATCTTTAGCAACTATCTTCGCCTGTTTCGCCGCTTCCTTGGCAATCTTGTTGTCCATTCTTTCTGTAGCAGAGCCAGTACCCGTAATACTTTTGACCTTGTCAATTCCACCTTTGACTTTGCCTATACCCTCTTTGGCCAAGCCATAAGTGGCCATCATTTTCATTAATGTCGGTGTACTCATCTTATCTCCGCCTTACAATCTATTAAGTTGCATTGTGCCGTTCTTTTTCTTCTTCTAACCATTGACTCAATAAACGAACATAAATGTCTCGTTCATAAGGCAACATATTTTCTAGGTCGCTGAGGCTGTAATTGTGGTGTTGCATAAGTTGGAAATTAGTCTTATAATGGTTTATAAGATTATCATAACTTATGCAAAGCCGAAAAAATCCTCCAGACCCTCCAATACTACATCTTCGCTATGTCCACATTTAGAACACTTATAATCTATAGTGTGCCTCAGTGTAGGTTGATTAGCAAAGAAATCTTTAATTTTATCGAAAACAGGTTCTTGTAAATTCTCTACGAACTCTGTCAATTCTGTCTTAGATGTTTCTGAGCCTTTGTAAACTCCTTCTCCATCAAATACATAATCAATAGAATCAACAATAACTTTAAACATCTTTTCGATTGTATCTTTTTCTGAATCGTGATATGCTAATTCTTCAGTAGTCAAGTATTTAAGTTGAACTCCGACTTGGTCATTCAGCATTATTTTAGAATGGTCATCCTCTGCAAAATCAATCGCAATCGTATCAATCTTAACAGAAAACTTATCGGTCTGTCCACACGTAGCCCCATCAACTTCTTGATTACAAGTAAAGGACGGTTCAATAATTTCTCCACGACTCTTCGCTCTAATATTCAAAAATAGAAAGTCTACATCAAACGCTGGTAATTTATTACCATCTATCTTTCCCTCAGTACAGTTAGAAATGATTCTAATAATCACATCTCTCACTGCGGTAGCAAATTCTGTGCCCTTTAGGGTCTTAGCCCCTTCCATTGCTGTTAAAAGAATTTTCTCTTCTTTCACAAGAAATGGTCGATATGATACACTATTGCCATTAGAAGGCAATTTTAATGTGTAAATCGGTGTTTCAATTTTCGGTAAAGCCATAATTATCACTCCATTATTTTATATAAATTTAATTTTCACTGTCGGCCCAGTAAGTTGAATCTCCATCCCAGCGCCAGTCTCTCATTGTAAAGGTAACAGTAAAGGTAGCAACATCTGAACTATCTCCCCACGCTAATTCTATCGGTC
>Ga0308015_10001125_pt1 | contig 11306 bp, 16 predicted proteins | sample Neamet231_FD_203128 | JGI IMG/M metagenome (GOLD analysis project Ga0308015, IMG submission 203128) | Marine microbial communities from water near the shore, Antarctic Ocean - #231 | ecosystem: Environmental > Aquatic > Marine > Unclassified | place: Southern Ocean | collected 2014-07-28
ATAGAGCTAGTTATTAATAATGGGAGCATATAACATCATGGAACAATTTAATACTAAACTATTAACGCGTGGCAATCCTAAAACTCTAAAAGGTGAAAAACAGGGGTATCTAACGTATTTATTACATCTGTCACCTGCAGAGTCTAGCGGGTATCAAGTATGCCCAATGGCTACTAAAGGATGTATAAGTGGATGCCTAAACACTGCAGGTCGTGGTGGTATCTTTAAAAAAGGTGAAACAACAAATATCATACAACAAGCTAGAATTAAAAGAACCCGCTACTTTTTTGAGCATAGGGGTGAATTTATGGAACAGTTGCATAAAGAGATAACAAACGCTATTAAATACGCTAAATTCAAAGGTTTAATACCTGTTTTTAGACTTAATGGCACAAGTGATATCGCTTGGGAAAAAATACGAGTTGGTTCAAATACGACTGAAAGAGTATATCGCAATATCTTTGCGGCTTTTCCTGATATACAATTTTATGACTACAGCAAGATATTAGGTAGAAAATTACCTAAAAACTACCACTTAACATTTAGCAAAGCTGAAAGTAATTATGGTGATGTTATGCAAGCAATAAAACAGCATCTTAATATAGCAGTTGTTTTTTCTAGTAAGATATTGCCTGCAACTTACTTAGGCTTAAAGGTAGTTAATGGTGATGAGTCTGATTTAAGATTTTTAGATAGAGCGAAAAGTATTGTCGGCTTATATGCTAAAGGTAAAGCGAAAAGAGATACAAGCGGGTTTGTTGTACATGCTCTCGTAGCATCCACTTAATTATTAAATAAGGATATATAACCATGAAAGTTTTAATTGCTTGCGAGTATTCGGGTACAGTACGCCGCGCATTTGAAAGAGTTGGTCATGATGCGGTTAGTTGTGATTTATTAGAATCAGATGATAATTCAAAGAATCATTATCAAGGTGATGTTTTTAAGCTCTTAAAACATAACAATTTTGATTTAATGATAGCGCATCCACCTTGCACTCATTTAGCGGTAAGTGGTGCGGCATGGTTTAAAGCTAAAAGAGAATCAGGAGTGCAGCAGGAGGCTCTTGAATTCGTGCGGCGGCTTATGAATGTTAATATCCATAAAATATGCGTAGAAAATCCCGTATCAATTATATCAACTCAAATAAGAAAACCCGAACAGATAATCCAACCTTACCAATTCGGTCACCTTGAACAGAAAAAAACTTGCTTATGGCTTAAAAATCTACCTAAACTTGTAGACACTTGCAATGTATACGAGGCCATGATGCAATTGCCACGCAAAGAGCGCGAAAGGATGCATTTTTTGCCGCCGTCACCTGATAGGTGGAAAATCAGAAGTAAAACATACGAGGGTATAGCTCATGCAATGGCTACTCAATGGCAGTGGAACAATTTATAAATAGTATATGAGTATATTTTATTAGTAACTATTTAATATATATGGTTACTAATGAGATTATACTTTAAAAGGTACAATCTGTTTTAAAGCCTCTAATATGGCTTGTAATGCTTTTAAACTTTAAAAGGGTATATTATGATCAGTTTATTTAACTATGAGCGCATGGTGGACTCTGCAAGCACGCAGACGGATTATCTGAAAGAACAGTATATAGAATACGTGAAAGATTCAAAGAAAAATGATCAAGCGTACTATTCAGAAAAAAGGTATATCTATACTTTTAATGAATGGCTAAATGATCACTAAAAAATAATAAATTAATTTTAATTATCAAGCACTTGGGGTACTTTTTTGCTCTTTTTTCTTGATTTTTAGGATAATTTTATGAAAAATGGATAAAAATTTATTACACTATCCGAGGGCTGATGCATCTTGTCAAAAGTAAACGGTGGCAATTGGCTTGAGCGCAAGCATCGTGAATATTTACGTGAAAATTTAGAGAAACCGCTGTCCTTTGATGCGTGGTTGCTTAAGTTTGAGCGCGAGTGTGAGTCAGCCCTGCCTATAACTCTAAAAAAGGATAAAATGAAAGATACAAAGATCGTGAGGTATTCAACACATAATGAAAGTGGACACTATTCCGAGGACTACATCTCTGCTGATAAATTCGGTGACTGGATAGAATTCCAGGAGCATAGAAAAGTTATTTATAACCTAAAGTTACAGCATCAGGAGGAGATAAAAAGAATTACAGAAAATCTCTCAACGCCTTACGTAATATATGAAGAGAAATCATAGGATGATGATAGTGTATGACTTCATGCGGCGCGAGGCTATCCGATGGTACAAAGACAACCCCAATAAATCAGTTGGAGTTGATAGAAATAATGTAAGTGATTATGATGTCGTGTTGTATTTTAAGATTTTTCATAACATAAGGGAGTATAGTGATGAGTAAATATTATATTGGCTTAATACTAGAGCAAAACGGGGAACGGGAATACACTCACCATATCTTTTACACAGCTAAGAACCTTGAGGAAGCATACGAGCGACACACTGGGATGGCAAGTGACTTCTACGGTGAGCCATACGAGGTAGACACTAAGGCAGGTGAGTACGACTATGGTGATGTTATAGTGCGAGAAGGTAGTGTGTGGGAAGTCTCAAAAGCTACCTATAATGAAGCAGGGCTACACCAATAAATTACTTTAAGGGGAAAATATAAAGATGATTAGTTACGCTAGAACAAAAGAGCATGTGGTTGTCTTGCAGGATTTACAAGCTAAACTATTAACTGCTTATGATGCTGAATGTGCTAAAAATAAAGGTGTCATTATGATATCTAATGATAAAGTGGTACATAGCGCATTCTGTAGTCAACTACTGCGGCAAATGGATGCAATATCTGCAGGCCTAGAATCCCTAAAAATGGAGATAAATAATGACTAGTAAAAATGATTATAATCCAGAACACTGTGTCGTAATTCCGCGGCACTGTCCGCTTTGTATCACTCGCTCACACTTTTCCGAGGAGGCCAAACTTGAGCGAAAGCGCAAGGCTGAACGTGAGTCAGGGAAAGTTACTAAGATTTTCTTTAGACAATTTGAGGACTTAAGACACGATGATCTGTAATTGCTGACAACTCCTCACTGTAGAGGAAACCCCAGTTATACCTTATAGTTTAACTTAATTTTAGCAGGAGTTTACTATTATCCATAAATCATTAGAGCAAAGACAGAGAGATTTAGAGTTAGAGAGCAAAGGACTAGGTATCAAGCGTTATAGGGAAGCATTAGCAAGCCGAGGGGAGCAGAATCTACCTGCAGGCATTAGGCTCATTAAAGAGGCAATAGAACCTCTAGCCGAGGCCATCAATATTTACGTGGAAAAAGGCCTAGCAGGTAGAGCAACACGAGGTAATCAGGCGGTTAAGTTTATCAGCCAGTTTGAGCCTGATGCTGTTGCTTATCAAACGGCTAAGACTTGCATTGAATTTCTACAAAACAATAAGACACTGCAAGCTGTTGCTATAGCTCTGGCATCTAGGTTGGAAGGTGAGATTAATTATAGCTCACTCAAAACACAAGACCCTGCCGCCTATAAAAAATTAATGAAAGTATTAAAAAGTCATACAGGTTTAGGCACTGAGCATCGGCACGTAGTAGTTAAAAAGCAGATGAAGTGGGCGGGCATATCACAGATAAGGTGGGATAAGAAAACCAAATTAAAAGTTGGTACTATTCTAGTTAAAATGATGTGTGAGGTCACGGGGTTAGTTGCGCTTAGTACTCGTAGAACTTCTAAGAATAAGACTCCAACGATACTGGTATCCACTGAGGCTACACGTTTATGGCTAGAACAGAGTCATAAGCGATGTGAGTTACTACAGCCCTTCTCAATGCCCATGCTTATAGAGCCGAGGCCTTGGGATGCACCTTACGGTGGTGGTTACCTATTAAAGGATAGCCATTATCCACTTATCAAGACAGCTAACAAGGCATACTTAACTGAGCTTGCTGATGTTACCATGCCACTAGTCTATAATGGTATCAATGCACTGCAGCGTACAGGGTGGAAGGTTAATACACCTATACATAATGTACTAAGTAAAGCTTGGAGGGCAGGAGGCTGCATAGGTAAACTACCCTCAACTGAGGATCAACCACTACCTGTTCTAGATTATGACCCAAAAGACCCCAATAATGAGGCTAGGCACAAGTCCTGGAAAAGGAAGGCTTCTAGAATTCATGAGCATAATTTCCGAGCGCGATCAAAAAGACTGCAACTGGTAAGCAAACTTTGGGTTGCCGAGAAGTTTATGCATGAGGAAGAGTTCTTTTTTCCATACGCTTTAGATTGGAGGGGTAGAGCATACCCAGTTTCCATAGGGTTGAACCCACAGGGTGATGATGCAGCTAAGAGCTTGCTAAAATTCTCTGAGGGTAAAGCCTTGGGCATTAACGGGGAGTACTGGCTTGCTATTCATGGTGCTAATTGTTATGGCATAGATAATGTCAGCTTTGCAGATCGTGCTGAATGGATAGTAAATAACTATGACAACATATGTCAAGCGGCTATCTTTCCTATGGATTCAGATTTTTGGCAAGATGCTGATAAGCCTTATCAATTCCTGGCTTTTTGTTTTGAGTGGAATGCAATGCACATGACAGCTAACAAGGAAGATTTTATATCTCACCTGCCTATTGCGTTTGATGGTACATGTAATGGACTCCAGAATTTCTCAGCTATGTTACGTGATGAGATTGGAGGTAAATCTGTAGGGTTAATGCCCACAGATACACCACCTGATGTTTACACTGATGTACTAAATGAAGCCGAGCGATTAATCTCGGAGGAAGATAGTACTATGGCTACCAAGTGGGCAGGTAAGCTCACTCGTGCGCTATGTAAATCTAATACGATGACAATGCCATATGGGGTAACACCTTACGGTATGAAAGATCAAATCGTGGAGGCTTTCACAAAAATGAGAGATAATGGGCATGACTTTGGCTTTGAACCAACACTAGATGATGCTGCATACCTTGCTACTATTAACTATGTAGCAATAAGTAATACAGTAGTAGCTGCTCGTGCCGCGATGGATTGGTTGAAAGCTTCTGCAATCATAGCATCAGGGGATGGGTTGCCTATCTCATGGTTAACTCCGAGTGGCTTACCTGTGCTACAATCTTACAGACAAGTCTTTGGTAAGAGACATGACTTTGATGTTGAGGGTAGGAGATATCAGATGATTTTAAAAGTGGAGGGAGAGAAGTTAGATAAGCGTAGACAGACTAATGGTATAGCACCTAATTATATTCATAGTCTGGATGCTAGTCATCTGATGTTAACTATTAATTATTGTACAGAAGTAGGTATCACTTCCTTTGCGATGATACATGACTCGTATGGAACACATGCTTGTGATGCTGATACATTAAGTAGTATGTTACGCAAGGCTTTTCACACTCAGTACTCTACTGATGTCCTATCAGAATTCCGAGAGCAGCTACTTGCTAAACTACCTGAGTCACTACAAGTTAAAGTCAAACCACTGCCCCCAAAGGGTACGCTAGATTTAGACTTAGTTTTACAAAGTGAATACTTTTTTGCCTAAAAATTTATAGTGCAGAAGCAGTATCCAAGCCACCTTCGGGTGGTTTTTTATTGACAACTCCTCACTGTAGAGGAACTAAACAATTTCAAAAATGAGGGGTAGGCTGTGTATAAAACTAAAATAGAATGGGCTGACCTCTTCCTTCCCGCAATCAACCTATGGAACGCACCACACATGACAAATAAAAAGTTACCAACAACGTATCAGGATATAATTCACATCACTAAGTACAGTAGATATATTGACGAAAAAAAAAGGCGAGAGTCATGGGAGGAAACTGTAACTAGATTCATGGACTACATGACTACGAAAGTTGATGTCGGGGATAAGTATAAAGAAATGCATCGAGCCATACTTGAACAAGAGGTGATGCCGAGTATGCGATTGTTCATGACTGCAGGTGTAGCTTGTGAGAGAGATAACATCTCAGCATTTAATTGTGCCTATGTAGCTATCACAAGTAAGCGTGTCTTCAGTGAAATCCTATATATATTAATGAATGGGACAGGGGTAGGGTTCTCCAATGAGAGAAAGATGATAGATAAGTTGCCCTCTATACCAAAAGGTTTGATTGAATCAGATGATGTGATAGTGGTAGGTGATTCAAAGAAAGGGTGGGCTGTTGCTTTCAGGAAGTTGATGAGTTCATTGTGGGAGGGAGACATTCCGAATGTTGATTACTCTAAAATTAGACCTGCAGGTGAGAGGCTTAAGACTTTTGGTGGTCGCGCTTCTGGCCCAGAACCGTTACGGAATCTCTTTACATTTGTAGAAGAGACTTTCAAAAAGGCACAAGGTCGCAAGCTTAACTCACTGGAAGTTCACGATATTATCTGTATGATTGGAGATATTGTAGTAGTGGGAGGGGTGAGGAGAAGTGCATTGATTGGCTTGTCTAATTTAACTGATCATAGGATGAGGGAAGCTAAGACGGGGCAGTGGTACTTACCTATTCAAGATGGTGGGAATCCTCATAGGATGCTTGCCAATAATAGTGTTTGCTATACGGAGAAACCAGATGTTAAAACTTTCATGGAAGAATGGCTCTCTCTTGTTAAATCGGGGTCTGGAGAACGGGGAATCTTTAACCGCATTGCTGCTCAGAATCAGGCCGCTAAGTGGGGGAGACGTAGTGCGGATATCGATTATGGGTGCAATCCCTGCTCAGAAATTATACTACGAGATAGACAATTCTGTAACCTTACGGAGGTTGTTGTTAGAGCGACAGATAATTATACTAAACTCAAACGGAAAATCGAACTTGCCACAATTCTAGGCACATACCAATCAACTCTCACAGACTTCAAGTTCTTATCCGAGGAGTGGAAGAAGAACACTGACGAAGAGAGACTACTAGGCGTTAGCCTTACTGGTATAATGGATAGTCCACTATTAAATGGTGCAAAAGATGCAATGTTACAGCACAGAGAATTGGTAAGAGGATTACCAGTACTACTACAGGAGCTACGGGATCATGCTAGGAAAACAAATATCAAGTGGGCTGAAAGATTTAATGTCCCTGTGTCTACTGCTATTACTTGCGTCAAGCCTTCTGGTACTGTATCTCAGCTTGTTAACTCTGCTAGTGGGATTCACGCTCGGTTTGCTCCATACTATATTCGGCGTATTCAGTTAGACAAGAAAGACCCAGTGTGTCAGTTTCTACTGGACAATGGTTTTCCTTTAGTTGACTATGAAGCTAAGAAACACACTACAATGGTTGCTTCCTTTCCAATGAAAGCCCCACCTGGTGCGGTGTTCAGGGGGCAGCAGACAGCTATAGAACAGATGGAACTGTGGTTAATGTATCAAGATCATTGGTGTGAACATAAGCCAAGCTGTACTGTATATGTCAAGGAGGACGAGTGGGTAGAGGTAGGTGCGTGGGTATGGAAACACTTTGATCGTATATCTGGTATTAGTTTCTTGCCACATTCTGATCACATCTATGTCCAAGCACCCTATGAGGATATCACCGAGGAACAGTATCATAATCTATTAGCTAAGATGCCATCAGGAATTGATTGGCTGAAGATGGTAGAGGATAAGGATAATACTGAATCGTCACAGACTCTTGCGTGTGTGGCAGGTGCTTGTGAAATCTAATGAACCACACATTGATGGGGAGATTGCTAATCTAACTTCGGACGGCTGTATCAAGGAGTGTATACTCAAGTGTAGGACTGACCCAGAAAGAACATATTGTGTCAGTTGTGGGCGTACCGTAGAGGAGATAAAAGAGGCGGGGATTAACAGAGTTAAAAAGGAGGAGGGATCATGAACAATGATAAGTTATATTCAGCCCACCCAATAAAGGCTTACGATGCAGCTTACCAAGCAATCAGCGCACTCCAGACATTTAACGCGGAGATGCAGGTAGCGGGTGTAGCCTTGTTGTTTCGTGAGGTGGCTGAATCCAGTGGGCTAAGTGTGTCACAGCTAATGCAGTACAGTAGCAGAATAAATTCTGATGCTGATGTTAGGTGGGATAGTAAAGCCCGCGCCCTTAAAGTGTACGTTGAGGAGGAACTAAAATAATGTTAACACTACAAGATGTATTACTTTCTAAGGCAGCAATATACTGGACGATGGATGAGGCTCTGCCCCTTGATCTGCAAGTAGAGATGGAAGTAGCAGGGATAATAATAGAAGAAGCACACATTTCTTTTTCAGCAAGAAAATTTTCACAAGGAGAACACTATAATGTTTAAGAAATTAGAGAAGTTTGTAACACCAAAAGGTGTAGCAGTATACCCACGCTTGTCAGAGCCTGACACAAAGTACAAGCCTAACGGTGAGTTCTCATGTAAGGTACGACTGAGTGCAGAAGATTCCGAGGCACTGACCCTAAAGATTCAGGGGATAGCTGATGAGTTCTTTAAGGAAACGGTTGAGAGACTAGCATCAGATACTAACCCTAGCTCTAAGGGTAAGTCTATCGCTGCATCTAAAGCAGTGAAGAGAGCATCACTACCAATCAAAGCATGTGTTGATGATGAAGGTAATGAAACGGGTGAGTATGAGTTCAACATTAAGATGAACCATAAGATTGTCACTCGTGCATCCAATGAAACTATCATGCTTTACCCTAAACTATTTGATGCAAGCAAACCACCTAAGAAGATAGCCTACGGCACACCAATCTATGGTGGCTCAGTAGTTAAGGTAGCAGGTGAGTTCAACCCATTCTATACACAGCAAGTAGGTGTAGGTGTGCAGCTACGCATGAATGCAGTTCAGGTGATTGAGTTAGTACAGGGTGGTGGTAGCAGTGGTGACTCCTTTGGCTTTGGTGGTGAGGAAGGTGGGTATGTGGCAGAGGATGTAGCACCTGCTGCGGTCATAGCAAGTAGTGACTCCACACTCGAAGAGCCTGCCGAGTTTTAATTGAAACGCCATCAAAAAAATGTGGGGCTGCTGTATGGTTTTCGTAGTGGCCTCGAAGAAAAGGTAGCGGATCAACTGGAGAAGGCAGGTGTACCTGTACTGTTTGAACAATTCTTTCTAGAGTATACAAGTCCAGAAGTACAGCATAAATATACACCTGACTTTGAGCTACCCAATGGTATCATCATAGAAACCAAAGGGCGGTTCATGCTTGCTGATAGGAAGAAGCACCAGTTAATTCAACAACAGCACCCAGAGTTAGACATTCGGTTTGTATTTTCAAATAGTAAATCCAAGATTTGCAAGACTAGTCATACTACATATGCAATGTGGTGTACTAGAAATGGATTTAAGTTTGCAGATCGTTTGATTCCGAATGAATGGATACAAGAAAAGTAATGACAATTAAATATAAGGAACAGGGTGAAAGAAAATATATAATTATTCATTCATCCTTCACTACTGTTAATGAGCATATAGGTGTGGAAGAATTGGATCGTAAGCATCGCGCTAACTCCAAGCTATCCATAGGTTATCATGTAGTGATAAGGAGAGATGGGATCATAGAATATGGGAGGCCACTCAATAGAGCAGGCGCACACATGGACGGGTATGATCATGAGTCTATAGGTATTTGTTTAATAGGAGGGGCATCAAAGACAGGAGTATCTCAAAATAATTTTACCGAGGCACAATTTAAAAACCTGAAGTGGATATTGGAGAGTCTCTCATTAAGCTACGAACACGCTAGTGTTGTAGGTCACAGTAAACTGGATGCATTAACTAAGTGTCCTAACTTTTCTGTTCCTACATTCTTAATGAAGGAGGGACTCGCCCACTTATCTAACAGAAAATAAGGAGTACTATATGATTAGGAATCCCTCTATACTTGAGGCGTTTAAAGCACTCAAGGTTAAGCGGTGTAACACTGAAGTAGGCAGTAAGATTATTCAGGGACTGCAACGCCACATGCACAAAGAGCGGGCAAAACTAACCAAGCATAGAGGGGTTAAGAATGCATAATGAAAACCTTAATGAAGACTCAACCTTCTTACATCACACTAGTTGTAGTGATTGTGGGAGTAGTGATGCTTGTAGTGTTTACACTGACGGTCATACCCATTGCTTTAGCTGTGGGCGTACTAAGTCAGGTTCGGGTATGGCTCAAAGGAAAGCTACACCTGTAGTCACAGGTAACATGATTGAAGGGGATGTTGTAGCACTTAAAGCTAGACACATTGATGTAGATACCTGTAAGAAATTTGGTTATAAGTGTGGTGTACTTAAAGGAACGCGAGTACAGATAGCACCATACTACATCAAGGGTAAACTAGTGGGCCAGAAGATACGTGATGCTGATAAGAAGTTTATGGCATTAGGTAACATGAAAGGTACTGAGCTATTCGGGCAACACTTGTGGGGTGAGGGAGGCAAGCGACTAGTTATTACTGAAGGTGAGATAGATGCCCTATCTATTTCTCAAATGCAGGAGAACAAATGGCCTGTTGTATCAATTCCAGGGGGTGCTAAAGCCGCTAAGAAATCTCTACAAAATAACCTTGAGTGGTTGGAGTCTTATGAGAAGGTTATCCTATGCTTTGATCAGGATGATGCAGGTAGAGAAGCAGTAGAAGAATGTACTCCACTGTTCTCCCCACATAAATGTGCCATTGCAACACTTCCATTGAAGGATGCTAATGAGATGTTGGTGGTGGGGAGAGGAGCTGAGTTAATACAATGTCTATGGAAAGCTAAGACATACAAGCCTGATGGTATAGTAGGCGTTGGTGATCTGATGGACAGGTTAACTAAACCCTTAGAGCAGGGGCTGTCGTGGGCGTGGCAAGGACTTACTGATGCTACCTATGGTATAAGGTCAGGTGAACTGTATGTACTCGGTGCAGGTACGGGCATGGGTAAGTCAGAAATCTGGAAGGAACAGATGGTTCACCTAGCTGAGATATACAAGATGAATGTTGGTGGAATATTTTTAGAGGAATCACCTGAACATACTGTCCGATGTTTAGCTAGTAAAATAAAGAACAAGTTATTCCATGTACCTTCCGATACTTGGACGGATGAGGAACTACTTGATACTGTTAAGCACATGGAGGCACACAATCGGTATCACTTATATGATCATTTCGGAAGTACTGACTATGAGGTAATCAAACAGCGTATAAGATTTATGGTGGTGTCACTTGATTGTAAGCACATCTTCCTAGATCATATAACTGCACTGGTATCTGGTACGGTAGACGGAGATGAACGCAAACAACTAGCATACATCATGACTGATCTCGCTAGTCTGGCACGTGAGTTGAAGGTAAGCCTGTTCTTAATATCACACCTGAACACACCTGAAGGTAAACCACATGAAGAAGGTGGGCG
>Ga0308015_10001126_pt1 | contig 11305 bp, 21 predicted proteins | sample Neamet231_FD_203128 | JGI IMG/M metagenome (GOLD analysis project Ga0308015, IMG submission 203128) | Marine microbial communities from water near the shore, Antarctic Ocean - #231 | ecosystem: Environmental > Aquatic > Marine > Unclassified | place: Southern Ocean | collected 2014-07-28
CGGTACATCCATGTGCGTCTGTTGTCTCTCCTCGGAGCAGTGAATGACATGCTGGATATTTGGTCGGCCGGGCTTTCAGGGGGTGGGGGAACGACAAGTAGTAAAGGTGCGACGGACGCGGAAAGGGACAGAGAGAAGCACGAGTGATGAGTCACGAGCGGGAAGAGTGCTCGGCTAGGGTGTTCATGGGCCCAAGTCAGGGATCCTCTAACTCACTCCTGAAGGGTTTCCACCCCTTTCAACTCCCAAAGATCGCAGCCCGGTACCCCAACGCCGCAACGGTCGGATTTTGAATTAAATCAAAGCTCTTTTCCTTAGTGACTGTACTGCAACGTCAGCCGACTCGACCGGCTCCTCAGAAGGCCCGGAGCGGCTCTCAAGAATCCCCATCTTCCTACCATTCATGCACCCTGAGCTCGGGCCAGTGCGTGCTCTTACAGCGGTCTTACAGTGGGGGTCCCGCGGTTAATCACTGGTGACGAAGAAGGGTTATCCTCGAGGTAATCGACGAGCTCGCTCGCAACCGCGAGAAGATCCAGTCCTCCCGCGACAAGGTGATGGACGTTTCTGGCATGACGAACCAGGCGAGAAGGCTAGTGCAGAGCATGAGCAAGAGGGAAACGCAGCAGAAGATTATGATGTACGGGTTCGCGTTGTCTTGATCGGGATCATCCGACTTATCATCTACTACATGCAGAAATAAGTTACCAATCGATTCTTCTCTAAACACAAGTAAGTGTTCTCGGTTAAAAAGGCACCACTAGCAATGCTGGCATGGCTTCTCTATGCTCTTTCTCTCCCCCCTCCATCCCTCGGCCCCTCTAATACCCACAGTTCGTCTGGTCAACATCCCTGAGCACCCCGATGTCAAATCCCTGCGCCTGCGCCGCGTCACGCATCTTCTGCACGAGGGCCTCGTCCCTGACACTATCCCTGCTGAAGATCCACAACCCGCTGTTGTTCGTACCACTCCCACTCTTGCATCCATCCGGTCCCTCAATCTCCGGCTGCCCCCCGCTGATCAACGCATACCCCGCCGCCTCATCATACTCGAGAACCCAGTAAGGTCCCGCAGTAAACGTCGGCAGCAAACACAAGCTCACCTCCAGCTTCGCCGCATCATCGGTAGCGTCGACCGTCTTCGCGCAAATCTTCTCCCCGGAGTCATGCACCGTCCCATCCTTCTCCGCCGCATGGTTATGCACCGACACCTCATACCCCCAAAAGCTCTTCTTCTCCATCTTAGTATACTCCGCGTACACGCAGTAGTTCTGCTCCTTGGGCAAGTACTTCGTCTCCGCCTGCTGGTGGATGTACCACCTGCCGTTGATGTACGAGTCGAGGTCGAAGTTGTCGACTGGGAGGCGGGTTAGATGAGCGATGGTACGGCGATGATAGGCGACACTTACCGGTCTTGACTGGCGCACACTCGCCCTTGTTCGCGCGGAGGGACGGCGTCTCGTAGAACTCCTTCGCCACAACACACACATCCGAGTGCTGACTGCAACTGTTATACTTCTCCTCGTAAGTAAGGTCGGCACCGACCGTCGGGCACCCATCAGCAGAGGAACAGTAGAGGGAGTGGAGGTTGCAGTAGTTCGTGGAACCGTCGATGACGGACATCACTTGAGACTCACTGCACGCGGATACGGTGCAGGTGTCGCCGGATCCGGTGAAGGTGATGTCGTACTTGTCCGTATACTTCCCGTTAGCAGTGGTCCTCGAGCCAGTGATGGAAGAGGCAGTTGTGGAGGTGAAGGTGTAGGTGCCGCCGTTGTGGGGGTCGACCCAACCAGACTGGCCGGACGCGCGCGCGGTCATCTCCTGCTGCACGGCGGTGCAAGAGTTTTGGAAGGTTACTCTGCGGGGGGGAGTTAGGGTTGGAGTTAGCGAGCGGATTTGGGAGGGTTAGAGGATGGCGACTTACTCCATGTTACACTTGGCGTTGATGAAGGAATCGGAACCGGGGCATGCGGTGGCGGTGGCGGCCATGAGAGTGGTGGCGACGATGAGTTTCATGTTGCGTGAGGGTGTGATAGGGTGTTTGGTGTTCGGGTAGAATTATGAGTCAGCAGATCAGTACAGTTGTTGTAGATTTCACTGATTTTGTTACGTCACATTGATCAGTTGAGTAGTGGAAGGGGGCTGGGGTTTACGCATGAAGCTGGGGATAACGCGTGAAGCGCTAGGGCTTACACATTACGCGCGGGAAGGCGACGTACGAGTACTGGTAGCAAAGGTCCTGTAATTTCTAATTGATGAGGTCGCTATTGGTCGCTACCGCTTGTCGTGAGGGTTAGGGTTCCGGGCCAGAGGTGGGTGGGTGTGGGCGAGTTGACGTACCAGCCGCTTTGTGTTATGCGTTCGGAGCGGGATGGATGTGTCTGCGTATATCTGGCACGCAAAAGAAATGCTTCGGCTGTGCTCGCCGCGTTGGCTGACCATGGCGTCCACCTCGGCGTATTCGTCGCCGCTCGCTCAGTACTTGTCATTGCTCGACTCAGGTTCCATTGTGTCCTGCCCAGCGCAGCACTCGGCCGCCAAGAAACTCGACACCATAGCAAAAGCCACAGCTGCAGGGAGGGGAAGTAGGGGATTGTACTTCTACTCTCCGCCCGGGCGTGGGAAGACGATGATTGCAGATCTGTACACTTCCCCGCAAGTGACGAGGCTTCATTTCACCGACTTCATGTCCGATGTTCATGCCGCTTTATTCCAGATGAATGACTCATCAGCCAATAATATGACTATGAGCCAGCAGGAGCGGTATGATCTTGTTGCGAAGAACCTGATCAAAACACCCGTGCTGTTCTTGGACGAGCTTGAAGTCGTCGACATAGCTGACGCGAGTATTTTGACCAGACTGCTGGCTGCCATTGCTGAGAATGGCACGACACTTGTGATCACAAGGTAAGGAGGGTGAAAGAAAAGGGCGAAGAGAGAGGGAGCGAAAAGCGAACACCAAGGGCGCCGCCAGCTTTCACGCAGTTTCAAGCCTCTTTTTCGTTTGCACCCCTTATTTCACACTTTATATGCAAATTTGTTCACACACACACAGCAACAGAGCCCCTAGCGATCTGTATAAGGTAAGGTGCTGGCAGGGAAGCGAGAGAATGAGGGGGGGGGCAAGACCGACTCAAAAGCCGCAACAGAGCGAAGCGCGACGCGAAGTACGCGAAGTACGCGAAGTACGCGAAGTACGCGAAGTACGCGAAGTACGCGAGGCCGGAACGCGAGGCCGGTTCACGCCGCTGGGAACTCGCCATACAGAACACGCTGTTCCCTCTGCAGTTCTTTTCTTTTCTCACACTGCATAGGGCGGGCTGAACTACTCGCGGTTCCAACCGGAGTTCTGCAACAAACTGGGGCACATATGCGACTTCTTGGACTTGGACGGACCCGTGGACTACAGAGCAGCTGTCGACGCCTCTACCAAGACGCCATTGTTTACGAAGGGTGGGCTGTGTGGGTTGAAGGGGAGAGAGGTAGAGGGGAGGGCTATTCCGGTGAGCCGACACTTGAAAAGGACCATCGAGGTGCCTCGGGCCAGCGGGATGTGCTGCTACTATACGTACGAGGAGTTGCTCGGTATCAAGAGCAACTTCTCTGGCGCTTGTTACGCCGCTCTCGGGAACGAGTTCGAGGTCGTGGTCGTAGCGGAAATTCCCGTCCTCGAGTCGAGGGATGACATGAGGAGGTTCACCTTGTTAGTGGACGCCATGTACGTGCACGAGCGAAGCGAGTGCAGACAAGTGAGCCCGCAAGGGTTAGGGTTTTGAGAGCGCGCATAGCTCGTTTACGAAACGCGAGCCGCCCATTCCCTCGCTCGCTGTTAGTTAATTCATCTAAGCCTGTCACCCCTTCTATCAACCCTCGCCCACGCTTCGCTCGCAGGTACGAGAAGAAGCGGGTACTGTTGTGCGAGAAAGCGCTCGGAAGCTTCGAGGAGGTCTTCAAGGGCGAGGAGGAGGGGGAGACGGAAGAGGAATCAGAAGAGGAGGCGGATTTGATTGTTATGGACGAAGGGGGGAGCTCGGGGAGGTTGACCACCATGGTCACGAAAGAGCTCGAATGGAGCGCGACCGGGCGGCACGGTGCAAGTCTCGTGGATCTCGCGAAGGCCGATTTCAGCAGAACGGCGTTCGGCAGGTGCCAGAGCAGGCTCGGGGAGATGATGCGGGCTGACTGGCTGGACAAAGCAGTGATCGACGAGGAGCTGAGACGAGAAATTAGAAGCCTGGTTGTGTGATCCTGGTCAAGGTGGGGTTGAGAGAGGAGGAGAAAGAAGAGCCGCACACGTTTAGTGACTGTAACCAACAGTCAAAACACGACGATCAAACACCACGCTCAATTGTCCATGCCGACTTCTAAGCTCTGGGCCATCGGTGCATGCCATCGGCTTGTGTGTGGGTCGATCAAAACACGCCGCCCACTTGCTTGCACACGCCGTGCTATTACGCTACCCACCTTCCTTGCTTGCTTGCTCTCAGCCCGTCCCCTTGTCTGAGTCGACGTCCCTCCAGTGCTCGCGGTCCTCGACGGCTCACTCTGAAACGCTTTTGTGTCAAGTGAGCCGTCACTTCGTACCTGGTCCTTCGTACCTCGGGACGAGAATTCGCTGCTCACTAATGAGACATAGCAGCGCGTGACCTCCCGTGGTCTTCTTCGTGCTATTGAAGTAAACTATGACCGGCTTTTTCTTGCCCCTTTCCCCCGCCGTGTTCCTGTGCACCTCGTCCACTGCGGCGCTTTTCATCAGGCCTACCCTGATCCTCTCCAGTTTCCTGCTGGTATGGTCCATGATCTCGTGGACCAGATAGACGGGGTCCTATTTCCGGGCGCTCTTGTAAACGCTGTTTGTGGCTTCGACGGCTTGGATGGTTTTGTATTTGTGTGGGCTGATGCCCGACTCGATCATCGCATAACGAACCCACGCGGCCGGGGGTTTCCGCTGCAGCCACGCCGCAGCTGACGCATCTTTATCTTGGATTAGCTTGAGTTGGTCGAGGAGCTCGTCCTTGCTCTGGGACACCGCAGCTTTGATGACATCAAGGTACGTGATGGAGCCGGGGGGGTGCTTCGTGGAGTGTTGCAAGTTGCCGTGCAAATGCCAGAGGCACCAGGCGCGACGGAGATCACGAGCTGGCGTCGAATCAGGAGCAACGATAGTGTGAAAGTACTCAACGAAAGCGCTCATACCGGAACCTCTGCGAAATTGGCTAGCACGAGAGTAGGAGGGCTCGCAAATAGCGCAAATAGCGCTCGGTCGCTCGCAACACTCACTGGTCAATGAACACAGCAGGGCTTTCGCCACCCCCACCTATGTACACGGGGCACAGCCGATAAGAAGCATCTCGTTCTGGTTGCACTTGCCGATGCATGACTCCAGGTCGTTGTAGAAGTGGTTGCTCTCCTCTTCCGAGCTACCTGTTGTCGGAGCGTATTCCTCAACAACAACCCCTTCCTTACCTCTCAACGGCTTGATCAAACATTCTCCTGTCATACGTTTTTCCCCAAGAACAAAACAGCATATTCGTCACTGCCTTTGCCCTCTTCTCTGTAGTGACGGCAGTGGAGGATAAGGATAGGCTGATTTTAAGTGTAGCTCACCCCTGGGTGTGCGTTGGAAGGCGGGTGACGTGGATTTCAGACCTAAACCCCGAGCCCTGCTGTGGATTTCAGAGCTAACAACCCCGGCCCTACTCCCCACAGAACTCCACACAACCCTAACTCCCCACAGAGACAATTTAAAAGATGCTCGCTCGACTCTCCAGGTCTTTCTCTACCCCCATCTCCCCAACTCCCCTCCCCCTTACTGTCCTGTTCGCCGGCTCCTCCTCTGATCTCGGCTCCTCTCTCATTAAAGCTCTTGAACGGAAGGCGGAAGCAACCTCCCAACTGATCCACTTGCTGACACTGTCACGCACTGTCCAACCAACCCACGTCACCTCTTCTTCCCACTTCACTGTCTCCCCTCTAACCTGGGACGGTAACACCCCCCCACCTCTCTCCTCCCACCCCTCCCTGCCCTCCCTAACCCATGTTATCAACCTCTGTGGCTCGAACATCTCCGCCTCCTCAATCGGCCCGGTCCGTCCGTGGGAGCAAACCGGCAAGATCAAGGAGCTGTTCGACTCACGAATCTCCTCCACCCGCGGCTTAGTAGAGTGGTTGGAGAGCAATGCGGGAGACCTCACAGAGAAGAAAGTTCAGATGATCAACGCTGGTGGAGTTGGAATCTACGGGATGGACCACACGAGGGACTCCCACCCCTCCCCTCCCGAGGACGAATCGCTGCCCTTGGCCTCAGACTCTCGCGGTGGCCTGCTCGCTGAGATTTCGCGCTCGTGGGAGGCGGCAGCGACGACATCCAACCCCTCAAAATTCCCCATCTCAGTCCTACGCATCGCCCCAGTCCTACTCAAGGCCCCCTCAGTCTTCACCGCCCCTGGCGTCCTCAAGTCTCTCATCCCCCCCTTTTACTTCGGCGTCGGCGGTCCCGTCGGTTCCGGCAACCAGCTTTTCCCATTCATCTGCGAGCGCGACTTCCAACGCGTCGTCATCGACCACATCATGTCCCGCGGGGAATCGGGGGTTTACAACCTGATTTCACCCCATGTAATATCCAACACCGAGTTCTCTCTTGCGCTCGCAACCGCTCTAAATCGTCCGTGTGTTATACCGCTACCAGGATTCGTCGTGAAGGCAGCGTTCGGGCAGATGGGCGAGGAAGTTATGATGGGCGGAGTGACGTGTAGACCGGGAAGGTTGGAGAGGGAAGGGTTTCTGTTTAGAGATGGGAGGGTGGAGGAGGCTATGGAGTGGGCAGTGGGTGACTTAAAGTATTCTAATTAGGACGTGTTGGCAATAATTTGTGTTTTCTCTTTGCCCGTTGAAAATCCCGCCCTCTTACGGTCCCGTCACAAAGTTCTATTCCACGACGGCGTCTCACTCGTCGCTCACTTCAACGCCTTTGACGACGCTGCTCGCAAGATGGATGAAGCGGGCAACGAGTTAAAGGACTTAGAACGCGAGCTTCAACTGGTAGCATCAGTTGAGCCCGATTCACGTTTCGAACATGTCATCCATGAATTCGAAAACAACATCGACGATGCGAACAAGGAGACATCCTACGTGCAGTTCAGAGACCACTTCAAGCCTCAGATCGAGAGGGTGGACAAGAAAAAGCCCAAAGCTTCCCCTGCTAACGCCGTTGTCCCCACCTCGAACTTCCCGTACGGGTTCTTCGCCGGTCAGACCACATCCAACTTCCCAAAAGGGTTCTTCGCCGGTCGGACGTTCTGCGTTGGCTCCAGAGACCCGGCCAAAGGCAAGGCTCCCCACGCAAAGCTGACCGCTTGAAACAAAGACGCTCTCCAGCGGGGTACACTGTAGCTGTACTTGTTGCTGACTTGGTCACTCAGTTGCCTGAGCTCGTAAGAGTCGCAAGGGAGAGGCGTCGAATTGAACCTTCGAATTGGCCGTTGCTGCCTAAGTCCTCGCGTCGTACGTGGTCGCAGCCGGCATGGATGCCGACACGGATGCGCCAGTCTTCTCGATTGTCGACGCCGTCCTCGCGACGATCTTGCCTAACTAGGCGTTCAACTCAGCCGTGGTAGCCCAGAAATTTGAAGCTGGCGCTTCCCCCTCCACGAACACGATGGCGAAGAAGCGCTCCGTGCTGCACGCGTAGTTCCACGACCACGACACGTGCTTACAGCTTGTGCAGTCCCCGCGGACAAGACCGTTGCTTCCCGAGGCACCATGGGCGGTGTCCAGACGTTTCCCGACATCTCCGCGGACTCGCACCTGCCCTCGCCTTACTGGGCGTCGGACCACTCTCTCACCATGGCAGTGGTAGAGATGGAGGCGGAACTCGTCGGCAGGCGCTCTTCGATGGACGCTTTCGAGGTGGTCATGAACTGAATCTGTTAGGGTTAACAGTAAACATTTAAGCGACACGCAGCTCTGAAAATAACGCAGCAATGCTTATCTATAATGGTGTGCCTATTAGTTATTACAAGCCGCCCCTCCTCACAGGCCTTCGGCAACGTCCGTCTTGACGGCGACCATTTTGTGTCCCCCATGCCCCGCCGCCGCGGACGCGTAAGGTGCCGGGCCGAACCACATAAGTAACACCGGAAGCGTCATCATGCCATTGAAAACGCCGAAGACGCACGTCAGGAAGAACTGCTTGAACAAGACCCGGAAGACGTAACTGTTGCTGCCGCTCAAGGCCACGACGGCCAAGAAGGTACTGATCGCGCCGTTCAGGACGGCCGCGCCGATGTCCTCGAGCGCGAGGATCACCCTCTCGCTGTTGTCTCCACCCTTGACCATGAAGCAGTGCCCGACGTGCGCGCTGTAGTCGACGGCCAGTCCGACGGCGAGCGTCAAGTTAATGACACTCACATTGTCGATAATCAAACCCCAGAAGTGCATTGCCCCGAGGATCTCGATGATGGATGCTCCCACGCACACAAACACCAGGCCTGCGGTGAGGGGGCTCGCGATGAGCACGAGGGTGATGACGAAGACGGCAGCCATGCACAAGCTCACGTTCATGATCATCTCGTTGCCGATGATGACGAACGTCTCCCACGTCAAATACTCGAACGTGTAAGGATAGGCAGAGGAAATGCCGAGCGTCTTGACCACCGCCCTCAGCTCTTTCATACCCTCGATGGCCATGTCGGAATCGTTGCCGCACTCAGCTTTGTACAGCATGCCGATCTTGCTGCCCAAAATGTCAATCTTCGTCTCGACGTCCGCCCACACGACAGATGACGAGTACCTGCGAGCAAAGCGAGCGTTAGTGCGGGTAAACGGGCGCGAGAGAAGGGCAAGACGGTCGCGAATAAATGAGATGTGCGCGCGACTCCACGTTGGTGATGCATGCGCCGAAGTCACAATTGTGAGGTGCTCGCAAATGTGGTGGGCTCGCTTCGCTCGCGCTTGTACATGGCTCCGGGTCCATTCAGGTAGACGGCCAAGTTGGCGTAGAACTCCGCCTCGACGTTAGGAAGCCCGTCGGCGTCCATGGAGTTGGAGCAACCAAGGCTGTAGCAACCAGCAGCGTGGTAAACCACGAAGCCATGGTACCAGCTCTCGAACGTCTCCGTGGTGCTAATCATGTGCGCCTTGGTGTGCACAGCGTCGATCGCCGCATTGGAGTCGTAAATTTTCTTCTGGATAGCAAAGTAGTCCTCGTTCCCGATGACCAGATCGACAGAAATGTCGTCGCCGCCAAACAGCTTGTCGTTCTCTTCAAACGTCGTCTTGAGGTAACTCGTGTCAGGAATGAAGTTGAGCTGGTTGCTGTCCACCTGGAGTTCGGAAGCGCCCCAGGCCCCGATAGCGACCAAGGCGAGCGCGAGGGTTGCCACGGTGACGGCCGGCCCCTTGCTTGTGATCCACGGCCCGTACTTCTCCTTCATGAAGTGCGTCACCATGCTAGGCGTGGCGTCGTACTTCTTGCGAACCTCGTCCTGCTCAGCGTTCGGGGGGGCGGTCAAGCAGCAGCAGCACCTGTTGCGTTCCGCGGTCTGCCTGGCGTCGATCACAACGAACGCACCGAAAAAGATGCACTGGTAGAGGAACAGGAAGACAATGCCGGTGGCAGCGTAAAAGCAGAAGCTAGCGAGGGCAGGCAAGGCCGTGGCGGTACTGATGATAAAGGCGACGAAGTCAGTCATACTAGTAACGGTGATCGACACGCCAGCATGGGACATGGCCTGGCGCATCCTGATCTTCATGTCGTCGTCGGGGTTGGTCTGCCCGAACGAGTTCATGATGACGAATGAGTCGTCCACGCCGAGACCGAGGAGGACGAAGGGGAGCACAGTGTGGATGGGCGCGTAGAACCAACCGCAGAGCTGGGACAGGCCCATGCTCGACCCAATCGCCAGGGCGACAGCGGCCACACTCATGAGGGACAGGCAGACCTGAGAAGGAGGGGGGGGAGAGGGGGCGAGCGTTGCGAGTGGAGTTCCGAGCAAAGCGAGACCGGCGAAGGAACGGGATTGGCGCCGAACGATCGGCTCGCTCAGATTGAAAATAAGAGGCGCAGAGAGGGTGTCCTCGCGCTTATCCTCACCTTACTCCCAATAATATCCTTGCCGGACAAGTTGACCGCGAGGTAAATGATAATGATGAGAAAGCCAATGTTCATGAGCACAACGTCGCCCTTGATGGCCTCCCCGAACTCGTCGGAGAACGACCTTCCCGAGTACCTGAAGCAGTCCATGCCTTCCTGGCAGGCCTTCCCCACGTCAAGAAAGTACCCCTCCCACACCTCCGCCTGCAAGTGACACGCAAGTGTTAGCACGCATACAATGCATACAATGTGTACAAAGGGATCGCGTAGTCAGTTCAGTAAAGTGCGGCTTACCGGCTCGTCCACGCACTTCCCGGCCTTGCAAATCTGCCTGTTCTCGAGGAAGTACGTGATCTTCGCCGCCTTGGCCGTGTAGTCCCCGCTCTCGAGCGTCTTGAAACCGGACAAGAAGCCCTCGAGGTCGGCGAGAGCGGCGACCTCAGCGGCCACGGCGAGCTTGAGAGTCGCCTGGACGTCGACGTCGGCGGCGAGGGTGGCGGCGTCGTAGTTCCAGTACTGGAGGACACTCTTAATGAAGCACGGGTGGTCGTGCGAAGCGGTGTAGATGTTGAAGCAAAGGCTTTCGAGGGTGGCTGTCTCGTCGAGCGTGATCCCCTCATCAGCCTGCGAGGTGCGTGTTAGCTACGGTGGACAAGAAAGGCGGGCAAGGTAAGGTAGGTGGGTGGGTTGGAGGACAACTAAGGAGTGGGGAAGGGAGTGTACTTCTTCGAGCATAACGAGCATTAGCTTCGCTATGCGCGCTTCGCACCTCTGTACTTACATCCTCGGTAGCTTCGATGGCAGAGACAGCATCATGGATCGCCATGAGCTTCTCCAAGTTCGTTTTTTTTAGCGCCTCCCCATCATCCGCCTCCGCGATGATCCAATCGATCCTAAACGGGTTGTCGAACGTGTTCGTGTACGTCTTGCTATCGTCTTGCGCCTGCGTGCCCTGGGGGATCCAGAGGCGATCACTGCGGGACTCGGACTCGAAGCCTGTGAAACCAGAACACATGGCGGCGGTTATGGCGAGGGAGATGAGCAGGTAGGTGCCGGGGCGGATGGCGAGGGACTCGCCGAGGTTTCCTGGGGAGGGAGGGTGAGAAGGTAGGAGCCATAGAAAACATGTAAAAGGAGGAAAGGAGGCCTTTAAGGAGGAATATTGGCATTAGTCAGGGAGGGGGGAATATTGTTGTGAAGGGGTTGTTC
>Ga0308015_10001137_pt1 | contig 11267 bp, 9 predicted proteins | sample Neamet231_FD_203128 | JGI IMG/M metagenome (GOLD analysis project Ga0308015, IMG submission 203128) | Marine microbial communities from water near the shore, Antarctic Ocean - #231 | ecosystem: Environmental > Aquatic > Marine > Unclassified | place: Southern Ocean | collected 2014-07-28
CCAGCTGCACCCCTCGATCGGCCGCACCAGCGTGCCCACCGCCACGAGCAGGTGCCAGCCGCCAACCAGCCGCGCCATCACGCGCAGCCAGTACGCCGCCGGCATCTGCTTGTTCCACTGCATCTTCTGGTCCATGCAGTTGCCGCTGAACCGCGAGTGCACGCACAGCGGCGGCAGCAGCGGGTAGACCAGCGCGATCGCGGAGACGCCGCACGCCAGCGCGAACGCGCCGCGGCGGACCGCGTCGTTGGTCATTGGACCAGCGCCAGCCGCGCGTGCCAGGAACTGGCAGCCCCGCTAGTCCCGCTAGCAACGCTACGTCTGTATCCTACTGCAGCCGTTTGTAGGAGCGCCAGCAGCTGCAGTGCAAAGTTAGGTCAGCTGCAGATCATATCAAAAACTGCTCGTCGCGTCCTCAACTATTACCTCAATTCGGCCCTCCTCCCTCAAACAGCGCCCGCCGTGCAAATCAGTAATCACGCGTATTCTCTTGCGGGCGCGGGCGAGGGGCCTGAGGAGGGGACGATGGCAAGGGAGAAGAAAAAGGAGCTCGATCAGACGAGCGCCGGTGCACCGGTGGTGATTCTGGACGTGGTGTCTCTGGACGTGGTGGTACTTGACGTGGAGTTTGCGACATGGCGCTGCTGCAGCGGCTGCTGGCTGCGGAGCTGGCGACGATCGCGGACTGCGGCGCGCCCGCGGGCGTGTACGTGTCTGCCTCGTCCGCGGACAGCCCGGCGGAGTGGCGCGTAACGCTGTTCGCGGGCGCGCCGGCGTTCGACGCGGTGCCGGTCGAGCTGCTGATCTCGTTCACGGCGCAGTACCCTCAGCGGCCGCCGCGCGTGTTCGTCGTGACGCAGGGGCTGCTGCACCCGCTGGTGGACGCGGCGGCGCCGCGCGAGCTGCACTACCACCGCGGGCCGAAGGTGGCGCTGCCGGCGCTGGAGGTGCTCTGCGCGGCGAAGCGGTGCTTCGTGGACGTCGGCGCGGTGAGCGAGGCGATGCGCGGCGCGGGCGTGGCGTTCGCCGACGAGGGCGCTGCGGAGCTGCTGCGCGCCGACGAGCTGGCCTTCACCGAGCGGTCGCGCGAGTCGCTGCTCGCGGCTTCGACGGGCTTCCCGAGCGCCGAGCAGGACAAGCGGCAGGCGGAGCGGCACGTGGGGGCGAACGGGGAGGAGGCGATGCGGCGGGAGGCCGTGGCGCGCGCGCGGGCGCGGCGCGAGCGCGACAAGGCGGAGCAGGCGGCGGCGGGGGAGCGCGAGCGCGCGGCGGGAGCCGGGGCGGGCGGCTACGTGGAGTCGGCGGGAAGGGCGGCGGCCAGCTGGGGCACGTGGCTCACCGGAAAGTAGCCCCCCTCGCCCGAGGACTGTTTATTAACACTTGATCATAGATGAGCCAGCTCTCGCGGTCAAGCGGAGTTGTCGCGGATGAAGCTCACCGACTGCGCGATGGCGGCGGCCGCGGCGTTGGCGATCCGCGGGTTGCTCCAGTCGCCGCGAGCGGAAGCCCAGCCGTGTTCGACGTCGTGAAAGGTGCGGCTACGGAGGGATTACTCACGGATGAACAGCAGGGAATTACTTGAGGAATCAACAGCAGGGATCCTTATGTACCACGCGCAGGACTCGGCGAGGTCCGGCACCGCCTTGAGCGCTTCATACGTCGGGCGCAGGTCTGGATCGTTGCCCGCCTGCAGGAACATCAGTGGGCACTTGGACTGCGCCACCAGCGCGGCGCCGCTCTCTTCTCCAGAGAGCTTCAGTGCCGCGTGAATGCCAATTGCACACGCGTACTTGCCCGTCGCGGCGGCCAGCGCCGCGATATAACCTCCCCAACAGAACCCGAGGACGACGACGGACGTCGCGCCCTCGCCAATCAGGCTTGCGCTCACCGCCTCCAGGTCCTTCTCGACCGAGTCCCACGCGCGGTGGCCGCTGCTCACCCATGCGCCGAAGTCGCCGAGCGAGGGGTCCTGCATCGGCGACACGCCGCCGCGGTAGAAGTCCGGCATTACCACGCGGAACCCCTCCGCCGCCAGCCGGTCGCACTGCGCCCGCGTGTTGCTGATGTTGAAGGCGAAGATGTCGTAGACCACGATCACCGCCACGGTGGACGTCGGTGGCCCTGACCAGGGCACAGGGCAGTACATCGGCAGATCCCCGAGCATCGTCTCCACGCCTTCGCCCAAGGTGCCCGGGTTCACCTCGGAGCCGCCGTCGCGGCAGGCCTTGCTCGCCATCGTGTGCGTGCACGTGACTTCGCTGGGTTGTGCTCTTCGTAGTGTCCTGCAGCCTGGAGGCGGTGCCAGCCAAGTCACCGCGGAGAATCGGGCTCTTCCGAAATTCGCATCGATGGGCCTGGCTCCTCTTTCTGACATGGCAGTGCGATCTGCCCGCGCTGAGGAAGTGCTGCGTCGACGTGGGATCGGTATCTCCTGCTTCCGATAAACCTACACCTCGCTGGTAAAGATGACGAAGCTTCGCGGGGACCAAAACAACGCACTGACCACGATGCTGCGCTCTGTCGCAACCGCCGGCCGCACCGCGGTCGGTCGCCGCTCGGCGCTGGCGCTGGCGCCGCACGCCCGGCTCGGCAGCAGCTCGGCGGTGAACCACTGGCAGGACGCGCCGGACGCGCTGCCCGCTCCCCCTTCCGCCAGCCCCGCGGGGGGCAACGGGGCGCTGCGCGCGCCGCGCGCCAGCCACTGGGAGGAGGCGGGCTCGTGGTCGGCGGAGGACATCGCGGCCGCGTCGCAGGAGAACGCGATGTTCACGTGGGGCCCGTCCGACGGCGCGCGGAGCAGCGCCATCGACATCGCGCGGGGCGAGGGCGTGTACCTGTTCGACCGCGCCGGCAAGCAGTACCTGGACTGGACCAGCCAGGCCGTGTGCACCAACCTGGGCCACTCGCCGCCGGCCGCCGTGACCGAGGCCATGAGCAAGCAGATGGCGCACTGTCCCTTTGTGTACTCGGGGCTGGCCATGACGGAGATCCGCGCACGCACCTGCGCGCTGATGGCCGACATCACGCCCTCCAACATCAGCGGCTTCCTCTTCCCGAGCAGCGGCGCCGAGGCCAACGAGGGCGCAATCCGCATCGCGCAGCGCTTCACGGGGCGGCAGAAGATCATGACGCGGCAGCGCTCGTACCACGGCGGCACCACCAGCACCCTGAACGCCACCGGAGACTTCCGCAAGAACTTTGTGCCGGAGATCAGCCAGAGCTCGGCGTTCGTGAGGATGGCCGACCCCAACCCGTGGAGCTTCACGTGGGGCGAGACCGAGGAGGAGGCCACTGCCCGAATCCTCTCCGTACTGGACGAGCAGATGAAGAACGAGGGCCCCGACACGATCGCGGCGGTGCTGATGGAGCACGTTCCGGGCGCCGCGGGCGTGCTGCTGCCGCCGAAGGGCTACGTCGAGGGCGTGGCGGCGCTGTGCGAGCAGTACGGCATCCTGCTCATCGCAGATGAGGTCATGACCGGCTTCGGCCGCACGGGCAAGATGTTCGGCTTCCAGCACTTCGACGTGCTTCCCGACATCGTCACCTGCGCCAAGGGCATCACGGCCAGCTGGCAGCCGCTCTCCTGCATCGGGGTGAGCTCGGAAATCCAGGACCACTTCCGCAGTACGCCGCTGGGCTACGGCGCCACGTACCAGGCGCACCCGGTCGCGATGGCCTGCGCGTACGAGGTGATCAAGCACACGCTGGACCAGAAGATCGTGGAGCACGCGGCGTCCATGGAGCCGGTGATGGTAGAGTGCATCCAGCAGCTGGTGGACAAGCACGGTACATAATGATCCCCTGCTGTGTGTGTGGATTCCGCAAGCGATCTCTGCTGTTCATCCTTAGGTAACCTCTTCGCAGACTGCGTGCGGCAGGGGCGCGCCATAGGGATGTTCGGCGCGTTTGACCTGGTGGACGTCAAGGGCCCCAACAAGGGCAACCGCTTCTGCCGCTACGAGGGCGGCGCCAGCGCTATGAAGCTCAAGCAGGCGATGAACGACGAGGGCCTCATCGCGCTCTTCCGGCAGACGCTGGTGCACGTGGCGCCGCCGCTCATCACCACCGAGGAGGAGCTGCGCGACGGTTTCGAGCGCATGGACCGCGCGCTCACCTCGTTCGGCGCGATTCTCGAGAGCGAGTGAGAGCTCTTTTTTTGGTCTCTGCAGCGGCACCAAAACGCTTTCAGAGCGAGACGTACAGCCATCCAACCCTACTATAGAAGATGCGGGAGCGGCCACGCGTATAAATTTGATTTGGAGCATGTTCACACCTAAATTTGATTCACTTGGCAGAGCGCAGCGCGGCGTTGTTGAGGACGACGTACTGCACCAGCGCGTCCACCGTCGCCTGCCGCTCGCCGCAATTCTGCAGGAACAGCGCCAGCGCCTCGATCGTGCAGATGCGGTCCGGCTGCGTCTGCGTCCGCGCGTACACCGACAGCGTCTCCGGCGAGAGCTTCACGTGCGGCAGCGAGAGCCGATCGCCGAGCACGTTTTTGGTCAGGTGTTTCAGCATCGTCTTGACCTGCTTCCACGTGCCGTCCAGCACCACGATTCGCAGCGGTGGCCCGTCCGCGTTCTCGGCGAAGCAAAGGTGGGTCTCCTTCGCCTCGGCCGCGCTCATCGCGCCCTCGTCCGGAAACAGCAAGAGCGAGCTCGCGTGACCGTCGCACAGCGCCGCTCGAAGCTTCTTGTCGTCGCCCTCGCGGCCATAGACGTAGAGCGACGTGCGCTCGGGCGCCGCGCGGAGCAGGATCTTCGCGTCGTCGCCCGCGTTGTACAGCTCGAGGTTGTGTATGTACACGATGAGCTCGACGTTCGTGTCAAACTGCAGCGGCGGCATTGCGGCGCAGACGCAGCGGGGTCTTGGCATCCAGCACGTCGGGCAGTTGCTGCTCGCCTCCATCTCCGCCTGCTTACGCTTGACGCGCGCCGCCGCCAGCACGGCCTCCTTGTCCGCGTCAGCGACCGGCATGGCAGCCACCGCGGCACTAGAGGCGCCTCTCTTCCGCACCATTGATGTTGCGGTGGTGGCTGCACGCGCAGCGGATGCGCTCGCCAGGACGGCCTGCACCGCGGCGAGCGCCGCGTCGATCTCCGCCTCGGTGTTGAAAACATGCGGGCTCACGCGCACCGCGCCGCTCAGCGCGCGCGGCGGGGAGCCGTCTGCAGCGAGCGAGTGCGTTGCGGGGTCGCTGGCGGAGACGGCGATGCGGTGCTCGTCCGCCAGCCGCGCCTTGAGCTCTGACGCCGGCATCACCGAGTTCGCGTGGAAGAAGACCATCGCGCACACGGTCACGCGGTACGATTTGCTGCCGTCGCAGAGCACCACGCCGTCCATCGGCGCGAGCCCTTGCCGCAGCCGCGTCGCCAGCGCCAGGCTCTTGGCGGCAATGGCCTCAATCCCAGCGTCCAGCGCAACACTGACGGCGGCAGCGAGCCCCATGCACGCGGCCACGTTATGCTCCCAGAGCTCGAACCGCAGCGCCGTCTGGATCACCTCGTAGTCGCGGCTGTCGCCGCCCGCCCATGTTGCGCCGCAGTGGTCGAGCAGTGCAGGCTCGCCGAGCGCGTGCGTCCCGGCGCGGGCGTACAAAAAGCCCGTGCCGCGCGGCCCTCTCAGCCACTTGCGCCCTGTGCCGCAGGCGTAATCCACGCCCCAGGCCCTCACGTCGACCGGCAGCTGCCCAAACGACTGGCACGCGTCGAGGACAAACACGACCTGCGCGCCCTTCTCCCGCGCGCCCGCCACGATCTCTCCCACGGCAGCGGCGTCCTGCACGATCCCGCACGACGTGTTGACGTGGCAGAGGCACACGACCGTCACCTCGTCGAACGACCGCTGCGCGCCGGCCGGGTCCAGCGCCGCCCTCAGCGCTTTGAGGTCGACGGTGCCGTCGGCCGAGGAGCGCAGCACCTCCAGGGCGCAGCGGTTGGCCTGCTGCTTCTGCAGAACGCCGACGACGTTGCCCGCGTACTCGGACTCGGAGCACAGCACGATGCGGTCGGCCGGCCCCAGCGCGACGCTCGCCAGCGCCGACGACCAGGCGTGCTGCGCGCCGCCCAGGATGGCGATCTCGTCCGCCGCGACGCCAAGCAGCGCCGCCAGCGCCGCGCGGGCAGGGGCGCCGCCGCCGACGTCGGCCTCTGCCTGGTACCCCCCGACGCGCAGCTCGAGGTCCAGGTGCGCCTTGTACGCGGCCGTGCACTGCGGCGGCGAGGGCGACGCCCCGGCGGCGTTGAGCTGGATCCAGGGCTCCATTTCCCGGTGCTCCCGCTGTGAGACCGCTGCCGGCGCCGGGCCGAGCGCCGCCTGCACATCGGCGGTGCGAAGGGCGACAGCGAACTCCGTGTTGAGCGTGGTGAGGTGAACCTGGTGCAGCAGCGCGGCGGCAATCGGCTCGCCGTCCGGCGACGTTTGGTCAAACGTGGCGCATGCGTCCGAGACGACCGCCATGTTGAAGCCGAGGTTGTGCCCGACTCGGACGGTGGTCGAGACGCACATGTCCGCCGTGATGCCGAACACCACCACCTGCGTCAGGCCGTGCCGCCGCAGGTCGGCCTCCAGGCCGGTGCCGACGAACGCGGAGGTGACGGTCTTCTCCACCAGCGCCTCCCCGGTCGCAGGCTCGAAGCCCGGCTTGAACGCGTTGCCCGGCGCGCCAGGCGCCAGCGTCGAGCCGGGCTCGGTCGAGTTGTGCTTTGCGTGCATCAGCGGCCGGCCGGCCCCGCGCCACGCGGCGAGCAGCCGGAGCCCGTTCTCCTCCATCGCCGGGTTGTTGCGCGCCCCCCACGACGGATCGTCGAAGGCCCGCTGCACGTCGACGGCCAGCAGCACCGCGGTGTCGCTCAGCACGAATTTGCCCGGCATCGTGAGCGCTAGCGGTTCAGACGGTGCAGAGAGCAGCGCCGCTGCCGTCGCGGTCGCTCGAGCTTGCCCGATATCGGTCCAGCTCCCCCGCCATGCCCCCCTTCGGCATGAAGCGAACAGCACGAGCCTCATGTCGCTTGTCGGTCGGCTGTGTGCGCACGGAGCAGGGAAGAACGACGGGGGAGAAGAACAGGAGCGCTACTGTGGGCATGTATCATGATCAACCGAACGCGGAATCGATCAGAAGCAGCTGCTGCAGCTACTGCAGCTGCTGCAGCTCAGGCAACAGCACAGCAGGCATAGTACACTAACGCAGGCAGCGCACGCAGCAGGATCAGCACACACAGGGCAGCCGCAGCAGGCAGACACGCGGGGCAGGCAGCAGGGGCACTCGGAGTGCATCTCCTGCCCCTCGTCACAGTGATGCTCTCAATCGGCTCGATCATCGCCGTCGCCTCGGACGCTGGCCCTGCCGCCTTCTTTGCTTTAAATGCCGCCGTGGTGGCCTCAGGCGTGCTGCCGACGGCGCCGACGGCCATCGCGGCGGGCTCGCTGTACGGCGCCATAGTTGGCACGGCGCTGTTCGCGTTCTCGGCCACGCTGGGCTCGATGCTGCTGTTCTTCCTGTGCCGCTCGGTGCTGCGCGGCTTCATCCTGTCGCGGATGCAGGCGTACGAGGCGAAGATCGCGGCGCTGAATCGCGCGTGTCAGAACGACGGCTTCCAGATCGTGGGCTTGCTGCGGCTCAGCCCCGTCATGCCGTTCGGGCTCACCACGGCGCTGCTCGCCTTCACGGACGTCGGGCACGGCACGCACGCGCTGGCCACGCTGGCCGGCCTGATCCCCTCGTCCTTCGTGTACGTCTACGGCGGCATGGTGGCCAAGGACATTGCGGCCGGCACGGAGCAAACTGAGTTTGACAAGTTCGTGCAGTACGCGGGGATGGGGATCGCGGTTCTCGCGACAGCGAAGGTCGTGCAGGTCGCGCAGGCAGCGCTCGACGGGGCGGTGGACGAGCCGAAGCCTGGCGCTGAGTAAAGCGCAACGTTTGTATCAATGCTGCTCATTTATTCGTGGAGCTTCTGGAACTCCACCGTGAAGTCTCTCACCGCCGTAACCGTCTCGATGGTCTGCGGGTTGTACGTCGTGACGCGGATGGCGTCCGAGGACACGCCGAGCGGGTGGCTCTTGATGTCGAGCCAGCCGAGCTCGAGCTCGATCTCGGCCAGAAACTGGTTCACGAGGTCGGCGTTCTTGCCCTCGCCGTCGCCAATCGTGAAGAGGATGGTCATGCGCGAGCGGAAGCGCTCCTGAAGGTGTTGTAGACTAACATGTTACTGGCAGGATGAACAGCGGCGATTACTTAAGGAATTCACAGCGAGCATCGATCAATCCCCTATGTACCCGCGATGATACGCGCGCCCGTGCCGCCGTAAACGCCGACGTTGCGGCACAGCAGCTCGCTCGTGTCCGCATTGTAAAGCTCCATGTCTATGCAGGTCGGGGCGTGGCAGTGCCCGCCAGCATAAATAAGCTCGAAGCCGCTGGTGTTCTGCCATCCCTGGTTGTTGTGGTTGACGCCGCCTGTTCACTAAAGGATCATCAACAACAGGGATTACTTAAGGAATGATGCTCCTCCTACTGGCGCTCCAGTTGAGCGCGGCAGCGCCGAAGCCGCAGCCGCACATGCCGATAGGGCCGCCTACGCAGCTGCCGCAGCTGGACGGCGGCGCCTACCCGCCCTTCCGCTCCGTCTTCAACAACGGCGAGTGCGACGCGGACGACCCGGCGCACGGCGGCCGGCCGGCGGGCCCCGGCAACGGGCCGATCGACCAGGAGAAGCGCTGCTACTCATGCTTCCGCATCCCCGCCATCGTGCGCAACTTCCGCACCGGCACGATCCACGCGTTCGCTGAAGCGCGGCGCGGCGACAAAACTCCTGGCTCTTTCCACGGCATGCTGGGGACGGGCCCGATCCTCTGCCCGGACGTTCCCGACACGCGGCTGGCGCACAAGCGCAGCACCGACGGGGGGAGATCGTGGACCCCGCTGCAGATCCTGTCCGAGGTGCTGGGCCGATGCCGCGGGCAGCCGACGCCGGTTATGGACAACAGCACCAACACGCTGCACCTGGCGTTCGCCGACGGCTGCAACCCCGGCTCTCGCGGCGTGGTGCCCGGGCCGATGATCATGTCCTCCGCCGACGACGGTCTCACGTGGAGCAACGCCACGAAGATCAAGTGCACCACGAGCCACCAGGCCGACAAACCCTGCAAGGGCGGCCTGATGCCTGGGACGGTCGTGCCTGGCAACTCGCGCGGCGTCGTGGCCCGCAACCACTTGACCGGCGTCGACCGTTTGTGGATTCCGTCGTGGTCTGGGCCGATGTACAGCGATGACCATGGAGCTACGTGGGGTCTCGGCGGCGCCCCAAACGGCGACGCGGGCGAGAACTCGATCACCGCCTTTGATAACGGCACGTGGTCGGGGTACGTAACGATGATGCGGTGCGAGAACGAGAAGAACAACCCGGGCTGCAAGAACGCCTACGTCGGGATCTCCTTCTCGGCCGACCTGCTGACCTGGACGCCTCGGCAACCCGTCGTCGGGCTGAACCCCTGGATTCAGGGTGCTTCGGACCAGAACTCCGTCCTGGGCGTCGGCGCCGGGGCCACTGGCGGGATGGTCTTCACGCACGGCGGCTGCACCCCAGGCTCGCGCTCGCCGGCCTGCGCGAAACGTCACTGCCACCGGCACCGGCACCAGCCGGCGGCAGCTGAGCGGCGGGCACGGCATGAAGCTGCTGTACTCCAAAGACGGCTTCACCTGGCGCCTGCTGCGCACGCTCTGGCCCTTCGACGGCGGCTACAGCACGACGGCGCCTCTCGAGCTGGCGCCGGACGGATCCGTGGTCAAGTACGGCACGTTTTTCGAGGGCGGCGGGCTGTTCTCGGGGCGGCAGGCGCTGCTCTTCAACAATTTCACTGTCCCGACGGGAGGCTACAAGTCCGACGACGGCGCCGCCTCGAAGCAGGCAATCCACGCCACCGCGCTCGATCGGCTCCCGGCCGGCGCGATCCTCCCGACCGGGTGGCTCAAGGCCCAGGCTGGGTTGCAGGCGAACGGCATGACGCTTGGCCTTGGCTTCTGGGCAAGCGGTGGGATCGCCGACGATTACTGTGTCGACCCGAGCCTCAACGGGACGGTCATCATGAAGCCGGGCAAGGGGCAGCAGGGCGGCGAGTACGATTTGAACGGCACGATACCGCTCTCGTGCCAGGTCGACCAGCCGCTGCTGCGGCGGCTGCGCGAGGCCAGCATCGTCAAAATCCTCAACACCACGCACAGCGGCGGCTACCTCGGGCCGCCGGTGCCCGCCAACGGCACCAAGTCATCCGGTGACTCGTACTGGCGCAAGATGATCCTCGTTCTCGCGCTCGAATCGTACGTCGAGTGCGAGGGGCCGTTTGCGCCATCAAAAACGATGCAGGCCAAAGTCGAAACAGCACTGGTGAAGCACTACATCGCGATGTACAAAATGGTTGTGGCGAAGCAGCCAGACATCACGAAAGACTACTGGGGCTCCGCGCGCTATTCCGAATTCTGCTCGGCGTGCAGTGGCTGATCGACCGCGGGCACAACGCCGCCGAGCTGTGGGGCCTGATGCAGTCCGGCGGCATCTACAACTGGCCGCAGTGGTTCCGCACCGGCGACCCCGTCGCAACGACGACGCACTGGACGCAACGCTGCTGGCCTGACAAGAGCTCGCCCTACGGGATGAACTGGCAGCGCCACCACGGCGTGACGATCATGGAGGCGATCAAGACCGGCCCTGCGTGGTACCGTGTCAGCAGCAACAGCTCTGACAAGCACACCACGACGGCTGCGCTGGCGTGGATCGACTGCTGGTCGCGCTCGCCGGACGGCACCTTCGAGGCGCCCGACTGCATCACCCAGATCGCGCACACGCCGCTCGCGGGCGTCGAAACATGCAGCGTGGTCGAGGAGATGTTTTCGCTGCGCACCGCCTACGAGACCACGGGCGCAGTGCAGCTCTTCGACCGGTTGGAGTGAGTGACGTTCAACAGCATGCCCGCGACCACGAACGCCAACTGGACGGGTAACAGTCATTACCATTCTCCGAATCAAATCCACGGCAGCGGCACACCTACGGCTTCGAGATGAACGGCTGCTGCACGGGCAACGGCAACGCCCACCAGGGATGGCCGAAGTTTATCATGTCTGGTGTGCAGACGAAGCACGGCTCGCCCGCCGACATCGTCGTCTCGAGCTACAGCCCGCATATCACCCCGCTCAAGGACGGCACCACCGTCGCGGTCGGCGGGCAGTACCCGTTTGCGGACTCTGCCACCGTCACGGTCACGCCGTCGGCC
>Ga0308015_10001138_pt1 | contig 11259 bp, 8 predicted proteins | sample Neamet231_FD_203128 | JGI IMG/M metagenome (GOLD analysis project Ga0308015, IMG submission 203128) | Marine microbial communities from water near the shore, Antarctic Ocean - #231 | ecosystem: Environmental > Aquatic > Marine > Unclassified | place: Southern Ocean | collected 2014-07-28
ACCTGAACTTATTCTCGAACATGGTGAAAATGCACGAGCGAAAGTCGTCAATAAATTTAATGAAAAAAATATGGTGCAAGCTTACTTAGAGCAATATAAAGCACTTATTAAAGGATAATATTACAATGTGCGGTATAACAGGTTTTATACATTTTTCATCAGTGAGTACAGTCGATAGTACGCTAAGTACCTTGGCAAACAGTTCAACGGCTGAAATAGCAGATCAAAAGCTATTAGCGCAAATGAATCAAGCACAATTTCATCGTGGACCAGATGAAGGCGGAGAGTACATTGATGAACATGTTGCCCTAGGTCATAGGCGTTTATCCATTATTGATTTGTCATCAGGTCAACAACCCATGATAAGTGATGATAGTGATTACGTATTGATTTTTAATGGTGAAGTTTACAATTTTAAAGAAACACGGGTCGAACTAGAAGCCTTAGGTCATCGCTTTCATAGCCACAGTGATACTGAAGTTATATTACATGCTTATATGCAATGGGGTGAAGCTTGCGTTGATAAGTTTCAAGGTATGTTTACTTTTGCCTTATGGCATAAATCTAAGCAGCACTTATTTATTGCCCGTGATCGACTGGGAATAAAACCATTATTTTATGCCATGATTGATGGCACTCTTTATTTTGCTTCTGAACTAAAAAGTATTACGTTGGTACCTGGTTTAAGTAAAAAAATAGATGTTAAAGCTATTGAGCAATATTTTGCTTTAGGTTATGCGGCTGAACCACATACTATTTATAAAGAGGTCGCTAAGTTACCTCCTGGCCATACATTAAGCCTCACTGTGGGTGATACAGCACCTACAGTTAAGCAATATTGGGATGTTAGTTACGCTCAACAAATAGACATGGCTGAAGAAGATTACCTTATTGAAATGGTAGATCAATTTAAAGCAGCTGTGGGTAGCCATATGAATGCGGATGTTCCATTAGGCGCCTTTTTATCGGGTGGAGTTGACTCTAGTGCTATTGTTGCAATGGTATCGCAATTATCTAGCGAAAAGGCTAACGATCAACTTAATAGTGAAACAGTAAATAGTCGTTTAGATAGCGCATCACAAAGTGAGGCTAATAAACCCGTTACAACTTGTTCTATTGGTTTTGACGTGAAAGATTATAACGAAACAGATTTTGCGCGTATGGTGGCGAAGGATTATCAAACCGATCATCATGAGCAAATAGTTGCCAGCGATGATTTTGAATTGGTTGACCTTTTAGCGGGGTTATATGATGAACCTTACGCCGATAGCTCAGCTATGCCAACGTATAGAGTATGCCAATTAGCACGAGAAAAAGTAACAGTGTGCTTATCAGGTGATGGCGCAGACGAATTATTAGCCGGCTATCGCCGATACGGTTTAATGATGAACGAAGAAAAGGTACGTTCGATATTACCTTACGCTATTCGTAAACCCGTCTTTGGTGCGCTTGGTAAGCTTTACCCTAAGCTTGATTGGGCACCACAGTTTTTACGTGCAAAAACAACCTTTCAATCATTAGCAATGGATACCGCAGAAGGCTATTTTCATGGTGTTTCACTGCTAAATAATGCACAACGTAAAGCTCTATTTTCTGATGAACTCTATGAAGAACTCAAAGGGTATACCGCGCTCGAAGTCTTTAGAGATCATCAAGCGAACTTTGATGGTAATGACCCTTTATCATTGATTCAATACCTCGATATTAAAACCTACCTCGTGGGTGATATTTTAACAAAAGTTGACCGTGCAAGTATGGCGCACAGTTTAGAGGTACGAGTGCCTTTCTTAGATCATAAATTTGTTGAGTGGTCGGCAAAAGTACCCACGGCGTTAAAAATAAAAAATGGTTGTGGTAAATATATTTTGAAAAAAGCGATGGAACCACATCTTCCTCACGATGTACTTTACCGTAAGAAAATGGGCTTTAGAGTGCCATTGTCTGATTGGTTTAGAGGTCCATTAAAGCAGAAGTTACGTGAAGAACTGTTAAGTGAGCAAATGAGAAATAGTGGCTTATTTAATATGAATACGATTGAAACATGGTTAGATGATCATCAATCGGGTCGTAAAGAATATAGTGCACCACTTTGGACATTATTAATGTTTGCTTCTTTTTATAAACAAGCTGAAGAAGCGTAAAAGGTTTGAAAGTTATGAAAGTTTTACATGTGTTTGATCATTCTATTCCACTGCATAGTGGCTATACATTCAGAAGCCATTCAATATTAAAGCAACAGCAGGCGTTAGGTATTGAAACATGCCATGTTACCAGTCCCAAACATGGTAATGATCAAGCAGAACTTGAGGAGGTTGAAGGTCTTAATTTTTACCGGAGCGCGCCTATTTCTGGTTTAATGTCAAAGCTACCCATGTTAAACCAAATGGCTTACATTTCGCCAATGGTGAAGCGCATTTTAGAAGTGATTGAACTAGAAAAACCGGATGTTATTCATGCGCATTCTCCGGCACTTAATGGCTTAGCGGCATTAAAAGCGGGTAGCAAGTCAGGCTTGCCCGTTGTTTACGAAATTAGAGCCTTTTGGGAAGATGCTGCTGTTGATCATGGTAGCTGTAAAGAAGACGACTTGCGTTACCGTTTAACGCGAAAAATGGAAACACACGTTGTTAAAAATGCTGATGCTGTGACAACCATTTGTGAAGGTTTACGAAAAGACCTAATTAGCCGAGGCTTTGCAGAAAATAAATTTACAGTCATTGCCAATGCCGTAAACATTGAGCAATTTAATGTTATTACGCAACAAGACAAAGAAAACAATAGTGAACTAGCAGAAGAGTTAAAATTAGCCGATTGTAATGTATTAGGCTTCCTAGGCTCTTTTTATGCCTACGAAGGACTAGATCTTGCAATTGCGGCAATGCCTGCCGTGCTGGCGAAAAACCCTCAAACACGCTTGTTACTTGTGGGTGGTGGGCCACAAGAGCAAAGTCTTAAACAACAAGTTACGTTATTAGGTTTAGAGGGTAAGGTTATATTTACAGGCCGAGTACCTCATAGTGAGGTAGGAAAATATTATAGCTTAGTCGATTTATTGGTTTATCCACGTAAAGCGATGCGCTTAACTGATTTAGTGACGCCGTTAAAACCTTTAGAAGCGATGGCGCAAGGCAAGCCTGTAATAGCATCCGATGTGGGTGGTCATAAAGAGCTGATTAGTGATAATGAAACCGGTTTCTTATTTAAAGCGGGTGATAGTGCTGAGCTTGCTGAGCGCTTAATTGATTTATTAGCGGATAAACATAAATTAAACAGTGTACTCTCCAAAGGGAGAACTTACGTTGAAGATGAACGAAATTGGAAAAACAGTGTAAGTAACTACTTACCGCTTTATCAAAAAATCATTGAAAAAAATAGCGAATGAATATTCTCGTTTTAACGACACTTTACCCTAATAATGTGCAACACCGACATGGTATATTTATTGAAAATAGGGTGAAGGAATTAGTAAAGCGTTACCCAGAAGCTAAAGTAAAAGTTATTGCACCAGTACCTTACTTTCCTTCTTTTTTACCTGTTAAAGAATATAAAAAATACAGTAAAGTGGTAAGTAAAGAGATACGCGCTAATATTGAAGTAATTCACCCTAAATTTTTTGTCGTGCCTAAAGTCGGTATGAACATTACGCCATACTTTTTGTATCGAACATGCTTAGCGAGTATTGCCGAAATTCAAGCTGAAGGCTTTGACATTGATGTAATAGATTCACATTATTTTTATCCTGATGGTGTTGTTGCAAGTTGGATAGGAAAGAAACTTAACATTCCGGTAATGGTCACAGCGCGTGGCAGTGATATCAATATAATTCCACAAAATGCAACGGCTAAAAAACGAATTATTAAAGCTTTGTCGACTATTCAAGCCAGTGCCGCAGTATCACAAGCTCTAGCTGACGAAATGGTAAAGCTCGCACCATCAGCTAAAAAGCCAATTGTATTAAGAAACGGCGTTGATTTAGATTTCTTTCACCCTGATGCAGCCAAACACACATTACCTTTTGCTGTAGAAAAAAATGAAAAGCTTATTTTAAGTGTCGGTAACCTTGTCGAATTAAAGGGACATCACTTAGTTATTGAAGCACTCGCCTCATTAGATAACACTAAACTCATTATTATTGGTGAAGGCGAAGAGAAAGTTAACTTGCGAAAACTAGTGGCAGAGTTATCACTAACCGACAGAGTTTTTTTCACAGGTAATATAATGCAAGCAGAACTACCGGGTTATTATGCTGCTGCAGATGCATTGGTATTAGCTTCAAGCAGAGAAGGTATGCCAAACGTACTACTTGAATCTTTAGCCTGTGGTACCCCTGTTATTGCGACTAATGTAGGGGGAAGTTCAGAAGTAATTACCCATGATGATATTGGAATATTATTGAAAGAACGTAGCGCTAACGGCATAGCAAAAGCAGTAAAGACACTTTTAATTAAGGGTGTTAGTTCTGAAAAAGTAAGACTATTCGCACAGCAATTGAGTTGGGAAGATGTCACAAAAAAACAATATGATTTTCTAAATAACTTAACCTTAAGTAATAAAGAAGGTATAAAATAAATGGATAGTTTGCTTTTTATGGTAAATATTATTTCTATTGCTTTTTTATGTTACTGGGCCATTAAAGAAGAGGGAGATGACGAGTAATGCGCGATATATTACTGGTATTAGTTTTTCCTTTTTTATTGTATTTCATCTTTAAGCGACCTTATATTGGTGTTTCTCTATGGATATGGAGTGCCATGTTTTTTCCAAACGGTTGGGTTTGGGGGTTTGCCTCATCATTCCGTTATAATATGCTTATCGCACTAGTAACTATTATTTCGTATGTTTTCCAAAAAAATAAAGTAAAAACAGATTCATCAGGACTAACGACTTTAATATTAGTTTTCTTTGTTTGGTCTACCATCTCAAGTATATTTACAATTTCAAATCCAACGCTTGTATGGTTTGAATGGAATGTATTTTTTAAAATAGTCATTTTTTATCTACTCTGTATTTTCATTATTAAAACTAAGCATCAAATAAATGTTTTTATTTGGGCTATTTGTTTATCTGCAGCTTACTTTGGAGCATCAGAAGGACTTAAATATATTATTACAGGTGGTGGGCATACTGTTACGGGAATACTTGGGAGTCGATTGTCAGATAGAAATGAGCTGGCGTTAGCCTTGAATATGACAATCCCATTGATAATATTTTTGTTAGGCCACACAAAGTCTAAATTATTAAGGTTAGCTTTAATAGGCGCGATCATTTTTAATGTTGTAGCTATCATAGGGTCTTTTTCGCGAGGAGGAACACTAGGGCTGATAGTAATCGCAGGATATTTCTTTTTCCAAAGTAAGCGTAAAATATTAGTTTCTATTTGTCTTGTAATTGCCGTTGGTATTGGTAGTAACTTTGTCTCTGATAAGTGGACAGGACGAATGAATACGATAGAAACAATGGAGCAGGATAGCTCTTTTCTTGGGCGTGTTGTTGCATGGAAGCAAGCAGTATTAATGGCTGTTGATCACCCTATTTTTGGAGGCGGTTTCAAAGCAGGTCAAAATCCAAGTGTTTGGTATCTTTATGAGTCAGAGTTTTATCAATTAAATTTCATTATAGATACAGGTACCTATAAAGTAGATAGGCCAAAAGCTGCGCATAGTATTTATTTTCAAGTGTTGGGTGATCTTGGTTTTGCTGGGTTATTTATTTTCTTGTCTATATTGTTAGTTACATACCGTAAACTTAGCTGGATAACTCGCAATACTGATGATGAGTGGTTTATTGGTTTAGCGCGTATGCTAAAGGTATCATTAGTCGCCTATTGTGCAGGTGGAGCTGCATTGAGTTTACCTTATTTTGATCTATCCTTTGCAATATTTGCATTAACTCATGTTATTTGTGAAATAATAAAAAGAACGAGTACAAGTCAAGTGGCTGCTATGCCAAACAAAGGTAGCGTTCAAGGAAGAGTAAGTGTTTAATTGTCTAATAAAATGTCTCATTAATATTTTTCTGTGTTTTTTTGGTAAAAATAAACTCAGTATTTTAACTTATCACCGTGTTGGTCGCTCTGGTAATGCAATTGCGATGGATGAGAAACTTTTTGAACAGCATTTAGTTTGGATTAATCGATATTTTACCCCTATTGATTTAGCTGAGGGTCTAGCTTTACAAGCTAAAGGTGCCTTACCACGTGGTGCTGTGGCTATTACAGTAGATGATGGTTACTCTGATAGTTATAATACAATTTTTCCTTTGTTAACAAAACACCACCTTAAAGCCACTTTTTTTATAAGCACGAGTGGCTTTGAAACAGGCTATTTGTGGGATGAATTAGTCGCTTTCATTATAATGACAACAAAAGTAACAGAGATAACCTTTAATCATAAAAAATATTCTTTATTGACAGAGAAAGCAAGAGTCGATTTTTTAATTGATTGTTTATCAAGTATAAAATATAAAAAAATTACTGAACGCGATACGTTCATTGAGCAATTAGCGATACAATGTAAACAAAAAGATACTCCCCAGAAATTTTTAACAAAAAAGCAAACTATTGAGCTCTATAAATCAGGGATGGGTATAGGCTCACATACTCACACACACCCTATTCTTCTCAAAGAGAATAAAGACATTGCGCTATATGAAATTAAACAGAGTAAGTTAATACTTGAAGATATTCTCAAAAGCCCGATAACATACTTCGCATATCCCAATGGAAAGTTTGGAGTAGACTTTGATGTGACTCATATTAACATGGTAAAAAAAGTAGGATTTTTAGCCGCTCTATCCACAGATAAAGGGGTTTTAAAAGATCAACAAACGGAGGGGTTTCATATTAAACGCTTTACACCGTGGGATGAAACAGAACTTAAGTTTGTATTGCGTTTAGCGCTTAATTATTGTCAATAATAACAGCAGTAGAGTGAGAAAAGTACTTGGTTAACTTCATTAAGAGATAGGTAAATGGATAAGCATATAATTGAAAAAAATTGGCGTAATCAATACAACGTTCTTGTACCTCAGGCTGATTCTATGGGGGCTATTGCTGTCATTCGTTCATTAGGATCACATGGATATAATGTCTTTGCTGCGTCATCTAAAGCAGGTGCGCTAGGTTGTCGCTCAAATTTTGCCGCTATGGATGTAAAGTGTCCAGACTATGATCATACTTATCTTGAATGGCTAAGGGATTTCATTAAAGAGCACGATATTAAAGTAATCATTCCAAGTGAAGCTTTTTACTTAATAATAAGGGATTGTTTTGATGAGTTTTCATCATTACTACCGATAAGTAGCTCTAAAGATATTATTTACCAGTGCTTATGTAAAGTTGATGTGTTTGATGCTTTTTTATCAAGTGGTGATGACTCTTTAACGGACCATATTTCGAATACTCAAGTTGTTTCGAGCGATGCAGAAGTTGATTGGGCTGTGACAAAAAAGTGGAACTACCCACTATTCATTAAAGGTGATGGTTTTTACGCTCATTCAGGGAGCGATGCTAAAATAATTAGAGCGCTAACTGAAGTAGATGCTAAAGAAGCTGTTATTGCTATTTTTAAATCTTATAACAAAGCGATTGTGCAAGACTGTAGTGAAGGTGTCAAAGCGACGGTTAACTTACTTTTTCAAGAGGGGACGTTATTAGCAGAATCTATGGCGGTTGCAACCCATGAAAACCCACATACAGGCGGATTAACTTCTCTTAGGCATAGTTGGTGGCAGCAAGAAATGTATGAGGATGCTGTAGCTCGAATGAAGTTTCTTAAATGGAATGGGCCAGCTATGGTTGAGTACAAGTGGCATGAGGATACTAAGTCATTTGATTTTATTGAATTAAACTCTCGTTATTGGGCAGCACTTCATTTAGATATATTAGGCGGCATTCATTTTCCTTGTATTCATCTTGACTATTTTTTTGAAAAATTAACGCCTAAAACGCCAATACGATTAGTGGAACCTATTCAAGTAAGGAATGCGTTACCTGCAGACTTCGGTTATATGCTCTCTTCTTTGAAAGACCCCCTTATTAAAAAATCTAAAAAAATAGCTATTATCGCTGAATTCTTTTTGCTGTTCTTACACCCTAAGATTAAAGCAGATTTACTTTATCCTAATGACAATAAACTATATTTCATAAATTTATGGTCGTTTACTAAGGAGTTTATACGCTCGTGCTTAAAGCGATTAAAATAATCATTCTCTTTGCTCTTAAAATTTTAGGGGGCTTTTGGTTAGCGAGGAAACTTAATAAGGGCAACACAAGTGTTTTGTGTTATCACGGTTTTGCCTATGAAGATGAATATAAATTTCGTCCAAAGCTTTTCATGCGTCCAGAGTCTTTTGCTAAACGCTTAGCGTGGTTACAAAGTAGTCCATATAAAATTGTTAGCTTAGATGAAGCTGTAAATAATACGCATAATGACAATCTTGTTGTACTAACAATGGATGATGGCTGGGCTGCTACAAAAGAACTGGTTGGTGATATATTAGCTGAAAATAAGTTGCCGTTAATGCTTTATGTCACGAGCTATTATGCGCAAAAACAGGGCACTGTAATTAACGTTGCGTTAGCGTATATACTTTGGAAATCTGTAGGGAAAACGTTAATTATTGATGAACCGCTCATCGGCATACGTAAAAAATATATTATTGATGCAGAAAATACGGTCAGTATTGTTAATGATCTTTGTGGGTATATTGATAATATAGCGGATTTTTCTATGAGGCAAAAAATACTCTTAAATATAGCGGAACAACTGGATGTTAGTTTATATTCTCAAGGGCAATTAATGTTTCGATCGCTTAATAGTCAAGAATTAAACGACTTACAAAGTAGTAATGTTGATATTCAATTACATACCCATCGCCATTGTTCACCTCAAGTTGAGCAGGCGTTTAAACAAGAGATAAGTGAGAATATTAATTTCTTACAGAACATTAAACTTAAAAACGCCTTACAGCACTTTTGTTATCCAAGCGGTGAATATTATTTACCACAACTGCCTTGGTTAAAGGAAAGTGGTGTTATTACAGCGACAACCGTTTTCTCTGGGATGTTAACGCCCACGACCGAACATTTGCAAATACCACGACTTTTAGATGGTGAAGATGTACACCAATTAGAGTTTGAAGCAGAGCTTTGTGGCTTAGCTACCTTCCTTAGAAAACTATATTAAAAAAGAAGACATATTTATATGAGCTCAACTACAGTAACCCTTTTTGAAAAATTAAAGAGAACACTCTCTTTAATAAAGCTAGAGTCGAAAAGAAAAAACAGAAGTGTAATCGACATTGTTGTTGAAATGATACGTTTATACTTAAAAAACGCTATAGGGCCTAATTATTACTTACAAGCCGGTATGGCAGATAATAATATGTCTTGGGAATACAAGTGCTCACATATTAGTGATAAAGAATATCATGCGGCACTTGAGAAGCTAAATCCTTTACCGTATAGAAAAATTACGCAACATAAATTAGCTGAAAAGTCTTTTTTGCAATTTTCACATATACCTTGTGCTGACTTTATTGGTTTTTTAGAGCCAGTAAAAGGGTTTGATAGTGAAGGGAAAAGTCTAACGGATGAAGTGCAATTATCTGTTTTGCTCGGTGGCTATATAGGACAAACAATTTGTATAAAAATACCTGAAGGTTTTGGTGGCGAGGGCTTTTTTGCAGGTACAGTTTTACTCGACGACAGCACGTTAAAGATTAAAGCATTAAATGAAGATAACCCGTTAACACTTCCTCAAATATTAGATCGTTATCGGCAAGTTATTGCGACGGAAGGATTACTATTTGAATCGTTTATTGAACAACATGGTAGTTTTGCTCAGCTTAACCCTTCAAGTGTAAATACACTGCGTATATGGGTACTACAAACTCAAAATAAAGTCGAAGTGATAGGGGCTTATATACGTATTGGTAGAGCAGGTAACTTAACTGATAATGGTGGCGGTGGCGGTATTATGTGCCCCGTTGATTTAACTACCGGAATAGTCGATAAAGGGTTAACAACGACTATTCCGTTTAGAGATGAATTTGAGCAACATCCCGATCACCAAGCTCAAATTTATGGCGTGAAACTAGCGTGTTGGCAAGAGTTACTTACTTGTGCAGAAGATACATTACGTAAACTCCCTCATACTAATTTTGCGGGGTTAGATTTAGCATTAACAACAACAGGACCCTTAGTTATTGAGGTTAATGTCAGCCCCGATAAAAACGGTGCAGCTAATGGTATGATTCGTTCTAGTTTACTTAAAAACGCAGCTGATTTACTTTAAGAGAATATGTAAAACTATGAAAAAAGTATTGATGATTGCACTAGAGTTTGCACCTTGCCGGAGTGCTGGAGTTCAAAGAACCCTAAGATTTTCAGAGTATTTAAGAGAATTCTCATGGCAACCACATATCATCACAGCCACGGAAAATATTTATGATCGCCGTGATGACACATTAGAAGTTTTACCTGACGTTGCCAAATACGTTGTTAAAGCAAAATGTAACGATGCGTCCAAAAAGTATGCCATTAAGGGGAGGTATTTTCAGTGGATGACTTTACCAGACCGTTACTGGCCATGGTATTTTGATGCAGTTAAGCAAGCAAGTAATGTGATAGAGAAAGAAAAGCCTGATGTTATTTGGTCAACATACCCAGTATTAACCGCACATTGGATAGCCAGAAAATTACAAAAAAAATATAATATACCTTGGGTAGCTGATTTTAGAGACCCACTGCAGTGCCGTTATGATGAATCGGCACAACGGTATGCGTGGATTAAAAAACGTATGGAAAAAAGCGTAATAAAATATGCTGATAAAGTTGTATTTACCTCATTAAGAGCCGCAGCGTTATATCGTGAACTGTATCCTAAGGAAAATCCGACTAAATTCATTACCATTGAAAATGGCTATTATTTAAGTGATAACTTAGATTCTAAACCTGCAGTGAAGAGAGAGAAGTTTCAATTATTATATAGCGGGTCTTTATATGCCAATGGGCGAGATCCAAAGTCACTATTTCTCGCTTTGTCGCAGTTAAAAAATAAAAATATAATTTCACAAAAAAACTTTATTCTAACCTTTAGACCCGGAAAAAAAGATACCTTTAAAACGTTACTTGCCGAGTTGAATATATCAGATTTAGTGGAGTTTTTGCCTTCTACCTCATTTGATGCTGCAGTTGCTGAAATGAAGCAAGCATCAGCAACCGTATTGATTCAAGATGAAATATTTCATCGACAAATA
>Ga0308015_10001140_pt1 | contig 11245 bp, 6 predicted proteins | sample Neamet231_FD_203128 | JGI IMG/M metagenome (GOLD analysis project Ga0308015, IMG submission 203128) | Marine microbial communities from water near the shore, Antarctic Ocean - #231 | ecosystem: Environmental > Aquatic > Marine > Unclassified | place: Southern Ocean | collected 2014-07-28
CGCGCACGACCTGCTCGCTGACTCGGAGGCCGCGCAGGTGTGGCAGCAGCGCTCCCGCCGGTACGACTCGAAGCGGCAGTAGCCCTGCTCAGACAGCGTCTTACAACGCGCCGCCGGGTAAGCATCGCGAAAGCATGGCGGCTCTGACTCGCCGCCCCGCCCGCCGCCGACCGTCCCGAACGGCCGCAGCGCGTCCACGCCCAGCGAGATCTCGTTGACCACGCGCGTGAAGTCCGCGTGCTTCTCCTTGCTCTGCGCCTCGTACACCGCGCCGAGCGCGTCGCCCTGCCCAGCCCCCTCTGACTGCCCGTGGTCGGTGACCTTGCTCTCAATGTTGCGCAGCAGGTCGCTCAGCCGCGCCCGCTGCAGCTCGCGCATCGCGTCCGCCGCGGCCGCCCCCTCGTCCGCCACCGCCGCCCCGCCGTGCAGCGAGACGAAGTCGCTGCGCCGCTCCGCCGCGCCGCCGCCCGCTGTCTCGGCCGCCTGCGCCGGCAGCGACGAGCGCGTCATCGAAAAGGCCACCTTGCCGTCCCGCCCCAGCCGCTCCGTGGTGCCCAGCGGCGCCGCGGCCGCCGCCATCACGTCCAGCGTGCTCAGCGCCTTGCGCCACACCACCAGCCGCAACATATCGCCGTCTAAATGCTGCGTGGCGATGCCGTCCACCAGCTTCGCCCCGAGCAGCACCGGCACGTCCGGCTGCGGCACGATCGCGCCGCTCGGCGCCTCGCGCTGCAGCTTGCCGTCGAGGTACAGCCGCAGCATAAAATTCCCGCCGCCCGCAGCGCCGCCGCCGCCGCCGTCGTGCACCGCCGCCACGTGGTGCCACCGCCCGGGCACCAGCCGCTGCGTCGACCACAGGTAGTACGGCGATGCGTCGCGATAAGCGAACGCCTTCCCGTCGTCGACGCCGATGCCCCACTCGCGCCGCTCCGTGCTCGTGTGCAGCTCGGCGTCGCTGAACTTGGCCGCGATCGTGCCCGACGCGCCGTCCTTCGCGCGGAACCACGCCTCGACGGTGAACGACGCCGTCGGCGCGAACGAGCATCGGCGCGACGTAGAGGGCTGCAGCTCGGCGTGCGACGCCCCGCCCAGCCGCAGGTACGCCAGGCTCAACGAGGGCAAGCTTGGCGGCGCCGTCATCGGCACGCCGTCGCAGCACGCCGTCGCGAGTAGCAGCACCGCCAGGAAGCGGCGCCCCGTCGCCGGCAGCGCTGTCATCGTTGCGATGCTGCCTTAAGATGTGGCGCGAGATCGTGAGAAGCGGCGCCCCATCGCTACGAGACTCGCCATCGCCGGTGATGACGCCGACGCCGGATGATGGCGCGAGGGGAGCCGCGGTGCCGAGGCGGCCGAGCCAGCGGGTTGCCAAGTGCGGGCGCAAGTGGCGGGCGGCGATGCGAAATCTGCGGCAAGATCAAGCACCTGGGCGTGTTTGACGACGAGGACGAGGCCGGCCACGCTTACCAGGCCGAGCGGGGCAAGCGCCCGCTCAAGGCCCTGAGCTCGAGCCACGTCGGGGTCAGCTGGATCAAGCGTGACCGCAAGTGGATGGCGAATATCAGAATCGACGGCAAGGCAAAGTTCCTCGGCCAATGCGACGACGAGGACGCGGTGGGCCGCGCCTACCAGGCCGAGTTGCGCAAGAAGCGCAGCCGCAGCGCAAGCGCAAGGCCGCACGCGCCGCCGCCGCTGTCGTGCCCGTCAAATGTAACGGTACGAGGAGTTCTCGCGGCCCATCAGCGAGCCGAAAGGGCCGGCGACCACGGACCGGAGCCGCACGCTGTGGGCGCGCGAGTTCGAGCACGCCAGCGTCTCTGTGGACCTGCGCAACCGCTCGGCCTCGGCGATTCGTTGGCACTCATAGACATGATGATCCTACAGTCGGTATTCCAGTCTTGTGAAAAGATGGTGAGGGAGTTGTGTTTGACAGACTCCGTGATCCGTTTTCTGTTGAACGCAACCGACGGAACAGCCGCTGGCGCCGACTGGCGAGGCGCCGCCGATGTGCGAAAACCGGCCGAAACCGGCCAAATCGCGCCGCCGGCGCCGAAAGACCCGGGAGCTGTGCTTTTTGGGCGGCTCCTCCTCGCGCGGCCCGTCCCTCCTCCTCGCGCGGCCCGTCCCTCGTCAATGTGGCGCCACAGCTGCCCCACCGTGTGGCTGCTGCTCACGGCCCTCACGGCGACGCTCTCTGCCAACGGAAGGCCGAACCTGTACGTGCCGCTGCGGCTGGAGCCGTCAACGTCGACGGCGCTGTACTCGGTGCCGGTCGGCGTGGGGACGCCGCAGCAAACGTTGCGCATGGTGGTCGACACGGGCACGGCCGGGGCGCTGATCTTCGACCGGAGCAAGGTGAGCCAGTGCCGCGGGCGGCCGACGGCGCCGAGCTCGATCACGTGCTTCGACGCGTCCGGCGGCAAGTCCAGCACGTTCGACGGCAAGTGCGGCGCGCGGAAGCAGTCGTGCGACACGCACAACTACGTGATCATGGTGGACTGGATCCAGCTGAGCACGCAGTACCGCACCGTGAACGACCGGGCGATGCTGCGGGGGCTGGCGCCTGCGGGCGGGCAGCGCGAGCTCACCAGCGAGACGTACCTGCGCATGGCGGAGGCGATGGGCGGCGACGCGGAGCTGTACTGGCGGCAGGGGCTGGGCGGGCAGCTGGGGCTGTGCTACCCGTACGTCGGCGGCACGGACCCGGACGACTCGCAGGACCAGGAGGAGAAGATGATGGACGTGATGAAGATTTGGATGTGGCAGAGCTCGCGCAACGCCAGCGCGAACGGCACCACCGCGCTGGGCAGCACGCTCAAGATGTCGAGCATCAACGCGCGGGAGGTGGGCAGCAGCCAGGTCTTCGCGCTGGACTTTGGCATGGGGCTGGACAAGGAGGTGCTGTGCGGGCCGGCGGGCAGCGCCAAGGCGGCCGGCTGCATGCACGTCGGCGGCTACGAGCACGAGGCGCTGGGCGAGGTGGCCTGGAGCCAGATGCAGCCGAACGAGCCGCGCGAGCACCACGAGCTGCCGATGTTCGGGATGAGCATGTGCGGCGCCGACCTGCTCTCGAACTACAGCAGCCACTGGTGGGCCATCATCGACACGGGCGCCAGCTGCCTGTCGCTGCCCGCTGAGTTCTACGACATGCTGCTGGCGTGGATTCCGCCGTCGGCCGGACTCACGTGCCCGAAGCGCCGCAAGCCGGTGAGCGAGGACGAGCGCTACATGAACGCGCCGCCGCCCAACACCGACATGGAGCAGAACGAGCTGTGCTACGTCAAGCACGCCACGACGCTGCCGTGGCTGAGCTTCCGCATGTCGGAGAACCGGACGTCGGCGCCGCTGCAGATCCGGCTGGAGGACCTGCTGCTGCCGCCGGACGCGCAGGGGCGGCGCAAGCTCTGCATGCGCGCCTCGGGCCACGCCGGGATGTCCGGGAACCAGCGCGTCGAGCGCATCTCGCTCGGCACGATGGTGCTGCGCTCGTTCTACACGGTATTCGACACGGCCAACGGGAGGGTTGGCATGGCGCCGCGCAAGGTGAGCGATGCCTGCTGATCCGCTGATGCGGCTGTCGATATTCCTGCTGCTAATCCTGAGTCACGCAGTCGTCGGAAGGCCGCTCGCCGCTGCTGGGCTGCGCCAAGCCGCTCAAGTGCGTCGGCGCGCAGAGCATCTACGCGCCGCTCAACAAGTGCCTGGACCCGCCGTGCGAGCTGGGGCACTTCCAGGAGGTGGACCCGGACACCAAGAGGTGCCACGTGCAGCGCAGCTTCAAGGCGACGGCGGTGGCGCTCATCGCGCTGATCGTGGCGGTGGACGTGGGCGTGCAGATCTTCTACGAGCAGGCCATCAGCAACAGCGGGAGAGGGACGACGCTCTAGCGAAGTTACAGCAAATTTGCACCTTTAAACACGACCTCTCTCTCAACGCTGACTCACGTCATCGCGTAGAAGAGCAAAAACGACACGCACACGCCGATGGTGATCCCCAGCACGTTGCTGTTCCTGCTCTTCTTGGACTGGATCTTCGCCACCAGCATGCCGAGCATCGGGATCTGGTGCGCCGCCCCGAGCAGCCGCCCCCCGATGCCCCCGAGCGAGTCGCGCTGCCGCTGCAGCTCCGCCTGCGTCGCCTGCGCCTGCCCGATCGTGGCGTCGATGCCCTTGAGCGAGTTCTCCACCGCCCGCCGCTCGCGCATCGCGGCCTCCGCGCCGCCCACGTCCTTGTAGTCCTGGATATCGCGCTTCACGCTGCCCAGCAGGTCGGCGCGGTCGCGCTGCTCGCGGTGGCTCTGCGTCATCCGCCGAAAGCGCTGGCTCAGGTCCTGCAGCACGTCCGTGTGCCGCTGCAGCCGGTGCCGCTGCCCGCCGCCCTCCTCGATGCAGCGCCCCATCTTGTCGTTTATCCGCCCGAGCTCGCGCAGCAGCGAGTCGGTGCCCGTCTCCAGCGCGTCCAGCTCGTCGTCCAACAGCAGCGACGCCGACTCCAGGTCGCCGCCGCCGCCGCCTTTTGTCGACGCGTTCGAGCGCTCCTCGAACTGGCTCAGCTTCGCCTCCACCTGCGCCTCCAGCCGCTGCGCCGTCCGCCGCACCTCGTCCCACTCCGATCCGGACGCCATGCGACGACGCAGCTAGCACGGCGGCCTTGCCGCCACGAGCAAGCGAAGCCGCAAAATGGTCAAAATCAGCCTCTCGAAGTCCTCTTTTGCTTTGGGGGGACGGGAGGCAACACACAGTCGGGAGTGTTTGACGACAACGGCCGCGAAACGAGCAGTTGTCAACGCCGACAGCCAGAGATCTTGTAAAGACCCGACATGCCTAAGCACCTATATAGCTTCTCCTATGCTCCCCCCGGACTGAGACCAGTAAGGAGCGCCAACGGCGCAAAGGCAAAACACACCCCCATTACCCACACATACCGACGCATAACCACGCATAACAGAGTAATCCCTGCATAATCCCATGATAAGGCTTCGGGGGCATCCGTCCTTATTGAGGCGTTTTCGAGGGGGTTTAGAGGGAGTTCGTGGGTATTCATAGGGGTTCACCTAGTCACCTAGTCACGAAGTCATGAAGGTGTAGGGATGTGTTTTGCTTGTGCCCCGGTGGGGCATGTCGGGTTCTCACAATCTGGGCGTGCCATTGTCGGCGGGCCGAATCGCGAACAGCTCCACCGCGACCGCTTGTCTTCGCTGCCTGCGCTGCTGGACGTTGTAACACGAGCAAACCGGCTGACGTACTGCAGCGGGGGCGTCGGCCACGACCGTTCCTCGAAAACCAGAACACCACGCTTCGCAGAGGGCTGCCACGGTCGACGCGTTCGCCGGCACCTCGCTCTACGGCGCACCTGCGGTCACGCAACTACGGTTCGGCGCTCGCTGCACGCCGCAGCATGTCCGGCGTGGTGCCGATCGTGGATGTGGAGCTGGCGTCGCTGGTGAACCGCGGCGGCCGCACGCGCTCGGTGGTTGACGAGACGGAGGAGCTGGAGGAGCGCAACTGCTGCGGCGGGCCCAGCCGCACCTTCATCATCGACCCGCAGGCGATGCTGCGCGGGTACTGGGACAACATGGTGCTGATGATGATCATCTTCAGCATCACGTACGACCCGCTCGAGGCCGCCATCCTGAACAAGTCGCGCGAGTTCGACACCATCGGCTGGGTCATAGACATCCTGTACTTCACTGACATCGTCGTGCAGTTCTGCACGGCGTACTTCGACCACGAGGTGTCGGTGGAGGTGCTGAAGGGCAACGCGCGCTACAAGCGGCTGACGGACGAGGGCATCTTGGAGATGCAGCCGAGCAAGGTCGCCTGGAACTACCTCACGGGCTGGTTCCTGATCGATTTCCCGGCGACGATGCCGTGGGATTTCGTGCTGCGAGCGATCCTGGAGTACTCCGGAGGAGACGGAGACAGCGCGCTGACGTCGAACCTGCTGGTCAAAAACTCGGCGCTGCTAAGGCTGCTGCGCCTGATTCGGGTGCTGCGCGTGCTCAAGGCGTCGCGGGTGATCCAGCGTGTGCTGGCGAAGAAGCATGTGCGCAAAGGAGCATGGTTTATCGTGCGGCTGCTATTCAGCTGGATCTTCCTGCTGCACATCCTGGCGTGCCTGTTCTTCCTGGTCGGGCGGATCTCGGCCAGCAACAGCGACATGGACGACGCGGAGCTGCTCTGCACCGACGGCACGCGAGTGGCCACTGCTCTGGGTTCTGAGGAACGCGAGCAGAAGTTGAGAAAAAGTCTCCTCAACGAAACGGCGACTTTGACGTGGGCGTCGCGTTTCGAGTTTGGCCAGTTTTCGCTGACGCAGGTCAGAAACAACAAAGCGGAGATCGAAGAGGCCTGCAACAGCACGCTGCTGTTCTACCCGTACGTAGGGCTCAAGTACCGCTCGATCACCAACTCGTGGGTCAAGGTGCACCAGTTCACCGACATGGACCTGCTGAAAAAAGACCACACATGGAGCTTCGAGGGCTACAGCGGCAAGTACCTCCGGGAAGCCAACCTCACCATTAATGGTGAGCTGTGTCAGGTCCTGCCCTGCATAACGGAGGCGCAAATCAAGGACCTGGTGCAGCTCAAGGCCAATGGGCAAACGTGCACTCAAGACGAGCTGAAGGCGTTCGTGGAAAACGGGTTCAAGAACGGGTACGAGAAAGTCGGCGACGTGTACAAGAAAGTCGGCGTAGACGCCTCGGGCAAAGTCGAGCGCTTCTGCAAGGGCGAGGGCACCAAACTGCCGACCACGTACCTCGCATACCAGCGCTACACGATGTCAATCTACTGGGCCATCACGACCGTCAGCACGATCGGCTACGGCGACGTCACGCCGAAGGGCACGTACGAGATTGGCTTCGTCGCGGTGGTGGAGTTCATCGGCATGATTTCGTTCGCGTACACGGTAACGACGCTGGCGAAGCTGATCAACGACCTGAACGCCAAGGAGGTGGACTACGGCGGGTGCCTGGACCGGATGATCGAGTACATGAACGAGAAAAAGACGTCGAAGGACCTCAAGCTGCGCGTGATCCAGTACATGCACTTTGCGCACAACTCGCGGTTCTACGACGCCGGGTACGGCGGCGAGGAGCAGATGCTGGGCTGCCTGTCACTGCGGCTGCGGGACGAGCTGCGCGCGGACATCTTCTACCCGAAGCTGCGGCAGATGGGCTGCATAGAAGCGATGGAGCGGCAGCTGGCGGAGGCGCTGGACGAGCCCACGGCCAAGTCCATGATCGACGACTGCGTCTACGAGCTGAGCCTCAACCTGTCGGTGGACGCCTGCATGTCGGGCACGCTGGTGGTGAAGGCGGGCGACACGGGCGACGAGATGTATATAGTGCTGAGCGGGAAGGTGACGGTGTGGGCGTCGGAGGACGACACGCGGCTGTACTCGGTGTCGGCCGTCGACAACACGCCGTTCTTTGGGCTGGTGGAGATGCTGAAGGAGATGGACACGGGGGTGGACGAGGTCAAGGACCACGAGGTGATCTCTGACGACTACTGCGACTTTGCCGTCGTGAACAAAACGCAGTTCCAGGCCGCGATGGAGGGCTTCGAGGACGTGCTCGCGCAGTTCAAGCTGCTGGCGGAGCAGGAGGCGAAGCGGATGGCGAAGGAGCGCGCCAAGAACAATTGGTCCAGCGTGGGCACGAGGATGAAGCAGATGCAGAGCGAGAAGGTCCTCTCGGACTCGTCGCCGGCGGGCGGCGCGCGGCGCTCCAAGCTGTTAGAAAAGAGCCTGAGCTCGCGCCGGAGGAAAGCGTCGGTCGAGCAGATGCCTGGCAACCTGGAGCCGTGGGCCGGCGCCGCGAGCGGGCTCGAGTCCATGCTGCAGCGGAGGGGCTCGCACACGCGGCAGGGCAGCGGCGCGGACTCTCCGATGGCGTTTGACCCGGCGACGGAGACCGTGACGGCCAAGATTGACGAGTGCACAGATCGGATGTCGAGCCTTGAGCGCAGCGTGGAAGATATGTCCACGCAGCTGCAGCAGATCCTGAAAGCTGTCAAGAAGGACTCTTAGTCGAATGAAGTTTTTCAAAAAGTACGCAGGTTTTACATCTTTGGGCGCGCGGCGAACGACCCGTGCAGCGACACCGCCAGCGCCTGCAGCTCCGACGGTTTTTGCTTCGCGATTTCCCCCAGCTCCATCCCGATCGCCTGAACCGCGCTCCCCATGCCCAGCCCGCGCGCTGTCGCCACCAGCCGCCCCGCCTGCTCGACCAGCAAGGCCTGCGCGTGCGCCGTCTTGGCGAACTTCTGCGTCAGCAGCGGCGCTAGCACCGTCGCCGCGCTCGTCGCGACCACCGAGCACGGAAACGCGGCGACGTCCGGCTCCGCGCGCTCCAGCAGCGCCCACTGCAGCGCCAGGCTGAAGAGCGAGCGCGAGCCCTGGCTGGAATGCAGCGCCGAGTGCGCGCCGCCCGACAGCGCCCCCGTCGCCAGCAGGCTGCCGCGGGCGTACGAGCTCAGCAGCACCAGCAGATCGTCCGCGAACTCGCCGGCGTTCCGCACCGCCAGGCACAGATGCGCCAGCCGCAGCACCACGCCGTTGGGGCCGGCGCTGTCCGCGGCTGTGTACGCCACGCCGCGCATCAAATTGCCGCGCAGCCGGCACGGGGTCCGCGGGTCCCACGCGGCCCGCTGCGCCGTCGGCGCGGCGTCCAGCCCGTGCAGCACCGCCGAGAACAGCGGCACCACCTGGTCCGCGAAGCTCGCCACCGCCAGCACGCGCACGCCCGCGCGCAGGATCGCGGCGGTGCTCTGCATCGCGCTCGCACCGACGCCGCTGATGCTGGAGTTGAGCTCGAACAGCTCTCGCGTGGCGCTGAAGTAGTCGGAGACGCCGTCGGCGAACGGGCCGTGCGAGACCGAGGCCATCGTCAGAAGCGCCACGCGCTGCTTGGCGGGACGCAGCCACGGCTCGCCGCCGCGCAGGAGCGCTTCGAGCAGCATTGCCGCCACCACGCCGCCCTGCGAGTGCGCCGCCACGACGACCAGGTCCGCCGCCTCTATGGCTGCGCGGTGCTGCGCCAGCTGGGCGGTGCACTGGTGCACGCGGTCGGCGATCTTGCCGCCGCCGACCAGCCCGACCAGCTGCCGCTCCACGCTGCCCGCGTCCAGCCCGCTCTCCGCCAGCAGCGCGTCCAGCGTGGCGCTGAGGTTGGCCGCGAACCCGAGCGAGACCGGCGCCATGTCCTGCTGTATCCCACCGAACACCGACCAGCCATGCACGCCAATAAACACCGCGCGGCGGACCGTCGACAGCGGCCCGCGCAGCGGCGGCTGCGGCGGCGCTCGCCCGAGCTTCTCCTGCACCCAGGGCAGCCATGACCGCTGGCTCGGCTGGTGCTGCAGCAGCGCCGGCAGCCCCGGGACGAGCACCTGCACGGCTGGCATCGGAGGGCCGTCGCCCGCGTTTTCTTGCGCTTGCAGCATACAATGGCACATGATCGTACCTCGCGGTTGGCACATCACGATTCGGACGTATAAGGTCCAGCCCTACATGCTACCTGTGTGTATGTAGGGCTGGCCAACAATCCCCCTTGGCGCGAAGGCGGAATTGTGTGCAGGTAACCTCGAGGAAAACGCGGAAATTCTCAAAAATTCGCGACCTTAGATAGGCTCTCAGTGGCGGACATTTCGATGCCTTGCCGTCTTCGACGAAGTATACGCATACTTGGTACCCCATAATTGTTCCAGATCTGCTCTGAAACGGGCATTTGGTGTGTGTTTTTTAGCCGGAAAACTTTGCATAGAAACACAGGCAAAAAGGCGACCTCGAGCATGTAGGCTCAGGATGTAGACCCTGGTTTCAACGTGCGGAGTATGTAGGGCTGAAGGACCCTACATGCCCTCCTTGAAGTGTAGACGTAGACGTAGGGTACCCTACATGGGGGGTGCAGTCTATAGTGCCAGTGTATGGCTTGCAGCGAGCTCGAGCTCCTGTCTTCTCCACTGCCATGCTCCCTCACGAGACCCTGCCCCGCTTGGCGCGTGACCTACTATGACCTCGGTATCAGCACAGCACGCCGCAGTCGCTGGCGGCAAAAATGAGGAATTCTCCACATCTGCAGCTGTTTGCGCACGCGGACGGGATGCCCGCGCCGCTGCTGCTGCTGCTGCTGCTCATGGCGCTCGCGGCCGCAACCGCTGAAATCCGCGTGCCGGTGCAGCCCGACGGCTCGTACGCCGTGCTACTCGACAACACAACATGGCTGCCCTCCGGCGCCACGTTCTTCCGCCACGGCAACGCGACGTACTCGACGCACGACGGCTCGCTAAAGCTTGTGCGCCAGGCGTCGTCCGCGGGCTCGGACGCCGCGGGCGTGTTCAACCGCACGCGGCTGCAGTGGCGGGCCGGCGACGCGCGGGTCGAGACCTCGGTCCGCGTCTACGAGCGCCACGCCGTCTTCCGCCAAGCGTTCACGTCCGGGCTGTCGCGCACCGATTGCAGTGCGCTGGGCGCCGAGGGCGTCGCCTCGGGCTGGCCGAGCTTCCGCATGGACCCGCTGCCCCGCCGGGGTGTGGTGAGCTGGCAGGGCATAATGGCCGGCATGGACACGAAGACGGGCTCGTGGGGCGCGGCGGGCGTCGTCGGCACGGGGATCGTCGGCACCGGGCCGATCGCCATTTTCAACGAAAACGTCAAGCGGACCTCGTGGTGAGCAGCTACAGCAGCTTCGTCGCCGCCAGCCAGTCCGTTGCGGACTCGTCGCAGGCGCAGCCTGACGCGCATGTGCTGTCGTACGGCGTGATGGGCAGCATCTCCAGCGTGCCCGCCGGGTTCGCGATGGAGACGATTGTGTACTCCTCGGCCTCCGGGGTTAGCGCAGCGATGCTGGGATGGGGCGATGTGCTTCTCAAGGAGTACGGCAAGCAGCGCTACGCCTACCGCGACGACCTCACCATGCAGCGGCTCGGCTACAGCACCGACAACGGCGCGTTCTACTGCTGCTGCACGCCCTACGTCGCTGCGGCTGCACGAAGCACAGCGTGCGTCCGGCCTCCGCCGATGAATAAGACGTACGAGGACACGCTGGTTGCGGTCAAGGCGTACAGCACAGCGCAGCGGCTGCCGTATGCATACATATTGCTCGACTCGTGGTGGTATCATAAGTCTTCAGAAGACTTTAAGGTCGATTTGTGGGACGCGCGGCCGTCGGTGTTTCCGCACGGCCTCGTGGCATTCTCACACACGACAGACTGGCCGCTGCAGCTCCACTGCGGCCAGATGTGGA
>Ga0308015_10001143_pt1 | contig 11231 bp, 15 predicted proteins | sample Neamet231_FD_203128 | JGI IMG/M metagenome (GOLD analysis project Ga0308015, IMG submission 203128) | Marine microbial communities from water near the shore, Antarctic Ocean - #231 | ecosystem: Environmental > Aquatic > Marine > Unclassified | place: Southern Ocean | collected 2014-07-28
GAAGAGCAGCGCTGGGTCGAAGCGAGCGGGATCCACCCACGTCCACCAATGGCTTAGTCGGTACTGCCAGAACCAAGTGCTGCCGGACAGAGACGTCAGTATACGCACAACAGGAGCAGCAGGAGCAGCAGGAGCAGCAGGAGCAGCAGGAGCAGCAGGAGCAGCAGGAGCAGCAGCAGGAGCAGCAGTATCGTCCTCACCTGATGTCCGAAGCCGGAGCCACCCGCACCTCCGCCTCATCAAACTCGTGCCTATAGAGGCATTTACTTAAGGATCAACACCAGGGATTTACTTGAGGAATGCACAGCAGGGAGTCAAGCTCGTGCCCCTGCGCGTAAGCGTTCATCCGGAGCTGGGAGGGAGCACGTCAGCACGAGCACGAGTAGCAGCACGAGCACGAGCAGCAGCACGAGCAGCAGCACGAGCATTATCATCGTCACCTGGTAGAGCAGTGCTATAGCGACAATCGCCAGCCCCAGCATACCAAACTTCAGCGGCTCGCTGCGGAAGAAGAAGAACGCAGCAACGAACGCCACCTTGCGAGCGGCCACCACCAAATCTGTGAACCAGGCCCAGTCGTCGTACTTCACAAAAAGCGAGCCGTAGGAGCGCATGAACGGGCGCGTCCAGCGCCGCTCGCTGATAATGATCCGCCCGCCCTGCGGCATGTACTGTGGAGAGAGAAGGGGCAGCGTCAGAACAAGCACTAGCACTGGCACTAGCAGCGCCACCACCAGCACCACCAGCACCACCAGCAGCAGCAGCAGCAGCACCATCCGCACCTTCGCGTCCACCTCCCAAACTGCCACCAGCCTCTGCGCCCTGTACAGCGTCCACCACCACAGCAGCGGCGGCGCCAGCGCCAGCGCCGCCAGCGCCGCCCAGCCGGCCCCGCTGTAGAAGGCCAGCGCCCGCGGCGCAGAGCGCAGCGAGAGCAGCGGCTCCTGCCCCAGTCCTAGCCACGCCGCCCCCGGCACCACCGCCCCCCGCAACTCGTAAGACGCCGCCGGCACGTTCAGCCAAGCCGCCGAGGAGCCGTTAGCGCCGCTGCTGTTCGCTGTGATGTTGGCCGCGCTCAGTGCTGACCCATGGCCAGCTAGTGTTACCGACAGCACTGTCCAGCGCAGCGCCGGCAGCGCCACCGCCATGAGCAGCAGGCTGTGCGCCGTCGCCACCGAGTCGCGCGCCCGGTAGCGGGAGTGCGGCCTGTTTTATGAGCAGCAGGGAATGAGCAGCAGGAATCCTTAGAGAGGTTTTTACGAAAGGAATTCACATCAACAGTACGGATACGAAAGTAATCGACGCACCGGCCGTCGCGAGTGCAGCACTTCAGCGCCCAGATCAGCGCCCAGAGCAGCGCGCACACCGCCGGCAGCGCCGCCAGCTCGTACAAGAAGCGCTCCGCCGCGCACGGCCCCGTGTACGCCGCCCCGAACTCGAAGAACACCACCGCCGCCAGCCACTGCGTCGGCGGCGCCGCCGCCGCCGGCCATCCAAAACCGCGGCACGAGAGCGCCAAGGCCGCCACCTGCGCGAACGGCAGCAGCGAGCTGGCCGCGGTGCTCAGGTGCAGCGTGCCCGCCGCCAGCTCCACCTCGCCCGCCGCCATCGGCGGCTGGTAGCGGCTCAGCGCGAAGCAAACAGCCGCGAAGCCCAGCGCGAACGCGCCGAAGCTCACCAGCAGCGCCGGCTGCGCCGGCGAGACGCACACCGGAACCACCGGCGGAAGCACGGAGACGTTCGTTGCGCGAGGCGCCGAGGCGTTCGTTGCGTTCGGAACCGTGGCGTTGGTGGAGCTGGGCGCCGTGCCATTGGCCGTGGCGTTCGTGGAGTTGGGCACCGCGTTCGCCGCCGCCACGAGCACTAGAAGCAACACACGATGTAGCATAGTGTCCCCGAGCAGACGCACAGCGCCGCGCGCCTGTTCGTCAAGCTTCCGCCCCCGCCCCCCTGCATTGCCCCCTGTTCCCCTGCCATTATTCTCACTGCTGCCACGCAAGTGCCAGCTGCAGGAAATATGACGAAGAGTGTCAAGTAGACAGCTCTGCGCGGACAGATCTGTGAGCAAAACAGAGGAGCAAGCGGAGGTCGAAGTCGCGATCGACGGCAGTCCGCGACTCCGCGTTTCGCAAGATGCTCTTCACAGCTCTCACCGCCGCCATGCTGGTTGTATCGGGCACGGCCGACTGCGGCGGCACGCCATGCGTCGTCGTCACCACCTGCGCCAAGCCGTCGGAGAGCTGGCGCATCCTGACGAAGACGATCGACGGCAAAACCGCCGCGAACCTGTGGCTGCAGGATCGGCCGCACGAGTCGCTGCTGTCCTGCGGCGGCACCAGCTCGCCGACGGGGCCCAGCGGCCCGTGCCACCTGTGGGGCGACGGCAAGACCTTCGCCGACGACCGCAACGACGTGCGATGATGCTCTCGGGCTGATGATTCATGCTGCAGTGCTGCTCATGCTGATGCGCCCTCTGCAGGTCGTGAGTATCGTTGGCGCTGCGGCAACGTCCTTCGCGGTGCACTCGTGGCCCGCCACAGCGAGCATTCCTACTGGCAAGGGGCTCCTCAACCCCGGCATGTGCCTGCAGGTGATGCTAGCTCGTGCTGCTGCTCGTGCGCAGCTGCTGCTCGTGCTGCTGATCATGCCGACGCACCATCAGGCCGGGCCGGCGTCGCCGTCGGGCTTCCCCGGCGTGCTCTTCGACAAGATCGGCGCCAAGTGCCTCAAGTTCAAGGTGGCGGGCGGCGCCATCGAGGTGCTGCGCTCCGGCCGCGAGGCCTGGGCGACCGCCGACCCGCAGTGCCTCGGCATCTCCGTGCCGCAGCCGCCGTGCTGGTATGCCAATTCCAGCGTTCACAACGCGACGATGTGCAACCCGCACGCGACGCCCACGCAGCGCGCGAAGGACCTGGTCGCACGCATGACGCTGGCCGAAAAGGGCCACAACATGGGCGGCGACGGCGGCTGGGGCGGCAGCTCGGGCGTCCCCCGGCTGGGCGCCACCGCCTCGTGCCTCAACGGGCAGAAGGCGGGGATCCTGGACTCGTCCGAGGCGCTCCACGGCCTCGGGCAGGCGAGCTGCGGCGCGACAACGTACTGGCCGCAATTTAACGGCAACAACACGGGATGCCCCGCGTCCTTTCCCCACGCGCAGGCGCTCGGATGCACCTTCAATCGCTCCCTGTTCTCGCTCATCGGCGATCGTATCTCGACGGAGGCGCGCGCGGCGTACAACATCGGCAAGGACGCGGCGCTCTGGCTCTGGGCGCCGGATATCAACCTGTTCCGCGACCCGCGGTGGGGCCGCGGCCAGGAGGTTCCTGGCGAAGGTAGTGCTGCTTGGCAAGCTGCTCTTGATGCTGCTCCTGTTGATGTTGCTGATGCTGTTCAATGATGCTGATCTTCTTCCCTTTCGCAGATCCCTTCCTCAACGGCGAGTACGCGATGCGATGGATCCACGCCTTTCAGTACGGGCTGGACGGCGAGCCGGGATCGCAGTACAAGGCACTGCCGGCCGCTAAGCACGCGTTTGATTACGATCTCGAGGACTAGGGCGGGCTGAACCGGGCGAGTTTCAACGCGCAGGTCTCGTGGCGTGATCAGGTGCTGCTGCCGCCGCCGCCACCGCCGCCGCCACCGCCGCGCCCGCCGCCGCCGCACCCGCTAACCCTGGTGTCCGCAGGTCGAGTACTTCTTTCCGGCCTGGCGCGCGGCGGTGCAGGGCGGCCGCGTCGGCTCCGTTATGTGCTCGTACAACGCGGTCAACGGCGCGCCTTCTTGCGCGAATGGCGCGTTTCTCAACGGTGTCATGAGAGAGCAGTGGGGGTTTTCAGGCCTCGTTGTCAGCGACTGCGGGGCCGTCAACAATCTCCACAACAGCTTCAAGCCCGGCAGCAACGGCACGGGGAAAATGCAGCCTGGCTTCCCGACGCCCGACGCCGACCACGCAATGCTCGCCGGCGTTTCCGGCGGCTGCGACGCCGACTGTCCCGGCGGCGCCAAGCCGACGCAGTACTTCGGCGGCGTTGCCGCGGCGGTGCAGGACGGCGTCCTCGATGTGAAGCTGGTGGACCGGTCGGTGGAGCGAGTGATGACCGCCGCGATCTCCCTTGGGATGCTGGATGAGTGAGTCTGCTGCTGACCTCCTGCGCGCAGCCGTGCTGTCTCCCCGTTGCTGATCCTCTCGCTTCGCTACGTAGCTCGACTCTCTCGCCGTATGCCAGCCTCGGCGCGAAGGACCTCGACACGCCGAGCACGCGGCAGTTGAACATGGAGGCGGCGGTGCAGTCGATGGTGCTGCTGAAGAACGAGGGCGGCCTGCTGCCGCTCGCCAAAGGCGCCAAGCTCGCGATCCTCGGCCCGCACTTCAACTCTACTCAGGACCTGCTGTCGGACTACTCTCCGGGTCACTGGTGGGCGCACTCTCCTCTGATGGCCGCTCAGGCGCTGGACAAGGCGGGCGAGATCTCCCTGGTCGGCGGAGCGCAAGGCTGCACTCTCGAGGGCACCAACACCTCGGGCATCGCCGCCGCGGTGGCGCTGGCCAAGGCCGCGGACGTGGCCGTGATCTTCGTGGGCCTCACGCGTACGTGCTGCCGCTCTCGTGTTGGTGCTTCTGCTCGTGCTGCCGCTTGCTCTGACGCTCGTGCTCTTGCTTCAGCAAACAAGGACCCGACAAACAGTGGCACGCCGCCCGTTGTCGCCACCGGCTCCGCGCTCGAATCCGAGGGCCACGACCGCACCGACATCGACCTGCAGGGGCAGCAGACCGCCTTGATCAACGCGGTGCTCGCCGTCAACAAAAAGATAATCGTGGTGCTCATCCACGGCGGCGCGCTGGACGTCTCTAACGTGGTCGCGCCGGCCATCCTCGACGCACATTACCCGGGGCAGCTCGGAGGCGATGCGGTGCTACGGACGCTGCTCAACATGCACAAAGCGGCGCCGGCCGGCCGGCTCACGACCACGACCTACCAGCAGAGCTTCACGCAGCGCCCGATGTCCGACATGTCAATGGCAAACATCACGTACAAGCACTACACCGGCGCGCCCGTCTACCCGTTCGGCTATGGCCTGTCGTACTCGACGTGGACTGTGCAGTGGCACAACTCGTCGCAGCACCGCCGCGTGAGCATTGATTCGATGGAGCGCGCTCACAGCGAGTACTTCGCTGCGGTGGCCAGCGGGCGCGACGGCTGGCGCTCGCCCGCCGCCTACAGCGCCACGATCACCAACACGGGCGGCGTCACCTCGGACTATGTGCTGCTCGGCTTCGTGTCCTCGCCGCAGCGCCGGCTGTCAGATCCGCTCGAGCCGGTATTACTTAACTTTCCAGGCTGTGAATTCCTCAAGTAGTCTTTGCCGTTCATCCGTCCGCAGATCCGCGAGCTCTTCGACTTTGCGCGCGTAAGCCTCGCGCCCAACGCCAGCGCCACGGTGCACCTCTCCCTCCCTGCGTCGGTGCTCTCGCACGTTGACCGCTACGGCGACGAGCGGCTGCTGGCAGGGAAGTACAAGGTAAGAACACATAAGCTTCCTCAGGCTGCTAATTCCGTGAGTAAATCCCTGATGCTCATCCTGAAGTAAATCGTTAGGTGGAGCTGGGCGACGAGCGCCTGGGCGACGCAGCGGGCGCGACGCTGGTGGGCGGGCTGGAGCTGACGGGCGAGCCGCGCACGCTGTTCTCGCTGTCGGAGGTGCGCAGGCACCACCAATAACTGAGGGGGGACTAGGTTCCAAAAAAGGGATGAACGAAGTGACCTTGCGGCGAATTGCTCGACAGCGAGGCAGTGAATGCGAGACCTGGACTCGCTGCAGCTCTCAGGCTTCGAGCAGGCGATCTACTGGCTCGTGACGCTCCTGGTCATTGCGATCTGCTTCGCCTGCGGCCTGAGCAGCGAGGAGAGGTACGCGCCTAAGCGCGGCAAGCGGGATTGAAGAGCGATGCAGCGCTCATGGATGCTGCTAATGGCAGTGGCAGCGTGCAGAGCGGCGCCGCCGGAGGTCGTGGTCTTCGCCCTGGCCGACGACTTCGGGCACTACAACACAGGCTTCAGCGGCAACAAAGAGGCGCGGACGCCGACGCTGGACGCGCTGGCGGCGTCCGGCGTGCGGCTCACGCGCATGTACGCGTTCAAGTTCTGCTCCCCTTCACGCTCCGCCTTCCTGAGCGGGAGGCTGCCATACCACGTCAACCCGGGGCAGCCGCAGGGCGTGCTAGCGGCGGGCGGCGTCGATGTGAGGATGGCGACAATCGCGAACAAGATGCAGGAGGCTGGGCTGGAGACGGTGCACCTGGGGAAGTGGCACGTCGGCCAGCGCAGCGCGGCGCAGCTGCCCAAGAAGCCCAGCGAGTGGTTGAACCGAGGGTTCAACCACTCGCTGGGCTTCTTGACCGGCGCAGAGAACCACTTCACGCAGCACGTGGCTTACAAAACTAACGGGGACAAGATCGACCTGTGGCAGGACCACGGACCTGCGCCACTGAGCGCGAACGCCTACGGCACCTTCATGTACGCCGACGCCGCGATCGGGGCAATCGAGGGCTACGCTGCCCGCAAGCGGTCGAGCGCAGCAGCGGCCTCGAAAGGGCTGTTTCTATTCCTCAGCTGGCAGGACACGCATGCACCGCTGCAAGTCCCTCGCGCGTACTGCTACACCGCGACTTGAGGGCTCGGCGACAGCGTCCAGCCGCCGCCGCCGCGGCTCTCTAGCGTCTGCCTTTTGGAGGCGCCGCCAGGCCAGCCTCCTCACATCAAAGGACACTCGTGGTGCTTCTGCTATGACAACGAGAGCAGCGCCTTGACCAGAGCGGTGGGGTTCGCGCTCGCCCGCCGGCCTCAGGACGGAGCGGCCATCGCGCCCGTGCGCTTCGACGGCCTCGGCCGCGTGCGCGCGCACGGCAACCGGACGTTCAGCGGCGGCAACGCGGACCTTCACACGGCGGAGGCGATGGCGCGGATCCTCGATGAGGGCATAGGTGCCCTGTGATTACTGCCCTGATGCCCTTCGCATGCCCCGCCTGCTGTGCTGACCCCCTGTGCTGGTGGCCTGCAGGCAACGTCACCCGCAGCCTCCGCCGCAGCCAGCTCTGGGAGCGCACGCTCTTCATTTTCAGTTCTGACAACGGCGGCCCGCTCAACGCGGCGCAAGGCAGCGGTAACAACTTCTCTCTCCGTGGTGGCAAGCACACGTCGTTCGAGGGCGGTGTGCGCGTGCTGAGCGTTGTGGCCGGCGGATGGCTGGAGGCCACGCAGCCGCGGCTCGCCGGCACCAGCAACGCCGGCGTCGGGCACATCGCAGACTGGTTTGCAACGCTCTGCGGGCTCTTCGGCGTCGACGCGTCCGACGCCGCGGGAGTGGCCGCGGGCGTGCCAGCCGTCGACTCTTTCGATCTCGAGCTGCCGATTACCATGCCAAACAGCAACGCCGACCGGTGCTTTTTCGCGAACGGCTCAGTGGATAAGCCTTGCGCTTTCATCTCCGGGCAGTACAAGGTGGTGACGGGTAGGCAAGGCTGCCTGGGTTACTGGACCGGCCGCCGCCACCCAAACGCCACTCTGTACGACCCCTGCAACCCTGGCTGCCCAGCCGGCTGCCTCTTCGACCTGAGCAAGGATTCCACAGAGCACAACGACCTCAGAAATTCGAGCGTGCACGCGGCGGTTTGGAGCGCGATGGCGAAAAAGATGAACGTGCTGGCGGCCAGCAGCTTTTCTTCCAACTCGACCGGCAACTACACCGCCTGTGTGAATAAGAGCTACTACGATCTTCTTTGGCGCCACCACCGCGGGCCGGCGTGCTTCCTGCCGGGCCGAGTGCCGACGCTGACAGCGCTGAAGCTCGATGACAGGCCAGACCCCGAGGGCGAGGCAGGTATCTCCGCGCGCTTCTGGCAGACCTACGCGGAGCACAACCCTGAGGAGGCGCAGCCGCGTATGGGTGATGCTAGGAGACGGCCGCGGGATCGATCGATCGACAAGCGTCTGGTGAAGCTGATCAAGGCGCTGGCCTGCGGTGGGTTCGCTGCACTGTGTATCTACCACTTCTTCGAGGATGACGTTGTTGAGGACGACCGGGCGGAGAAGGCGCGGAAGGCGGAGCAGGCGAGAGCGGCGCTGCAGGAGATGCGCGCGAGCTTGCAGCAAGCGAAGGCTGCGGTGGGGCAGTTTGAGGCAGCGAAAAAAGGCGATTGCGCAGAGCTGAGGCACAGGCAGGGAAATACATAAATTCTAGCGCCTCTCTCTCTCATCAAAGTTTAGTTGCGGCCAAGGGTACAGCTGCTGTTCGCAGCACAGCGCATCGCCCGCAGCACCGCCACCTCAGCCGGCGTTGACGCGCAAGTCGCGTTGCGCCGCTGTGCGCGCGCTTCAGAGGACCACCACAGCTCCGAATTCTCAAGATACCAAAGCGCAAAGGGAATTGCTCCGGCCGCAAGGAGGTAGAGCTTGTAGGAAGCTTCACGCAGCAGCTCCTTGTCAATGATCTGCCCTGCAACTTTGAAGCATGGCCCGCGGCCGTGGTTGACGTTTGCCAGCGTCTTCTCCAGCAGACTAATCTTCGAATCCATCTTGAAGCGACAGAGCGTCAGCACGAGCAGCAGTGCGAGCAGCATCAGCAGCAGCAAGTGCAGCATCATCCTCACCTCTGGCGTCAGCTCCGAGAAGCGCACCGCGTTCAACCTCTCCTTCAAGTCGGCGCAGACGTTGCTAACAGACGCCGGCCCCTCCGCAATCTTCAAGGGAAGGAAGAAGAGCAGCAGGATGCCGAGACAACAGATCACACGAAACGTCAGCGTCGCGCCGCAAAAAACGGCATCGTCGAACGTCCCGACGAAAGGCGAGAGCAGCAGGCAGATCAGCACCACGACAAACAGCAGCGCCGTCGTGCTCAAGATAATCAGGCCGCGCGCCCAACCCTCTGAAAGAATCGGCAGCGTCGTGCCGACCAGGTCACGGATGCGGCGCGCAACGTCAGTGTCCCATTCTGCCTCAGAAAGCGACTCGCGGTCGTCCTGCGCGTGGATCTGCTCATCTACGGTTGCAATTATCGCGCGCACCTCAGCGACGACCAGTGTGGTCGCGATCTTCAAAGTCAGTGGCCATGCGAACACTAGAGGCGAGGCGAAGACGTAAAACGGGAAGACCACCGCCGTCGAGAGCCTGTTTACTAGCTCCGAGTTGATGCCCTGACCGGGGACCAGCACGGCAGCGCACAGAGCGCCGAACACCAGCGCGGTGCAGCCTTGCGCATGGACTCATCCTGCTCCTGGTTGATCAAGACGCGCCCTGCGCCCAGGTGATTAACCAGCCCACCTTGTGTGCCTCAAAGCCCACCGCGTGTGAGTGGCAGCACTTTGCAGCTCCGAGAGAGACATCGGCACAAGCACAATGTTGAGCGCCATAAGCAGCAGCCCGGCGCCGCCTAGGGTGGCTGCTCACCACTCCAGCCGCCACGCGTGCAAGTTGCTGCGGCCGCCCCAGCTCGCGCGGCCGCCGGCGCGCAAGTCCTGGTTCGAGTGCATGAACTTGCGCTGCGCCACGCCGTAGAGGTGCACGAGGGTCGAGGAACGCAGGTCTCCCTCCCAGTAGAGCCGCCAGGCGAGCGCGGCGTTCTTGCCGCTCCACGTCCACGTCGCGCCCTCGGCGGTGGCGGAGGAGAGGTACTGATTCTGCTTGACGCCGTAGAGGTAGACGAGCGCGCCCGACTTGAGCACGCCCGAGTAGACCAGCCGCCACGCGACGCTCGCCTTCTTGCTCGCGAAACCGATCGGGTTCGAGCTGGCGAGGTATTTCCCCTGCGACCGAGCGCAGTTGGCGGCGGCGGAGCACTCGGAGCGCAGGAAGACCAGCGCGTTGGAGCGGATGCCGCCGTCGAAGCTCTGCCCAGATTGCTTGATCGTCCACGTCGCCCCAGACATGATTGTGCCCCACTTGTAACCGCCTCCTGGCGGAGATGATGAGAGCCAGAACTTGAAGCGGTTGGCTTGACCGGAGGGCGTAAAGCGCACCGCCGTGGTGTCGCTGAGCTGGCCGTTCCTGCGAGACATGTGTCAGTGCGAGCGACAGGAGCGGCAGCGAGAGCGGCAGCGGAAGCGGCAGCGAGAGCGGCAGCGGAAGCGGCGGCGGCAGCAGCAGCAGCAGCAGCAGCAGCAGCAGCAGCGGCGGCAGCAGCATCGTCCTCACCAGACGATCTTCCATGCGTACAGCGCGCTCTTTCTGCCCCACGAATAGCCGAGGCCAGCCGGATGGTTGCTGGCGAAGTATTTACCGCGCTCGGGGCAAGAAACGCCGTAGAGGAACACGACTGTCTTGCCAGAACGGAGCGTGCCCCTGTACTCGATGCGGAACTTTGTTTTCTGACTCGGCGAGTCCTTCCAGGCGAATTTTCCCTTTTCCTTCACGTCCGCGCGCAGGTATTTGCCGCCATTGGCAGAGCCGCTCGCAGACGCTGCCAGGTAGACGATCGAGCCCGAAGCGTAGCCAGAAGCGCTGCCGACGCCGACGCTGTAGTATGCGCCCGGAGAGACGTTGACCTCCTGGCATATCTGCCCTCCTCCAGGAAGTTTGGTGGGCCTTGAGCAGTGAGAGCCGTAATCTCCGCAGCCCCACCGCGTCCGCTTGCCGCAGTCGTCCTTAGACGCGGCGGGCGCGCAGCCACCGAAGAGCTTCGAGCAGGTCTTCTGGCAAGCGCAGGCGCCGCCTTCGACGTAGTTGCCGCTCGTCTTGCTGCCGCAGCACTTGGTCTGCCGGCAGAACTTATTGGCAGTAGCCTTGTAGGCCAGCACCGGCTTGCGGCACTCTCCGTTGGCGCCGTTTAGGCAGGCTGCGATGGAGGACCAGCCGCCCGTTTCTCCGCCGACCTTGCACGTGGTGCCCAGCCGAGAGAAGCCGCCGCAGTTGGGCGTTGCGAGGCAGCGCTCCTTGCAAGCCGCGACGGAACCCTTGAAGACTTCGTAGCTGGTGGTGCAGGACGATCCGTAGCTCACTTCCCAGTCGATGGCGCGTGAGTTCGCCCGCCTGAGTGGCAGTTAGATAGGAGAGTGAGTCTCAGATAGTGAGGTGATGTCAACAGCTGAACAGAAAGCGCGCACGTGTCGTCCGAGCTGTGAAATGTAAAGGGGTAACAGAAGCGCTTGGGTCAGCAAGCATGGACGCAGGCAAAGCAGCAACATCAAACGATACAGCAGCGACGCACTTCCATGTGAGGTGAACAGGCCGCGTATCCTG
>Ga0308015_10001148_pt1 | contig 11217 bp, 9 predicted proteins | sample Neamet231_FD_203128 | JGI IMG/M metagenome (GOLD analysis project Ga0308015, IMG submission 203128) | Marine microbial communities from water near the shore, Antarctic Ocean - #231 | ecosystem: Environmental > Aquatic > Marine > Unclassified | place: Southern Ocean | collected 2014-07-28
TCGAAACAGGCCGAAAAGACGCTTGGTTGATAGTCGTTTTTTTGGTGACCAAAAGTTATCGATTCGACGGTTGTTGCTGAAAAGCAGCGTCGATCCCACCGAACGCGCCGATTCGAAGGCCATTTGGCGTTTGCCTCGTAGCGGCACTCAATGGCGGTCCAGAGCGCCGCAGACGACGACGTTGATGCACTGATGCTCGCTGTGAGCGGCGGCGCCCTGCACGACGCTGTCCTGGTCCCAGAGAACGTCGACACGGACATTTCCGTTGTTTTGGGGTTCGACAGCGACTCGCGCGACGCCAAGCCCGCTGCCCGCGTTTACTACGTCGGCTCGCGCGCACCCGATGCTGAGCAAACTTCGGTGACGCGGAAGACGGAGGAGTGGGTGCTGAAAAACCTCAGCAGACAGCTCAATTCCGACTCGCTCAAAAAGGTACGCGCAATGGCCTCCAGCACACCAATGGACACGAGCAAGTACGCCAAGTTCGGGAGCTCGTGCTTTCTGAACTGTGCAATTAAAGGCTCGGCAGGAGACATCAGCTGCACGGCGCTTCTTACGCCTGGCGGGCATGTTCTCGGGCTGGTGTCTGATGACGACCGGGACTTCGTGACGAAGAATGTGCTGCTTGCGAAGCGCGGGGCAGGTGAGGGCGCCGGCCACAGGACACCTGCGTCCCGCCAGCGCTGCATAGTCTTTGTAAACAGCATGGAGTCAGCCGAGTTTACGCCTGCTGCACAACTACTGGGTTCCGAGCTGCAGATGCTGAACCGCTGGCAGGCCCCTGGTCCAAAGGGAAAGGGTACTTCCCTGAAGCTGATTTGGCACCCCCTGCGCACTGCCATGGTCGACCCGTACCCACTCGCGGGAAGCGCCGCCTCAGCCCTGACGACGTTGCTGGGCTCGCCGACGCCCATTTCGGTGGTTAAGTGTGCGGCACCACGCCCGCTGAGCATCGCACTCTCTGCCGTCACGATGGTGCCAGGTAGGGAAGGCGCCGCCGCTAGCCTCCCTGAAGACTGCCGGTGCATGAAGCACTTCAAGGCCACCACGCGCCAGGACCAGGGGCTACTGAAGGAGCGGGGCAGGGGGGGAGATCACATCAAAGGGTGCGGCGCCAAACGCCGTCGGCTGAGCAGCGGGCTAACCCTCTCGAGCGAGGAGGTGGAGAATAAGATCAGGGAGATTGAGGGTGCGAACCCAGCGTGCAAAATCACGACGCCTGCGCGCAAGGCCCTCACCGCCCTGCTGTGCCCTCAGTAATTTAAAATAATAGATGATCCGACACGGCCCCTCAAACTATTCACGACAGCACTAATTGGAACACGCACTGCGGGTCGCGGGTCGCCCCGCGAAAGAGCAATCCCGCAGAGATCTCAAGGAGCATTCGCCGCCGCAGGACCTGAGTGAGCTCCCCGAGGTCGTCTTGCCCTCGTGGGTGAGCGTAGTCTTCGAACCCCCACCCCTGCGATCGGTAAAGAGTGTTTCGCGCTGCAAGCGCACCGCAGGCGCACGTAGCACCCTGCTGCGGCACCTCGATTCGGACAGCTGTCCACGCCGCCCGCCACTCCGCCACGGCCTGTGCGAAAGCACGCGCAATAGCAAAGGCGTGACAACGAATCATGTCAGTAAAACGCCATCAAGCGAAGCTGCGAGCCACACGCTACGCCACACGCCCGTTCATCGAGCAGAGCGACGTTTAGGGAGCACCGAGAGTCGCAGTTACTTGCCTCGGCAGAGGTGCACCGTGCGTAGGAAGGCCACTGCTCCTTCGCCGCCATCCACTCAAGCCGCGGGAGCAGCATGTTGCGCACCTGCTCCGGCGTGCACCACTGCGGGTAGTTCGCAGCTGTCCACGCCACGGCGGAGTCCATGAGACCGATAGACGCTCGCAGCACACGCTCCCCCGCCGCATCCTCGACGTAGTGCGGCAGCTCGATCTCCGCTACATACCAGTGCGCGCTCGAAATATTGATGCTGAGGTAGACGACCTGTAGGACCAGAGCAGAAAACGGCGTGGTCAGTGGCTGCACTGCCCGTGAGTGCTCACACTTGCTTGAAGCATACTAGGACAATATTGGGTCACATTGGTGCGAGCACGCGGTCGGAGAGGTGAACTCGACCTCCACGTCACGCAGCCGGCGCACAAGAGAGCTGGTGTCCAGGGCGTGCATGCGATGCGCGCCGCTCTGCCAGAAAAGCGCCGGGTCGCTCCTCGCAAAGACTCCCCCACACGGTAGGGAGACGCTCGCACGGGGAGAAAGAACCACTGAGCGCACCCCCCCCCGCGTCTTCACCTGGTCCTCCTCGTACCTGCGCCGTCGCAAACATCATTCCACCTCTGCTCAGCAATTTTCAATAAAAGTTAGTGAGGGTGTGGTGCAACGACATTTGGAAGTCAGCGGGCAAACGCGTTGACCAGAATGGCGTGCGCGTGCATGGCCGAGCCAGTGACGTACCCAGCGCAAATAGAGCGAGCGTCGCCCCACTCGTATTGGGGATCCAGCACGGTGGGGCGAAAGCGCACAGCCAAGCGATTCCGCGGGCGCGACACGCGGATGTACTCTGCCTCCTCCGCCTTAGTGCAGCACTCCAGCACAGTCGAGGCCAGCACGGGCGGCGGCTCTTCCTCTTCCTCGCTCATCTCGGCGCTCGCTGCCCCAGACGGCGGCGATGCTCTCTCCTTCTTCGGAGACACAGACATGGCTCGCAGCGTCGGCTTGCTGTTCTTTGCGCTGCCCCTACGTTTCCTCCGAGGCGAGGTCGTCTTGGCCGGTGCCGCTGCCGGCGCCGTCAGCGACGACTGCCTCGACGAACGCCTTGTCCGCTTTGGTTGCGGCGGTGCGTCTCTCTCCGCCGCCGCGCCACTGCTGCTGCCGCCGCTGCCACCGCCACCCTCCTTACTGCCACCGGCGCAGGCGCGGCAAGCCACGAGGTGCTTGAGCAGTGCGGCATACGTTGCGATCACCCACGCCGCCGCCGCCGGCACGCTCTCGCTGCTCAACGCGAGTGTGAGGTCGCTCACCACGAGCTCTGCCGGGGTCGAAGGTGCCTTGGCCTCGCCCGCCCTGCAGAGCGCGTTGCTGCAAAACGCGCCTACGAGCGACACTGCCGCAGCAATTCCACCCACATCAAATGTCGCGAAGCTCAGCGACGCCCCTCCCTTGCCCAGCTCGGCCAGCGTCTCTGCACTTTTGAGAACGCGGTAGCCGCCCACGGTGCGCATGCCCCGCCGTAGCTCTGAGACGACGGCGCTGACCGCAAGGCCGCTCTGCACCACAATGTCCACGGCCTCCGCGTTGGAGTACTGGGCCACGTGCAGCTCAGGGGGCAGCAGGTACTCGGTGTAAGCGGCGTCAGCCCCGCCGCACTTGTCCTGCACGTAGAGGAGCAGGTGCTGCACCGTGGGCTCGGCGCCCGCGGCCAGCACCGTGAGAGCCGCCGCGCTCTTGCTGCCCACGGAGAGGAACTGCAGCGCCACGGGGCCGAGCGAGGCCAGCGTGACCCCGGCGAGCATCTTCGGGTCCCCGAGCCCCACTAGCTCTGCAACGTCGTCACCCTTCTCGAGCGAGTACACCTCCGCCACGGCCACGACCGCGAACTTGCCAGGCGACGACGCCTCGGTGCTGTACCGGTAGCCGTGGAGGACACTGTCCGTAACGACCTCGAGCGCCTCCATGCCAGCGGCGCGGCGGCCAAACATTGGGTGAGAGGTCGGGTCCGCCAGCCACAGACTCGGGCCGAGAAGCCAAAACACGCTCTGGATCCGGGCGCACCGCAGCAGGCACTGCAGCGCAGACGGCACCACGATCTTTGATCGCAGGAGCTGAGCAACGGCTCCAAAGTGCACCCACGGCCGCGCCCAAAAGCCGTTGCAGTAGAGGCCGCGCCCTACAACCCTGGCGTACACGGTCCCGATGAGCTGCATCCAACGCACGCAGCTTAGCGCTGCGGTGGCATTTGCCTCGTTAAGGATGACGAGGCCCTCGCCCCCAGAGAGGCGGCGGAACTCGCGGCTCTGGAGGGCGAGCACCAGCTCGTGGAAAGACAGCCCCGCCCACGATGGCACGAGGTCATTCTTGCACGTGGCGTACAGCGCGACCATGTCCATCACCTTGGCAAGGCCGCGCCCAGGCAGCGCCGTGCTGGCCACGTAAGCGTCGGTGAGGCCCGAGATGTTGGTCACAAAGTCAAAGGTACCGTTCACGGCCATCTCTAGCTCCATGAGCCCGATCTTCTGCAGACGCGTGGAGACCTCTGCGGCGCGTGTCTTGCTGCCCCGGCCGGAGTGGTGCAAGATTACGAAGAGGCCCTCGAGATCGGGGTGCTGGAGGCGCAGGCCCACCTCAGCCGAGAGCGCGTGGAAATACGCGTCGGCGTCCCTCGACTTGCTCAGAAACACGATGGGCTCCCCTTCAGTCTGCTCCTCCTCGCTGCAAAATGAGACGGCGAGCAGAGCGATGATCCGCGCAACCTGGCGCTCTCCCTCAGCGTGGCGCAGCGCCGGGAGCAAGATGCCGGCGAGCAGCGAGGAGTCGACACCGATGGACCCCACATTGGTGAATCCGCCGTCCGCACTCTTGGTCGTGACGAGCTCGTCACCGCCAACAAGGACCATCGTCATGTCCGACCGTGTCAGTACAAACTTCGTCTTAAAGACGTGGTGCAAAACACGCTCGTAGACGATCCGCAGCGCATACTTGGAGGCCCACATTGCTGTCCAGCCGCCCCACTCAGCCCCGTCCATTGGCAGCGTCGCGGCCCACGCCGGGTCGTCATGCATCCTCTGCGTCGTGGCGTCCAGCCTGCGAGGCCACACAAACAGCGCATTAGTTGGAATGAAATAGAGTGCTCTCATTGGCCGAACGCTTAGAGTGGAATGAAATAGAGCGCTCTCATTGGTCGAACGCTTCTAGATCGCTGACGTGGCGAGGCGCTGCTGAGGTTGTGAGTAGGCAAGCCTGCCTCTGATACGCCCAGCTGCGGCGACCTTTTCTGCGCAGGTCGTCCTGAAAGACACGCAGCCAGGAGTCGTGCAGTGTGCAGTCCGCCACCACAACGAGCAGCGGGCTGCCTCTGCACCCCAGCGCCTCGAGAGAGCGCAGATGTGCAAGAGCGAATCGAGACGCTGCCTGAGACCCGGCCGCGGAAACGTGTGGGCGGCCCGTGAGGAGGCCCATGGCGTCCTCGACCACGACGGTACGCAGCGTCGGGGAGGCGGCGCCCGCTGCGCGCGCGGAGCCCACCGCGCTCTCGACGAGCGCTGCCAAGGAGGCGTTTGGAGCGGCAACGAGGATCTCCGCCGGCAGCTCCTGTGCAGCAAGCCTAGCGGCGCCCGCGTCGGCGGTGGCCGCGTCGACCAGCAACGTCACAACGGCCCTGGCCTTGCCCGCCGTGTTCTGCACAAAATCTGCGGACGGCATGCGCTCCACGTGTATCGTTTTGCCGCCCATCGTGGCGAGATGCTTAGCGGCCTCGCCCGCAGTGACTGGCTTGCTGCCCGTCGCGCTTTTCTGAGAAGCCTTCACCAGCGTGCTCGGTGCGCTGACAATGCGCGGCAGAGGCTTCGCACTCCATGCCCGCCGCGGGTCGTCTGCCAGGGCGGCAAAGTTGCGCAGCAGCTCTTCGAGACCGTAAGGCACCCGGGTGCGGACGACCTCAGGCTTGAACTCTCTCATGGTGTAGCCCGCCAGCGTGGTGTGGTTGCCGTCGCCGGCCCTAGCGTCCCGGCTTAGCAGCCGCCAGTTCTGCCTCATTGCGCGAACGCGGACGCACCTGCGCTGGAACTCGGCTTGCGAGACCTGATGCCGCGCCTCGACCTTGCAGCTCGAAGCTGCTGCGGCAGAGCGCTTGTTGCGCATGGCTTGCTCCCGCTGGCTGTGCGCCGCTGCGCGTTTGCTCAAGAGCTCGAGCCCAAGCTGCAACGAGTGAAGCAGCTTCTTCACCGTGCCGACGCTGTACTGCTCGTTAATGGCGTCCGCCTCGAGGCCAGCGCCGTTGGCACGTCGCACTGGGCTGAGCCCGCCCATGGATGTACCTGCGCGCGCAAGGCACAGAGCAACGTTAGCAAAAGTGCCGCGTACCTCGTAATTGTTGGCGCGAGGCGTGCTGCTAACTGTGGATCTTGCGCGGGGTGGATTTCAGAGTGCAACGTACGTAGCAGGCGAGCGTGGATTCGGTACACCGCATCGCTCTTGTGGCCCAGCAACGCGGCCACCTCGGTCGAGAAGAGCAGCTGCGAGCTCTGGTACTGCCACCCTGGCCGGCAGTAGGTGCGCTGCAGCATGAGCTTGAGCGCTGGGTACCACGCGATCTGATCTCCACAGCGGCAGGTCGTGTGGCCCTGACAATTGGTGCAGCCGTGCTCGTAGTCAGGTGCCATGTCGCGCGCACCCTCGTCGGGCTGGTGGTGACGCATCGCAATGTGCAAGGACACGATCGGGAACAGGTCGTTGAGGTACTCCGATTGGAGCTTGAACTCGAGCGACGCCTCGTTCCACTTTGTCTCCCATTTGAAGAATGCAAAAGCAATCTTGCGCTCGACCTCGTTGGAAACGTCGACAGCGTGGAAGTCGAGGAGAGCGCTCATGGCGAGCACGCGGCGCTCTCCGTCAGCAGCACCCCTGGTGACATCGAAGTGGCAGGCTCGCTGCTGACGGAGAACGTCGAGGTCGCCCGGCGTGATGCCCATCTCCAAGAGGTAGGGTGCGTCCGCCAACATCGCCTCGACACGGACGTGCACGCCGCAGTTGTGGGACATAATATTGTGCTTCACCGTCGTCTCGATTCGCTTGCCCGAGATCAGCGCCCCCACTGCCGTATCCTTGGCCACGGTCTGTGCCTGCTGCTCCGCGATGCTGTCCCTGTGCTGCCCCCCTGCCGCGCAGCAAGCCTGCTTCTTCAGGTGCAGTCCGCCAGACAGCCCGACGGCGCTGTCGGTCGGAGAGCGCTCGCTCCGCCCTCCCCCCGGCATCGAGCTGGAGAATTGAGCGAGCCACCACCGCGACATCTCGTTGTCTCCGACCAGGACCAGCGGGAAGAGCCGAGCCGCGTGGAACGAGAACACGTGGAAGCTGCTCGGAGTGGTCGGGTCGTGGTTGATGAGGCCCGCGAGCTCCGCTTCCTCGTCCGCGCTCAATCTCGCCACGGGCAGCAGCTTGACGGCGGCGACCACCTCGTGCTCCGCTTTGCCCGAGCGCCGCAGCAGCCTCAGCCATTGCCGGGCGTGGAATGCAACAGCGGCGTCCTTCGTGTCCAGGCACCCTTGGCGCTCTGAGGAGCGAACGTCGAGGATGCTGATGACGGCAAAGTCCTGCTCGAGGCCGTCGCTCCGCACCGGTGCGGTGCCACGATCGCCGGAACGCGGCCCCCTCTTTGCTGCAGTGGCACCTTGCTCAAGCTCTTCGTCCATCGCATCAAATGCGAGCTGCCGCTGGCGCTCTTCCTCCATGACACGCTCGGCTGGAGGTACTTCCGCCAACAGCAGCGCGGAGACCTCGCGCAAGTGGTAAATGACAGAGGCGATGCGCTGCTCATTGAGGTACCCGAGCTCTCCAGTGCCGCACCTGTAGATGGAATGAATTGCGGTGTGAGATTAAGGGTCGTGGCGTTTAGAACGTCACAGGACACGGGGGCGGTGCATCAATGCAAGAGGCGGGAAACAGAGGCGGCACGCACGTCGTGGCGTCGCCGACGTTGCCGCTCAGCAGACAGGTGCGCTCTGCCGTGATCTGAGGGACCCCTGCGAAGTCCTCGACCCGCCCGAGCTGTCGCATCGCCTCCCTGTCGGTCAGCGTCGCGTCGGGCACGGGAAGGGGCGGCGCGTCGCCAGGTTGAATCTCGAACAGCCTCGTGGGTGTGCCACCATTGTAAGGCCCCGAGGCCTCACCAGCGAGGAGCGAGGCCGGGCTGGCATCCACCAGGGAGCAGAACGCCTCGTAGGCTTTGGCGTTCGTCTTCGTGCTGACGCCCACAGCAACTCCGTTCGCCGCACAAAGGCTCTGCAGCTTGGCCAGGCCCAAGTTCAGCGCGGCGTACTTTCGCGCTGTGGTATCACTGGCAGGGCCAGACCACGGAGCTGCGCGCCCGGCGCCATTTTGATGCGCGTAGTTGGCAAGCTCGTCGCCGCTGAACTGGCCCCCTGTGTCGATCTTGGAGAGCGCGACAACGCTATCTTTCCCCCCCGTTGCATTGGTCACGTCTACATTGTCCGCGAGCATAGCGGCCTCCTTCATTGGGTTGTGCGTTAGCACGCTGGCCCGGATGACCTCCTGGCTCGACGGATGCGCGCCAGCAACCTGTGTGTGACCAGAGAAAGCGAGAGGGGGCGATGTGGCTCATTCTCAAACAACATCTCAAACATGATCCACTCTCTGCTCAACCATACCACCCTACTGCGGCCACGCTATCGCGTTTCTCAAGCACAGCACGACATACTTGTAGCTTATCATCCGCAGCCCTCTCATATCCGCGAGAAGGAGGAAGATACGTGCCGCTAGTATGAGGACCGTGCAGAGACAAGATAGTTGGCATTCTCTGTGAGAGGGTAGTAAACCTACTACTAACAGTGACGTGCGCTTGCAAATGTTGAGTGGGTGGGCGTGCCTTCATCGTCCGTGTCAGCTTCGAACGCGTGGCCTTGCTGATGCTGGGCGCGCATGCCATGTCGACCCCGATGCTGAGGCGACTGTCTTCCGTGCCAAGATCGGCAGGGTGCCGCACCACCAACGCCAGCAGTGCCTCCACGCACGAGAGAGCACGTGGGAGGTCTTCGCGCCGCAGTAGGTCCTCGCGTTTCTGCTGCGTCTCTGCGTCTGGCGCCTTAGCGCCGGGCAGCAGCCACGTTTGCTTGACTGTGCGGCTGTTATTGAGGTTGGACGGGTCTCCGGCAACCACTTTGGAGCGAGGCGCCGTCAACAGAGCCAAGAGGGCGATCTTGAGCACGAAAGGTAGCCCGCGGAACGCCTCGCCTGTGTGCCCATTCATAGCGCGCACACCGATTACAGGGCGGTGTGATTCTGAATATAGCTTTGCCGGTGCTCGTGCTACCATCCACTTAACCTCCACCCGCATGCATCTGTGACCGCCCAATCGACTACCCGCAGAGCTCCTGGCACGTAATGCACGTGTGCACTGCGCGGCGCAAGCTCCACAAGAGAGGTTCGTGACAGCCACATAACAGAGGCGCAGCAGTGGCAGCACAGGTGCTGTAGAGTTGTGCTGTAGAGTAGAGGTAGAGTTAAAATGCGCTCGCTGGACGCACCGTTTGTGACGAAGCACTCGGCGCCACTCTCCCCGCGCGCCCGCAGGGTCTGGTTCAGCTGCTCCAGGGCCCCTACGAGGTACCCCTGCATCACGAGCCACGTCTCTGCCGCTTTGGCGAGCTCTATCTCGCGCGTCACCTCTGTAAACTCGTGCTGCTCAATGAGGACGTCGTAAAAGTAGGCGAGGTCCCCACCACCGTTGTCCACCAGTCTCTCGCGGATCGAGGTGTGCAGCTCCGAAAGCTTTCGCTCCCACTCCGCCTCGCTTGACGGACGGGACGGGGCGGCAGCGCGCGGCCCTGCAGCGGCGGCCTGAGCAGCCGCTTGCGTGTGGCAGGCAATGAGCGCCGCCGCCTCCTCGCCGCACGCACTGAGTGCAACGGAGATCCGGCCGCGATCGAAGAACGGCACGGCCGGGTAGGACGGCAGGCGGCGGGCCTGGGGCGGCACAGAGGCCGGGGCTGGGGGAGCCGGCTTTGGAAGCTGCGGGTCCGAGAGACTCTCGAGGAACTTTCCGAGCAGCGTCACTGCGGGAGGCGCCTGCGTGGGCGACGAGGTGACAGCAGATGTGGGAACTGGACGGAGAAAGACGTTGAACCACGCGTTGTCGTGTTCGTGCGCTACCCGCCGCCGGTGCCGAACGGCGCGCCTCAAGCGGTTCAGCTCGGCCTGGTGCTCCGGGGACAGCGTCGTGCTTTCCTTGGCAGCCTGCGTGGCGGGGAGCAAGGCTGTGAGAGCGAGCAGTGTTATGAGAGGGAGAAGTTGAGGGAGAGGGCGCGCGCCTCGCAGCAGAGAGCAGGACGCGCCACGCACCTCGCCGCAGCGCAAGGCCGCCCTGGCGATCGGCACGATGGTGAACAGGCGCGTCGAATGCGTGAAAAGATCGAACCGCCGCTCTTCGGCCGTCCACCCCGCCACTGTAGCGAACAGTGCGTCGCAACGGGCGGGGTCCCCGGCGATGGCAGCAATGTTGGCCACGTCTGGGCGTGCCTCGCTACCGAGCCCACTAGGCCAGTAGCGGGCCGTGAGCTCCCGTGCCACGGCCTCCAAACCGTCGTCCTGCAGCAGTCCCAGAACGTGTAGCACCGCAGCTTCGCGCGAGATCTTCGCCGTCGCCTCGCCCGCGGACGAGCCCTCGTGCCATTGGCCTTGGTAGCACAGCCCGGAATCGCCCGGCGCGGGCCTTCCCGCCGAGGCGCAGAGCCTCGCACGGAACTGCACGCCGCGACCCTGCGGCCCCGAAACGACCTCGAGCTCACACGGGTAGGAGACCGCTTTGCCGTTCGCCGTCAGAATACTGGGCACGCAGCACTCTCGCTGCCACCCCGCCATGCGGCCGTCCCCGCTGCCCGCGCAAGCGGCCTGGCAGGTCACGCCGGCAGCGCAGTCGGCGAGCTCTTCCTGGACACGGGGAGCGTGCAAGTCCAGGTCGGAGTCTTCGTATGGCCCGTTCGCACAGCGGTAGAAGCGCGTCTTCTCCGTTACAAACCAGAGCTGCATCTCAAGCTGGACCACCCAAAAGGTTGCCGTGGCAGGTGCTGCGGAAGGAGGCTTGACAGACGCTACGGCTGGAGCATTTGCAGCAGCACCGATGAGAGGCTTGACCGAGGCTCGGCCTGCAATGCGCTTAACAACGCGAACCTCGTAACGCTTGGTGGCAGGGTTCCACCAGCTCACCTCTCCGCCGATAGGCCGTATCGTGGCTAGATTGCTCAGACGGGCGGCGGCAGCACGGTCTGCAGACAATTTGTTGCGGAAAAGTCCTCTCATCGCCGAGGATGCTTCACTGCCATCAAGGGCAGTCGCGGAGAGCGCCGCTGGGCTTCCACTGCCCTCCATGCCAGCGATCACCAAACTGCTGTCGAAGTGGCACCACGTGGCGGCTTCGACGTGTCGATGTGACTTTGAGGCCACGAGGCCAGAATCGTCAACCAACCCTAAACCCCGCCTGCGGGCT
>Ga0308015_10001155_pt1 | contig 11176 bp, 8 predicted proteins | sample Neamet231_FD_203128 | JGI IMG/M metagenome (GOLD analysis project Ga0308015, IMG submission 203128) | Marine microbial communities from water near the shore, Antarctic Ocean - #231 | ecosystem: Environmental > Aquatic > Marine > Unclassified | place: Southern Ocean | collected 2014-07-28
TAACAGGAGAAATAATCGGTACTCCAACTACAGTGACTGCTACAGTCACTTTGACTATTGAGGCATCCAACGCAGCAGGATCAACATCAACAACTGTTGACATCTATGTTCGGGACGAAGTTCCAATGATTGCATACGTGCCTTCGGATGAAGTTCTGCTCTCCAACTCGAGTGTCTTGAACATGGTACCTGAATCCACAGGTGGAGCAATCACGCTATGGTCAATTACACCGGATCCATCTGGTGAATTGCGCTTTGATAACTCGACCGGTGTATTCAGCGGTACGCCTACGGAGCCAATGATTCGAACCCAATACAATATTACTGCAACAAACGATGTGGGAAGCATGACCGTTTCGGTCAACATCACCGTTGAAGATTTGAATTACAACCTCTCGCTCGGTCCGATTTATTTGCTCAAGAATGAGGAAATGTTGAGTTTAGAAACGACATCAAACCTCTCTGGCGCAAGCTATAAAGTCAGTCCAGACTTGCCAGAGGGGCTCTTCCTTGGAGAAAGCAATGGAACCATTTGGGGCACACCAATTGTTGGAATGCCTCTGGCGAACTACACCATCTATGCCAACAGCACTCTGTTCAATGATGTTCTTGAAATCCAAATTGGAGTCCTTGAAGATTCAGACTCGGATGGAATACCGAATCAACTGCCGCTTGATTACAACCCATTAGGCGGTCTTACCGAAGATTTGGACGATGACGGTGACGGCTTCACTGATGAAGACGAAACCACTTGTGAGACTGACCCACTTGATGCAACCTCATTGATTCCAGATCTTGATGGAGATTCCATCTGCGACGCATTGGATGATGACGTTGACGGCGATGGCTTGTTGAACGATGTTGAAACCAACACTTCGACATATGTGGACCAGAACGATACTGGAACCGACTCAATGAATGCTGACAGCGATGGCGATGGCGTGTGCGATGGCCCACAAGTACCTGCTAACGGCGGCTGCACTGCTGGACCCGACATGTTCCCGTTCGATTCTGCAGGCTCTATGGACACCGATGGTGACGGAATGCCGGACACCTTGAACGGTGAATCCACCAGTACGCCACCTCTTGTCGAAGACCTTGATGACGACAACGACACCTGGTCTGATGAGATGGAAGCATCCTGTGGAACTGACAGCGCTGATCCAAACAGTGTTCCTGGGGATGAAGACGGCGACAGAATATGCGACAGTCTTGACACTGCCCTAGACTTGCCGTTCAACATCACCTACCCTACCAACACGTTGACGATTCCATTGGGTGAAGAGATTTCATTCCTGCTTCCGAACATCACCGGCGCAGGTGATGTAGTCTCATGGGAGATCGTTGGTGAATTGCCAGATGGATTGACCTTTGGCTGGAGTCCAGCACGGGATGCAAACCTTGACGGTAGTATTCGGGGTACGCCAACTGAAGCAATGGTGGCTACAGTTTTCACCATATGGGCAAATAATTCTGCATACAGTGAATCGTTTGAACTCACGATCACTGTCCTTGAAGAAATCGTTGTTCCAGAAAATTGTGATGATGGTTATGATTGCTTTTTAACCACTTGGGGTGCAATGTGTTATGTGCCCTTGATTCTTCTTTTGTTGCTCTTTTTGCTGTTATTCATAGACAAAAGAGAAGAACTGGTCGATGCTGAACCTTCAAACACTTTGGTAAAACCAATTTGTAAAGAGGGCAGTGGTACTCGAAAGGATCCGTTCGTATTGAGGTCAATTTCAGGTCTAGCACCTGGCGAAAAAGCGAGCAGCTATGAAAGAATTACATTCGAAGGCTTGACGGTAGAAAGCGTCGAATTAATCGATCTAAATCAAGAGGGCAATGGAAATAAATTCTCCATGTTCAAACCAGATTTCAGTGTTGCGGGTACGCGAACTCTTGACATCGACAAGAATGAAAACATCACAATCACCTTGAATTTCGATGATGATAAAAACACACCTACCTTTGAAGGCGGTGAATACTCAGGGTTGTTGAAAATTGGCAAATCCAGTGTTTACTTCTCATGGACGGTCACGGTCAAACCAGACCTGGACAATAAGATGGAGTACGAAACACCATCAAAGCCATCTCATACTACACAAACCATTGGTGAAGAGGGTTTGGAAAGTAATTCAGATGCCAAGGCTGCCGAAGAGAAGGCTGCTGCTGCTGCCAAGAAAGCAGAGAAGAAGATAGAACTCAAGCGGGTTCAAGAACGTTCCAAATCGATTGACTTTGGCATCCTCGGGGCGGCAAAAGCGAGCGATAAGGACGATCTTCAAGCCATCAAAGGCATCGGTCCATTCATTGAAGAGAAACTCAATGCGCTGGGAATTTTCACCTATCTTCAGGTTTCCAAGATGACTTCAAAGCTTGAAACCGATGTGAACGAAGCCATCGAGTTCTTCTCTGGACGTATCAAGCGTGACCAATGGGCCAACCAAGCAAGAACCTTGTACCAAGAAAAGAAGTGAACCACCTCTGGTAGGTGTGTTGATTTCCTAGCCCAAAGGGCGCAAGCGTTTAGCAGTAGATCTTGTCAGACGCTACCGACTGCCAACCCTCTTTGGCAAAGGGGGGCCCTTACGGAATCCGAGTCGAGCCACAATTCTACTTGCTAAGCCGAGAAACAAGGTTGCGTATCTCGATAAATGTTGTGAACAAAAGCACGCCAAGACAGACCACCCAAAATAAAACATGTTCCAGAGTGATAGAGTCAAGGAGCACCGGTCCCTGCATCATTCGATGTTGGCCCGCGCCTCCTGGACCAGACGAACAATTTCCACCCTCAAGTCTGAAGGTTCTATGACCTTGCCAAATGAGGAAAAGACAAGTTTGTTAGGGCCCTTGGTTTCCATTAAAATACCTCTAGAATCAAGATCCAAGAGTTTGACGCTTTCGGGCTTGAACGAATGTGCTCCTTCGCAGAGGGTGATCATTGAATCTTCATGGTCTTCGTTCATGTGTTCAATGGATGAGTCTTTGATGCCTTCAAAACCTACATTTGAATCGTCAATCATCTCCGAGGCTTCAATCCAACAAATCCGTCCGAATCCTGCGATGTACCTTACCTTAGCAATGCTGTCCAACTTCCAGAAAGAGAAGTTATGAATATTGAGGTATTGTTCAGCATTTGGTACCCGTTCTGCGTACCGAGCGAGGAGTATTTTTTCTTCACGCTCGGTAATTTGGTGGCACTCTTCTAGGTCTTTTTTTGAGAAAAGGTCTGCTTTTCGAGGTGAAACAATTCGCTTCATGCGTCCAGCGAGGCTTGCACGCCAGTTGGTTTGTGGGTCATCTTCTGTGCTCGGATGACTAATGAATAAATTCATTTTATCTGAACTCAAGAGATTCTTGGTGTGGGCGGCAATTTCTGCAATCAAAACATATGGTTTCCCATCGGTATCCACCGCAAATGGAACAATCGATCCAATTGGGAATCCTTCCAAACCCTCAGTTTGTGAAATGGTAGACAAGGTCCCATAATGCACTTCTTGAAGCCATTGATGGACATCTGCGGCCGGGTCACTTTTCTTTCGAGCTATTTTTTCAGCTGCCTTATTCGATGCTTCTTCGTTTTCACTCATGTTCAATCCTCTTTTTCTTGTTTAGTCTTCATCAATTCGAGGGTCGAAACAAGCCATTCGTCCGCATCGTCTTCATAATCGACGTCACATTCTGCACGCTCAAAGGTGCGCAGGCCGCCTTTCTGTTCCAGTAAAATATCCCATTCACGAGCGGATTCACAAAACATTTCAAACGCCGTATCGCCGATACCCAATACAGCGAAATGTGTGCCACTTAAAGCAGCATCCGACACTTCTGAAATCATGTCAAACATCTCTTGGGCGTTGTCGGGTTGTTCCCCATCTCCCCATGTGCTGGTGCAGATTATTAGGAACTTGTTTTGAGAGAATTCTTCGACTGATATTTCGTCTAAACCCGCTACTTTGTTTTCAAACCCATACGCAGTGGCCAAGGCTCCGGCATCAGACGCTAAGAGTTCTGCATTTCCCGTTTGGGAACCGTAATAAATTCCTATTTGGTTTTCTTTTTCTATCATTTTTCTCCCTCCATGTCTTGTAGTTCATCTTCAATTACAATCCGCATTGGTTGCGTATCTGTAATTGGGACTATGTGGCTGCTCACACCAAACACCATTGCTATATTATCGATGGTCAAAACCTCTTGAGGCGTTCCATCGGAGATGATTCTACCATCGTGCAACAAGAGAATACGATCTGCAAAACGCGCTGCGATGTTGATGTCATGGATTGCAATCAAAGCGGATTTAGCATGGCTTCTGGAGATTATTTGAGAAATGTTTTTCATCGTGGTGATTTGATTTTTTAAGTCTAAATCGCTCGTAGGCTCGTCCATGAGCAATAGATTGGCGTCTTGTGCCACTGCCTTTGCGACAATCACACGTTGTCTTTCTCCACCTGAGAGTTGATCGAACCTCCTGAACGCAAATTCTTCAAGCGACAAAAAGCGAATGGTTTCGCTCACAATTTTTTGGTCTCTTGGGCTCACTCGCCAACTGATGTGTGGTCTTCGCCCAAGCAAAACGACATCGAAAACATCGATTGAAAAACTTGTCCTTACCGTTTGGGGTACATAGGACATGCATCTGGAAAGTTCCATCATACTCAACGATGAGAGGTCCGAAGAGCAGACCTTCACCGTTCCTGAATCCATCTTCAAGATGCGATTGATGCACTTGATGAGCGTTGATTTACCCGCACCGTTCACACCCAGAATGGCAACCACTTCATTGGATTCAATGTTGAAACTTATTCCTTTCAGCACCTCATTTCGCCCCCAATTGAAGTTTAAATCCTTAACAGCCAGAAGTTCAGTCATGATTTCCCTCCTGGCTTTTTAGAAGTAAATAGAGGAAAAATGGCCCCCCAATCACTGACAACATGATGCCCACTGGAATCACAATTGGAGCAAATAAGGTCCGTCCAACGGTATCTGCAAAGAGCATGAGCATGCTGCCTAACACTGCAGAGCAGGGAATGAGTTTACGAAAATCAGTTCCGACAAACAATCGACTCATGTGAGGTGCAGCGAGGCCTACAAAGCCAATTAGTCCAGTAAAGGCGATTACGATTGATGTCATCAATGCTGAAAGGACAAGGATATTTTTCCGGGTCCGAACAGGATCCACGCCTGTAGAAATTGCAAAATCATCACCGCCCATCGATAACGCATTGAGGTCCCAAGACCATTTCAAAGCCGTTGGCATCAAGATAATCAGACACATGGTGACAAAGACAGCGTTCTGAATTGTGGGGCGCGAAAGACTACCAAAGGACCAATGAGCCAAAGCGGAAAGTTGGGCATCTGTGGCAAAATATTGCAGTGTGGAAACAATACCTCCAGAAATAAACGTGATGGCAATCCCCACTAAAATGTAAGATTCGGCAGAAATCGAACGGTATCTGCCAAGTTGAATGATGATGAACACCACAATCAGTGAAAACAAAAAGGCGTTTGCCACTATGGTGAGATCGTGGTTGTCGACAATTGACCAACCGACTACGATGGCCAACGCAGCACCCAGTGCAGCGCCAGAAGCAACGCCCATCGTCAAGGGTGATACCAGTGGGTTTCCAAGCGCACCTTGCATCAACGCACCTGCGGTGGCTAAGGCCGCACCACCGACAATCGCCATCAAAACACGTGGAAAACGGAGTTTCCAGATGATGGCAGACTGGAGTTCAGTTCCCGCGTCCAAACCGAGAATGATTTTCAAAGTCGTCCAGAAGCCAAGGTTACTGGAAGATCCTGTTCCCATCGAATAGATCGCAAACAAAAAGGTGACCAAACTGATAATGAAAATCATCAACGCATGTTGCTTTGACTTTAGTGTGTGCTGAAAAGAGAGTTCGTCCAAAGGTATCACTCCGAATCAATGGTGCACGTGAAGGTACCAACCTTGGTTTGTTGATGGTATGATTCAAAGTAATCCACAAGGTAAGCTTCAGTATCGAGGTCGCTAAACAAATCAGGATGGAGGTATTGAGCAAGGGTTGGTAAGCCAAAAATCATCATTGGACCTGCAAATTCACCCGACAGAATGAGCATACGATCATCCATCACGGCTTGCACTTCATCGAAACCGGGACGGTTTGCAATGAATTCCATGTGTGTTTGGCACTTGTCTGCATCATCGTATTTGTTGAAACCGATGTCAAATGTGATTCCATCAAACATGAGCACGTCTGGATTGACATCGAGAATGGCTTCCATATCGACGTGAGTGGTGTGGCCAGGAAGGTCGGCAAACACATTGACTCCACCTGCCTTCTGGATGAGATCAGTCCACTGTGAAGTACCCGTGAGGACAACTGGGTCCCTCGTCAAGGAGGCGTGATGCTCCATCACGACATTCGGCCGCTCAGATCCGTTGAGGCCTGATATTCGGTTTTGCACTTCCAATTCGATTGCATCAAAATCGTCGAATATGTCCTGCGCTTTGTCCTCCTTTCCGAACAACGTGGCCAAGGCGTTGATCTCTTGCCTCAGGTAATCATACTTGTAAAAGTCAAGGGCAAGGACATCGATACCAACGGGTTCTAATTTTTCCCGTATGGCGTTTGTATCGACCATGCCATTGGTTGCAAAGACAATGTACACATCTGGATTGGCGTCCAACAGTGCTTCAAAGTCGATTTCTGAATGCGCAGATTGTTGAATCATCGGTGTGTCGGTAAATTCAGGCCAGAACATTTCATTGTAGAAGTCTCCAGAAACGCCAGTTACAACCGATAAATTAACTTCTAACATTCGCAAGACGCTTGCAGCGTAGGTGTTGGTGATTGCCACCCGCTCTGGAGGCGCATCATAGCTATGCTTCACCCCGTTCGAATCTGTAACTTGGATCAAGCGACCCTCAATGTATTCCTCAGAGTCAATCGAAGAGAAATACCAAATTCCTGCGGAGAAAAGCAGCAGTACAGCAACTTGGAAAACGGCAATCTTTCGTGATTCAACCATGATACCAACCCCTCAATCTTTAATCTTAGAAGACATCATCCAGATGAAAACACCAATCAAGCTGATGGTGAACACAATGGAGAGGAAGGTGCCCTCTTCTGGTTCTAGTTCTTCCTCAACGGTGACAAACACGGAATCCGAAGCGTCAGAAAACTTTCCGTTTTCGAGGCCGACTTGAACTCGAATTCGATTCCGGCCAGGATCTAAATCGTCAAGAACACACGATGAAGAGGTTCCATTGTAAACTTCACTCGATTCACCTTGTGCATTTTCAACGCTGACAGCATACCACGCAGCCTTGTCATTCGCCGCCCAAGAGAGAGTCACAGCCTCACCTTCAACTGCCATTGTGGACGAGAGAATGGCCATTGGAGGAATCGCTATTTGGAACACATTGATTTCCAGTTCGGTCGCTTCTGTTTGGAAACCATTTGGCATACGAGCAACGAGGGTGTAAACGTAATCGCCATCAGGCTGATCAACAAATTCGAATGATGTTTCGCTTCCATCATACACGATGGAGCCGTCGGTGGCAGAGAGAACATAGGATGATGCCCCTTGGTATTCAGCCCACTCCACCGTGTAATCCGTTGTGGAAATCTCTGCTGTTTCTGTGATAAATTGCGGGGTTGTAGGTACGTCAAAGGATGTTAATTCGTAAACCACTTGCTCGGAATGCGAGCCAGGGAGTCGATCGATTTTCTTAACAAAGTTTCGAACCGTTTCGTTATACCATAATTCCCAAGAGACAACATTGTCGTTCAAGTCAAGGATGGAGTAGTGAGTTGTTTGGAAGGTCCCTGCGGGCGTTGTTATTTCAGCAAGGCTTTGCGTGACCCTGTTCATTGTGTCATCGTAGCCGTTGGGGTGCCCTGGAACACCAATCACATTTGTTCGATTGAAATGAAGGTTACATTCCTCATAATCTGAGAAAAGGTTTGTTGGATTTGATGCCTCGGATGAGGAAAAGTTCCAACCGAGTTGCCCTTCCATGAAGTAAGAAGATTCGAGAGGAGCGTCGCGCCAATAGGTCTGGATTGGAAGCAGGTTTGTGGTGTCATACCAACGGTAGGATTTTTCTCCTGCGAGTGCATATTCATCCTTATGCCGGGTCTTGAATACAGTTTGCTCTTCTCCGAAGGCATCGAGGAGCGTTTCTTTTTCCAAAGCCGTGATGGAGACATTATGCACGCCGTTATCGGACGTTGGTGTGTATGCTACTTGGTAATCCCAAGACATTCCTACCGACCACAGATCACCACTAACTTCGTTTCCAAGAACGATCAAAAGCAAAAGATCTGGGCTAGTAGTAGAACCATTTATGTTAAAGGAAACAAGTTTGAAATCATAACTGCCCTGAGATTCAGGTGTAAATTCGTAATAGGTATTCACCCCGGTGTAGAGCAAATCATCGTCTAGATAGAGGTGATAGGAATTGGTAAAATTACCTGCAACCCATTCGATAAGATGGGGTTCGATGGAAATGGTTTGTTCTGAATTGCTAAAGTATGCAGGACCTGGTAGAAGGAGTTCTACATTGGAAGAAAGGTTGAGCCATACCTCGCCGTAAGTCATTGTAAATTTGTAATCCGGGATGGTTGGCTGATTGTTTTTGGTGAAGGTGAGGGTTTGATTTGATCCTACAGGTAAATGTTGCAACAAGAAGAAACCATCGTCATTGGTCACACATTCTGAGACGCCGTTGCTCACTTTGGTACCGACAAGGGGTTGGCCGCCGAAGTGAGTGAGGAAGCCGTAGGCACTGTTTTCGCCTTCTTGAAAATTAAAATGATTCGGGATGTTTGCTTGCATGTTGAAATGCAAGTACTGAGATTCATTTTCTTCCCCATTTGCAATGGCCTTCAAGGTGTAATAGGAACCAATTGGCAGGAGATCGAATTCCACAACCCCGTCGACATGGGAAAGAATATGTTGTTCCTCAACCAATTCTATCGTTGAATTGGAAGAACCATCGGAGAGTACCTGGCCATCGGCATCGGTGAATTAAGCTGTAATCCAGTTTAATCCAGCATGCCAGTCTAACTGCATATCCGATTGGAATATCATGTTGCGATAAACGACTTCATGGCCGTTGTTCATGAAATAAGCCCGGACTGTATGCTTGCCAGGTGAGATTCCTTCAAACACGTAATTGCCTTCGGCATCTGACCAAATGGATGCGGAAGAATCGACTTTGATGGAGGTCGAACCTGCGATTGCACCTTCGGCATCGAAAACGTTGCCCGATAGCGTGAAGGTTTGTGGTTCATCAGCAGAAGCCACCATTGCCATGCACAGTGAACACATCATCAAACTAACAAGGAATACGGCCTTGGACGCACCAAACCGGCGTTTTCTGGATTTTTTTAGCCTCTTTCCGACACTCACTTCAGGTGATGGGCAATTTGAATTTTTAGTTTGCACTCGCATACCAGTCACCGGTTTAGGGTGCCCTAAATCTGACCCATAAATATAGTTTAGGGCGCCCTAAAATAGAATGCTTACGCCTTCCCGATTACAGCCGCTTGGCTGCCCGCATTTGTGTGGACGACATTTTCGAACACCATTGTTTCAATGGCTACCGTCAAGACATACCTCTCACGCGTGGATGTCGTAAGGGTGTCAGCACTGTTACAAAGGTCATAAATATGGCCGATTATAACCGCTGTTTATGAGTAAAATGAGCGTATTTTTAGCAGTCATTCTGATGCTTACAATATCGTTATCGGGTTGTTTAGGTTCTGACCAGGGAAATGAAGGCGAACTCGAAATGACTGAAACACCTCCTGAAGACGTAAACCTAGATGACTACAATGTACTTTACATCGGCCACAGTTTTGGTAATATTTTCGCAAAAACGCTTAGTGAACATGCACAATTAGCTGGCATTACTAATCATTCACAATACAATGAGTTTAGTGGAGGTCCATCCGGGGCACCTGATAAACTGTGGGCTGATGATGGACACCGTGAGAGAATCAAGACTTACTTGGATACTGGTGAAGTTGATGTATTGATCATGATTTGTTGCAGCATTGAATTCACGGAAACGGGGGGACAATCTGATGCGGCAATTTGGAATTTTACTTCCTATGCCGTGGAAAAGAACCCTGAGGTTGGTATTGGTTTGGCTATGCCATGGAGAGGTTCCCCTGCGGAATATGAGAATGGAACAGCGTATAGAAACCAATCAGATATTGCCTACGATGTCTGGGTGAACCTCTCAACGAATTTAACTACAGATTTCCCAACAGCTGACGTATTTACATTCCACCATGGAGCCGTCATGTATGAACTTCGAGACATGTTCGAAGCAGGGGAATTGGATGGTGACGTTGTTCAACTTACAGGGCCGAAAGAGAATTCAATCTTCACGGACGCAACAGGCCACGCAGGTCAAATCGCAATCGATACTGGTACGCTCGTATGGCTTCATGCCGTGTATGGCATTGAACCCACCAGTGTTCCAGAATTTGATCAATATGAAGTCGATATTCGACAGATTGCTCAGACTGTTGTTAATGAGCAAAGTCAACAGTAGCGACATATCATTTCCAGTAAGTCGCTTGGGTAGCCTATGCCTCAATATTTTCTGATTCCTTTAATGGATTAAAACGGCCTAGGCCAATCATTACAGCCATTAGAACAAGATGAATCAAAGGAATATATATCAAATCGATTCTCTTTGCTTGTATGACTATTAGATACATAGTAAGCATTGTCATAAGTCCAGGTAATATTGCAAAGCCCAGGAGCGTTCGTCTAGTTTTTGGCCATATCGCGAAAATTAATGCTATTAAACAGAGTGGTACCGTTAGCATGGAGAGAAAAAGCCCCCCTAGAATCCCACATGATTCTGAATTCGTACACAATCCTTGAGCAGGACTTGGAATAAATATGATAAAAAGCAAAATCGAGATGAAATATATACCCGAATTACGGTATCTTGATTCTAATTGTATCATGTTTTTGGGGCAGTGCCAAAGCATTTAGTCATTTATATACAGATAAGTTGAATCAAGGATAAAATCACGTAGTAATCAAGTGATAACAGAGTGCGGGGGGCAGGATTCGAACCTGCGAATCAATAAGAAATGGGACCTAAACCCACCGCCGTTGACCAAGCTGGGCGACCCCCGCGCAAACTCAATGCGGTAGCCAATCA
>Ga0308015_10001156_pt1 | contig 11175 bp, 7 predicted proteins | sample Neamet231_FD_203128 | JGI IMG/M metagenome (GOLD analysis project Ga0308015, IMG submission 203128) | Marine microbial communities from water near the shore, Antarctic Ocean - #231 | ecosystem: Environmental > Aquatic > Marine > Unclassified | place: Southern Ocean | collected 2014-07-28
GAGAGGAGAGGAGAGGAGCGGCTGCGGGAGGCGCTGCAAACGCCCGCTGCCGCCATCGCCGCCGCCGCTCCTACTGAGGTCAAGCGGAAGAGGCCCGATCCAGGGCACGGCGGCCAGCGGCACGGGCAAGCACCGGGGGGAAATACTGGCAAGCACGGGCGAAGCAAGTTGCGAACCACGCCAAGCACAACTGCAAGGGCGACTGCGGCGGCACCTCGCAGTGCACGGCCAAGCGGCTGGCTGCGAACAAGCTCACTCGCGCGTAGAAGGGCTCGGAGCACCAGGAGATCGAGTGGCAGATCGGCTGCGACGGACCCTGCCAGGGATGGTTTCTCGGCGTGGACGTCGGCATCGTCACGCCGGAGCAGCAGCTCGCCGCCGAGGCGCCGGGCGCGGAGTGGCGCTGCGCGGCCTGCGAGCAGCAGCACCAGCAGCAGCTCCGCTGAGCAGCGCTCGGTGGCTGGCGATCTCTGTCAATAAAACGTACACTGGCATTATGTTACATCGCTACTTGCGGCTACGTCTCTTCCATCAACTCAGCGGCCAGCTTGCCCACGGCCACGCCCAGGTCCGTCACGCGGATCGCCTCCCAGACCAACCCCGCCAACCGCTTTCACGGCGCAGAGCAGCGCTGGCCACGTTTTGCGCGGAGCACCGGCGGCGTTGGTCCTCAGCGCTTACCGTACGCGTACGGTAAGCAAGCGCTGAGGTCTGAGCCGCCAGCGTGGCGGCGCAGAAGCGCAGGTCGTGCGGGCCGACGGCTCATTGAGCGCGGGCAGGTCCAGTTGGGGGCTAGAGCTCTGCTGCCCGCGAGGTCAGCCACGTCGCGCCGGCAGATCGTCGACCGTGACAGTGGCCGAGATGGGCTCGCGGCCGCCGGTGGGTAGGTGGCGACCGCGGCGGCGCAGTGCAGCGCGACGGCCGGTAATCGACGCCGCCGTGCCGCCCCGCCCTTCCGGCCGCGCGCTGCCTGGCCGTGCTGCCGGTGCAGCCCAACCGGAGCTGCTCAGGCGCCGCGTCGCGGACCGCGTAGTGCACAGCTCGGCGCCGCCGTTGTTCGCGGCGCAGACTGAGACCCGATATGGCCGACCGCGCGCGTGCAGCTGCGCCATGCCGATCAGCGCACTCTCCGACTGCGTCAGTGGCTCGGCGTCCGCCTCGTCGCAGTGCACTCGCAGCCTAAGCCCTTCGGCATCGGCGCGCCTGGATCGCGTCGGTCATCTGCGCGAAGCGTCATTATCATCGCCGAGCGGGGGCGACTTTTCCAGAAACTCAAGGTCCGGCGCTGCTGCTGAGGCGTGGGTGCAGGCAGCACCCTCGTACAAGACGCCTGCCGCCAGCAGACAGTATCGGGCGCGCCTCAGACAAAACACGATTGCTGCTGCTGCTGCTACTGCACTCTGCTGCCGCGCTGCTCAACCACGGCGCACTGCCTAAACCCTCGTGCAAACGGGCACACAACGCGCGCGTACGCACCGCTGCTGACCCTGCCAGCGCCACAGAGCGAACATGGGCGACGAGGAGGAGGCCGCCACGGCGATCCTGGAGAACCTGAAGGCGAAGCCGCCGGTCACGGCGCCGATCGACCCGCGCCACCCGAACACGAACCAGGCGAAGTACTGCTTCTCACTGTTCAACAAGCACCTGCGATGCAACGACGAGAAGGGCGAGGACGACCCCATGTGCGTCAAGTACCGGCGGTGGACCGCCGACATCTGCCCGCCGGAGTGGCGCGAGCTGTGGGAGGAGAAGGTCGAGGAGCACGCGTTCCCGCGGCCCAACGTGGTGCGCGCCGCAAGCGGACACTAATGTCGCGGCGCTAATTGGTTGGAGCGGGGGGCGCTCCGATAGTTTCTACAGGCCGTGGTCTGTAATGATCTACAATTTCCGCCGAGCTCCCCTTCAGTTCGGCTGCGCCGTCGGCTGCTCTGGTGTGAACTGCGGGGACGGGTCAGCAGCGGCGGCAGGAGCGGCAGCGGTGGCGCCAGCAGCAGCTCCACCAACAGCAGCAGCACCACCAGCAGCACCGCCACCACCACTACCAGCACCAGCACCACCAGCCGCACGTACAGGGTCGTAGCTCAGCGCAGCGCCCAGCTCCGCTGCGGCGCCGAGCTCCTCCTGCTGGATTTTGCACAGGTTGGCGATGAGCCGCTCCTCCTCCTGCTGCGCGCTGGTCAGCTTCGAGATGTTCTTCTCGATACGCACCTCCTCGCCCGCCAGCCGCTGCTGCGCGTCCTCCTCGATGGCCGTGGTGAGCGTCGCGGCCTGCTTCGACTTCCACTTTGACGTGTCGCCGTGCGAATTGCGGATGCGGTCGCGGTTCTGGCGCGCCCGCATGATGTGCTCGGTCTTGCCGCGCTCGGCGAACGCGCGCCCCTCCTTCAGCTCCTTCCGCGCCGCCGCCGCCGCCAGCCGCTTCCCCTCGCCAACCTTCAGCATCGCCTCCGAGACGTTCTTCGCGTGCACCTCGCGCTCCGAGCGCTGCTTCTCCGCGCGCTGCTGCAGCACCTCGTACTCGGCCGCCACGTGCTGGTACTTCATCTGGTACTTGCGGAAGTTGCGGTGCTTCGTCGCCACCACCTGGTCAGCCTTGCGCCGCATCTCCTCCACCTTGCGCTGCGCTCTCGCCTCGTCCGCGCGCAGCTTCGCCAGCCGGTTCGCCATCAGCTGCACGTCCGTCTCCGTCGCCATCCGACGGGTCCGCGCCGCCGAGAACTTCTGCCCCGTCGTCACCGGCGTCCGCGCCCGCCGCGGCGACGCGCCGTACGGCGACGAGCCGTACGGCGACGCCGCGCGCTGCCGCGGAGAGCCGGACTGTGACCCGCGCTTGGAGCCGGAGGCGGACCCGCGTGGCGAGCCGGGCTGCGACCCACGCTGCTGCGAGCGCGGCGAGGCGCCGCGCGACCCAGCAGGCGAGCCCACCTTCACCTCCATGCTGGCTCGCGAGCCGGTCACTCCCTATGCGCGCGCCGGCCACTCCCTATGCCCTCAATATGGCAGAGAACCTGTGCAACCAAGCAACCTGAACGACTTTGTCATGCTCCCCACGGGCACCTTCCATGCTCCTCATTTTCGCGCGGTTCTTGGACAGCAGCACACACTTACTTTGTTACTTTGTAAGCTTGTGCAGCATCGAGGCGGGAGCGCGCGTCCATGCTATGCATTCAGCGCAAGCCGGCAGGTGCTGCACAACCAGGCCCCCTCGTCTGCCGAAGCGCGCGTTTATAGCTAAACGAGCTCCACTGTGCCGCCTGCCGCCTCTAGCTTCTTCAGCAGCACCTCCGCGTCCTCCTTCTTCAGCCCCTTGGTGACCGACTTGGGCGCGCCCTCGACCAGCTCCTTGGCCTCCTTCAGCCCCAGCGTGGTGCCGGCGCGCACCTCTTTGATCAGCGCGATCTTCTTGCCGCTGTCGAAGGCGGTGAGCTTCACCTCCCACTCTGTCTGCTCCTCCGCCGGCGCCGCCTCCTCCGCCCCGCCCACCGCCGCGCCGCCCGCCGCCGGCGCGCCGGCCGCCGCCATCGGTGCGCCCATCATCATCGGCGCCGCGTCCGGGATGTTGAGCCGCTCCTTCAGCAGAGCGTGCAAATCGCCCACCTCCAGCATGTTCAGCTCCACGATCTGCTGCGCGATCCCCGCCACCTTCTCGCTCGGCTCCCGCTCGCCGCCCGCGCCCGAGGGCAGCGGCGCCGGCTCCGCCGCGCATCGCAGCGACGCCGACGCGTGCAGCAGCCGCAGCTGCGGCCGCGCGAACGACCGCGCCGCGCCGCCGCGCCCGGCCTGGCTAAGCGCCCGCACCCCGCGCATGGCCATGCTATAAGCTCGAGCTGAGTCGCCGCAGTACGTCGAGGGCAGCCACAAACAAGGGCTGCGCGATGAGGGGTCGGCGCGCCAACCATGGCGCCGTCATGTAAGCCGTTGGATGCACGGCGGACCGCAGAAGGTGCGATGTGAACGTGCACTGCTGCGCCGTTTCTCGCTGCGCTGAAACACACTGGGGGGGGGTGCCGACCCGCGCCGATCGAAGCACACAGAACTCGAGCTGGAAGACTTTCGCTGCAGGGCCGCCAGAGAAGACAGGTAGAGTACCGTGCACTGCCCTCAACCTGGTCCCATCACCCCACGTGCTAGCTGGATTGCAACCCGTAGCTGCGCGCGCATCGGCAGCGCTACCGTCTGCGCTCTGCCATCACGCTGACGTGCCTTTACCGCACTCAGAGCTGGCGCGCGCCGCGATGGCGGACGCCATGCAGACGGAGGAGGCGAAGCCTGCCGCGGCGGAGCCCGCGGCGGAGCCGGCGCCCGCGGCGGCGGCGGCGGTGCCGCAGCTGCAGCCGCTGGAGGGCAGCGCGAGCAGCGCGGGCGCCGCGGCGGGGTCCGCTGCGCCGGCGCCCGTGCCGGCGGCGACGGTGCCGCCGATCGCGCCTGTGCCCGCGCCGGCGGCGGGCACGGCAGGTGCCGCGAAGGCCGCGGCCGAGGACGGCGCGGCGGCCGCGCCCCCCGCGGAGAAGAAGCCGCCGCCGCCGCCGTCCGTGCTGTGGAAGCCGAGCCTGCTGATCAACACGCTGCTGCTGGAGCGCGCGGGCGCGGCGGCGGGGGAGCAGCCGGCGGTCGGCGTGAACGGCGGCGCGGCGGGCGGCGCGGCGGCGCAGGCGGAGTTCGAGTACGGCAGCGAGGACTTCGCCGCGGTGCTGAAGAGCGACTCGCAGCGCTGCACGGTGAAGATCCCGGCGGCCTCGCTCACGAGCGCCAACCCGGCGCTGGCGGCGCGCGCGCTGTGGGGGACGGAGATCTTCTCACAGGACTCCGACCTCGTCGCCGTGCTGCTGCACCTCTCCTACATCAGCGTGACCGAGGAGCACCCGCGCAGCATGGTGGCGGTGCACGCGCGGCTGCGCGTCACGCCGCCGCTATCGCACTACACAGCGTCGTCGTCGCACGGCATCCGCTCGCAGTACCGCTCGGGCGACAGCAAGACGGACCAGTGCTCGTTCGTCGTCGAGAGCGCCTCGGCCGTCCACGAGACGGCGCAGTCGGGAGAGAGCTCGGGCCTCTTCACGCGCATGATGAAGGTGACCAACCGGCCGATGGCTACCGAAAGCGGCGAGCTGCACCCGACCGTCTGCACGCACCAGCCGCCGATCCCGATCAAGTCGCCGCACGTCGCAAAGGACAGCGCTTCCCACGCGCTGCCAGACCTCACGGTCGTGTACGACCTGGCCATGGAGCCGGCGCTGAAGTACTCCCTCGCAAGCGTGCTCGACAGCGCTGAGGAGGTCCAGTGGGATCCGGAGGACATGAAGCAGCGCGCGAAAAGCAAGAGCCGGAAGGCTAAGCAGAAAGAGAGCGGCGAGGGCGACGACGACGACGACGAGGACGACGACGACGAGGAGGGCGAGGCGGCGGTCGACGGCGAAGACGACGCCGGCGCGCGCCTGAACGACGACGACGAGGCGTACGAAGACGACGCCGCTGCCAAGAGCTCCAAGTCGTCGAAGAGCAAGAAGAAGAAGAAAGGCAGGCAGGGAGGCTCCAAGAAAGACGGCGCGGACGCCATGGATACGGACGGTGACGGCGGCGGCCGGGACTCCGTGTCCCCATACGAAAACGGCGACCCCTCGGAGAAGTTGGGCGACGGCGACGGCACAGACGAGGACCGCGCCCGGCTGTCAGCCGAGAGAAAAGCGAGCCTGCTCCGGACGTTCCCGTCGGCGCAGCGCACCACATCGCGGCTGCAGGGGTCCTGCATGTACTTGGAAAGCATCGCGGGCGAGCGGTTCGAGATCAGCCAGGAGGACCAGGTCGAGAGCTCATGCACCTACACCATCGCGCAAGTAATTTCGCCGATGCTGATCGGGCAGGCGCAACTGAGCCAACTGCGCAAGCCTCTACCGGCGGAGCATGTGACCGCGATGGGCAGCGGACTGCGCTGGAGCGACTTCTTGTGGGGGGCTGAGGGCCTGACGCTGCAGGTGGACGGCTCGTGGATCGGCATGCGGCTGACATGTATCCGGTATGTCAGCCGGACAGAGCCTGCGCTGAACAGCTTCAAGCCCAAGGAGGTGGACCTCAGCGGAGTGGTGAGCGTGGCTGGCTCCCGCGCGAAAGCTTCGAAGAAGTCGAAGGGCGCGAAGAAGGCCAAGGGCGGCAAGAGCTCGCAGGAGGACTCGGGCGCTGCCGAGGCGCAGATGGAGCCGGGGGCTGCCGAAGACGAGCCCGCGGGCAAGCGCCGCGGCGGGCGGAGAACGCCCACGGAGTCGTCTGCGGCGGACGCGGAGCCTGCCCCCTCGCGCGGCCGCCGTGGCAAGGCCGCTGAGGAGCAGCCGGCGGCTGCTGCGGGAGGACGCAGCAGTCGAGCGTCGCGCGCGGAGGCCCCTGCCAAGCCAAAGCCCAAGGGCAAGCGGAAGCGGTAATAAATCGATCACACACACACAGTCTCTCAATCATCACTTGGCCCGGATCAGCGCCTCGCCGACTTGCACCTTCTGCCCCGGCTTCACAGCCCACTCCATGTCGCCCGCCTCCGCCACTATCACTATGGTGCTGCCCAGCCGGAAGGTGCCGACCTCGTCGCCCTTGCCCACGGCGCACGCCGGCTCGAACGCCAGCGGCTCGGCCTGCTCGCTCGGGAAGCGGTTCGTGCGCAGCTCCGGGTCGGCCACCAGCCGGATGTTGCCCACGTTCGTCGCGGCGACGGCCACCATACCGAAGTAGCCGCCCGCCCACGTGCCGTCCAGCACGACGCGCTCGTTGATGGCCAGCAGCCCCGGCACCGCGCGCATGATGAACGACGACACCGAGAAGAGGTAGCCGCTGTAGTGCCGCGAGGACGCGAGCTCAAAGTCCGCCGGCGAGTGGAAGCGGTGGTAGTCGCCCGGCGAGAGGTACACCGTGGCGCACATCAGCCGCTTGCTGCGGCTGGTGGGCGGCGCGCGGCCCAGCAGCGCCGAGAGCGAGTACGTGATGCCCTTCACCTGCACCACCACGTCACCATCGACCTCGCACACCTGCACCACCTCGCCGTCCGCCGGCGACACCAGCTCCACGTCGGCCATCGGCCGCGCGCCGACCTTGATGCGCCGCATGAAGAACTCCGCCAGGTTCTGGTGGATCTCGAGCGGGTCGCGCATCTCGTCGAGCTTGCAGTCGAACGCCGCCGCCCAGCCCAGGAACACCTGCTTGCGCAGCAGCCACGGCATGTCCACCGCCGTCACCCAGCCCCACACCATCGACAGCAGCCGCAGCGGCACCAGCTTATACGCCGCCAGCTCGAACGCGCCCCACGCCACGGCGCCCTCCCCCTCGTGCTCGCCTGGCTGCGCCGAGTCCGGCACGCCCGCATCGGCGCGCGCCGCGTGCTGCTGCTGCACGAACAGCGAGCCGCCGACCAGCGGCGCCGCCAACAGCAGCGGCGCCGCGCGGCGCCACGGCGACCGGGGGGGCGCCGCGGCGGCGGCGGCCGAGGCCACTCCGCGCGCCCCGCGCGCCCCGCGCGCCAGCGGCCGGCGCAGCGCCGCCTGCGCGGCGGAGCGGGGCATCATGCGAAGGGCCAGCACGCCACGCTTTGCCCGCAGTGCCAAGTGCCCTGCTTGTGCCGTGCTCGTCGCTGGCAGCTCGTGTTCCCTTGCTCGGAAATGATAACAACTCCACCCCCCTCAACCTCGCTCCCCTATTTCGCAGCCCCGATCAAGCCTGCCTGAGCAGTGGGCACACTGAATGCGCAACTATCACGCTCTTCTGCCCAGCGCGAAGATGGGTTGCTGTGAAGAAAAGGACGGGGGAACACGCGAAAATCTGGAGCGCGATTCAACCACGGGCGCAGGGCGCAGTGGGCGCCGTACAGAGGCAGCGGTGGCAGCTTAGCTGGGCTGTCGATTTCGCAGGGGAGGACGTGCAGCCGGCGCGCGCCTCCGGCTGTCCGGCGCGATGGAGCCGTCAGCTGGCGGCTCCAACTCCAACTTCAAGGTCGTGATCCGCGTGCGCCCGCACCCGACGAGCGCGCCCGACAACGCGGAGAGCTCGTGCGCGATCGACTCGGACGTGCGGCTGTCGCTGTCGGACTCGGTGGAGGCGAACGACCCGCTGGCGCGGACGCACGCGTTCACGTTCGACCGCGTGTACGGGCAGCGCACGCGGCAGGAGACGATCTACCGGCACACGGCGCAGGCGGCGGTGCACTCGACGCTGCAGGGCTACAACGCCAGCATCATCGCGTACGGGCAGACGGGCGGCGGCAAGACGTACACGATGGAGGGGCTGAGCACGGAGGAGGGCTGCGGCATCATACCGCGCGCGATCGATGACATCTTCAACTACATCCAGCAGGTGCGCTCGCCGGGGGTGCGGTTCCTGGTGCGCGCCTCGTACCTGCAGATCTACAACGAGGTGATCTCGGACCTGATCAAGCCGGAGCGCTCGAACCTCGCGATCCACGAGGACAAGAAGAAGGGGCTGTTCGTGGAGGGGCTCAGCGAGTGGATCGTCAAGACGCCCAAGGAGATCTTCGGGCTGATGCAGCGCGGCACGTCCTACCGCTCTACCGGCGCGACGCAGATGAACGAGGCGTCGTCGCGCTCGCACGCGGTGTTCGTGATCATCGTCGAGCAGTCGGAGCGCACCGCGGTGGAGGTGGACGACGAGGGGGTCGAGCGGCGCGTGCCGTCCGAGCGCGCGGCGGACGGCGCGGAGGTGCAGACAAGGTTCCGTGTGGGCAAGCTGAACCTGGTGGACCTGGCGGGCTCGGAGCGGCTGCGGATGAGCGGCTCGTCCGGCGACCGGCTGGTGGAGACCAAGTCCATCAACAAGTCGCTGTCCGCGCTGGGCAACGTCATCTCCGCGCTGACGGACAAGCGGGTGGACCGGACGCACGTGCCGTACCGCGACTCGAAGCTGACGCGGCTGCTCGAGGATTCGCTGGGCGGCAATTGCAAGACCACGATGATCGCGGTCATCTCTCCCGCGCTGGAATCGTTCGGCGAGTCGCTCTCGACGCTCAAGTTCGCCAACCGCGCCAAAAACATCCGCAACTCCGCCAAAATCAACGAGGACCTCGACGAAAAGACGCTGCTGCGCAGGTACGAGCGGGAGCTGCGAAAGCTGCGCAGCGAGCTGCGCGAGCGCAGCAAGCTGATCGTCGACAACCGCGAGCTGATTGAGCTGGAGGACCTGCGCCGCAAGGCGGAGCAGGACAAGCTGGAGGCGCTCAAAGTGCTTGAGCGCCGCTCCAGTGAGCTGATGACCGAGAAGACGCAAAAGCGGCAGCTGGAGGATCGGATCGCGCGCATGCAGTCGCAGCTGCTGGCTGGCTCGGCCGGCCGCGCGGGGGAGCTCGCCGAGGAGCAGCGCCTTGTGCGGTCGGAGTACGACGACAAGATCAGCACGGTCGAGAGCGAGCGCCAGGGGCTGGAGAAAGACAAAGCGCACGTCGACAAGTACAAGCGCTTGCTCGTGCAGCAGCGCGACATCATGATCGCGCTGACGGCGCGGCTGACCGAGCGAGACGAGTCGATCGTCAACTTGAAAGAGGAGCTGGAGGCGTACGAGCGCCACAAGCAGGCGCTGGAGGACATGCTGGACCAGCGGACGCAGCGGCTCTCAAAGCTGCAGCGCGTTTCCGCAGAGCAGTTTGACTCCGGCGAGGTTTTGCAGGCGCTGAACCGGTCGCGGCAAGAGGCGGCCGACTCCGTGCCGGCGCACGTCTCGCCCACGGGCGGCGTGGCGACGCTGTTTGATGCGGCCAGCGGCAACGGCGCCACGGACCAGTCCGCTGGGCTACTGCGAGCGTCGGCGGACGTCTCGCGCCCGGCGGTGGCGAAGCGGCAGGAAGCCGAGGCGAAGTTGAAGAGACGAGTGGAGGAGCTGAAGCAGCAGCACGAGCAGTTCCGCGAGGATGCGAACCACGCCATGCTGGAAAAGGACGCCAAGATCGAGAACGCGGAGCGCGAGAACCAGCGGTTTCGTGAGCAGCGGCGGCAGCGGGAGGAGGGCCCGTCGTCCGGGCAGGACGGCTCCGCCGAAATGGCGGAGTTCTTGCGCATCGAGCTGCTCGAGGTGCAGCGCGAGCGCGATTCGCTGACCGAGCGCCTGCACAGCTCGCAGGGCGGGCTGCCGGACACCTCTGGCGCGAGCGAGCGGCTGGACTCCGAGGAGACCGCGCAGCTCGAGGCCGACATTACGGAGACGGAGCGGCTGCGGAGGCATTGCGCGGTGGCCGAGAAGGAGCGGCAGGCGCTCAAGGTCATCCTGGAGCGAAAGATCAAGATCCTGGTGGACTCGGTGAGCAGGATCGTGGCGGAGGTCGGCGCGGACCCGCAGGCCTGGGGCATGGGCGCGGACCGCGTGAGGCGAGAGGTTCTGGCGATCCAGCGGCTAACGGACGCCAGCGTAGAGGCTCTGAAGAGCCAACCCTGATTGAACTGCGCTTCCAACATATGTATAAAGCCCCGCGCGCCTAAAATGGCCGAGCGCCAGCCTTTGGTGGGCTCGGTGGTCGATCCGGCGTGGGCGGCAGGACTACCTCCTCGCCCGTCAGCGGGTTGTACGGCACGGAGATGCTGTGGCGGTGCAGGCTCTGCGCGCGCAGCACCGCGCGGTAGCGGATCAGGTCGTCCACGTGCGCCAGCTGCGCGCCCTTCGAGTCGTCGTGGTACTTGAGCGTCAGAAGGTCGTAGGGCTCGCTGCCCTTCGTCGCCTTCGCCTTACCCGACTTCTGCAGGTACTGCACTCGCTCCTCCTGCAGCTGCAGCTCCGCCTCGCGCTGCTTCCACGTCGCCTCGTCCGCATCCATCCGCTCTGCCCGCCGCGTCGCCAGGACCGCCTCGTGCCGCGCGGAGCTCGCGTCGCGCTCCTCCTTGTGCACCATCGCGAAGTCGCGGTCGAAGCGCTCCGACTCGCTCACGAAGCCCAGCGAGTTCTCCGCGAACTCGGTGATCTTCCCCGGGTCCTCGTACCGCTCGAACCCCTCGCAGCGGTGCGCGAGCCGCTGCTTCTCCAGCGCCTCCTTGTCGTTCGACTGCAGCCTCGCCGCGCGCCCACCCGCCGCCCGCAGCTTGAACCCGGACGGCTGTAGTTGCGCCGCCATGCCCGACGGTGGCGACGGTCGCCTGCTAACGCCACGCTAGCGAGAGCGGCGATGAAGGCGGCACTAATCGTTGCACTTTGCTGCTCATGTTTCAG
>Ga0308015_10001178_pt1 | contig 11051 bp, 12 predicted proteins | sample Neamet231_FD_203128 | JGI IMG/M metagenome (GOLD analysis project Ga0308015, IMG submission 203128) | Marine microbial communities from water near the shore, Antarctic Ocean - #231 | ecosystem: Environmental > Aquatic > Marine > Unclassified | place: Southern Ocean | collected 2014-07-28
CCCAGCATTTACCATTTGAAACGGCTTGGCTGCTAATAAAGGTGCTGTAGCTAAAACATTCCCAAGTAATCTGCCTCCATCAAAACCAGTTCTTTGCGCCCTAGTTCTTGCATCCTGAAACATCTTCTCATCGTCACGAACATATTGATCGAATCCTCCTGTTTCTGGCATTTTTCTAACTGCCCCTCCAGTAGCATCAGATAAGTAATTATTTACCTGATCTCTACTTTCCTGCATAGATTTAGGAGAGGCATTGTAGAGCATCTGTGTTCCGCCAAGAGCTAAATCTTCTACTCCTTGTAGCATAGAGCCACCAAATGAACCCTGAAAGTTGCCATCTCCTTCATTAAGCTGCATTTGAGAAGGTTGACCAGTTGTACGATTTTCTGATTCGTTAAATTTATCAGCACCATACATTGTACGTTCATCGCCACCAGTATCTAATGCTTGTAATCTTCGCAACTCCGCACCAAGAACTTTAACAGATTTAATATCTCCAGACTTATTTGATTTAATAATTCCTTGTTTAAGGCGATCAATATTATTCATAAGATTCCCAATTCTTGTAATATACTTTCTGCTTCATCTACAACGCCTTCTAACTGCTGTTTTGCTCCCGTTCTTTTCTGATTATCTTTATCTTCTGGATATAACGTATCAGGAAGAAAATCAAATTTTGTAGCCAACTTACCTTTCCATCCCTGAAGCGTTCCATGTTTATCCCAATATTCCACCGCTTCTTGTTTGGTCGCGGCAGCAGCAGCTATTTGGTCTACAAGTCTTTTTACTCTAGCTTTGTTTTTATCTGTTTTTAAATCAACATTGTACGATCTGGCAATTAACCTCTCTCCTTCTTCTTTTGTAAACTGCGCTCCTAATATCAGACGCAAATTCCGTTGTACTATTTCCGTTACTTTTTCCTCTGTATCTACGGAATCTGGATTCCACCATGCTCTGAAAAAATTTGGTTGTAGGCTCGTGCCAGGGCCAGTTAAACTAGGATCATTTTCTAAATCCGTAACTGCTGATCGCAATTGTATTATTCCTTTCTGGGTATCTGCAAATCCACCTTCTTTCCATTCTACATACCCTTTAGAAAATACTTTATCAGCCTCTATATCCCCCTTAGTAATTGGTCTCCCGCCTGGCCCAAGTTTTTCCTCCTCTCTGTTCGTAAGCACTCTCCCGTCAGGATAAGTGGCAGTTTGGTCTTTTGAAAGAATAACTGGCTTAACTGGTTCTGATGGTTCAATGTTACTAGCTACTTCTACATTTTTACCTGTAAAGCGTCTGCCACCCTTTGTAAGGGTATACGGGTCTTGAGTTTTGCCAAGTTGATCCATTGCAAATTTACGCATCACATCGCTTTTACTGTTTAACTGCTGCATAGCAGCGTCTTGTATACTCATACCAGGAATAGCCGCCTGTTCCTGTATTGCTTCTTGACCAGCTATGGCATCTTGATGTTGTACAGCAGGAATATTAGTATTTCCACTAGTAAATATATCGTATGGATTACCGCCTTCCCTTACACCTTGAATTTCATCTACAGCTTGAACTTCTGGTCTACCCGCAACTGCTGGAGTGCCTTTAATAGAATCTTGATAGGCTTGCATATCGGTTGCAAATGCCTGACGTTGATCAGATTCAATCTGTTTTTCTCTATCATCAGCTTGACCTTGTACATAAGTACCAGCTAACATCTGCGCTAATTTAGCAGCACCTTTAAACGGCCCATCTGCAACATATACTCGACCTGCCATTTTGCCGCCTAATGGTTGCATCGCTTGACCCTGTAAGGCATTAGCCATTTGACGCTGCCTTTCAACAGTTCGTAATGCGCCCTTACCCATTGGCCTAGTATTGTTTATATTATTAAGTGGCATTTTATTCCTTAATTAAACGTGTATATTGCTTGTAAGCGTCTGTAATTGCGCCACAGACCTTGTTTAACTTCTTTTGGTATTGCTTATATTTAACTGGATAATAAACCTTCATATACTCTGCTCTATCATGCGAGTGTGCTGCATAAGCCGTACAATCCCAACAGTCCATACTGGAGTGGTCTAACTTGTAATGATCTGGTAAATTACCCATTTCTGATCGTAAAAAGTTTAATACCTGCTCTTTTGTCCAGCCTTCAATTGGATGCCAGAACTGTAATCCATCTTGCATATAACCATTCTCTGAATTAGATCGGTGAGCCTCGTCTGCCCGCTGACCTTTAACAATTAATGTAGCACCTAATTCTTTACTTTTTTCAACTAATGGACTAGAAATATTCTCCCAGCAGCATTGCAAATAGCTTTGAATCATTACTTTCTTTTTACAAGTAACGCTCTGACCTAGCTTAGTATAATCCACAGGAACAATATCAGACGGCAGACCATTTTCCTTCCATTGAGCATCTCTATTAGTTTTTATCTCGATAAACTTAGGGCAGAGTTTTTTAGCTTTAGAAACCGTCTCTAATAACTCAGGATAATTCTTGCCTGTATTAGCCCACAGGACGGTTATATTGCTTAAATGTTCTTTTAGCAGGTAAAGACAAGCCATCGAGTCTTTTCCACCCGAAAACCATAGAACTATATTCTTATGCCCTGCTATCATTAATATCCGCGTAAAACCTGTGCCATTTTTAACCTTTCCTGCTCGTCTAAATTTAACTGCTCTAAACTTTGTTTGCCAAATAAAGGTGAAATAGGAGCTACTTCACCTCTGCCCATTAGCACAGGTTGAATTGGTTCTTCAATTGCAGATGGTTGTCGTTCAGGAATATCAGGATTAAAAGTATCAATCACATCTTCACCAAACTTTACTTTAGAAAAATCAAAATTTGACTCATCTTCTGGAGCAATATATTCATTTTGAAATCCAGTTGGAATTTGTTCTGCACCAGAGCCAGATCGTAAGTTATTGAATCCACCGCCATCAGGGTTGTATGTTTCTTGCATCCCCATTGGAATTTTTGTAAGACTATTTCCGCCCTCCATCCCGGTATTTGGAAACTTATTATTTTTGCCAGAAAGTAAATTTCCTAACATTGCCATGTAATCCATATCTATCCCTTTTTAAATTACTTTCGAGTAATCAACCATCTTGTGACCACTAAAATGCCATTATTCCAGCCGCCCCTAATCCCATCATTCCACTCATCATATTGCCACTTGCCGCATTACTAGCATTAGTTTTATCTAAAGCAGCGTTATACTGAGCGTTAGCGGCTTGCATCATAGGTGCTGGAGCTATACTTTGACCCTGAAATCCTTGAAATTGTGGATTTTGAATCTGATTACCCATTCGTAAAGCATTAAGTTCATTTAATGGCAATTGACGTAAGTATGCTTGTTGAGAAAGATCATCTTGCCGCGATTGTGTATCCATCCCAAACCTAGCTTGTTGCTCTGCAAAATCATTTTGTCTACCTTGAAGCCCCATGCCGAATCCAGCTTGCTGTTCTTGTAAATCATTCATCCTTCCCTGGGTGCTTCTTGCAAATGATTGCTGTGCCTCCTGCATATCATTCTGTCTACCCTGCATATCCATAGCAAATTGAGCTTGTTGTTGCGCTGTCGCATTATTTTGAGCCCCAAGTCTAAAGTCATTTTCTCCCCTTTCAAGATCACGCATAGCTTCCCCAAAAGCCTCTGAGCCAGCATATATACCTTGATTAGAAAGTTGATTGGTTAGACGATCTCTTGTTCTGTCTTGGAAAGGTTGATTCCTTTGCATTTGCGAGTTATAAGCATTGTTCCAAGCCTGTTGTCCAGATTGTGCTTTGTCTCTTGCAGTAGAATCATCAAATTGTGGTCTATCCCGTAGCTGAGTAGCATCATATTGTGTTCTATCCCCGACATCAGAGTTGTTAAATTCAGCCCTACCTCTTACTTGATTATTATCAAAAGGAGTACCAAGCATTTGGTCTATAGTTGCAAGACCCTTTTCTGCTGTATTTCCTAATGATTGATTTACTCTTAATTCTTGTTCATACAAATCTTGACTAGCAGGTGACAGTGTTTGCCTTACAGTCGGTATATCTTGATCACCTCCTGATGCCCCCATAAAATTAGCTCGATCTGGAGCTAGTTCTGGTACGCCAGCATTAAATCTCTTCAGCGCAGTATCGTACCCTGTTTGATTAAATCCTTGCGTAGTTTTATTTGTGTTGTAAGCATCCCTGCTAGGAGCAACAGGAGCAGCCCCTCTACTGCTTGGATATTGGTCTCCTCGTATTGTTGTTGTCGGGCCAATATCATCCCATCTTTTTTGAGCAGTATTGTAAGTATTTTGCGCCGCATCATAACCTGATTGATCGAAAGAATCTGTAGTGTAATCTTGATTATAATCAGCCTTAATTGGCGCGGAAGCAGGAAGTTTTAACCTTTCTTGATAACCCTCCATAGCTGAATCATAGCCAACTTGATCGAAAGAATTATCTCCATAAGTAACCGTCTGCGAACCATAAGGAGTAATCATATTTGGATTACTTAACTTACTAGCTGCCCTAGCCGCTTCTACATTAGATTCGCCCTGAACTCTAGCTTGTTCTGCATAATCGGGTGCTTTAGGTGCGCTTCCGCCCATGTTTTATACTCCTAAATATTTACAGTCTTTTTTAATCATGCGATATACTAATAGATCGCCTTTTGGATGAGCATCTTTTAATGTTGCCTCTAACTCTGCCCCTAACTTTTCTACGAATTCAATTGATGCTTTATTCGTACTTGGAATCATCCCGGTAACTCGATTAACTTTTAATTCGTTGAATGGGTAATGGCACATATAATGTAAAAACGCTCTAGTCAACCAACGCTTTTTCGGCACAGCCGCTATATGAGCAAATACGTTCTTACCATTAAAATTATCGTAAACAATGCCAGCTACTAACGCGCCATCTTTCTCAAACCCTATTGCTGCGTGTTGACACCACCACTTAGTTCCAGTGCGCTTTGATACCCATTTTCCTACTCGCTCCGGGTCATCACAAATAACCCTCATCTAGCTTTTAGTTTATTATAAACATCAAATGAATCAATCTGCTGCTGTCTAGTTGTATCTCCAGCAGAAGAATCGCCACTTAAAATCCTAGCTAAAATTGTACGTCTTAAAGCCTTATCATCATTTTCGTAAGTAGTGCCTTTGAAACTAGCTTTCTGCTGTTCTGTAACAGGAGCATACTCCTCTCCTGAATTTCTCATATAAATTCTAGATGCCTCATTCAGAGCTATAGCATTTTGCTGTTCTGGAGAAAGATTGCTAAATGGATTAAGAGTTATCTTATCGTCATCAGCAGCCATACCAGTTACAGTAGGATTTTTCTGAAAAAAATCTCGTTCTGACGTATAAGGCTTTCTTATCGGATAGCCCATCATTTTTGTTATATCGCTCAAATTACTGCGCCATTTTCATATACAAAGTCAGTTGATAACCACTTCACGACATTAGATTTGCTTGTAAATTGAATATGAATAGTTCCGCTGAAGCCAACGCCTGAGACCGTTGCCCAATCCTTTTGTATTTGAAAATCCCCGCCCCATGAAGCGCCATCCCACTTAGAAACATCCCATACACTTTCATTACTTACTGCTAGTGAAGGCGTTCCTGTAGGCGGATTAGTAACGTAATCCGTATTCATATCCATTAGTATACTTGGCGTTCCTGTGCTTAAAAAGATTGGCCTTGCCATCGTAAATCGTTTCTGAAAATTGCTATCAAAATAATCAAAAGCAGGAATAATATCTGCTGTAATATTATTTCCATAATCGCTATTTCCATTCCATGCCTTTCTTACTGCTGTTGCGCCGCCATAGTAAATTTCATCATTAAATAATTCCCAGCAAGACGCATCCCAGCCAGTAAATTTAGCCCACGATCCCGTGATCGTGTTCATTACATACTGCTCAGATAAAATACTTGTTATTGGCACATTCAAAAGCAGCATATTTGCGTTTGGATATTGCAATAACTGCCAGCCAAAATTATCTTGATAAAGAGCAACCGCTTCTGTTACCGCTAGTCTTATTTTGTCTGTTATAGCAACTGCTTGATTGATTTCAGCGTTAATCAATGCTTTTGATAGCGGTACTACGCCACCTTGCGTAATAACAAGTAAATCGCCACCAAATTTGATAAAGCATTTTCTACCGATTGGACTACCAATATCAAACACACCGATTAAGGAAAAGGTAGCAGCATTTGCAGGGTCAGTGCCAGCATATACAGCAACTTGTCCTTTACTCGATATAAATACTGCGTGATCGTCAAGGCCTGATCCAGCATCTATTGACCAGGTAGCCATTGCCATCAAGAATCCACCTTGATTAAATACGGGAGCTAAATCAAATTCTGTAGCCGCGCCGCCAACTGAATCAGTAGGTAGGTAATATGAACTAGAGGATTCTTTGGAAATTATCCATACTCGGTGCTTAAATTCGTTTATATGAATAATGTTTTGTAGTGCATTAGACGGATAGCCTGTGATCTTTGGTGTACTCACGTTGGTGACTACTACCCAATTTGTGCCATCATAAAATAGAGGTTTATTAACTCCATTAACACACATTAACCAATGTGCGGCTGTAGGAACTTTAAAGTTAATAAACTGCCATTTGCCATTGGTAATAGTGGTTCCTGATTCAGCCGAACCCACCGAACCAGCACTAGATACGTCATAGACGGCATTATTTGTAAAAGCGTATAGCTCAGAGACCGTAGCGTTGTTATAAGCCGCTAGAGTCTCGACTGTCTTACCTGTAATTCCTGTTACATGATTAACAGCACCTTTTCTTAACTGCACATCTGTCGTATTTGGAAAAGCATTTTCCATTTTTACGGCATCAGTAGGCGGCATCATAGCCAGCGCATCTCGTGCGTTCCATCCTCCTACTGGAGAAGAAACTGATTTCGTCCTTGCTTTCAAGACCCGAACCCACTATCAGGAATAGAAGAATTACCTAAGAATAAGCTACCACCTCGATTAGACATACTAAGTGTTGGCGCACCCTTATCTATGCCTTTTTCAAATTCCTGTTGTATTTGATAATCTCGCCATAGTCCATCTGTATCAAACCCTTTAATTTTAAAAAACTCATACTTTAAGCCTGAAATAATGGTTCGATCTCTAAAAATACAAGTGTCGCTATCAACCGTAAATTTAGTTTTAGCTGTGCCATCAGATGCTTCAACCCATCCATTAGATGTGTATTCAAACTTTAACCGCACTACTCCTGTTCCTGGTGGAAAAATATTAAACTTTCCGCCCAATATTCTAAAACGTAAACGTGGTGTGTTAGCGATAATTCCTGACTTTAGATAAGCCCACTCTTGTGCCGATTGTGGCCCTTGCATAGCCCAGTAATTAGTTTGATCCCAGGTAGTTCTATTTTTAAATCGGTCATAGTCACTAGGTAAATCATATTGCGTTTTACTAAAGGTTAAAGATACTCCTGTTTCTGCTTTAGTTGCAGCATTTGACATTGTAATTTGCGTAGTGGAGTCAATAGAAGAAATAGTAGTATCTGAGGGAACAGAACCACCTATCACTTCAAAAGTATCTATTGCTAGACCTGTTCCAGTTGTATCTGTAGAGGTAATTACAGCAGAGCCAGCGGTAGTGTTGCCAGTGACCGTATACGACACTGTAGAGAAGCGATTTTCTTTAGAAATGCCTTCCCATTCCGCAACACTTATTACATCATTACCGACCTTATTAATTAAGGCTAGTAATTGCTTTGCTTGATCGTCAGTTGCAGTAGCCACCGCAGCAGGTTGGGATAACCCCAACTCTCCTGTTGCAGCTTGTACCAATCCCAGTAGATTCATTTTTTACCTTTTCTTTTTAATCTCTAAAGAATCCAATCTATTTTTCATGTCTTTATTAGACTTAACTAATATTTCCATTTGCTTCTTTAATTCTTCATTCTGTGCGGCATACTTTTCTGCAACTTTAGTGTCTTTATGTGCAGCTAAAAAAGCCTTTGCTTTGGTATGTAAAGTTCTTGCACCCAGACCTAAGTTTTCTAAATTAGATTCCGCCATATTAGCGAACTGCTCAACGGTATAAACGCGCTTATGGTTATACTCTCGAACCATCCCTTGATCCATTGCTTGCCAATTCTCTAATGGGTATCCTTCGGCTTTAAATTCTTCACCTTTTTGATAGGCTTCCCACTGTCTACTAAATCTTTCTTTGTCTGATTCTTTAATCGGTCTGTCAGTTATATCTCTTGCTGCCGGGAAAATAATCTCAATGAAATCGTGCATACCACCCTTGTAAGGATGTTTGTGAAATCTTGCAAAGCAGTTTTCATCTTGACCGTATGAAACATGACCGTTTCGGTTGACCATAGGTTCTGAAATCATTTTATCTCCATATAAAAAAGCCACCCCCGAAGGAGTGGCATAAAAACTGCCCCTATAGAGGGCAGCAAAGTTTGACGATCTTGGCACTTGCGTCATAAGCGTAAGCACAAATAGCGTCAGTTACCGCAGCAGATACATCAATAGCACCATCTGCACCTGCTCCTATAGGAGTAAGCGCATTGCCATCAGCACCAGCAGTCAAGGCTTGTTTAAGTGTAGCTTCGCCAGCGACCTGCAACCAGCCGTACTGACCATCACCAATAACAGCTTGGAATACACCTGCGCCAATACCAGCAGAATCAGTACGATCCATTGTACAAGTCTGTGAATTTACATCCAAACCAGCAGCAGATACACCATAGTAATAGCCAAAATCATTAGCTATTGAGGCAACATTGCCCGCCCCATTGTTAAACAAAAAATACTTAAATACTTTTCCGTCATTATCTTCAAATATCTGCCCAACTGTAAACTTAGGCACTCCATCTGTAGTGACATCGGTTAAATTTACACCAATTAATACTGCCATGATAAATTTCCTTTTAAAAAATCCCCCGTAGGGGATAGTGATTATTTAGTCTTTTAAGACACCCTGAACAAAACAGTTAGAAACTGTAAGATTCCCGGCAAATGCAATTAGCTTGACCATTGCGTCCTGATTTACTGAGAAACGATCAGGATTTAGTGGAACCATATTGCGGTCTTTATGAGGTCTCCAGGCTAGATAATCTGTATTCACGAAATACATATGATTAGCAGGTGCATCTCCGCCGTAACCACCGTCAAATACAACATCCGCGTCCATGTATTTTAGTGAAGTAAATCCTGCGGTAGCCATATCATCTGATGCGATACGCTGTATAGATTGCAGAGATTCAAGATAGAGCTTGAAGTAATTGTTATCGGCTACTATTAAATCAGGACGATCTGAACCGCGAGTGATATTCAACCATACCTGATTCATGTACCCCTGCATTATTGCTGAAGTAGCAGCCGCACCTCCGTCAGTGGTTGCATCAAATGCGAAATTACGCCAGAAGCTATAAGTGGCTCGATTAATACCACCAACAGTACCCGTTGAAGGCGCATCAGCGATAATGTGTTGCAACCCGCCTATTTGCTTGCCTCCACTAGCTGTACCATCTGAATACAAGTCATTGCTGACGTTGTTAGCCATTGTGCGTTCTGCATTTTTGATGCGTGATTCAAGTAGATCAATCACACGCTCTGAACCAGAATTTTGCAATTCTTCCAAACCAGAAATAGAGACTGAAGTAGCACCCTGTTTCCAATCAAATTCAGCAGCAGAAAATACTTCACTAGGAGAAATATCTAGTGTTTCGTATCCACTGTAGCGTTTGAATGTTCCGTTTTCTTGGTAGTCAAGTTCCTGAATAATGGTTCGGCCACCATCCACAGGTTTTACGTTACCCTTTTTATTAAGACGGTTTAGTAATGCGTTATTGTTTGTTACGTTATCTGCCAACTTACCACTCCGATTACGCAGCGTGGTAGTGACAATCTCGCTTAGATTAGGAGAAGCCATCGTTATGTCCTTTTAGATAGAATGAATTAAACCCTTCTGCTATCGCCAGTCATGGCGTTTTGCAGTTGGTCTCGGATAGAAAGCTCGGTGGCTGGCGTTTCTGCTCCTGACGGCGAACCGTGGATGCTTGATGCCTTTGACTTTGCTGATCTTGCTATACCCGCTTGGTTTTTAATTCGCTTCGTTTCCTCTGATTGGATTAACGATGAGCGTATTTCAGGATTACTCCATGCAGCTTTGTTATAAGCATCTTCTAAGGACTCCGACATACCCGCTTGTAGTAATTGAGCCATAGACTCTCTTACCTGTTCAAAGTGAGGATATTCGGCATTAGAAGAAAACTCAGTAATCATTTCTTGCATTTGAGTTTCCTGATCTTGCGCGATGCGGTTTTGCTCTTGTTGTTGGTATTGTTGTTGCTGTGAGAGTTGCTGTCTCAAGTTGTTCAACTCATCATAGATGGGTTGAGAACTATTATCTGCCTGTTGAGTTTCTGACGCTTGCGCCAGTGGAATCCCATAGTCAGCAGCCATTTTACTTAGTGCTTGTTGCTTATGTTGAGGACTGCCATGCCGCAGAGTATATTCAGCTTGAATTAAAGCCTTAAATGCTTGATGCGGGGTTGTTCCCAATTGGTTTAAATAGGGTTGCCATTGCTCAAATATAGGCTTAGTTTCTTCTGCCCATTTTGCGCCTTCAGCATGACGCTGAATACCTTTAGAGTAATCAGTTTCACGCTTAATTAATTCTTTTTGTACAAGAGGGTCAAGTGAAGTAAATTGCTCTTTAGCCTCTTTAGTCCAAGACTGCGGTGCTTTAATTTGCTCAACCTCTGGTTCAACAGTTTCTACTGGAACAGGTTGATTTAATTGAACAGGATCGGCTGGTCTTGCATCAGCAATTACACCGTCAGGAGTAACACCTTCTGCTTTAGCAAACTTACCACTTGCATCTCTTGCTCTTGATGGTTGTTCAGCAACTTGTTCTACTTCAGTATCTTCCACTTCTGTAATAGCAGAGGAAATTGAATCCCTGATACTATCAGTGGCGATCTCGGTATCGTCTGACATAATGTACTCCGTCTAATGGCTCGTCAGCCTGTGGGAAAAACCGCGTTTCACAGCGGGGGTAAAACAAAAAATGT
>Ga0308015_10001179_pt1 | contig 11051 bp, 9 predicted proteins | sample Neamet231_FD_203128 | JGI IMG/M metagenome (GOLD analysis project Ga0308015, IMG submission 203128) | Marine microbial communities from water near the shore, Antarctic Ocean - #231 | ecosystem: Environmental > Aquatic > Marine > Unclassified | place: Southern Ocean | collected 2014-07-28
GTGCTGGACGCCAGGCCCTGGTTCTCCGCCAGCACGCCGTCCAGGTACGCCATCCGCTCGGTGTCCGCCGTGAGCCGCGCGCGCTCCGCCTCGACATCGGTGGAGTACCACAGGTCGTTGTCAGTGAACGTCGGTAGGGCCGCCGCCTCGGCAGAGACGTCCGCCATTCTCGTCGCGTGCGGTGTGCGGTGAGAGATGATGCGACGTGATGCGCGGTGCGAAGTGAAACGTGGCCGTCAGGTGTGCGTGGAGGCGCCTGTTCACTGCTTTAGAGCGCTGTGAAGCGGGAAAACAGCGCCACGAAGGTGGCGCGAGGTGCGTTCGATCCACAGGCGTCCTCTTTACGCTGCACGCTCGCGCTTAGTGAACATGCGCGGTTATGTGCGCGCGAACTTCGCAGCGCGCGTGTGCAAAATCGAGCAAGGCAGCGTGGGGGGGGGGGGGGGGGGCGCGGCCGCCGCGCCCCCCCCCCCCCCGCGGGCGGGGGGGGGGGGGCCCCCCCCCCCGCGGCGAGCGCGGCGCCGCCTCCGGGCCAGCTGGTCTCCAGCCGCACGCAGCCTACGTGCTGTCCTCGCTGTCTAACACTCAGCACAGACAACGCACTTGAGGCACACTCGCAATATGCCGTCGAAGAAGAAGGGCGCCGCGTCCGCCGAAGTGTCGTCGGCTGAGCTCGTCGCGGTGGTCGGCAGCGGCATCAGCGGGCTGTCGGCGGCATGGCTAGTGCAGCGCGCCGGCAAAGCGGTGCGTGGCGCCGGCTGCTGCCCGCCAGCCCGCCAGGCCGACCGCCTTGCTGCTGCTGGCACGCCTGCTCGCTGCCGTCTAACGCTCCTGCCGCTCTCAGGTGACGCTCTACGAGTCGGAGGCCACGGCGGGCGGGCGGAACACGCTGACGGACAGAACTCCGCGCGCGACCACCGCTTCGGCGGCGCGCCGGTCACCGCTGTCTCGGCGACGCGCTTTGCCGTAGCGGTGACGTCGACGTAGCCGTTGCTCGCCGTGCCGCGGCCGCGGGGGTCGCGCGCGTCGGCGCGCTTCTGCTGCTTGGGCGTCTTCTGCGCGTGCTCCTTGCGCGTCCGGAACTGTTTCTCGAAATTTGCGAAGTTCTGGTAGGCGAAGGCCAGCCCAGACGGCCTGTCGCCCAGCTTGATTGGCGGGCCCATCCGGTGCACGTAGTCTGACCAGAACGGATGGATCGCCAGCTCCGTGCAGTACAGCTGCAGCGCCGTCTTGTTGCGGAACGCGGGGTTGTATGCGTTCAGCTCGAAGATGTTCTTGCGCTGGTAATCGATCACCTGCGACTTGCTCGCGCCGGCGGGCGGGCCGCTGCCGGTCCTGGGCTTCGTACAGTAGAGCAGGCGGTGGCCCTGCTGCCCGCATAAGGAGCAGTGTACGGTGCGCCGGTCTGCCATTGGGAGCTGGAGCTGCTGAGGGCTCTGAATCCTGTGCCGCGGCGTCCGCTTTCTTGGACGCGTCCGCCCTGTGTGCATATAAAGACGCATATTACTACACCTATAGCTGTAGTAACTACACATACATGCATGCTACCTTGCAGCACTGCCCCCATTATGTAGCATGTATGTACCTTGCAGCACTGCCCCCAGGACCGCCATCGTAAAAAATCGGGCTGTGCGATCTTCGAGGACTTTTGAGAGGGCGTGGCGCGCAACCTGTGGAGCGGGGCTAGCGGGGGCAGCACTAGTGCGGCACGTCAGCCAGCCCGATGGACTCGATGATCAGCCCGCCGAGCACGCCAGAGCGCTTACGCCACCGGCCGGCCTCGTTCGGCGCGGGAGACTCCTCCGACGAAGGCTCAGACGAGGGGCTGGACACGGAGCTGGCGGGAATCTCGCTGGGGCTTTCCTCGCCCCGCGGCAGCACGCAGCGCATCATCATCAGCCCGAGCCCGGCGGACGGCATCTCTCCCGTGCCGCTGGACGAGCGCATCCTGCCGCAGCGGCCGGTGCCCGCGATGGGCAGCGCGCACGCCAGCCCGCTGCACACGCCGCAGCACTCTCCGCACGTGAGCCCGTCGCTGCGGCCGCGGCAGACGCCGCGGGCGGCGCCGGAGCTGGACCCGCTGGGCACGCTGGAGCCACAACTGGACGACGCGGATGGCCGGCTGCTGATCTCGCCGACGCCGGAGGCGGGGCTGCCGGCGGTGTCGCTCTCTATCCAGCCGCAGTGGAGCCCGCAGCGCGCGCGGCGGCGGCAGGACGGCGGCGGCGGCTCGCCGGCGCGAGTGGTGCGCATGCAGCAGCGCAGCCTGAACCTGCGCAGCGACGAGTCGTCGGGCACGTTCATGCAGATGCTTACGCCGGAGCAGGCCAGCCGGCCAACCGTCGGGGGCGGCGGCACCATCTTCCGCGCTGTCGCTGCCGATTCCGCTCCCGGCCTTCGCATGTCGCCCACCTCGCTGCAGCCGGACGGCGACGAAGACATGCCCTCAATTTTCCTGCAGCCGGAGCCGCACTGGTCGCCGCCCGCCTCGCCGCAGCGGCCGCAGCCCTCCACGCAGCGGCGCGGCTCGGTGCCCGCCGAAGGGCCCAGCCCGCCAAAGCTGCCGAAGGCGAGCCAGATCCCAATGCCGATCGAGCTCATCGCGGACAACGGGCTCCTCGTAGCGGGCGGGCGCGGCAGCCCGACGACCCCTGTGCTGCGCGATCAGTTCGAGGGGCCGGGCAAGAACCGCGTGCCTGAGATGGCCGGCTACGGCGGCGTGGCCACCAAGCTGGACATCTCGCCGATCCGCAACCCTCGGCGCGGCGGCGGCTCGGGGCGCTCGCTGCGGGAAGCCGCGCGCAAAGAGGAGCCGGCGATGTGGTTCGCGGTGGACGGCGTGCTGCCGGCGGACGTGCCCGAGGCGACGGAGGCGGAGCAGATGCCGATGCAGTTCTCCGTGACGGGCGCGACGCGGAGGAAGAAGCGCACCGAGGCCACGTCGATCGGGCGGCAGGCGAGCGTGAACAAGCAGCAGCTGAGCATCTTCAAGCACGAGGGACAGTTCTTCGCGATGCGCGAGGAGTGCGCGCACCAGGGCGGGCCGCTGCACCTGGGCGACATAGAGGACGTCGGCGGCAAGGTCTGTGTGGTGTGCCCGTGGCACGGCTGGTCCTACGACGCCGAGGACGGCGCCTGCACACAAGGCGACACGTCATGGGTGCAGCCGCGCTACGAGGTGAGGGAGGAGGGCGGGAGGTTATTCGTGGGATTCGACGAGATGGACAACTCGCTCTTCGCGTCGGAGGATTTCTAGGATGGCGACGAGGGCGTGGATTTCTAGGCCAAAAAGCGGTCTGGAATTCACACAATGCTTTAGCTGGACACTACGTTACGGTTCTTCCCATCGCAGCGCCGACTGCCGCGGCGCCCGCTGCTTCCCGCTCGCGTCGCCGCCGACCCTCTTCTCACCCTCCAGCATCAGCCGCGTGCCGTGGTACACGTGCAGCAGCTCCGGCAGCGGCGGCAGCAGGTGCGTGAAGCCCAGCGTCAGCTGCCGCTGCCCGCGCACCACGAACGCCATGAAGTACTGCGTGCGCTGCCGCTGGATCCCCTCGTGCAGCACCACGCCCTCGATGTCCGCCATGTCGATGAAGCGGAACCGCGTGCTGCCCAGCTGCCGTTTCGAGCAGAGCTGCACGCCCAGCTCCGCGATCACCAGCACGCTCTCCTCCTGCACGCTACACATCTTCGCTGCGATTGCCGCGACGACCAGCAGCGACGAAAAGTACCACGCGCCGGACGGCCCGAACTCCGGCGGCGCCGGCGCCACGGGCGGAGTGCCGTTCACCGTCGGCGGCCCGAGGCACGGCGGCGGGTCCGCGAAGCTGCGCTGCCAGTCCCACAGCGACACCGCGACCAGGAGCGCCAGCACCGCCCCGTCCTGCGCCGTGTACTGCTGCGCCGACGCCTGGATGCTGTAGTTCACCGCCTTGTCCGAGAGCCGCGTGGTGCGCACGGGCAGCATATGCGGTTGGGTTATCTGGTGCTCTATGGTCTGGTCATGGCGTGGCTGCGTCAGAGGAGGAGCTCGAGCAGCATTTTGTGAACTATTGCTTGGCCAACATCCCTTTTTCTGGAAAACAAAGGCCCCGCTTGCTTGCGCCGCTGTGTGTGTGGTGTGTGCGTGCTGTGTGGGGCCGTCAACCTGTATTTGTTCACATCCCGGCCCCGCCGAAACATGGCGGGGAAAATCGCTTCGGCTCGATCAACTCTTCTGTGAGAAGCGTTCGCTGCCTGCCCGCCATGCACAGCGCGTTGCCGGGCGCGCGCCGCCACCGCGTGCACTGCTGAGCCACCTGCTGGTCGCACGCGTCCTGGCCCGTGGTGCCACGTCACGCGCCTGCGCCGCGCGCTCTTCTGCTGTTGCGCGGGCCGTCTCCACCAGGCCTAGAACGGCTGCTGGCAGCGCCAGCCCCGCCCCGCGCGCGCACCCCCACGCTCCGCCCAGCTGCTGACCGACCCTCCTACTGCAGCACTCTCACAACACAATGGGCAAGGAGAAGACGCACGTTAACATTGTGGTGATCGGCCACGTCGACGCCGGCAAGTCCACCACCACCGGCCACCTGATCTACAAGTGCGGCGGCATCGACAAGCGCGTGATCGAGAAGTTTGAGAAGGAGGCGGCCGAGCTGGGCAAGTCCTCGTTCAAGTACGCCTGGGTGCTGGACAAGCTGAAGGCGGAGCGCGAGCGCGGCATCACCATCGACATCGCGCTGTGGAAGTTCGAGACGGCCAAGTACTACTTCACCATCATCGATGCGCCGGGCCACCGCGACTTCATCAAGAACATGATCACCGGCACCTCGCAGGCCGACCTGGCCGTGCTCGTCATCGCCTCGCCGCCGGGCGAGTTCGAGGCCGGCATCTCCAAGAACGGCCAGACGCGCGAGCACGCGTTGCTCGCGTACACGCTGGGCGTCAAGCAGATGATCGTGGCCATCAACAAGATGGACGGCACCGAGCCGAAGTGGTCCAAGCCGCGCTACGAGGAGATCCAGGCCGAGACCTCCAAGTACCTCAAGAAGATCGGCTTCAAGCCGGACAAGATCCCGTTCGTGCCGATCTCCGGCTGGAACGGCGACAACATGCTGGAGGAGTCGCCCAACATGACCTGGTACAAGGGCCCGACGCTGCTCGCCGCGCTGGACGCCTGCACCCCGCCGAAGCGCCCGTCCGACAAGCCGCTGCGCCTGCCGCTCCAGGACGTCTACAAGATCGGCGGCATCGGCACTGTGCCGGTCGGCCGCGTTGAGACCGGCATCCTCAAGCCGGGCACCGTCGTCACCTTCTCGCCGGCGGGCGTCACCACCGAGTGCAAGTCCGTCGAGATGCACCACGAGTCCCTGCCGGAGGCCTTCCCGGGAGACAACGTCGGCTTCAACGTCAAGAACGTCTCCGTCAAAGACATCAAGCGCGGCATGGTCTGCGGCGACTCCAAGCGCGACCCGCCTAAGCAGTGCGCGAGCTTCCTCGCCCAGGTCATCGTGATGAACCACCCTGGCCAGATCGGTAACGGCTACGCGCCGGTGCTCGACTGCCACACCGCCCACATTGCCTGCAAGTTTGCCAAGATCGACAACAAGATGGACCGCCGCTCGGGCAAGGAGCTCGAGAAGGAGCCCAAGTTCATCAAGACCGGCGACGCCGCCATGGTCCACATGGAGCCGTCCAAGCCGATGTGCGTCGAGAGCTTCTCCGAGTACGCCCCGCTCGGCCGCTTCGCCGTGCGCGACATGCGCCAGACCGTCGCCGTCGGCGTCATCAAGGGCGTCACCAAGAAGGAGAACGAGAAGAAGTAAGTGGGTGAACACACAGAGCGCTTGCCACCATCATATGTTGGCAAGGATCTCGGTCGCGATGGTCTAAGTTGAGGCTCCTAACGGGAGAGAGGAGCTAAGGCACGAGCGGAGAGGCTGGGATGCGTTGTAGCTATTCAACTTCTGAATTTCTTAGAGAACGTCTATCGCCTGCTGCCTGCGCTTGCCTCCTGCGCTTGCCTGCTGCCTGCCGCCGCGCCGCGAGTGCTCAAGTTGGCTAGCGCTCGTGGAGGTCCGAGCTTTGGGCGGAGCCTGTGCCTGCCTACGCGCCTGGCGCTTGCTCTAACGCAGCGGGGCGCCGGATGATTTGGGATTCGACCACTATATTTAATACCGCGCCAACGCACGCGCCTTAGGCCGTCGCCGGCTTCTTCGCATGCTTGACCAGCCATTCCATCGTGATGTCAATGTTGTTGAGGTTCTTGGCCGAGATGGAGTAGCAGCAGCACTCGCGGCCCTGAATCTCGCGCAGGCCCATCTGGTCGATGATCTCCATCTCCTTCAGTGCCCCCGGCAGGTCGTTCTTGTTGCCGAGCACCAGCACCGGGATCCCCGCCAGTGACGGCTTGCTCAGCAGCTCGGCCAGCTCGTGCCGGGCCTGCTCCATGGAGTCCGGGTCGGCGGAGTCGACGACGTACACGATCGCCGACACGCCGCGGCAGTAGCGCTCCCACATGGAGCGGAAGCGCGGCTGCCCCCCGAGGTCCCAGAACTTGATGGTCACGTTCCCCTTGTTCACCTTCCGCATGTTGAACCCCACCGTCGGGATCGTGTCCTCCGTGTACTCGCCCACCGCGATCACGTTCACCAGCGTCGTCTTGCCAGCGCCCTGCAGCCCCAGCATGGTCAGCTCCATCTCCTTGGACCAGAAAATGCCCCGGATCCAATCCAGGAAGTCATCCACGAGCTTGCCGAGCATTGTGCTGCTGCCGAAGCATTCGGAGGTCAGAAAGCAGCCAACAAAAGCAGCAGTAAAGCACAGCAATAGCGGGCAGCTCAGATGCCGAAGCGCGGCGTGGCACTTTGGAGAAACACAGGCAGCGTTATCAGCCGGTCGGCGGCCACAAATCTGCTCACCACGGCAAACGCAGCGGCACAACAACAGCGCACGAGGACGCGAATCACCTTGGCTTGCGAAGTCTCCCCTCGCCATCGTTCGCAGCGGATACACGCCAGGGGTGACGCGCAACGCCAAGCGTTCAACGCGATGAAACATGTCTGCGCCTGCTGTGCGTGTCTGGCCGCAGTGGCGCAACCCTGGCGAAGAAGAGGATCGAATCGAGGTAGAGTTTTGTCTTTCCGACTGGCGAAAATGATCAGGCGCTTGCCTGGTTCGCGTAGCTGAAACCATCCCTCGTCGGTTTGGGCAGGAAAGCGAAAACATGGGCGCGGCGCCCTCCTCCTCCGCCTCCTCCGGCCCGCCGATCAAGACCATCGGCGGGCTGCGCGGCTCCACCATCTTCAAAGTGAAGGCGTTCGACGACGCCGTCACGGCGACGCATCAGGAGCTGCACATTGGCGAGTTCACGCTGGACGTGTGCGTTGCCAAGACGGGCGAGCTGATCTCGAGCCACTGCTACGGCGACATCCCCGACTGGAGCGTGAACTCGCGCTTCTTCAGCTTCCGCTCCAACAGCAGCAAGCCGAGCTCGAGGGGCGCTGCGTCCGGCGGCACCACCAAGCGCCGCAGCAGCCGGTCGGTAGGCTTCTACACGACGCAGGCGCGGCAGATCGGCGTGTGCCTGCGCGAGCACTGCTTCGAGAAGGCGTTCGAGATGGAGCGGCAGAAGCGGCGGGTCGGCGAGGCGGAGCTGGACGAGCTGATCGCCGCGTGCGCCGACGACCGCGGGCCGGCGGGCGCGGAACTCTACGCGGAGCGCGCGCTGCTGACGGCCAAGGCGGCGGACGCCGCGGCCGAGAGCACGGGGGCGGCGAAGGCCAGCGCCGGCACCGCGGCGGACGCGGAGCCGACGGGGCTGCTGACGGTGATGGACGCGAAACGGCTGCTCGGCTCCGTCGGCAACGAGTTCGACCGCATCGAGGTGGCCTGCCTGCTCTACCCGGTGCTGATCGACCCGCGGAACTACGACGTGATCCTCGCGGCGCTGGGCAAGGACTCGGCCAAGTCGGTGACCGAGCGGCTGCGGGGCGAGGGGAAGCGAACAGGGCAGCTGCTCGAGACAAGCCCGCGGAAACCGAAGGGCGACAAGAGCAGCGACTATCGCGGCGACTTCAGCCCGAAGGTTTTCGAAGGGGCGGCGCCAGAACGAGCGGAGAGGTGACGGCCCAAGCTAGCGCTGTATTGCGCGAGCTCGCTACTTCTTTGGGCCGAAAAACGAGCTGATGCTGCGCGTCTTCGAGGCCTTGGGCTGCTTGGCGGCCGGCTTGGCCGCGGCCGGCTTGGCCGCGGCCTTCTTCTCGGCTTCCGCGGGCCGCTTTGCAGCGGGGCGCGCCTTTGCCTTCGCTTTGGCGGCGGGCTTTTTCGCGGCGGCCGCTTTCGCCGCGGGCTTATCGGGCTGGCTGCTACCGCTGCTCGCGCCGCCGCCGGCGTCGTCGTCGTCGTCGGCCGGAACCTCTTCCGTCACGATCATGCCGCCCTTGACGAACGTCTTGGTGACCATCTTCCTCGCCGGCCCCTTCGACGCCGCCGTCATCGACAGCGTCTGCTGCGAGCCGCCGCTCGGCTCCGACGCTATCGGCGCCTCGTCGTCGACCCCGTCGTCGCCGTCGGGCTCGTCCTCGCTGTCTGAGCCCGACGAGTCAGCCATCATGCGGCGGCGCTTCATCGCCGCGTCGCCGCCGCCGCCGCCGCCGCCGCGGCTGGGGACCGCGTCGTCCTCGCTGTCGTCGCCGTCGTCGTCCGAATCGTCGTCGGCGGAGTCGGCGCTGCACAGGATCGAGTCAGCGCAAGATCAAACACAACTTATATATTCCGAGCAAGCAGCAAGCCGCACTCAGTGGATTTCTGGGCAAACCAGTCCTTCGTGGCGTCCTTCTTCTTCGCGCCGCAGCCCTTCGCCTTGGGCTTCGCCTTCGACGACCGCTTCCCCTGTGAGCCCTGCGACGAGCTGAAGCTCGAATTGCCGCGCGCGGCGCCGTACTTGCCCTGGCTGCTCTTCTTGTGCCCGCCGCCGCTGTGTACCTCCGGCATCGCGAACGTGGCGGTGCGCGTGTCGGAGACCGTCACCTCGAACGTCAGCGCGCTCCAGCGGTTGTCGCGTAGCGGGTTCGCCTCGCCCGTCGCCATCCCGTGGTCCGCGAGGTTGCCCACGTGGTCCGCCTGCCACAGCGCGTCCGCGCTCAGCGCGCCCTTCGCCGTCTGCACGCTGTACACGTGCACGCACGACACCACCGCCAGCGACGACTTCGTCTCCTCCAGCTTCTCCGCCGCCACCACCAGCACCGCGTGCGCAGATGACTCCCGCTCCTCCTCCGACGCCGCCGCCCGCTGCCCCGACACCAGGTACATCGCCTGCGCGTCCGCGTGCTTGGAAATGTACGCGGAGAGCAGCAGCTTCGCGTCGTTCGACGGGATCTGCAGCGCGCGCGCCAGCGAGCGGTACGTCACCGAGCGGCGCTCGTCGCTGACCAGCGCCTCCAGCTCGCTGCCGTGCGCCTTCAGCAGCTTGGCGGCCATCACAACGGCGCGGAAAGCCAGGAGGAACAGCGGCTGCAGCGCGTCTTCAAAACGTTGGCTCCCGCTTTCTCCCTTTTGTAGGCGACTGGAGGCGCCGTACACTGTGGTTTATGTGGCGGTTGCGACAGCAGTACACGCATTGTCCGTGCGTTAGCTGGCGTTTCTTAATCGGCGCCTAAGATGTCAAACAGGTGGCGAAGCGAGCAGCGAGCGCGACGCTTTGCTTGGTGTGTGAGCGTGTGGCGCTTGCCTGTGGCACTTGACCACACTGTCGATGGGCGCGGCCGCCGCTGGCTCGAGCGGCGCGAAGAAGCGGCGCGCCAAGACCGACACGTCCAGCACGGAGAACCGCGCGGCGGACCCGTTCGCCGGGCTCACCAGCAAGGAGGCGCGCGTCCATGTCGATGGCGAAGGCCAAGGAGGCGGCGGCGGACCGGGACAGCATGACGACGAAGGAGCTCATCTACGAGACGGCGGAGGACCCGGGTAGCGGGCCGATCGCGCTGCTCGTGTCCACGGTGATTAACTGCATGATCCTGTTCTCCGGCGACGGGTCCAAGCAGGTCACCTCATTCAATGCGGCGTGTGAGGGCCTGCAGTCATCCGAGAAGAAGGCGGAGCTGAACATCCTCAACGGCGAGCAGCCGGTGGAGCAGATCGAGTTGCTGGCGCTCTACTACGACGCCGCCAACAGCATGGTCGACGTGGAGGAGATCCTGCACGACCTGGTGGAGGACGAGGAGAACTTCCCCGACGGCCCGGCGGGGCGGGAGGCGCCGGACATCTAGGATCTGCTGGCCGTGCTCAAGACCAAGTACCTGGCCCTCGAGGACAAAGCGCTGGACGTCTACCGGCTCACGATCGAGGATGACGCGATCTGATAACACTGCACAGAAACACACATGTTTGAGCTAGCTAGAAGCTCGATATGCCAGCCATCCTCCGCAGCTGCTCAAACGACAGGAAGAACGTAAGGCTCCACGGAGCCATCCTCATCCAGCCCGGCAGAAACCCCTTGTACAGCGCCGCAGCGCCGTCCGACGCCACCGTCTTTCGCAAGCAGTCGACGGAGCCCGAGTACAGCGTGCCCTTTCCGCTGATCGGATCGAGCGGCTGGTTCATGAACCGCGTCTTGATAACGTCCGCCGGCGTGCCGAACGACGCCGCCACGAAGCCCGCGCCCAGCGACGACAGCGCGTGCGTGTGCGGGCCGTCGCTCCACTCCAGCTTCGTGAGGATGGTCTGCTTGAAAAAGTCGTAGCTCGTCAGGTCGCCGAGCTGCACCAGCCCCGCGCGCTGACAGCTTGGCACCCAGCCGCGCCACATGCCCGCCACGCCGCCCTCCTTGAGCAGCGTCTGAAAGCAGTGGAGCGTGCCGCGGTACTTGGCCGCCTTGCCCTGCGCCACGCGCTTGCCGTCCATCTGCAGCTGCACTTTCGCCAGGTCGGTGGGGTTGGCGATGAACTGCCCGATCGCGCCCGCGCTGATGCCGCACAGGATGCCCTTCCACAGCGAGAACGAGCCGTCCGCGTTGCGCTTGAAGACGTTCTCCCGCAGCGACTCGTAGATCATGACCCGCGAGCCGGAGTACA
>Ga0308015_10001182_pt1 | contig 11023 bp, 13 predicted proteins | sample Neamet231_FD_203128 | JGI IMG/M metagenome (GOLD analysis project Ga0308015, IMG submission 203128) | Marine microbial communities from water near the shore, Antarctic Ocean - #231 | ecosystem: Environmental > Aquatic > Marine > Unclassified | place: Southern Ocean | collected 2014-07-28
CCCAGTGCGCCGCCGCGGCAGTGGACGCCGCGCGCCAGGCCAGCACCTTACGCACCATCGAGGGCGTCGAGCTACCGCTGCCGGTCTCGCCGAGCATGAGCTCCAGCCCGTCAGGCAGCAAGAAGCTCTGCAGTTCGCAGTCCCACAGCCCCCGGGAGCGCGCGCCGCTCGGCCGCACATACCTGAGGAGGTGACACGTGTCAGTCTGTACTGGGGGCGCACTGTGGGCGTGACACGTGGCAAGCAGCATGAGAATACAGCTGCAGCGCAGCGTACTCGGCGCAGACCGCCGCCCCCTCCTCCTCCAGCGCCTTGAGCACGGCCCCAGGTGTTAGAGGACCGTAACATGGGGTCCACAGAGCTCCACAGAACGAATGTTTCCTCACCTTGAGCGCCGCCTCCAGTGTGGCGGCGGACGGGCGAGTGTAGAGCAGGGAGCCGTGCGCGGCCGACGCGCAGTCGAAGCCGGAGCCGAGCTTGCCCTGCGCCTGCGGGGGTGCGGACGGGGGCGGCGTCAGTGGCAGCACCGGTGGGCAGCAACTTGGACCAGCAGAAGCTGCAGCAAACCACCAGCAGCAGTAGCACCAGCGCCAGCGCCAGCATCATCACCAGCAGCAGCAGCACCACCACCACGGACCTGCGAGTGGGCTAGCTGCGCCACCCGGTGCGCGATCTCCGCCGCCCCCCCTCCTCTTCCGAAGTCCACGGCGCCCGCGTGCTGCAGCACCGCCGCGGCCACCGACGCCACCACCGCCGCCGACGAGCCCAGCCCCGTCTTGGCGCCGCCCATGCACGGCAGCAGCGGCGGCAGCGCGCGCAGCGCCACCGCCGTTGCCGCCCCCGCCACGCCCACCTCCCCCGCCGCGCCCGCCTTCGCCACCGCCGCGAGCGCCGCGCGCTGCGAGTAGAAGTCGTTGTCGGCGCGCACCGTGAGCTGCAGCCCGTGCGCCACCACCCGCGCCCGCGCCGCCGCGCTGCCCAGCGAGAGCGCGTACAGCGCCGCCAGCTCCACGAACGCGTTGGGCGGCGCGCCTTCCAGAGCGCGCAGCGTCAGCGCCGCCGCGTCCAGTGCGTAGCGCGCGGCCGCGGCGCCGAGCTGCGGCGCGCTGACGCGCAGCACGCCGGGCTCGCCCAGCGCCTGCGCCTGGCAGGTGACGCGCGCGGACAGCGACAGGACGCAGCCGGCGTTCGGTTTCTCCAGCACCAGGAAGCCGCCGATGACGAGGGCCTTGCCGGGTGCCGAGACGGCGGCGGGAGCGAGCATAGCAGCCACTGGTGGCTCTTCTTGCACGCCGTTGTGCATCGCGCGCGACTCGATTCTCAAGCTCCTCTTTCTTCTCCCCCGCCACCGTTATGTGGAACAGGCAGCTTCAAATGCAAACTTCAAATGCTTGTGCGTCGCTCGTGCCCACTTGTCGCGCAGTGAGGACGGCAGGAGAAGAAAGAGGACCTTTTCGCACGGATTCGCGAAGCACAACTTTGGGACGTGTGGAGCTGAGATGCCGCCGCCCGCAGTCGGCTTCGGCGCGACGAAGCCAAAGGCGAAGGCCCGCAAAGCGAGAGGCCTCGGAGGCAAGAAGCCGGCGGCTACGGCAGCCGCAGCGCCCGCGGCGCCCACTGCCGCCGCGACGCCAGCTCCCGCCGCTGCCGCGCCTTCCGCAGCCACGGCGGCGGGGCGGGAGCAGCAGTCGCTCGTGGAGGCGGCGCGGGAGCCCATGTCGCTCGTGGAGCAGGCGGAGGTGGCGCGAAGCCAGCGCGCCGCGGCGAAAGCGGCAGCACAGGAGGACGCGGCGCGCGAGCGCGCTGCGTGCGCGCTGCAGCGCTGGGCGCGGCGGATGGGCGGGCGGCGCAGGGGGCGCGCGGAGCTCTGCGCGCGGTGGGACGCGGAGCTGGCGGCGCTGCCGGCGCCGCTGGCGCCGGCGCCGGCGCTGCACCGGCTGGTGCGGCTGCTGCTGCTGCTGGGCGAGGCGCGGGCGCGGCGGCGCGGGCGGCTGGCGGCGATGTGCCGGCGGGTGGTGGCGTCGGTGGAGGCGGGCGGCGCGGGCAGCTACCCGGCGCTGTGCCTACATCCGCGCTTCGCGCCGTCGTTCCTGCGCGCGGCGCCGCGGCTGTGCGCGATGGCGGTGGCGGCGCTCGTGCCAGGGGGCGGGAGCGGGAGCGGGAGCGGGAAGACGACGGGGGCGGAGGCCAAACAAGGGAAGGAGGTCGAGGTGGTGCGGGAGGGGGCGGAGCAGGAGGGGCGGGACGACTGGAAGCCGGCGCTGCGGCTGCTGCTGGCGCTGAGCAGCAGCGCCTCGTGGGAAATCTCCGAGAAGCTGGGTGCGCTGCAGCTGCAGGGCCTGAGCATCGTCGCCGCCCAGGTAATTTACTTAAGGATCCCCCTCCAGCAGCCGGCGTGTGGATTCCTGCGGTAAATCCCTGCTGCTCACCCCTTGAGCATGCGTCACCGGCGTGCAGCTGCTGAGCGCGTGCTGGCAGGCGGGGCTCGTGAACGCCCTGCGCAAGCTCATCGACGAGAAGTGGCTGCTCGAGCCCAACAAGGCGGCCGAGGGCAGGCAGTGGCTCGGCGCGGCGCTCACTATGTGCGTCCGCGGCGTGGGCACGGTGGCAGGCGGCGGGCGGGCGAGCGGTGGCTACCCACTGGCGGCGGTGGGCTGGCCTGGCTGTTCTCGATCCCTGCTGCGACTCCCAAGAGCAAACCCCTTGCTGCTGACTCTCGCAGTACATCGCTCTCTTTCAGGTGGGCTGGCAGCTGTGTTCGCGGCCGGCGCTGCCCTCCGTCGCCGCGGCGCGCTCGGCCGAGTACAGGTGATCAAAAGCATGACGGGCTGTAACGAGGAGCGGGAGAAAAAGAGGAGAAGGAAAAGGGGCGGGAGGCCCATCAAGAGAACAAAGGCAGGACCTGCGCCATCGGACGCGCCTACTCAGGGCGGTCATGCTGCGCTACTCAAATCTCAAGAAGCTGTCTTGGGTTCGAGAGGAATCGCGGCACCAAGGGTTGGCTGCTGCCCCTTCGGGCGGCTACTCGAGATCTTGAGTAGCGCATCGAGACCGCTGCGAGCAGGCGCGGCCAGCGGCGCGGCGCGGAGCGCTTCTGCTGGAGCCGAGCAGAACGCGCTACTCAAATCTGAGCAAGCTGCTCTAGGTCTTGAGTAATCGCGACACCAAAGCAGCCCCTGTCAACATGGGCGGCCTTGGTGCCGATTGCGCCTCAACCAGAGCGGCTTGCTCAAATTTGAGTGGCGCCACATGCACGGTTTGAGTAGACGCGCCGACCGCCCCGTGTGGCGCCTGATTCTGCCGTTCCGTTGCTGCGCATTCGCTCCTTGCCCAGCCTCAAGCCAACCTGCTCCCTGTCAAGAGCGGAGCTTCTGTTGCTCGGCCAATTGCTCGCGCCTGAGGCAGAGTTTGCAAGATCTGAGCATACCTGCCTGCACAATCTGAGCAGACCCGCAGCCTGAGCAGGTTGCTTTCGGCCTTTGCAAACAGTTTGACCACCACTACGTGGGGATTTTGGCCTACAGCGCAGCTTGGTCGCTACAAGCAAAATGCCCTACAGTAGACGGACGGCGCTCCTCAGACTGACCTCCTCACCACCATTTGACTGACCTCCTCACCACCACTTACCCTGCAGCGCCCTGCTGGCGCCGCTGTGGGCGGCGCTGGCGGCGCAGCTGTGCGCAGGCGGCGCGGAGGCGGCGTGGGCCGCGTCGCTCAGCGCGGCGCAGGTACATATACAACAACAACAAAATTACATATGTATAAGGATCCCTGTTGTTGATTTCTGCAGTAGTCCCTGCTGTTGATCCTGCAGTGAATCCCCTGTGCAGGCGCTCTCCGTCGCCGCCAACCTCGCCGCCGGCCTCCTCGCTCAACCACCGGCCGCCAAGGGCGAGCCGCAGCATAGTATAGCTGCGGAGCTGCCTGTGGTGGTGGGGGCGCTGCTGCCGCTGCTGTCGACGGTGGCGGCGGCGCGGCAGGGAAGCAGCTCCGCGCACAAGTTCTTCCACCCGCTCTTCGGCTGGGTGAGCGGCGAGGCGGCGGCGCAGCACCGCGAGGACCAGGCGGCGAGCCATGAGCAGGCGGAGGTGGCGCAGCTGCAGCTGGGGCAGATCCGCTCGCTCTGGCGCGAGGAGACGCTCCAGCAGGTGAACATCCTTGCTGTGTACGGCCTGCTGCTGTTCCCTGCGTGCCTAAGTATGCCTGTGCCTGCTGTACCTGCCTGCTGCCGGCTGCCTGTTTGCTGTGCATTCCTTAAGCAAATCCCTGCTGTTGACGCTCCGGCAGCTCTTCGCGCGCCCACCGAGCGCTGCGAACGCGGATACAAACGCGGATGCGGAGCTGAGGATGGAGCTTTCGGAGCGGCTGCTGCTGCTGCTCATCGAGGCGCTGCCCGCCGTGCGTGCTCTCCTCTCTCCCCATATAACGACCCCCCGCTGTGTGTGGATTCGTGAAGCCATCCACAGCTCTGTTGTTGATCCTTAAGTGAATCCCCTCGACAGGTGCGGCTGGAGCTGCTCTCCGCCCTCGGTACATAAGATTACTGCTGCAAATGCTTCAAGTAAATCCCGCCCTTGTTGTTTACCCTCAAGGCAATCCGGATATCTACAGGCTTCGGTCGCAACGCCGACGGCAGCCCCTACATGCTGCTGCTCTGGTACCGGCTGCGGCCGGCGTGCACCTCGCTGCTCAAGGTGAGGACCGTATGATGGCAATCCTGCGCTGCTTACGCCCCTACCCTGTCACCACACGGGCGCATATTTGCCCGACCCCGACCTATATATGTACATGATGCTGACCCGGCGTACACCTCGCTGCTCAAGCTGGCGGGCGGCGGCGAGGGCGGCGGGCTGTCGCTGCTGCGCGGCGAGCTGGCGTGCGTCGGTTACTGACGGACTTCTCTAATTCCGAATTCCTTAAGTAATGTCCGCTTTTGACTCCTTAAGTAATCTCTTCAGGTGCGCGCTGCGGCTGTTCGTCGTGTGTGGGCTGCACGTGTACCAGGTAAGAGCACGACGGCTCAGGAGGCCACACACAGTGCCACGTGTCATACGCCCCACAGCAGACAGTGCTCCCCACAGCAGCGCTCCTCAGACTGACCGCCTTACGTGTACCAGCTGCTGGACGACACCGAGATGCACGAGCAGCAGGTACGAGTGCCAATCGCCTGCTCGCACATAAGCAGCTGTCCATTGCCACATGTCACACGCGCCCCCTCATAGATGACGGGCCGGCGCTCCTCAGGCTGACCTCGTCATCTCTGCAATTTCAGTTCCCGCTGCCGCTGGCGGAGCTGGCCGCCGCGGCCGCGTTCCTCAACTCGCTGGGCTTCGCGCTGCACTGGCACTCGCCGCCTGAGCGCGCGCTGGCCGAGCGCGGCGCGCAGGGCGAGCAGCTGCGCGCGCTTAAGCGGGCGTGCGCTGAGCTCTGCTGCACACTGCACGAGGTGAAGAGCAAGCAAGGATCCCCCCTCCAGCAGCCGACGTGTTTGTGCGTTCCTTAAGTAATTCGCTGCCGCTCACCCTGCAGTGATATCGGATCCGCAGCGGGACGCGCGGCGCGCCTTCTCCGCCGGCGCCGAGGCCTGGCACGTGGACACGCACGGCCGGAGGAGCGAGGCCGGCGCCTTCGAGAAGGCGGTGGCGGCCGAGGACGAGCGCGCGGCGGCGGTGATGGTCGTGATGCCGCACGTGCTGCCGTTCCAGCAGCGCGTGGTGCTCTTCCGCAAGTGGGTGGACGCTGAGCGGCGGCTGTGCGCGGCTCGCAAGGTGCATAAGGATCCCTGCTGTAGATTCCTATAGCGTCGACACTGCTCGTGTCACTACTTGTGCCCCTGCCCTTGTTGTTGCGGCTATTGCGGCTTCTGAAGCTCACTTTTGGCGCCCTTTCTTGCAGGTGCCGCTGCGCATCCGTCGCTCGCACGTGGTGGAGGACACGCTGGGCGAGTTGGGGCGACTCGACGCGCAGGGCATGAAGAGCACGTTCACCGTGTTCTTCGTGAACGAGTTCGGCGAGCAGGAGGCAGGAATAGACCAGTCGGGCCTCACCAAGGAGTTCCTCGAGGAGGCGTGCGTGCAGATCTTCTCGCCCGACCTGGTTCTGTTCTCGCGGACGGAGGAGAGCGGTCGCATGTACCCAAACCCCCTCTCAGCCATCAACCCCGAGCACCTGCAGGTACAGGCACCACATCTGTATTGAGGAGGTCCTCTGCCACGTGTGACTCCCAGAGCGCTCCTCAGACTGACGTCCGCCTCCCCTCTCGCCATCAACCCCGAGCACCTGCCTGCAGCTCTTCCGGCTGGCCGGGCGGCTCTTTGGGCGCACCGTGCTCGAGGGCGTGGTGCAAGACCTGCCCTTCGCCTCCTTCTTCCTCTCCAAGCTGCTGCACGGCGTAGCCTTTCTCGACGACCTGCAGTCGCTGGATCCGCAGCTGTACAAGAGCCTGCTGTTCCTCAAGAGCTACGACGGCGACGTGGAGGACCTCGGGCTGGTCTTCGCCGTGGACGAGGAGGTCTTCGGCGAACAGAGCACCATCGACCTCAAGCCCGGCGGCCGCTTCGACGCCGTGACCAAGGCCAACCGAGCGCAGTACCTGCACCTGCTGGCGGACTATCACATGAACAAGAAGATCAAGGAGCAGTCGGCCGCTTTTCTCGGCGGCTTCAAGGAGGTCATCCCCGACCGCTGGCTGCGGATCTTCTCCACGGCGCAGCAGGTGCAGTTGACACGTGGCTGCTGACCTGCAATTGATTTGTTCCCTGTGTAACGGCCGGCACTGACATGTTCCCCTATGAAACGGCCGACATTGATATGTTCCCCTCATCCGCGCAGGTGCAGCGGCTGGTCGGCGGCGACGAGTCCGCGGTGATCGACGTGGCTGACCTCAAGGCGCACTGCCAGTACGAGCACGGCTACTATGGCCGGCACCGCGTGATCAAGTGGCTGTGGCAGATCGTGGAGGAGTGGGACAACGAGGACCGAGAGCGCCTGCTCAAGTTCGTGACCTCCGTCTCCAAGCCGCCGCTGCTTGGCTTCGAGCACCTCTCGCCGCCCTTCACAGTGCGCTTCGTAGAGGTGGACGGCGCGGGGGCGGAGGAGAGCGGATTCTCGCTGGCTCGGCTGCTCGGCCGCGGCTCGGGCCCGGAGGTCGGGCGGCTGCCCACCGCCGCCACCTGCTTCAACGTGCTCAAGCTGCCGGCATACAAGAAGAAGGACACGCTGCGAGAGAAGCTGCTCTACGCGGTGCGCGCGGGTGCGGGCTTCGACCTCAGCTGAGAGATGATCGATCTGTGTAGGATCGTTCCTACAGTTTCGTGTCTTTACTCGCTCTCTGTGCCGCTTCCCTCCGCCTCTTCCGGCGCGGCTACGGCGACACCGGACGTGCCGGCGCCAACCGCGTCGTACTCGCCGATGAGCATTCTCTCGAGCGGTCCAAGCGGCACGCCCCGTGCAGATATCGCTTGCAAGGACAACCGCGTGCCGTCCTTGACGAGAGATTGCAGTTCGCTCACCTTCTCTCTATGCGGGTGCAGCTCGAAGGGCTTGCGCCAATCCCAACTTCGCCAGTCCATGCCTTCCGTTTGCTTCACCGTCGCGCCGACGCCGACAAACAGCCACGCGACGCCGCAGAAGAGCAGCACGGCGACGCTCACCCATGCCCAATCATCTGGCTTGCTTCCATCGAACGAAGCTCCGTCCAAATTTATCTGCCAGCAGCCGCTTACCAGCGGCTTGGTTAGTACGATCGACCCATCCTTTGAGACGTGAAAGTCGACATTGCCGCAAGGTACTCCATTAATGCCAGGTGCCACTAGCACAACGCTGGTCAACGTCTGAGGAGAGGTAGAGTCAGCACATGCACAGACAAAAGCACCAGCGCAGGCATGACCAGAACTCACTGTCGAGTGCGGCCTGCAGTCCGGCGGCAGTGTGCCCCACACGATGCCGCCGGCGGTAGCGCCCTGGGAAGTAAAACAGGAGACGACATTTTCGTCGCACTCGGCGTAACCGCGAAGCGTCACAGTGCCGCCGTCCTTGCTGCACTCGGCAGCTGCAAACGGAGTTGAAGATCCTCCCTGATGGTGGTCAAACCCCTGGCCCGAAACTGTTTTGTACTCGATCGGCAGCCACGCCGACCGCAGCTGTCGCCTCCCGCTGCCGCCACCACCTTCGTCGTCGCTCTTCGCGCTAGCGAAGGGCCCCCAGTACCCGCCCCTCGCGATCGCCTGCGCGCACGCGCGCGGATCTGGCTTGCCGCGGTCCGGCGAGTAGGCGGTGGCGCTGGCCGCGTCTACCGCCGCCAGCATGCGTTCGAACAGCGCCGGCTGCTCAGACGCCACGCTGCGGCTCTCCGTTGGGTCGGTTTGCAAGTCGAAGAGGCAGCCGTGCGCGTTCGGTTTGCGGCCGCAGTGCCGGCTCTGCGACAGCGGGACGATGTGGGAGCTGAGAAATGAATCGGGTGAGCACCAGCTCTGGCAGCTGCACGAGCACCAGCAAGGCAAGATGCAGGCAGGCAGCCTCACCTCGTGTTGGGCCAGCGCGGCATGGTCAGCACGTCCTGCGACACCCAGTACGTCGGCGGCCGCCCGAGAAGCAGCTTGTACCGGCCTCGAATCAGCCCGCCGCACCGAGCTTCGCCATCCGCGTTCGGGTCAGGCAGAGTGGGCGGGCCGTCCGCGATGAAGATTTCGGCCCGCGGCTGCGTCGCGTTCGCTCCAGAGAGAAATCCCCACTGGGAGATGCTGTCGACCGGCGGGAGCTTCGCGGCGGCAGCTTTGCTGTCGGCTGGGTCAGCGCCTGCGATCGTGCAGTACGTCGCGTACCAGTCCCAGCTCGTGACGAGCGCGGACGTCTTCGTGCCGCGCCTGGCCGCTGGCAGCGCGCCGCCAGACACGAGGCCCACGACGCGGATGCCGCCCTCCCAGTTCGAGAACTTGCCGCCTCGGAGAGGCCAGTTGTTGCCGCCGCAGGTGCCGGCGCCCATGATCTCGCCGCCGCTGCAGGGGACAGAGAGTCAGCAAGCGACAGGAACGGGTTCCGGCTAGCCGGGCGTTGCAGCAGGTCTCACTTGTCAGCGTGGAACACGAGAAGCGTGTCGTTCCAAAGGCCCGTCTCCTTCAGGGTGTCCACGAGAGCGCCCACCTCCCCGTCGAGAAACGAGACCATGGCGTGGTTCTTTCTCCGGTATTCGTCGTCAATGAATGCGAACTCCGCTTCGACCGCGGCGGGGATCTGAAGCGGCATGTGCACGAGGTGCATGGAGTACATGAGGTAGAGCGACCGGCTGCGGTTATGCGCGCGCACGATGCGCTGCGCCTCTGCGCTTAGCAGCTGCTCCTCAAACACGCAGCGCCCGTCACCGCTGGTGTTCTGGTGCGTCGCGGTGCAGTCGGCCGCGTTGGCGTCGCCGCGCGCCGGCCCGTCTACGCTGCTGTTGTAGCGCCAGAGGTCCTTGATCTTCTTCAGCTTGCACGTCTCGACGGTCTGCTGGTAGTAGTCGTTCGAGTGATGCCAGTAGCCGAACCAGGAGTCGTAGCCGCGTGCCCGCGGGTGGTGCTGCTCCGTCGCCATGCCTATGTCCCACTTGCCCACCAGGTGCGTGGCCCAGCCCGCGCCCTGCAGCTTGTTTGCGACTGTGGACATGTTGACCGGGATGCCCTGCCACCCGCCGATCGCGTCCTGCGGGTTCACAGATTCGGGCGGCACGTTCACCACGTTCACGTGCACCGGGTTGCGCCCCGTCTGGATCGCGCACCGCGAAGGCGAGCAGATATTGTACGTGTAGAAGCGGTCGAGATCCAGCGACTCGGAAAGCAGCGCATGCAGCCGCGGCGTGCGGATGTCGCTGGCGACGGCGGCGTTCGACGCGTTGCGGTGCCACGACACGCCAGCCCAGCCGAGATCGTCAGCGATGATGTGGACGATGTGCTTTGGCATGGCCGTGGCCGTGCAGACCAGCGCGACGCCCAGGAGGAGACGCATCGTATGCAGCAGGTGCTTGAGCAGCAGCAGCAGCAGCTCGTGGGCGCGTTCCGCGCGCGTTCCGCGCGCGCTGCGATCGCGATCGAGTCCTCTTTTTGATCGATATAGTCCTTCCCCTTTCCGCAATATCATTCAAGGGGGGACTGCCACTCTATCGAAACTCACTACTGGCGCTGCTCCGCCGGCGGCGCGTCGGGCACGCTGAACCTCGCGCGCGCCGCCGCCGCGCCGCCGCCAGCCTTGAAGCCTGCGAGCTCCGCCGTTAGCTTGCCGTCGCCGTCCACGTCGGCCGCGGCGTCGGCGGAGGAGTAGCCCGCCGCCGCCGCCTCCGCCACGTCCAGCATCCCGTCGACGTCGCCGTCGTCCATCGCCGAGATCTCACCCTGCGCTCAATCAAGTATAATTTTAGCACCGGGACGAGCATCAACAGCCGCATAAGTAGCAGGAGCAGCAGCCACAAACGAAGCTCACCTGCATGGCCTCGATCTGTTGGCGAATCTCCTCCAGCTCCGCCTCAAAGTCCTCGTCCTCCCCCCCCGCCGCCGCCTCAGCCTCCGCCGCCTCCGCCCGCGCCCGCGCGCGCGCCGCCGCCGCCGCCTGCCGCGCCGCCCGCGTCGCGGCCCGCCGCTCGCCCTCCTCCGCCGCCGCTGCCTCCGCCGCCTCGGCCTCGCCGCGCGCCTGCCGCAGTTTGCCGATCGTGTGAGTGCTGGCCTGCTGCGCGGCCCGAGAGAGGTAGGGAGAGAGAGAGAGAGAGAGAGAGAGATATCGAGAACGCAACGAAACGAAAAGACGAAAAAAACTCGCGGTCGAGCGACGGTCAGCAGCATGACAAGCAGCGGCGGCAGCGGGCGGGCAGCCGGCGCACCTGGGCCAGCCTCTGCGCTACCGCGCCGCCCCGCTGTGACGGCGGGCTTTGCGCCTGAAATCACTCACGAGCAGGGTCAGCAGCAGCAAAAGTCGGCACCGCAGCAGCAGCAGCAACCAAAGCTGCCTCCAACGCACCGCGGCCAGCGCCGCCGCCGCCGCCGCCCCCTCCGCCGCC
>Ga0308015_10001186_pt1 | contig 10997 bp, 2 predicted proteins | sample Neamet231_FD_203128 | JGI IMG/M metagenome (GOLD analysis project Ga0308015, IMG submission 203128) | Marine microbial communities from water near the shore, Antarctic Ocean - #231 | ecosystem: Environmental > Aquatic > Marine > Unclassified | place: Southern Ocean | collected 2014-07-28
AGTGAGTCAATCGTTGTTCTAATCTTAGTATGCGTATCCGTTGGCATCGTGGTCGTGGTTGCCTGTGGCTTCCTAATCTTTCATAGTGATCGTTGTTTATAAAGCTTTACACAGTACACAGCTCATTTGTGCACCGTGCGCACATGCCTGCTCAGATTGCTCGCCACCCCGGTCTTGTAGTCGCACTGCGGGCACGCGTGGTCTCGCACAACACGTTCGTGCACAACACGCATACGAGCTCGTATGCCTCCTCAGATTACTCGCGTCCCCAAACGCAGTGTCGCATTGCGAGCATGCGTGGTATTTGCCACTGCTCGTGCACCGTGCGCACATGCGTCCTCAGAGTGCGCGCCTCCCCCAACACAGCGTCGCACTGCAGACACGAGTAGTCTCTGCACTGAGCAGCGTAAGCTTAGGGGGGGGCTTATATAATCTTCCCTAAAATCTTACTCGTCTTCGTCATCGAGATCATCGGAGTCTTCATCAAGGATGGCTTCGAGGATCTGGTTCAGCCTGCAACAATAGCAAAAATTCCGCAGGAGCGCAAGCGCGCGTGGGGTGGTGAGCGCATAGTGCAACGCTATTGTCGTCACGGTCGCAAGAGAGGAACAAACCTTGGAAGCATGACCCTTGAATCGGGCAGGACGCCAGCTGCAGCACGCGCGCTGTCAAACAGCTGTGCAGCAACTGTTGCTGCCACTTCTGGGGCAGCACGGCGCAACTCCGAAAGCTCGCGCATGAGTGGGTGCCCCATGTCAAAGCGCACGCGGCTGCTGTCGCTGGGGTCGAGGCTGATTGCCGGTGCACCCGACGGCGCCGTCGCCTCGAGCACCGCGCTGCTGCCAGAAGAGCGCAAGGTGTCCGATAGCCACGCTGCGAATTTCGACTGCTGCATTCCACCACCAGCAGCTGCCGAGTCCTGAGCTTGGGTGGCAACGCCGAGCAAGCGAGGTGCATGCCCATGAAACGAGTCCACGATGCCAAGTAAAAGGGCGTCCGCCTCGGTTTCGACAAGAAGTACTTCCACGGGGCTCACACCGGTCACCTGGGCGCCGACGAGGCACGCGTGCAGAGGCATGGGGCGCGGGGGCAGGAGGCAGGCGGGGCACGTCGTGGCACGCAGGGCGAAAGGCACGTTAGCGAGAACAGCAAAAGGCGCGCACAACGGGTCGTGCGGCGAGCGGGTCAACGCACCTGCTCTGATTTAACAAAATCCGCGTGTGAGAGGACTGCCGGCGAGCTGTCCCCCGCAGCCTCCGGCGACAGCACGTATAGAATTGACCGGTCGCCAGTGCCGCTAACGTTGCAACGCTTGACGTACTCCAAGAGTGAAGTGTGCTGCTGGGCGGGCAGTGTCGATGACTGGAGCCGCAACCTTTCTGCCAGCACTTGGTTGGAGAGTTCCTTCCTCCCAGACTTGCTGCCGCCACTGTCGGGTGTCTCCATCGCCTCCCGAACTTTTTGGGCTTCCGAGCGTGCCGCATCGCGCTGTGCCGTCTCGGCCTGCATGATTTCGTCGGCGTCATCACGTGCGTGCTCAGCCTTTCCAGCGAACGTGACGGCCTGTTGCAAGGCCGTCGCAGTACGGTTCACAGCCGCAGCAGCGGCCTGTGCCGTGCCTGCAAGCTTTGCCATGTCCTTTGCGCTAATTGCTTTGGCCGCCTCGGCCTTCGCTTGCGTCGCCCAGGTTCTCGCAAGGCGCGCAGCTGCCGCCGCGCCGGCATAGCGCTTCGCAATCTTTTGCGCCGCAGAGGCATGCTCCTCAGCCTTCTCCATTGCCGCGGTGGCCTCCTCCGACAAGCGTTGTGCTTTGCGGATAGCAGCCTTGATCGTCGATGCGTTGTCTGCGACGCTCTTCTGGATCTTTTGCGCTTCGCGCAACGCGACGTTCACAACAGAAAGGGCAGAAGTCGCCCGCTTTAGCGACTTTTCAGCCTTGGCAACTGCGGCTTCGGCCTCACCTTGCGCCACATCTTCACGGAGCACGTCGGTCGAGGCTGCGGATGCATCGGCTGCGGCCTTCTCCGCTCTTTTGGCTGCCTTGTCGGCGGCCTGCGCGGCATTCCGTGCAGCATCACATTCCTTCGCAATCTGGGCGGCAGTTCCAGCGGTCGTGCGCGATTCCGCCGCCATGTTCTTAGCTTTCGTCGCCGCCGCAGCACAACGAGCTTGCGCGTCCTTAATTTTCGATGCCTTGAGGCTCGCTGCCTTCGATTTAGCAGCAGCTGCCGCGCGCTTTGCTTTGGCTGCCTCCGCAGCCTCAGCCTCGGCCTTCAACTTCTCAGCAGCCTCAGCCTCGGCCTTATGCTTCTCCGCCTTCTCACTCTCTTCGGCTTCGGCAGCACGCATGCGCGCTTCCTCCTCCTCCTTTTTCAGCTTTGCAGCTGCAACACGCGCTGCCTCGGCCTTCTCTTCTGCTTCCTTCTGATCCTTCTGCTCCTTGGCTTTTTCCTGCTCTTCAATCGCTGCAGCAGCCTTGGCATCAGCTTCCTTGGTCTTTTCTCGCTTCTCCGATGCAGCTTCTTCGGCTTCCTTCTTGCGTTTCATTGCTTCTTCGGCCGCCAGCTTCTTCGCCTCCTCGGCCTTTTTCTGGGCAGCGAGCTTCTCGAGTGCCACCTTCGCGTCGGCTGTGCTGCTGGCAACCGCTTCGGCCAGCTCGGCAGCAGCCTTGTCGGTGGCAGTGACTGCCGTCTGGGCACTCTCCGTCGCAGCGTTGGCCTTTGTAATTTGCTCCTTAACGGCCAGCGCGCTAGCCGCACTGTTGATCGCGTCGCGGGACTCTGCAATAGCCTGCACTGCCTCGTCAGCCTTGGACTGCTGGGAATCGAGAGCGTCGAGGAATTCCGCAATTGCAGGTTCCTCGCTTATCATCTCTTTGGGCCCAACGGTTTGCTTCAGCAGCTTGCGCAAAGCAGCAACGGCAGATTTTGCGGTGTGCACCTGCTGGGTGATAGACTCGCTAGCCTTTTGCACTGCACTGGCAACGCCGTCGAGCTCTTTGATGCCGCTTGCCTTCGTCTGTTTCAGCGCTTCCTCACCTTTGATACCTTGCGCAGCCTTGTCCACCTCAACCACGAGCACGTCCTGCGCTTCAGCAGCTTCGCGTGCCAGTGCTTCAGCATCCCGTGTCAGTGCGAATGCCTTCGCAGCAGTAGCAGCAGTCTCGATCGTCTGCTGGCTGGCGATTTCCCCAATCTTTGACAGAATGTCATCGCGAGCCTGTTCGAGCGGCTTTAGCAATTTTGGACAGTACGCCGCGCTGCCGCATTTGGCGCTGAGCGCTGCAACCAATTCCTTTGCGGCGTCAGCCGTCGAGTCTGCACTCTGCTGCGATTGCACCGCGCGGGCTGCAGCTTCGGCAATCTTTTCTTTCTCCTGCTCGTCGAATCTTTTGGCCATGTCAGCCACGGCCGCTGCAGCTGACTGTGCCGCATCAGCTTTGATGTTTGCGACCTTCAGCGAGCTTTCAGCAGCTGCTGCTTCGCGCTCGGCTTCGGGGGCATCCTTGGCCTTCTTCGCGCGTGCGAGCGCTGCCTTAGCGAGCTCAGCAGCCTCCTGTGATAGAGCAGCCGACTTGGCCGCTTCCTTAGCTTTCCACACTGCATTGTCGTCCCCAATGCGTACAGCGGCGGCGTCGGCTTCCGCAGAGCTGCTAGCAGCCTTCTCTGCTGCAGTGCCTGCATCCTGGGCGTGCTTGGCAGCAAGCTCAACAGCAGCATTCCTCTTAGCAAGCTCTGCGGCAAAACGTTTCGCTTCGCCCAAAACGCTGAGGCCCTTCGTTGCAAGTTCACTGGCTTTGGCAAGCGCCTGAGATGCGTTCTGCGCGGCAGACTGCGCTTCGGTAGGAGTCGTAGCTAGAGAGGCCTGCTGCGCAGCCTGCGAAGCGGCAGTGGCTTGTGTCCGTGCATCGGCCGCTATCTCGGTCGCTTGAGTGGCAAGAATGAAGTGCGACCCTTCCAGTCCGGTCAAAGCAGCCGTGCTCGCCTCTGCCGACTTCGTAGCCGAATCTGCGTGCTTCGATGCAGACGCAGCGGACGCGGATGCGTTTTTCACCGCCAGCTGCACGAGCTTTTGATCCTGTTCTGCTTTCAGTTTCTCAGCAGCCTCTTTTTCCATCCGTGCGGCCACTTTCGGTGTCCAGTCCAGATCAGGAGCTTCGCCAAACTCGGAATTTAAGACCTGCACGAGATCAGTTGGCCTAAATCTCCCGAGGTAAAGATCGACGAACTGGAGCCGATTGGGATCGTGGCGCTCGAAGAATTGCGAGAGCGCTGCACGCGTCACGTGCTTGTCGCCCACCGTGCGGTTGAGCACGTTGCGGGCATCGACAACACTGAACGTGTGCGCGTCCTTGGTGACAAACACAGAGTAGGTCTTGCTGAGCTTGCCCGTCGCAACGGACACGTACACAATGGTTCCGACGGCACGCATCAGGTTGCGCTCGGTGGCCAGCTCATGTTCAGTTTCAACCAGCGAGAACGCATCTGACTCCTCGCCCGTGTGGACCACTGAGGGGACATTGGCCACAATCGCACGGATAGTCGCATTCATACCCGACGCAGCCTTGGCCATCACCGTCACGTGCTGCACACCGGCACCGGCGAGCATCTTGTAGGAAGTGACGTTGGGAGAGAACGATGGTGACATGCGCACAGAACCCGGCTGCGACAGAGTATCAGACTCATAGCCGGAGATGAGCAAGCGGGTCAGCGCAGCAGGGTCGGATTGACGCAGCTGCTCCACCTCGGCTTCGTCGTCGTCCTGCACCCACATCAAATCGTCGCCCTCCAACAGCACATCCGTGTCATTCACCGGGTAGTGCATGAATTGCAGGGTCTTCATGTCATTGTTGAACACGAAGTGGATGGTCTGGGCAAGATCACGCGCCAGCCCAAAGCTCCCACCTGAGTTGCCTTGCAAAAGGTTAGCGTTATTTGCTAAGATGCCAGTGGCGAGCTGGAAAGCAATGTCAGACAGCCCAGCTGCCTTAGTCGCGTGGATCGTCGACGAGGTATTGTCGAAGATAGCCTGCGCATCCTGTACCTCCAGCAAATTCCCCTCGAACCACAGCTCCTGCTGCAGCCGGGTTGCGGGGCGCACAGCAAGCCGGAGCAAGAGGGACTCCACGGACTGCAGTACGGCTACGCTTTGTTCGTTTGAGGTACTGTACTTCATCTTCTGCTTGAGGGCGAAGCCGACGAGCTTGTTGCGCGTACGGAGAATCGTGTTGAAGGCCTTCATCTGCGGGCTCTGCTTTGAGTTGCTCTCATCCACAGCGGGCGGACCGTGCGGCTTGAAGAGCACCGAGTCGGAAAGGAACTTCGCTCCAAAGGCCTCGTAGCCCGTGACGCACGTGCTGGGCAAATCCCGAAGGCAAATATACTGCGGGTTCGTGACATTCAGGAGCTCCTGCCCTCCGTCCTGGAAATAGCACTGCCCCGGCTTAACTAGCACAATCTTGCCGCCATCATAACGATCGGTCGCAACCCCGATCTTCGCCAGCTGAAGCTCTTGCATGCTGTCGGGGCCGGATGCCTTGCTCGCCATGCTCAGCATACAGCAGTAGACCATCTTATCGATCGCAATATCCTCAATGCGAGAGAGCAGCAGCGCAGCGAAAAACTCGTCGCGCCCAGCCTTGGCATCGCGACCACGCGCGGACTGAGGGCGGCGAGCGCCAATCGACCAAAGGAACTCGTTCGCACGCGCGCCGTAGTCAGTTACGAAACTCAGGTTGGCACTCACCAACGCCTCTGCGCAAGCATCTGCATCCCGCACTGCACCCTCTGCTTCGTTTTCAAAGCCATCGCGCAGATCTCCTTGGCCTGCAATCGCTGTTTCGTTCGGCCGCACCATGGTGCCCTTGTGGTCTGGGACAACCAGCGCAAGGCGGAACACATCGCGGTGCTTGGCGGCAGACTGAGCATGCGAGTCAATCTGGAACGCGATAAAATCGAGCACCGCGGCGCGCTCTGACGGAGCAAGGCTGTGGTTGCCCAGCACGACGATTGATTTCTCGACGAGTAGAGCGATGGAAGGGAGCTTCTTCACACCAATTGTCGCGGCCAGATCCCTGTGCCTGGGCATCACCACCGGAAACCCGAGGGGGTTGCTTTCCAGGAAGCAGCCTTCGATAGAAGCAAGGCCGCCATCGGTTGGCAGGAAGGCTGTCGTCGGCGATACGGTTGCTCCCGCGTACAGCGTGCGGAGATGCGCGTGCAGGTAGTCCAAGGCTCGCGATCGCCATTTGCCACCGGCGTTCTTCTGGTCGAACGGTTCTTCCGCGGCAACAGAAATCAACGTGTCCAACTTCGGGGTGCCCAAGACGCCCAGGCGCGCAAGAACGTCGGTTGCCTCGGCGCGTGCCGCCCCTGTGAGCCGATCGATTGAGGGAAAGTGCAGCACAGGAATGCCAAGAGCTCGCAGCTGGTCGGTCGGCATGTGCAAGTGGCGCCCGAACGTCGGTTTGCACGGCAATTCTTTTCCATCGCCCAGGCGGTTACACTGCTCAGCTAGCATGAAGGGCTCGTTTTGAAGAAACGACCATTCATCATCCGAAAGCATCTGTTGATCTTTGACGACCATGGACAGCACCTCGTCAACCACACGCGCGGTGATAGTGGCGCCTGACAGGAACGAACGCACATGAATGCGGCTGCGAATGCCCAACTGCCGCAAAAAGTGCTGCGACATCTGCGGACTTTCGACCACAGCAGAGTGTAGGCGCGGCAGATCCATCGACTCAAGCACGTCAGGGAAGTATACTTCAGTCGGGCGCCGCAGGGCACCGTCGGCCGTGGGCACGCAGCTGACGCGCTGAATCGCTGCGAAGTCGTCCGCTGAAAGCTGAAAGTGGTTGATCGCGAGAAGATCGACCATGGCGAACGCAGGCTTGGGCGACTGCACAACGTTGGTGAGATTCCTCCGCGCAAACTTCCACCACTCGTCGAAGGCGAGCTTCTTGAGCCCGAAGTGCTGCTCGAGCTCGCGGTTCAGAAAGTTCTGTGAGAGTGCAGTGGGCAGCACCGCACGGGGCTGCGGGAGCTCGGCGTACAAAATACTGGCAAATCGGGTCAGGCTGCTCAGCTGCTTTGTGCAGCTGTCGCTCGCTGTGCACACAGAAACACGGGACAGAGTCTCGCGCATGGTCAGATGCGACATCCCCAGGACCCCGTAGCTGGTCCACATGGCCTGGAGCCACCGCATGTAGCTCAGCGCATACTTTGGATGCATGGGCTGCAAAGACACAACGCCGGCGCGCAAGCGTGTGGCAGAGACGCGCTGCAAGATGCCGCGAGAGGTCAGCATCTTGACGAAGCGCTTTGCGCCAAGCTTCGCGAACGGAGCAAGGTAGCTCGTGCCGATGAACCGGAAGGATGCGTTGTGCGGTGCCGGAAGCGCAGGGACGATGCTGGCCTTGTTCGCGCCACACAAGAGCAGGTGCGGTTCCATCTCCTCACTGGTCCGCACCTCGCCACCCTCGCGCCGCACACCCTCGATGCACGGAACCAGCACGGACTCGCGGAAGGAATTGAAGAAGCCCTCGCGCACGAGCTTGGCCACAGCCTTGTTGGGCGTGCTGTCGTGCGTCGTGAACTGGCGCATCACGCGCAACAGGCGCTGCGCAAGCTCCGTCGAGCTCCCCACGGCCGGGTCAAACTTTGTGCCGTCGCCGATAAGGCGCTTGAGGGCAATGCTGTACATCATGCGCGCAACAGCACCGCCGATGTGCAGCAGGTCCATGTTGAACTGAGTGACAGCGCCCTGCTTGTGCTGCAGCTCCAGGGATTCACGATCCATCGTGGCGAAGAAAGGCGCGTCGATGTGCCACGCAGCACCAGTTGTTTGCGGCGTCTCGAACCCCACGAACGCGCGCCCCACAGGATCGGCAGCCGTGCTGGTCGATATGGCGCATGCTACCAGTTCGCTTGCTTCGCACGCCTGCTGCTGGTCCGTGGGTTTGGAGACGCCCTCGTCAACTGTGTCCAGGCCTGGCCCCGCCTCAGACGCAAAAGCAGCGGAGAACACAATGGAAACGAGGGCCTGAGCCGGCAACACGCGTTTGCCCGTCTTCTCGTAGATCTGGTCCGTGAAACTGTTGGTCTTGTTGTGCGCCAGGCACTTCGCCGTCGCGCGCCCAAGGAGGAAGTCGCCAGTGCTGTTTGTGCGCACGTCATCCTCTTCCAGCAGCGAGGTGGTGAACGTGACGTTGGCATACTCGAGCTGCTCAGGATCCGAGTGTGGTGTCCAGCTGAAGACGCCCTGAGGAGTGCGGGTGATGGCCTCGTGCAGAGGCAGATCGGGCCGCACCATAGGGCCTATCGTCTTGCGCACGATCAGGTCCTGGAAACCGAAGCCCTTCGGCGCCTCGAAGCGGATCTGGCGCAGTGCCGCGGTAAAGGTGGGCGCACGCGCAATGAAGGCGCGGAACTCGGGCACAGCGTAGTCCTCCATGAATTGCGTGACGTTGCGTAGCGGCAGCGTGAACTGGGCGCCGGCGCCGCGCTCCTCGCCGCCGCCAAACAAGCCGCCGAACCAGCTCCCTTTCTCCTCGGGCCTGTCGAAGCGATCAACCACGAGGCTATCATTCACCCACCGGAAGTGGAGCTCGGAGGTTCGCGAACGCACGATGGGGTTATCCGTGATGCCGAAGACGCTGTAAAAGCCCACGCCAAACCCACCCACCTTGTTAGGATCGGGGTTACCAGATGCGATGGTCACCAATCGCTCCCACGCTGCCGGACTGAAGCCATCGCCATCATCCTCCACAACGAGGGCGGGCTTCGAGGCGTGGCAGTCCATGCAGAACTTGAACGAGATACTGCGCGCCCCCGCGTCGTTCGAGTTCTGGATCATCTCGCGAAACATGGCGAACTTGTTGGGGTAGCGGCTCAAAATGCGCTCCACCATCATGCGCACGTTCACCTCGACGTCCACCTTGGACGTCTCGAAGTCATCGCCCCGCACCGGGGACGCGAGGCAGGCGATCAGCGCGCCAAGCAAGCACCACCGCATCGCAGCTGTGTGCTGGCAGACTGGCAGGCCGGCAGAGTGACTGGAGATCTTTGTTCGTTGCGCAAGTTTCGTCTTGATCTTTATTCATTCCAGAGCGTTCCTGCTGTTTGGAATTTTTGCATCGCGGAGTGCCGAACATGGCACAAGGAAGGGCACCAGGGGAAAGAGAGAGATCGCAGGAGAACGGCATCAGCAAATCGGCAAACGCACCAAAAGAGAAGAGTGAAGCGCCACCAATCAGTCACAACACCGCGCCGCGTGTCAGTCTGAAGGAGAACGAGACCGCGTAGAAGGACTACCGACCTCCACGATGCTCGAGTATGACAACTCTGCGTTCTACTACTTCATGATCGCGACGTGCACGGTGTACCTCATCCCATCCACCCGCCACGTGATTCAGAAGCTCTCGTTCCTCGCCAGCAGCCGCAAGGTCGACGTGGGCAAGCCGAGGACTAGCATCGAGAAAAAGAAGTACGAGCGCCTGGAGCAGGAGCAGCGCAGCAGCAAGGCTGGCATGAGCCGCGTCTTCATCCTCAATATGATCGCCACAATCGCCACGTGGGTGATGTTCTTCTACCTCATCAGCCTCGTGTGGGACAACCACGAGATCGCCAAGTTCGACCCCTTCGCGATCCTGGAGATCCCCGAGGACGCCACGTTGCGCATCATCAAGAAGCAGTACCGCAAGCTCAGTCTGCAGTTCCACCCCGATAAGAACCCCGACGACAAGGAGGCCGAGTCGATGTTCATGAAGATCGCCAAGGCCTACGAATCGCTGACGGACGAGACGGCCAAGAAGAACTACGAGAAGTTCGGCAACCCCGACGGCCGCCAGTCCATGGAGCTGTCGATCGGCCTGCCCACCTTCCTTAACGACAAGGAGAACCACCAGGTGGTCCTCGTGGTCTACCTGCTCGTGCTCGTCGTCGCCATCCCCGTGTGCGTCTGCCTGTGGTACAACGAGTCCAAGCAGTACATGGACAACATGATCCGCCACGACACCATGGCTTGGTTCGACCACATGCTCAGCGAGCACACGCACCTCAAGGTTCTCCCCGAGATCCTCGCCGGCTCGCACGAGTTCATCCTCAAGCTCAAAATGCCGCAGGAGCAGCTCAGCGACATCGCCGATCTCGAGCGCGGCCTGCGGGACTACTCTGAGCAGATGCAGAAGGAGAAGTACCAGCACCGCCCGCCGGAGAAGTCCAAGGGCTACTACTTGCTCCACGCGCACATCTTCAAGCTCAAGATCGGGCCCACCCTCAAGCCCGACCTGCACTTCATGCTCGAGAAGGCGCCGTACCTCCTCGAAGGCCTCCTCATGTACTCCGCGTCCAGGCGCTGGATGCAGACGACCAAGAACATGATTGAGTTCTCGCAGCGGCTCGTGCAGTCCGTTTGGGTCAAGGACTCGAGCCTCACCCAGCTCCCCCACTTTGGCGAAGAGGAGGTCAAGCACGCGACGCGAAGTAAGAACAAGACCCGCAAGCTGCTGGATTGGATCAACACGCCCAAGGCGGACAGGACTGGCATGAAGGACTTTGACAACACGAAGCTCATCGATGTCGAGGAGGCGATCAAGTGCATTCCGAACCTCGAGGTCAAGTTCACTGTCGCGGTCGAGGACGAGGATCAGATCTGCCAAGCTGACATGCTGACGCTTACTGTCGAGATGGACCGCACCAACCTCGAGCCTGGCGAAGAGGCGGGGCCTGTGCACGCGCCGCACTGGCCGTCCAAGCGCCAGGAAACATGGTTCATCTTCGGCGGCATGGGCAACGAACTGCGCTTCTTCAAGAAGATCACGAGCTTGTCCAAGCGGGTATGTGATATGACAAGTGCCGCCCGCTGCCACGCCGCTGCGCACTGCCCTCGCCCAGCTTGCGCGCCGCCACTTCCGCCGCCGCCGCCGCCGCCGCCGCCGCCGCCGCCGCCGCCGCTGCCCTCCTCTGGTAGATGCCAGCGTGCTCACAGCCCTGCAC